>Ga0209647_1002626_pt1 | contig 14415 bp, 9 predicted proteins | sample GraSoi_2013_60cm_FD_185827 | JGI IMG/M metagenome (GOLD analysis project Ga0209647, IMG submission 185827) | Grasslands soil microbial communities from the Angelo Coastal Reserve, California, USA - Sample 9_17_2013_60cm (SPAdes) (version 2) | ecosystem: Environmental > Terrestrial > Soil >...
CCCGAGCTTGGTCGCGCAGCAGGCTGCCACAGCTACCGCCGTGACCCGCCAGGATGGCTACGATCCTGGCTCGACGGGTAACCCGAATGGTGACGGTTTCCCCTACGGTCAGTGTACCTATTGGGCCGACTATCGTTATCACCAGGTAACTGGATTTTACGTTCCCTGGAGTGGCGATGCATATGCATGGGCCTCTGGTGCCAGGCAGTTCGGATGGAATGTCTCCTCGAAGCCACATCTGCATGCTATCCTCGTGCTCCAGCCAGGAGTGCAGGGAGCTGGCTGGTTGGGCCACGTAAATTTTGTAGAGAAGGTAAACTCCGACGGCAGTGTCTTAACCAGTAACATGAACTGGTATGCCAATGGCGGCTGGGGCCGCGTCAGTGACTGGACCTTCTACCCCGGCTCCGGTGTCAGTTTTGTATGGCGCTGAGCACTTATAACCTTTCACTTATGCAAATCTTCACCTTTTTTGATGCTAATCAATAGCACTCTTGAGGTATTACATGCTACACTCATCAATAGTGGTGCAGCATTTTGCATCATGTCGCGATTTACTATTAGGCAGTCAGGGATTATTTCAAAAATGCGGTGTAGACAGATTCTTGCGCCTTTTTCCTCTCTAAAGATCCTTCCTCTACTGAAACGCTTTTTTCTTTTTCCCCATTCTCATCGTATCGAAGGACAGGCTGTGTCACCCGCGACAAAAGTTATCTTTACCCGCACTATGTTCACTAGTCGGCCGTTGTGTTTGAAGATGTGGCTTCCTTGCAACAACGGGGTATATAACACCAAAGACGAGCCCTCACGCTGGGAGTATTTGCTAGAAGGACTGGAATACAATCGGCGTTTTGCCAGGAAGGTCTATTTAGGTATTGCTTCTGTAGAGCAAGAAAGTAAAGATACGATTCGACGCGGCAGGTTGATCATGCACCCTCAAAAAAGTGAATTGAAACCTGGAGTGCAATATGCCCTCGTTATGCAGTGTCTTGACGAAAGCTGGCGTCTAGATCACTTACTATTTGAGGGAAAGATGAGTACAAAACCAGACCTTGAATTTCTCGCTAAAGCAATTGCGAGCATGCATAAGCAATTGATGCCATCACCAGAGGGACACGGAAATCTAGAAAGTATTTCGTCAAAATTAGCCTTAAATAGGCATTTCTTTAATGAAGCGTTACAGCTACTTGCTCTCGACGATGAGAGCGTGAACAAGTTTAAATGCATTGGCAGATTGATGACCCAATTTTGTAGAGATTATAGTGAGCACTTCGATCAACGCTACAGGAACGGTCATATCAAGCGTTGCCATGGCGACCTCAAGGCGGCAAATCTATGGATACGTCCAGAAAGCCTCCTCTTCTGGGGATTGAAGCAGTATCCTCCACAATTACTGGCCCTGGATTGCATTGATTTTAGACCCGAATTTTGCCATATTGACACCTTGAGCGATATTGCTTTGTTAGCAATCGATATCGAGATGCAATTAACAGATTGGTCTGGTGAGAACATGAACAGGCTATCTGGGCAAAATACCGCCCGGTATTTTCTATGCACCTATCTCCATAAAGCTCAGGAAGATGATGAAACTACATGGCCCTTGCTGGAGTACTATATGACCGAAAAATCTATGGTATCCGCTTCCATGAACATCTTATATAGCAGCTCATCAATCCTTGGCAAAAGATATCTTGATATTGCACTTTCCCATGCAGAAAAATTGGAGAAACTGTTGGCAAACTCCGGAAAACTGCTTGCTGCATAGGGCAGTAAATGTAACCCCCTTTTACCTCCCGTTACGCCTCAAAATGAGTGTATTAGTGACGGCCTTCGATGCTCCCTTGTTCTTCGTGGTATAGAGAATGAGAAGTTTCTTTGGGTTAGTCTGATGACGCCTTGTAATCAAAATGGTCTCCATTTTTACGATGATATATTTATATATAATAATATAGATCGATATCTTTTTAATCTATAGCGATACTAAAGATAGAAAACGTAGTCGGACTTATGTGCTAGTTAACGTCAAAGCCGTCTGGTTAAGGGAACTCAACCATAGTTTGTGGCTTGCTGTTCTTTCTCAACACAAATGTAACCAAAGTGTAACTGGCAATGCTGCATTATGTACTTATACGCGATGTAACTTATCCTAGGTACACATCGTTCCCTCGTCGTTTGAGGCACTCAGGTACGAGATTTTGGTAAAATGCTGAGTTTATTTTTTATAGCGTCGTACCAATTGTGCCTTTGTCTTAAATTTTTTAGGCAGGTATAGTATGACCTCAGTAGTGAATCCTGGTAGTGCATCTTACTCTACGTTTGAGGCGCTTTCTACAGCACCATTGTCTGATAGTTCGTGTGGAATACCTTTCCGGGCTTCGTCTGCATCTTGCTCTTATCAAATTAAGGACACCCGGCTATCCGAATGTGCCCTGATACTATTTGCTCAAGATACTACTGAATCTAAGCCTGTTGTAATGAAATTACTGCGTAACTACGCAGACGCCCGCTATTGCTTGAACACCCTGGAGAGAAGGCAGCAGTGCCAACTTGAAGCACTTGAGCGAAACAAGGTTTTTACTCCGGATGTTTATCAGGGGTTGGCGAGGGCTGACTACTTTGATCTACCACAAGGAACTTTCCCTGTCAGTGAAATTATTAAAAACCCCATGCTAGCAGGCATTAGCCACCTGGATCTACGTAACGGATATATCTATGCCAGTCCTATTATCGAGAAACCTGCGGAGGAAACTCTCGGTCCAGGCGCGGAGTATGCCTTAGTCATGAACGAATTGCCCCAGAACAGAAGACTAGATCAACTCCTTCTCCGGGAGAGTGAGCTTTCACTTCAGTACATTCGACTTTTAACCAGACATATAGCATATGTACATGAACACCTTGACCCTACTACCTCCAGCGAGGACGAGCTACAATGGGGCAGCTATGAGCAGTTGCGGAAGAAGCTTATGCATAACTTCGGCTTGCTTGATCTGGTGTTGACAACAAGTGGTCATTGTGGAACCAGTGGTTGGTCAGAAGAGATGCTCGAAGAACTCCGGGAAACGTTAGGTCGCCTGAGAAATGTTTTAATTTGGGCATTCATGCAAAGCTGCTACCATAACCATTTTGAGCAACGCGCGAAGGAGCAGCGTATCAGGTGCTGTCACGGAGACCTGAAATCACCTAACATCTGGATTCTACCAAGTAATCAGGAGGATGGTGGAAAGGATGCAGTGAAGATATTAGACGCTATCGACTTTAACCCCGCTTATAGCAATATCGATACCCTGAGTGATTTTGCCATGCTCGTGATAGATGTCCAGACGCGTACAGGATCTGCCTTACTGGCCAATGAAATGATAGAATATTATCTCCGCCTTACAGGGCAGGAAAACGAGGTCGCTGAGTCTGTGCTGAACTATTACCTGGTTGAAAAGGCTATTGTCGGTGCTGCCATAAGTATTGTCTATGATGATGCACCGGATCTTGGCTTAAGCCTTCTAAAGGTTGCTGAGATGCGTTTGAACTGCCTAATTAATAGGTGGCATTAGCCAGCTAATGGATCCTCCCGTAACATGAAGCCCTGCCCTCGGACGGCAATGAGGTAACGAGGGTTCTCAGGTTCAGGTTCGATCTTCTCGCGGATGCGTTCGATTATCTTTTGTAGAGCGCTATTAGTCGGTGGGTTGTTTCCCCATACAGTCCGCTTGATATCTTCCTTATCACATACTTCTCCTACATGGGACTTGAGGTATTCGTATACTCTACCTTCGAGATAGGCAAATGCAGGAACTCCTGTATCGCCTGAAGTGACAGGCAGATTGGAGATGTACGGTTCACTTTGTTTGTGGGCCTGTTCTTGTTCAAGGGCAAATTGGCGTATAGCTTCAGCAAATACACGCCATTCGCCATTGATTCGCTCAATCAGACCGCGCTCCTCCAACACAAAGAGTATCTTTTTCTCTGTAGTATTAAATCCTCTTGCAACATCGATCAATCCCCTTTGATATGGTGATAAGATCAAAGCCTCTCTTTCTCCTGCATACCCCGGAATTTTCGGTTCACCGCTTAGCTCAGGATCAGCGAGTCCATGCCATAGCTGGCTACAGATTGCACTCGCATCTCTATTTACGCTGAATTCAAGGAATTCGTAGTCTTCGGCTTTTAAGGAAAGGGAGTGCAGACGTTGCTCAAAGAGGTGCGAGCAAGCAATACGCATAATTTCGGGATGGCGACCTGCTATTCTCCTGATGAACTTGATATCTTCCTGTTTCCAGAAGTTTTCTAGCTCTCCTGCCTGGAAAACAAAGTCCATTGCCTCTTCCTCTCTCATCAAACCCAGATAGATAGGATCTGAGAAGAGGTTCCACAACGGTGAAGGACTTGCCCAACTCTCTCGGTTATATTGGTAGAGCAAGTAGAGCAAGTGGCGGCTAGAAACTATGTATGTGCAGTTGCGTTGAGCCATAGATCGTAGCCACTCACTATCACGGAGCGGAAGACGAGCTATACCTTCAAAATTATCTAGCACAAAGATTACCGGGCGTTGATGAGTCTGAATAAGTCCTTCAAGTTCAGATTTGATCTCAAAAGCTGTGTCTATTGATATGTGATCTACACTCACCGGAGGCTCGGGTAGTAGTGATTCTTTATCCGCTTGTAGTTTTGCCCGAAACGTACTATACATCTCCCACCAAAACTGAACTGACGCATAAGCTTCCCGCTCAGCCAGTTCAATATAACGAGCGCAATCCAGGTATACAAAGGTAAATACGTGTTCCGCTCCCATGGCATCTATGACAGAAGCGCTTTGTGGCTCGATAAGATGACGCATTAGGGTAGTTTTGCCAAAGGAGGTTTCACCGATTATGGCACAGCACTGGGGTGGTTCGCTGAGTAGACGCTTATAGATAGTTTGCAATTCATTTCGCCTGCCCCTGAAAGCTGGACGAGTAAAAGGATTCTGCGGAAGTGAAGAGAGTTGAAATGAGTTCATAGCCACTGTGTCTCCTTTAGTGTCAGTTCGAGTGGCCAATGCTGGCGCAGCCAGCGCGCAAACAGCTCAACCTTGATGGCATAGTTCGCGTGATTGTGTTCCAGAACTCCCAGGTCCGCCAGGTCTGCCAGCGATCGTACCAGGTCTTGCTCTGGCACTATAGAGCATATGACTCCAGCTAGACGATCATATTCGACCTCGTGGTTATTAACTCCGAACTGGGCAATGGCGCTCAATATGAGCTTATTCCTTTGTGCGCTCGTGGTATTGTGTCCTTCCCACAAATGCTGGAAACGGCTCGCGTCTGCCCTGCCTAGCCATTCGCGAATATTTAGTGATGCGGCATCCGATGTAATAATCGTTTTATTCTCCTGCGCCTGGTCATAAAGCATGGAACATAGCAACTGCAGGTAAAATGGGTGGCCTGCAGTGAAATCAAGCAACAGTTCAACTGCATTCCCGGTGATGTTGCCTACCCTGGTCAAACCATCCCTGATGAGACGACGCGCAGCTCTCGCTTCAAGACAGCCCAGTTTCTCATAATGAGCAATGTTAAACAATGAAGCAATATCACACTGCCCTGTCAGTTGGTTCAACAATCCTCCACCGCTCAGGATGAAATGAATACCATATCCATGTTGCGCGTGGCTGCGCAGGCGGCTAAAGATTGCCCCGCGATTGACTCCCTCCTCCCGCAGGCTGCAAAGACATTGAAACTCGTCTAATATCACAATCAGCGGATGACTTCGAGCTGCCTCTTGGGCCAGCATCATAAATGTATCAAAGTAGGATAACGGATCCTTCCTTAGCCGATTAAGCGCTGGTACGCTGGCTCTCTCTCCTGCGTCCTGTGTATTGTCCTTGAGTACTCGAGAGATGGTCATCATCAACTGGTGCAAGAACTGGGCCGTACTGCCATCCCTCAGCCCCTGCACATCTACATATATTGGCAGAAAATCTCCGCGCGACTGCTCCTCTAGACGAAGCACGAACGACGTTTTCCCAATGCGCTTCTGTCCCCATAGCAGAATAGCCGTGTTCTGAGATTGATCATGCAGTAAGGCAGAAATTCGCTGGCTTTCAACTTCGCGACCATAAAAACGTGGCCCAGCTGCAATAGTAGGTCCATATGGATTGGCTTGATAAGGCTGCCTGGATGACTCTCCCCGTTGTATAGAAGTCGAAAGAAACGAGGAGGGAATGACCTCGGCTTTGGTGACATTGAATACACCCTCCAGCGCCTTCTGGATGCGGCTCCGTTGCGTTGAAGTCGTTTTCCCAAGGTAGATGTGTGCCTCCGCCATTACTCCATCAGCGCGTCTAGAGGCACTGAAACCAGGCATATCAAATCCTAATAGAGTAATGGCCGTGCTTAAATCACTTGCCAGTCCCGGCCGATTCAATGCTTCCACAACAACGACATAGTTTGACTCCATCGGCATGGAGTCCCATTTCACCTGTATGGGTTTCTCGCGCCCTTTAATCTGCGAACATGTACGCCTGTGAATAGCGAGTACATTGTCGGTCCGACGATAACCAACTATATCCTCTGGCGGTTTAGGCTTGCAGCACTGAGCAAGCGTACGCTGCAGAATAGCTTCCTCAGGAGAAAGCACCACGACACTCCCAGTCGGCTCTATGTAGTGAGAACGTATTGACTTCAATTGCATTGACTTCAATTGTTCCACCAGGTGGGGAGCTTTGTGTCGGCCAACGCCAATGGATACCAGCAGATCTTCTATGCCTACCAGATTTTCTTTCGATGCTAGTTTAACAAGTAATTGGTAGACTTGCGCATCTTTTGAATCCAAGCCTAAAGGCTGCAGTTCCTTGTCCAGTAATGCACGACCCAGTTCTAACATGTCATTTCTCTTGTACTGTGTTAACCATTGCCTGATGCGGCTAACCGCTCGAGGAGTTCGTACAAGATCGAGCCAATTTAAGCTTGGCCGGGCATCTGATCCACCTGAAATGACCTCGATTCTGTCGCCGCTTCGCAGCACTCTGGATAAGTCTGCTCGCTCTCCGTTCACCAGGGCGCCCACACACTGGTGCCCTACATCGGTATGAATGTCGTATGCAAAATCAAGCACTGTGGCATCTGGTGGGAGATATTTTATTTCGCCATTCGGGGTGAACACACGAATTCCTTCTTCAACAGGCTTGATCTCTTCGGGCAATCGAGGTAGAAGTTCTTCAGGTACATTCCACCAACGAGCAGTAATGCCGCGTTCAGCGATGAGATCCGTGGTATAAGTGCGAATCATCAAATATAAGGGATGACCAGAGAGATGTTTTACTTGAGTATGGAGGGCTTGGTAGCCATTCTCCTTGGGATGTCCAATGAAATCGCGAAATTGCCTCTCAATTGGCTGGTAGAGCTTGTGAAGAGTCCCAAGGACTCGATAACAATCGATTTCATCATTGGTTAAAATGACGAAAGCGCCAGCATCTACCATCCTTAAAGGGGGAAGTTCTGCATGAATTGACTTGCCCTGTCTTGTATTTTGTTCAATTTGGTGAAGATAGAATGTATAGAGGGAAGCAGATTGCCATCGCACTTCGCTCTTGACCGTCAAACTACTAGAAACCCGCTGCAACTCTTCCAATATACCCTTTACTTCCTGATCGAAACTTGCATCCGTATAGTGCTGTTTAAGCATGTTGTAGTTTGGGGGATAAAGGATCTCAAAACAAACATCTTCCAGTTGGCGCTTGATGGCTCCCATGCCCAGTCGATCGGCCAGAGGCGCTAATAAACTCAGCCCTATGCGCGCGGTTCGTTCCTGGAAATATCGGTTTAATGTTGAGATTGTCCACATATTATGCAGGCGATCGGCAATCTTGATGACAACAGCATTATACTCTTGTTGGAGAAATGAGTGCATATGCTGCTGGTGAATATCACTATCATCGACTCCACTATCAAAATCTCCTTCAACTTGCCTCATAAAACGATTCAGACTAATCATGGCTTCCAGCAATTGGAATGTATCTGCTCCAAGCCTGGAGCGGACGTCGTCTAAACTGTACCCGTGTGAATAGTCAGGATTGCGGACATCATGCAGCAGACCAACCGTGACTACCGTAAGAGGGGCATGCCACTCGGCGAGAATACTCGCTACGGCCATAGCATGATTCACGTAAGGTTCACCACTTATTCGCTGGTATCCTTTATGAGCATCAACAGCTATCTGGAAGGCCGTGGTGAGAACTGACCGAGCTTCTGATGAATCGGTGTAGGATATAACGGCCTCGATGAGTTCGTTGAGTTCCATAGCTTGCTGCTCGCTACTTGCCTTCATTGACGTTTGCCTGATAGGACAGCTACTGCGATGCGTTCTCAAAGGAGCTTGGTTTTTCGTATACGTACTTGAGCTTCTCTATTATACTACAAAAATCGAATAATATCAACTGTGTGATATAAAAAGACAGGCATTGTGCGGATTAGATGTGATCACGCTTCAAATTCAGTGACTTGCTTATCTCTAACCTGACTTTGAATAACACCCTTCTTAGAAACAAATGATCCAAGAATACTCGCCTCTATAAAGATATTAAAAGATATCCACTTGTTGACAAAAGGATAAGTGTATAGTATAATAAAGATACACAACGACGTGTGAATCGTTAGCGCAGGAGGTGCCAGTATGCAGCAACATCAGGAAAACGTTTCCCTGCCCCTTGAGTTTGGACAACAGCTCCCCAGTTCATTAGATACTACCAGAGGAACCATAGGTCTGCTCGGGGTAGGTCCTGATGATAGCGACCCACCGGTAGAAGAAATCCTGGAGCACATCGACCCCTATATTATCGCTCAAGTCGAAAAAATCTTAGCTGGTAGTCCAGATATTGCCCCGCGCATGGAACGCGATGAGCTTGCCCAGAGAGTCCGTATCAACCTCTGGCATTCCCTACAGGCGAGGCCTATCAGGAACATCAAAGCCTACGTCAGGCGTATAGTTCATAACGAATTCGTCAATGTCTTACGCGGACGTGAACCGCCCTTGCCTCTACCAGTGACCGAAGACGGGGAGATGCTGGAAGGTAATATCCTGGTTACACCCGGCGAAGGAATGGCCGACCCTGCTTTCGAGGTTGAGGAACAAGAAGCAGTTGCTAATTGTGCTGAAAAGGCCGCTGCCACGATTTCAATACTCCCTCCACGCCAAAAAGCTGCTATGACAGCTTTGCTGTATGAGCGCCTGGATAATCTCATCCTGGTAGTAGACTCATTCAAGCAGTTTAATGTGGATATCGAAGCAGCCCGGTGGCCCGCAGAAGAAGACGAAAAGCGCCTCTGTAAATCCTCTATCTCAGCCGCACGCCGCAGCGTTGCTCACTCTATAAACATGGACCTGAAGCTCTATAAGAAGAAAGGAGCTTCATTTTTTCATCTCAAGTGAGATAAATCGTCATTATAGTGTTAGCCTGCAAATTTCATTTTGCATAGTAAGTAGTACGCGATCTAGTACCTGCCCGCCTAATGCGTTGCTTATGATTTGTTGCCGATGACGCCAGCATCATATCGAAAGCAGGAGGCTGCTATGAATTACGTTTTTTCTCTCGGCGAAGACACCCTATGCCGGTCTCTTCCTGTAATGAACTCCAGGCACCCATCACCGGGCTACCCCATATTGGCCTCTGTAACGTTCCTCGTGCTTCTAATTCTCGGCCTATCTGCATGTGGCGAAAGTTTCGCTTCTCCATGCCCTGGTTCACAGGCCGCTATTTTGTCTGTTTGTATGCCTCCCTCTCATCCAAAACATACCCATGTGGCGATGCACACCCATACAAAGACAAAAAAGTTGAAACCTACGCCTGGGCCCTTCCCGCCGCCCACGCCAACACCATCACCCACCCCTTCACCAACTCCCCCTGTCGTCACTCAGGCCCTCATCATGAAAATCGTAACCCATTATATCGATCTTGTATTAGAAGAGCGCTATAGGCAGGCATACGCACTGCTCAGCGCAGCGGCGCGCGCTCAAGAGCCATTTGATGATTTCGTGAAGAATCCCAACTATACACTCTCTAGTGGCTGCTGGAAGATTGGGAATATAATGGCCTCGCCACTAAATAGCCAGGGCGGGATTGCCAACGTCCAATTGACCTAGGTATCATGCAGCGATGACAGCCCGATTGCATACTACGATTGGGTCATTCGTTTGCAACTGCAACAGGGTCATCTTGTGATTATCTCGATAGGCCTTTATCCGGCTGCCCCGGCCAGTTAGCAATAGAATAATCCGTGCCAGCCAGCTTACCATTACAGGTGGGGTCGTTGGTAAGCTGGCTGCTGCTCTCAACAGATATGCCTACACCATCGGCACATGTTCGACGCCCAACTTGCGCGGCTCTTCGTTCTGGAAGCGCCGGGCCATCAGGCGCCTCATAGCATTGCCTACCCGCCGCACCCCTTCTTCGATATGCTGCTCCTCCGGATAAGCAAAGCTCAGCCGGAACTGCTGCTGGCCACCGCCGTCCACGTGGAATGGCTCGCCGATGACGAATGCAACTTGCTCGTGAGCCGCCTCACGCAGCAGCGAACGCGCACGCATATCACCCAGCAGGCGACACCATATGTGGAAGCCTCCCTGTGGATGACTCACGCGCACCTCCTTGGGCCAGTGGGTGCTCATCGCCTGCAGCATCAAGTCCCGTTTGTGCTGGTAGCGCCGGCGCAGCTTCGTAAGATGATCGTCCAGCAAGCCCCGCAGCAATACCTCTGACACGGCCCACTGGCCAAGCGCATTGGTGTTCAAGTCGAAGATTTGCTTATGCAGCGAGAGACGCTCGATCATCGGTTCGGGTGCCGCGATCCATGCCACACGCAATCCAGGCGCGAGCGTCTTTGAGTATGTACTGAGGTACAGGACCTGCCCACTGCGATCCATCGCCATCAGCGGTTGTGGCTCCTTCCCTTCGAAGTACATCTCCCCGTAAGGATCATCTTCCAGGATTGGTGTCTGGTAGCGTTTTGCCAGCAGCAGCAATCGCCGGCGGCGCTCGTGCGACATAACTATCCCCGCAGGATTCTGGAACGTTGGCTGGGTGTAAATCAGCCGCGGGCGATGGCGGACCAGAACGGTTTCAAGCAAATCTACACGCATGCCATCGCTGTCGGTGGGCACGCCGATGACTCGCGCGCCCAGCGCGCGAAACACTTGAATGGCCCCCAGGTAGGTGGGCACTTCAACCACCACCTCGTCGCCGGGGCCGAGCAGCAGGCGACCGGCGAGGCCTATACCCTGCGTCGAACCAGAGAGGATCAGGATATGTTGCGCATCAATAGCAACGCCACGCTTACGCATGCGCGCGGCAATACCACGCCGAAGGCTGAGGAGTCCCTCGACAGGACAGTATCCTAATGCACTCTGTCGCGCATTCAGCAGCCCTTCCACAAAGATGGTGCTGAGCATCTCGGCCGGGAGCAGGTCCCGTGCAGGCGTACCGGCTGCCAGCGAGATGATGTCTCGCCTCTCACCCATGGCCGCTAGCTCGCTCAATAAGTGAGCATCGGGACCCAGCAGCTCGCGCTCACCCGCGGGCAGCCCGAATAGCCACGAGGCCACGTTGTCAAAGTTCTCGCCATCGTAGCCGAGGTTGTTACGTCTTACCAGCGTGCCGCGTCCAACATGTCCTTCGACAAGTCCCTCGCTTGCCAACTGGTTGTAGGCGTTCATCACCGTTGTCCGGTTGACGCCTAGCTCATTGGCAAGCGCCCGCTCGGTAGGCAGGCGCACGCCTTCCGCCAGCTCCCCTGAGAGAATGGCCTCCCGCAACCTCTGGCAAATCTGCCGGTATAATGGTACCCCGCTGGCTCGCTCAAGTTGTATCAACGACGAAATGGGTGCTGTGAATAATGGTCGTGGCTGGTGAGTTGAGTGTTGCTGCATATTGTCCTCCCAATTGGCTCATACCATCTAGTGTAACTGATCGTGAGCGCCAGCTACAAGTGCCAATTGGTGGGTGTACCAGGAAGCCAATTATCCTTGCGCCAGTTATGTTGTTTCCTCCATAATAGAGGAACCTGGAATAACTTTGAATACCCGTTAACCAGTGAGAAATGCATTGTTCAATATAGCAAGCATGAAATTAGGCTCATGTGGGAGATAGCCTATGGATAACCTGGAGCAACGCATCGCGCTTGTACGCAACGACAGAGAACATGGTTCTAGCTGGTTGGCGCAGCAGGCGATCTCGATCCTCCATGACCTGGCTGCTGATGAAACATCACCAGCAGCCGAACGCGTGCAGCAGGTCCACAAGGCTGCACTGGCCTTGGCGCAGGCACGCCCGGCTATGGCAGCGCTGGCCGTTGCCGTAGGGCGCATCCTCAGCGCCCCTGGCGGACTGCCAGGTGTAGCGCGAGAAGCAGCGCGCTTGCTGAAGGAATACGACTCGTCGCTAGAGCGCATCGCCACCTATGCCTGTCCACTGCTCTCCGGTACACTGATGGTGCACAGTTTTTCAGGCACTGTACTTGAAGTGCTAACCGCCTGCTCCCCCCAGATAGAACGAATCATTGCGCTGGAAGGGCGCCCTCGCTATGAAGGGCGCGACATGGCACACGCCCTGGCTGAACGAGGCATAGCCATCACTTTGCTCACCGATGCCCAGGCCGACATCTTTTTGCCGCGGTGCCACGCGGTCGTCGTCGGCGCAGACAGCGTGCTGGCAAACGGGGACGTACTGAACAAAGCGGGCACGGCGTTGCTGGCCTGGGCTGCACATGGTCATAAGGTTCCATTCTATGTCCTGTGCGAGACGCTAAAAATTTCACCGCAACCCTGGTCTGGTAACCTGGCCCAATTGGAGGAGAAAGAGCCGGAAGAGGTGCTGGAACAGCCAATCAAGGGGGTCACAGTGCGCAACTTCTATTTTGATTGTACCCCGGCAAAGTTAGTAACCAGGGTCATCACGGAGCAAGGTCCGATGGGGAGGCGAGAGATAAAGCGGGTGGCTGCCAGGGCCATGCACGACGAGCAGGCACTGACCAGGATTGCACACCAGTAGTCCTATGTGTTTGGAGAAAAGGCGTTATTTCGGTAATCTGCATGGTAGTAAAAAAGTCTTCCGCATGTTTAAGAGGGGGTAAGTAGAAGTGGAAATACATCAACTACCAGGTGACGAAGCGCCTCAGCCAGCAGTAGCGGCGGAGCTGGATATCAAAGAATCTGCAGCTCCAGATGTGGCGATGGAACAGGCGACTCCTTTGCCGCTTCCTGGCAGGCCAGAGCCGCCAAACGAATTTATCTGGCTCTTTGAATATGGTCTTGAGATGGATGCCGCATTCTTGAACGATCGTGAACGGCTCAACGGCTCTGCTCACCTCTATGGACCGGCTGTTTTGAAGGGCTACCGCATCTCCTTTGATGCTGTGGCATCCTCCACTGGCCAGGTCGTTGCGACCATCCTGCCAGGCCGTGAATATGCTGCGGCGGTATGGGGAGTCTTGTATCGTATTCCACTCCGCCTGATCGAATCGCCTGACGACGAACCTCCACTGCTCGATAAGATTCATCCCGCGCCATATTTTGAGCTCCTTGATGTAGTTGTATATGAGCCCTACCGGAAGCGTGAGCTGGCCTGCATCACCTACATTGCTTCGACCTTCGCTCGCCGGCAGTTCCTCCACCTGCTTCCCCTGGAACAGCAGGGTATTGATCCCTGGTATGCAAAACACCTCCTGGAGAGTGCCAGGAAGCACAAGTTCCCAGGAGAGTACCTTCAAGAACTCCTTATACGTACTGCCTCAAAAGGAGAAACGCGGCCAACTCCGCTGGAACAAAATACAGAGCCAATAGCTGTCGTGCCGGGCAAAACGGATGCGCGGCCATCAACAACCGCTATGTCTGGCACTTCCAACCTGGTACACCGAAATCGCTGGCAAATGGCTCTTGCGGCCTACCTACTCATACTGCTGCTGGCGGCGTTATCGCTGGCTGTGGTACAAGGGTTGGCGCTCTTGAGCACGATATTTACTGCTCACTTCGCTCCGCTCGGAATCCCGTGGCTCGTACTACTCTATGGTTTGCTCGGCGGCTGTGTCAGTTGCATCGTCATGTTAGGACGTCAATATACTATCAATTCCCCTAGTTTTGTCGTAGTGACATGGTTTGCACGCCCATATATCGGGGCTATACTTGCAGCCCTGGCATATCTCGCGCTAAACAGCGGCATCTTGGTTCTTACTGGTAGTGTCAGACAGCCTGGTGCCTTGTTTTCATTGGTGGGGGCATTGGCGGGCCTGTGCGAAGGATGGATTTTTTATAGAAGAGCTTAAGAAACGCTTGCCTTGTGCTCTGTAATTATTGCGTGTACAATGAAGCCACGACGTTGCTAGGATAGGTAACCCACCCAAGAGGAGAACATATGCCAACCTATATTAGCTTGGTCAATTTGACCGAACAGGGCAT
>Ga0209647_1002627_pt1 | contig 14414 bp, 11 predicted proteins | sample GraSoi_2013_60cm_FD_185827 | JGI IMG/M metagenome (GOLD analysis project Ga0209647, IMG submission 185827) | Grasslands soil microbial communities from the Angelo Coastal Reserve, California, USA - Sample 9_17_2013_60cm (SPAdes) (version 2) | ecosystem: Environmental > Terrestrial > Soil >...
CTTCTTGCGGCGTCGTGATCACCGCGTTGAGGTTCAGATCTTCTATGGGCTTTTCGCGACTCCAATCGACAGTTTGCGCCGTAATCTCGGGAGGAAAGAGCTTATAATCGCGAGCCTCGTACGGGTTGGTCGATATGTGCTCCTGAAGCGTGATCTCGCGCAGCCACTTGACGCTCCTGGCGCCGATATAGCCCGGCACGATGACCCGCAGAGGAAAGCCATGTTCTGGAGCAAGGGGCTCATCATTCATCTCATATGCCAGAAGCACATCTGGAGAGAGGGCCTTCTCCAGCGCGATGGAGCTTCCAAAACTCACCTTTTCCCCCTCAAATTGCGCCTCATCTAGACTGGTAAAAGCGACGTAGCGAGCATCTGCCTCCACTCCGACAGCCCGCAGCACCTCTCGTAAGGGAACGCCGCGCCATGTTGCCGTCCCGATGACGTCCGCTTCCCAGGGAACTTCTCCGGGAATAGGCTTCACTGCGATGAGTTCACTCCTGCGATTCCCGGCGCACTCAAGTGTTGCCGTCACTGTGTGCACAGGAGACATCGATCGAAGTTCGTCCAACGATAGTTCTCGTTTTCGCTGGACCAGACCAGTGATAAGAAGGCGGTAGCTTGTCGGGTCCACCGCCGGAATGGAGCCATGCGTACGTACATAGAAATGCTGCTCTGGTGTGAGAAATGATTGACGCAAGAGGTCCCCTGGGGGTTCAGCGTTCAATGGTTGTTCTTGATGGACAATCAACTGCGATTTTATAGGACGTATTGTCATGATGTTCTCCTTATTAGATCATCTGAGGGCATTTCCTCACGCAAAGGTCCAGCCGGCAGGGTTTCGGGGCCCTCCCCAGCTGAGGCGTCTCGCCCTCTCTATACTAGTATAAGGAGGAAGCGTAATGGAAGCGTGATGAGCCTCGTCATGGGCAGTGGCCTCAAACGCTGAGCAGGAGATGAGCCAGAACCACGACAGAGCCGCAGGTGGACTCGATAACGAGTCTCGGCATCAGGAACCCGTGACATTTGTCATGCCTACATCACGATAAATTTCACTTCCCACCGACCTGAAACACGGCTATACTCTCTTTATCACAGACTACTCTACTGTTTAGCGCATTGAGGGGGCTGAAAGCCGAGAGGAGAGAAGCAGCTATGGATCTGGTTGTGTCCTTTGAGGCAAGCCCACCACAAGCGTGGGAGCAGGTCGGCGGAGATTCCGCCGGAGTGAGGAGAAAGAATTGCGATGAGTATCTACATGATGGCGTTATTCTTGCATGTGAGTGGAGCCATTGGCACGTTTGTCAGCCTGGGTATCTGGCTGTTCGGCCTCTCGGGCCTGCGCCGGGCTAATCTGGTGGGGCAGGTGCGTGCCCTGGTTTGGCTGATCATCATTGCCTCTCCCCTCATGGTTATGAGCGTGCTGCTCCTCGGAGTTGGTGGGTTCGAGATGGCGCTCACCACATGGGGTCTCTCGACGCCCTGGATTGCCGTGTCACTGGTTAGCGTTGTGCTCGTCGGACCCATCGGTGCCTTTGTCCTCGATCCTCGGATGCGTTCCCTCTTAGCTACGGTGAGAGAGACGCCAGAGGGTCCACTCCCTGATGAGCTTGAGAGGCGAACCCATGACCCGATCCTGAGCACCTCGGCGTTCACCCTGGCAACTATGCTGCTCGGCATCGTTTTCCTGATGACCACCAAACCCCCACTTGTCCCCTCCATGCTGGTGATGGGCATCGCCTTCCTCCTTGGCGTCTGCGTTTCTCTGCCGTTCTGGTCTGCCGCGCGGAGGCGAGCCAGGCCAGACGCTGCCCACATGAACCTTCCAGAGGCCGACCCTTTCTTGAGAAAGACCATCTGGACGAGGCGGTGGTAGAATGGAGGCGGAAAAAGACGCACATAGTTCGACACAAAGAAAGAAGGTGCCGTTCGTATGCGAACACGAGACGATCAACCATTACGAGCAAAGATATGGGGTATTGCCTGCCCCGGTGGAACGAAGCTGACTGATGAAGTGATTGCGTCCAGCGGCGTCACCTTCCATCTGTGGCGGCTCTACCAGCACGCATGGCTCGTGTGTCTCTTCTTCCCTCTCGCCTCGTTGGTGCATGGACCACTTGCGGCGTCTCGTCTCGCTGTAGGCCTCTCGGCCCTTCTCTTTTTTGCCATCAGCTACACCTGGCTCATGTGGCCGCATCCCGTGAGTCGAGGGGCGCGCGTGCGCGCAGGGTCGCGCCTCTCCTTCCTCCTCTTCGTCGCCCTCTCACTCCTCGTGCTCGCCTTCAGCCTGGTGGATGGTCCTGCCTGGCTCTGGCTCTTCATTGGGGTGAGCGCTCTTGCCGGGGTGCTTTTCCCCATGCGCAGCGCATTTGCCGCTGTAGTGGCGTTCACCCTCCTCCCGCTCTTCATCACGATAGGAATGCATAGAGGAGTGGTGGGGATTGATTGGTGGTGGCTCATCGCGCTCATGCTGCTGGTGCGAGGACTCGGTCTGGACATGATCGGCGTGGCCCGCATGGGCAGCGCCATCCGCGAACTGCATACCGCACGCAGAGAACTTGCTCGCCTGGCGGTGATCGAGGAACGCTTGCGCCTCTCGAGAGATCTGCATGATCTGCTGGGGCAGACCCTCTCCATGATCACGCTCAAGAGCGAACTGGCAAGGCACCTGGTCACGGAGGAACCAGAACGCTGTGTCCAGGAACTCTCCGAGATTGAGCGCGTGGCACGTCAAACGCTGCGCGAGGTGCGTGAAGCCGTAGCCGGGTACCGGCAACCGAAGCTTTCGAGCGAACTGGAGGGAGCGCGTCAACTGCTGGAAGCAGCGGGGATCGAGGTGAGGCTCGAAGCCATCAAAGAGGTCCTCCCACCGGCCTTAGACGCCATGCTTGCCTGGACGGTGCGCGAAGGAGTGACCAACGTGATCCGGCACAGCCGCGCGCGGCATTGTCTTATTCAAGTGATCCAGAAGAACGGACGAGCCTGCGCCGAGGTGCTCAACGATGGAGACCGACGAGAGCAGACGGAACGCACGGTGCGCCCCGGTCTAGGACTCGCTGGCCTTCGTGAGCGAGTGAGCGCACTGGGAGGGCACATGGAGGCAGGTCCTCTCACCCTGTCTGGCAAAGAGCACTTTCGCGTATGGGTGGAACTACCCATCCACAGCGAGAGAGAAGCCCAAGGATATCAGGAGGACCAGCCATGATGCGAGTGCTGCTGGCAGAAGACCAGGCCATGGTGCGGGGGGCGCTCTGTGCCCTGCTCAGCCGGGAACAGGATATCGAGGTCGTGGCCGAAGTCGCGCGAGGCGATGAGGTCGTGAAAGCAGCTCTGGCGAGCCTACCTGATGTGGCACTGCTCGATATTGAGATGCCCGGCGGAAGTGGATTGCAGGCGGCACAAGCGTTGCACACCGCCTTGCCGTCCTGCTACATCGTGATCTTGACTACCTTTGGACGCACTGGCTATCTGCGTCGAGCGATGGAAAGCGGAGCCGTTGGTTTCCTGCTCAAGGATGCCCCAGCCGCTGAGTTGGCAGTGGCCCTGCGTCGTGTAATGCGTGGCGAGCGAGTGGTCGATCCTGAACTCGCCCTGGCCGCGCTGAGTTCAGGAAACAATCCGCTGACTAGTCGCGAGCGGGAAGTCCTTTCTGCTGCACTCTTTGGTGCCAGCATTGCCGAGATTGCCACGCGACTGTTGCTCTCTGAAGGGACCACCCGCAATCATCTTTCCACGGCCATGCAGAAACTGGGCGCGCAAAATCGGATGGAAGCAGCACGGCTCGCTGAGCAGAAGGGATGGTTATGAAGACGAACCCCGCGTCCCACAGCGACGCACGAGAAGACCTTGACCCGCCCACTGACGATGTGGGTACTCCATACACCATGACGAGGCTCATAACGCTTTCATGACGCTTCCTGCTTATACTCATAGGAGAGAGGGCGAGGCGCCTCAGCTGGGTCGTGGCCCGAAACCCTGCCGGATGGGCCTTTGCGTGAGGCCATGTCCTCAGAAGAAACATTGAAGAACACTTTGGGGAACTCTTCAGGGGCCTCGGTGCCTTCGGCAATTCGCCAGTGGCCAGGCACGGGTATCTCAAGAGTTCCCATTTGGGAGGAAATATGCAGAATGAGCAACTACAAGCGACCGATCTGCGAGGAAAAGTCGCGCTTGTCACGGGTGCAAGCAGTGGGATTGGAGAGGCCATCGCGGAGGAGTTGGTGAAACGTGGTGCACATGTCGCGCTTTTCGCGCGGCGCGCGAACCGCTTGCAAGAACTTGCACAGCGGCTGGCAGGCCAGGGGGGCGATGAGCCATTGATCGTGCCTGGCGATGTGAGTAAGCCAGAGGATGTCCAGAACCTGGTGAATCAGACCGTGCAACGCTGGGGAAAGCTCGATATTGTCATTGCCAATGCTGGCTTTGGCTACCGCGCGCACATTGTCGATGGCGATCCCCAACGCTGGAAGAATCTGCTCGACACCAACGTGTACGGCATGCTGTTGACCTTGAAATACGGGGTGGAGAACCTGCTGAAGCATGGCAGCGGACACGTCGTCGTGACCTCCTCTATCGCCGGTCGCTCTGTAACAGCGGGGGGAGCCGTCTATAGTGGCAGTAAGTTCGCCGTCAATGCCATCGCTGAAGCGCTTCGTCAGGAGGTAGGCCAGCAAGGCGTACGCGTCACCACAATCGAGCCGGGAGCAGTCGTGACCGAATTCGCCGAAGCTGCGGGCTATCCACCTGGGACCATCGAAGCGATCAAGCAGATAGAACCGTTAGAGGCAAAGGAGATCGCGCTTGTCGTCATCCAGGTGCTTGAGCAGCCACGCAACGTAGACATCGCCGAGTTGACCGTCTATCCCACGAAACAAACAAGCTCGGGCATCTTCGCCAACGCAGTCACACGCTAGCAATAAGATCGCTACAAGCATATCATCCCTCATGTAGGGATGATATGCTTGTGCATGTGACAGGTGAAGTGCTGCGCAGGTTAAGAGCGCGTGTAAAAAGGGGTCACCATATTTTTTCGGGCAAGGCATAAAGGCATCTGCCCCGAAACGCCCAGTGGCGCGTCCGAACGCTGCGGCCCACTGCCACGGCCCATACTCCTCAAGGGGGGATTGACAAGCTGCGGGCCTCTGGCATATACTTCACATATGAACAAAAAAGTTGGCGAGCTAGACGAAAGGATCGTGCGTCTGCTCGGTCTGTTGTATCGAACCGAGAGGACGACCGAGGCGCGCTTCGACGTGGCGTTGCAACCGGTCGGTTTGACATGTGCGCAATATCATGTACTCAAGGTTCTTATACTGGCTGGGGAACCTCTGCAACTGGGGCAGATAGCCGAAAAGTCGCGCAGCGTTCGCTCGAATGCCACCCAGATGATAGATCGCCTGGCGGCGGAGGGGCTGGTTGAGCGCGTCTTTGATCCGGCCGATCGGCGGAGAGTGCTGGCACAAATCACAGAGGAAGGTCGACGCCGCTGTGACGCTGGCTCTTATGCCGTGTTTGATATTGAGCGAGATCTGTTGGAGCACTTCAGCGAGGAAGAGCGGGATCAGCTTACTCTGCTTTTGAGCCGATTGGAGCAGGTTTGGAAGTGATCTCGTTTTTTTGTTCAATAATTCACTCATGTATTATACATATGTGAATTACACAATCTATCCTCTCTTTTTTTGAATCAATGGCATGCTTGATGGTACTCGTCGTGGTTTTTCGTCTTATAGTTCACATATGTATAGTACATGGGTGAATTATAAACGGGATCTAGCGATTATTTCAGGTAATGCTTGCTGAACGCGAAAGGATTCCCTTACATATGGCAAATGCTGTACAAGATGCTCCTGCGTCGGAAGAAGCGCGCAAGTTGGATCTGCGGATTCTGCTGCTGGCCCTGGCTACGTTCGTGCTGGGGACAGATGCGCTGATTGTTATAGGTGTGTTGCCCACCATCGCGCGCGAATTGCGGGTGACGGAAGGGGCGACCGGGCAACTCATCACGGCCTTCGCGCTGGTGTATGGACTGGGAGGGCCGGTGCTGGCGGCGCTGACGGGGCGTTGGCGGCGTAGTCGTGTGATGATTGTGGCGCTGGGGGCATTTTGCGTTGTCAATATCGTGTCGGCACTGTCGCCCACGTTTGCGATGCTGCTGGCTACGCGTATTCTGGGTGGTGGTATTGCGGCGTTGATCAGCCCGCTGGCTTACGCGATGGCTGTAGCGCTGGCACCGCCGGAGAAGCGGGGGCAGGCCCTCGCGCTCGTATTGAGTGGGGTGACGGTAGCGAACATTGTGGGTGGTCCGCTGGGAACCTGGATTGGTGGGCATGTGGGCTGGCGTGTTTCGTTTGGTTTGATCGCACTCGTGGCTGGTATTGCTTGTGTGATCCTTCGGATGAGCGGTCTACCTGATAGCGGTGCATCACAGACGTTGTCGTTGAAGGCCCGACTGGCTCCGATAGGAGAGCCGCGATTGTTGCTAGCCCTGGCACCTGCTTTTTTTACGGTAGTGAGCTTCTCTATGATCTATAGCTACATTGCCCCTTTGCTTCAGTTGAATCTGCACACCAGCGATATCAGTCTATTGCTGCTTGTGCTCGGTCTGGGAACGGTTGCGGCTACGCAGATAGGGGGGAGAATTATCGATCGCTTTGGTTCAACGCGCCTGTTAGTGGCGTTCCTGGTAGTGCAGCTAATTGTAGAGGTTAGCATTGCCTACACGACGGCTTCGTGGATGGGAGCGGCGCTTGCGCTGTTCATCTGGGGTGCTTCGGGGCCCAGTTTCTTTATCGCGCAGCAGCATCGTCTCTTGAGCATAGCCCCTGAACATATTAATGTGATCACCGCGCTCAATAGCTCGATGAACTACCTGGGCATTGCCTGCGGTGCGGTACTGGGTGGCGTGGTGCTCTCCTATATGCAGGTGACGCAGTTGGGTTGGATTGGAGCGGGGTGTGGGTTGGTGGGAATGGTGCTGCTGTTGATCAGCTTCAGAGTGAGTGGTCGTGGGAAGCGTACAGAGGTGTAGTCGGGATGAGGAATGATATGGAGGGCATTTCCTAACTCGAAAATGGGGTAAACTGATCTCCTTGACGAGGCTAGCTCCCTCGTCAAGGAGATCAGTCTATGAAGCCTCAGATTGTCAACGAACAGGCACCAGTACATCAAACAAACTAGCTGATGTGCTCCTGGTTCTCGGGCGGTCGGTAGTTAATCATCTGCTGGTCCTGTCCGTAGGCCGAGCCCGAATCGTGGCCGATAGGAGGCGCATATGTCCCCGGCTGAGCCAGCGACTGGGCATCCCTGTTATTCTGGGCCTGCGACTGGCTATAGGCATAAGCTTCCAGGCCCACAGTCCGAGGCGTTACCGATTGAGAGATCTGTACGTTGCCGGCAGATGCTTGCCGCTGGATCCCCTGTATAATGTTCTCGAAAGCGCGCGCACGCGTTGTGCCTGCCGCCCGGGCGGCCTGGTCAATATCCTGTAACGTAATGTTGCGAGCATCTCCATGGTTGTCATCGGGCTTGCCGCAATCGCAGTTTAAACACATACTCGTTTCTCTTTCTATCTATCTAGAATTGAGGGCATTTCCTCACGCAAAGGCCCAGTTGGCAGGGTTGCGGGCCACGACCCAACGGAGGCGCCTCGTCCTCTCTCCTACGAGTATAAGGAGGAAGTGTCATGAAAGCGTGATGAGCATCGTCATGGGGAGTGGAAGGAAGGATTGCTCACGTCTCCTTATCGACATTCAGTGTCTCCTGGATGATGGTGAGGAGGGAATGAAAGGGAAACGGTTTGGGGACAATCTTGAAGGGCTTTTGCGCAAGCCTTGTGGCAGCGCCTGGAGGATGGCTATGTGTGGTTGATGCGCGAACAGCGTGCTCCGGTGAGAGCAGGTGTTGTATGACAACACCCTGCTCTCACCGGAGCACGCTATTCAGACACGTTCCGCGATAAAGCCAGGTTGGGTAATAGCTCCCTCGGCGGCTGACGAGACCAGCGCGGCATATTTAGCGAAGACGCCGCTGGTGTAGTGCGGGGCCGGCCTCTGCCAATTTGCCAGGCGGGCGGAGAACTCGGCATCTGAAAGTTCTGCATCCAGACGGCGTGCCTCGATGTCGATAATGACGATGTCCCCTTCCTGTAATGCGGCAAGGGGGCCGCCGCTGGCGGCTTCGGGGGCGACATGACCAACCATCAAACCGCGAGTCGCTCCACTAAAGCGGCCATCGGTGAGCAGCGCGACTGTCTCTCCTAATCCGGCACCCACAATGGCCCCAGTGACTCCCAGCATCTCGCGCATGCCTGGTCCACCTCGCGGTCCCTCGTAGCGGATGACCACGACATCGCCCGGCTTGATCTCACCACGGGTCACGATGCTCATAGCATCCTCTTCACGGTCGAAGACGCGCGCCGGTCCTCGATGGTACAGGCGCTCATGTCCTGCGACCTTGATCACGCATCCTTCCGGCGCGAGATTTCCTTTGAGGATGACCAGGCCGCCGTTTGGCTTGATCGGGTCAGAGAGCGGTCGCACCACATCCTGACCGGGCGTCTCGACGGCCATAGCGGCCTCTTCACCGATGGTTCGTCCACTCGGAGTCATCTGCTTCCCATCGACTAAGCCAGCGGAGACGAGTCGTTGCGCCAGCAGTGGCACGCCCCCGGCACGATCCAGGTCGACTGCTACATGCCGGCCGCCCGGCTTGAGGTCGGCCAGCAAGGGGGTACGCTTGCTGATTGTATCAAAATCGTCGATGGTGAGGGGAATGCCAGCCTCGCGAGCCATCGCCAGCAGGTGGAGCACAGCGTTGGTAGAGCCGCCAGAAGCAGCTACACCAGCAATGGCATTTTCAAAAGCCTGGCGGGTCAGTATATCACGGGGCGTTACTCCACGCTGCAGGAGATCCATGACGAGTTGGCCACAGCGCTTTGCTACTTCATCCTTGCGAGGATCAGTTGCTGGAACGCTTGTTGTGCCCAGCGGGGCCAGGCCGATAAATTCGAGGACCATTGCCATGGTATTCGCCGTAAATTGCCCACCGCACGCCCCCGCTCCTGGACAGGCAAAATTCTCTAGCTCACGCAGGTCCGCGTCGCTCATCTTACCCGCTGCATTTGCCCCGATAGCCTCGTAGACATCACCAACGGTCACGTCCTTGCCTTTGAAACGTCCAGGCGCGATGGAACCACCATACAAAATCAGGCTGGGCACATTCAGTCGCAGCAGCGCCATAGCAGCGGCCGGTATGGTCTTGTCGCAGCCCACGAGGGCAACGACGGCATCAAACATATGGCCACGACCGACCAGTTCAATGGAATCGGCGATGACCTCACGGCTCACCAGAGAGGCCTTCATCCCTTCGGTGCCCATCGTTACGCCGTCACTGATAGCTATGGTATTGAACTCCATTGGCGTACCACCGGCCGCGCGTATGCCCTCTTTCACTTTGACCGCAAGGTGGCGCAGGTGGTAGTTACAGGGCATCGTTTCAATCCAGGTATTGGCTACGCCAATAATCGGGCGAGCCAGGTCGTCATCGGTAAAGCCGATGCCTTTAAGCATAGCGCGCGCGCCTGCACGGTCACGCCCATCCGTAATCGTGCGGCTACGCTGTTTGGGATCGAATGTCATGGTGGCCTCCATTATCATTTGCCCCGATATAAAATTCGGGATGTCTCATGCCGGTATGTCTATCTGCTGGACAGTTAGACATACCAAATTAACCAGCGTCAAGTATACAAGTATACTATACACGAGGACGCGCATTTTATCTTATGCTATGCGCGTATGGGTACGTTTCATAATTTTGCAACGTGGGAGAGATGGTTGAGAGGGGACAGCGTGCGCGTGTCTTGATGCGCAAAAACATGAACGACATCCTGTGTTTATGTGCAATCTCATTTATTTTTGTGGTGTATGATAAAATATAGGGCACCATCAAATGAGCGATTTTCGCTGTGCCGGTAAACATTCTGTAACGTCACTGCTAGTAATTTACAGGATCGTAAGCACTCCTCTTAGTGCGTAACGTATCGTCTCCTCATTTTTGAAGACACGGATACTGATAAGGAGCATGACACGATGGCAAAGCCCGCGATCAAAGTTTACGTGCAGCACCATGGTAACATGATGTGTGATTACAGGTGGTTGCTTGTAAATGCAGAGTGGATGCAAAGCAAGAGCAACCAGCAGCCCCAGTCGAAATGGGGGCCATGTCCCACCCATACAGTAGTGGTAGATCACCCAGACGGCCGTTTGCTCTTCGACACCACTTGTCCCCGTGATTGGCAGCAACACTGGGCCAAGGCAGCCGCTCTAAACTGGTTTCCTTATGAAGATGTCACCCCGGAGCAGTATTTCGAGGAGCGCCTCAAACAGCTCAAGCTTAATCCTGCGGATTTTAAATATGTTGCCTTGAGCCACCTGCACCTGGACCATGCCGGGAATATCAAGGCATTCAGGAACACTGATGTCCAGATCCTTGTACATAGGAAAGAGTATCAGGGAGCGATTGCGATCCCTGGTGAGGTGCAGGGTTTCCATCTCAAAAAAGATTACATGGTAGACGGGCTGCGCTGGGTGCAACTGACCGAAGATACAGAGGTCATGGAGGGCGTCCGTTTGTTCGAGGCTCCCGGTCACACCTGGGGCACCATGTGTTTGATGGTTGATTTGCCCAATACTGGCACGATGATCTTCACCTCAGATGCTGCCTATATGCGTGAGAGTTATGGTCCACCGCCGGTAGGCGCGGCTATTGTCTGGGACAGCCTGGGCTGGTTAGATTCCGTTGAACGCATTCGTAGTTTCGCCAATATGCGTGACGCGACGATCATCTTCGGGCATGATCCCAAGCAGATCAAGGAGATTCGCCTTGCACCAGAAGCTTTCTACGACTAGACAGAAAGGAGCGGACTATGGGTTGCCTTGACATCCCCAACGAAACTGTCTTCACCATGGAGATGACGCCCATCAAGGTCGGAGCCGGAGCTACTAACGAAGTGGCATATGATCTCAAGCGCCTGGGAGTGCGCCACGCTCTGATCATCACCGACCATGGCATTATGAAACTCGGCTTACCAGAGCAGGTACGTACCCTGCTCCAGGAAGAAGGTATCAGCGCTGATATCTACGATGACGTGCATGTGGAGCCAACAGACAAGTCGTTTGAGGCCATTGCCTCATTCGTGAGCGGGCGCGATTATGATGGGTTTGTTGCCATCGGCGGCGGCAGCAGTATTGATTCAGCGAAAGCTGCGAACCTTTTCACCACCTACCCCGCGCCAGTGATGGATTACGTCAACAAACCCGTTGGCAAGGGCGTGCATGTTCCCGGACCTCTCAAGCCCCTGGTGGCTATTCCCACAACGGCGGGCACCGGCAGTGAAACTACGGCGGTGGCGATCATGGATGTCCTGTCATTGAAGGTGAAGACGGGCATCTCGCATCGTTACCTGCGTCCCACTATGGCTATTATCGACCCATTGAATACGGTGACGCTGCCACCAATGGCAACGGCCTACCCGGGCTTCGATGTATTGACGCATGCACTCGAATCCTATACAAGCCGACCGTACGATGCTCGCCCCAGGCATAAGCCAGACGAGCGCCCAGTGTATGTCGGTAGCAATCCTATCAGCGACCTGTGGTGCGAGAAGGCGCTGGAATACCTGGGACGCTATTTTCGCCGGGCGGTGCTCAATGGCATGGATGTGGAAGCGCGGACACATATGGCCCTCGCGGCAACCTACGCCGGGATCGGCTTTGGTAACGCTGGCGTTCACGTGCCACATTCGATTGCCTATCCCATTGCTGGCCTGGTGAAAAACTTCTCGCCGCCGGATTACCCGCAGGACGAGCCGATGATCCCGCATGGCCTCTCGGTCATTGTTACCGCGCCTGCTACGTTCCGCTGGACATATCCTGTCAGCCCTGAGCGCCACTTGCGAGCTGCACAACTGCTAGGGGCCAATGTGAATGGGCTGACAGCGGCAGAGATGCCAGAGGTCCTCCCGCGCATGTTGCTCTCGCTCATGCGTGACACAGGTATTCCGAATGGTCTGAGTGCGCTTGGCTATGGAGAGGGCGATGTAGCTGCGCTGATTGATGGCACGCTCAAACAGCAGCGGCTGCTGGTCAACTGTCCACGCTCCGTTGGCACGGAAGAACTGCAGCAGATCATCCATAACAGCTTCGAATACTGGTAGAGCGGCGCGGATTTGAGGTGGCGTTCCAGGGTGGGGGCAAGCGCCATAGGCGCGGATTTGAGGAAGGATGGGGGGTGTTCGAGGGCGGGGGCAAGCCCGATAGGTGTGGACATGACATAAGGAATGGTGGGGGGTGTTCGAGGGTGGTGGCAAGCCCGATAGGTGTGGACATGGCATAAGGAATGGTGGGGGGTGTTCGAGGGTGGTGGCAAGCCAACCAAGGTAGTCGCAAGATCACCAGGGCACCCGCAAGGGGATGCCCCTACTATACACGAAGCGGCTTGCCAGGCCCGTCTATAGTAGGGGCGGGGCTTGCCCCCGCCCTGGAAGACCGCCCATACCCCTAAAGTCCGCGCCTACGGGGATGACAATCCCTTATACAGCCCCTTATACCTTGGAGGGAGTAGGCATAATGCCCATTTACGAGTATCGCTGCCTGGACTGTGGCGAGGTCTTTTCACACCTGGCGCTAACGTCCACAGACGCAAGCGGACAGAGGTCCTGCTCGGCCTGTGGCAGCGCACAGACCCGGCGCTTGATGTCGTCCTTTGCCGTCGGCGGCAGGGCCGATCCAGGACCAGGGCGAGCCGCCTGGCCTACGAGCTGGGGTGATACCAATGGAGGCGACCCGGAAACATTGCGCTACTGGCGTAAGCGCATCGAGCGAGAAGCGAGGCTAGAAGAGAAGTATCCTGAACTGCGCGATCCGTCACTGCAAGCTGGCCAGGGAGAGACTCCATCACCGGTTAAGGAACATAGTCACCACGGCCATCATCGTCATCACCATGACCATCATAGCCACGTTGAACCTAATGCCAGTAGTAGCGAGCATGAGCAAACCTAAGTTCAGAAGCAAGAGACGAATTCGGGAACGGGGTGCCCCCGAGAGTTTCCCTTTTTTATATATCAGGCAGGAGGATTATGATGACAGACGATTTGGGAGCTCATTACAGGACAGCCTATGAGGCGCGTCCGTGGCTCAAACACTATCCCAGTTACATACCAGCAGAGCTTACCCCTCGGTTTACCAATGGGCTTGAAATGTTCCTCGCGACGGTGGAAGCTATGCCAGAGCAAGCGGCGATATACTACTTCGACCAGGCTATGAGCTATGGGGAACTCGATCGCAAGAGCACAGCCCTGGCCGTGGCTCTCAAGGCGCGGGGCATTACACAGGGCGATCGTGTGGCGTTCTACTTACAGAATATTTCCCAATTTCTGATAGCGCTGTATGGCGCCTGGAAAATAGGGGCTATCGTCGTATCATGCAATCCTATGCTCAAGCAGCGGGAGCTTGAGTACCATCTTAATGACTCTGGAGCAAAATGTCTTATTTGTCTCGAATCGTTATATGAAACAATCGCCCGTGATGTGATTGGAAACACGCAGGTTGAATTTGTCATCACTACGAGCGAACTGGATTTCGTTGATAAGGGAGCAATTCCGCCCCTACTTGGGTCTTCGAAGAAGCAGCGGTTCGCTGAGACGCTGGATATGCTCGAACTGTTGGACCAGTTTGATGGGGCGAACATTCAACTTGCTACCCTTACCCCGGCGGACGTGGCCTTTCTCACATATACTTCGGGCACAACTGGCCGTCCAAAGGGGGCGATGAACACACATAGCAATGTTGTATTTAATGCCACCTTCTATCAACAGTGGATGCAACTTGGTGGTAATGACGTCGTCATTGGCGTAGCACCTTTCTTCCACATCACGGGCCTGATCGCTCACCTTGCTGTGGCCGCGCTGGTTGGCATGCCCATTATTATGTTTTACCGCTTTGACCCTGCCGAGATGCTGCGGCTGACGGAGAAGTGGCGTGGCAGTTTTACGGTGGCGGCAATCACGGTATTCATCGCGCTGCTGAATCATCCTGACATCAAAACACGCAGTCTGTCATCTCTAAGCAAGGCTTTCAGCGGCGGCGCTCCGGTGTCTCCGGCGATTGTCGAACAATTCCAGAAGGTTACGGGCGTCTACATCCACAACATTTATGGATTGACAGAAACGACCTCCCCATCGCATGCCGTGCCCCTGGGAGGACATGCCCCCGTTGATACAGACTCAGGTGCCCTAGCAGTTGGTGTACCTATCCCAAACACTATCTGTCGCGTAGTGGATGTGGCTACCGGTCAGGACCTGCCACCCGGCGAGGTGGGCGAATTGATTACCAAAGGGCCGGAGGTCGTCGTCGGCTATTGGG
>Ga0209647_1002630_pt1 | contig 14406 bp, 15 predicted proteins | sample GraSoi_2013_60cm_FD_185827 | JGI IMG/M metagenome (GOLD analysis project Ga0209647, IMG submission 185827) | Grasslands soil microbial communities from the Angelo Coastal Reserve, California, USA - Sample 9_17_2013_60cm (SPAdes) (version 2) | ecosystem: Environmental > Terrestrial > Soil >...
ATCCTGCATTTCAGCCAACGGCACGTATCGACGGCTGCTATTGGAATGTTGTAGGCCTGCCCATCTGCGCGCTGGTCGATCTACTCGCCGAGTTCGATGTGTACCCTGTGATTTCGAGAAACGAATATGCTCGCGGGGAAACAGGCTGTCCGTGGTCGGAAAAATGCCTGCTGATCTGATACGTGGTCGCTACGCGCCCAGTCCAACCGGCGACCTGCACCTGGGCAACCTGCGCACGGCATTGCTGGCGTGGCTCTTCGCTCGCAGCGCAGGTGGACAATTCGTATTGCGTATCGAAGACCTGGATCAACCACGCGTACGCCCGGGGGCCAGCCAGCGCATGCTCAGCGATTTGCGCTGGCTGGGCCTGGACTGGGATGAAGGCCCAGATATCGGCGGTCCCTATACACCATACACGCAGAGCCAACGGCAGGAAATTTATCGAAGCTGCCTGCAGCGCCTGGTGGACAACGGGCTGATCTACCCCTGTTACTGCAGCCGTGCAGAGATCGCTCGCGCCGCCAGCGCCCCACAAGAAGACGAAGGCCCACGCTACCCGGGAACGTGCCGCCACCTGACGCAGGAGCAGCGCAGAAAACACGAGGCCAATAATCGCCGCCCATCCCTGCGCTTTCGCGTTGATGATGAGCGCATCGTCTCCTTCACCGATGTGCTGGCCGGCCCGGTAGAGCAGCATGTACAGCGAGCGCTAGGAGATTTTATCGTATGTCGCTCAGACGGCATCTTCGCCTACCAATTTGCCGTGGTCGTGGATGACGCACTCATGCACATCAACCAGGTTGTACGGGGAGCTGATCTACTGCAATCCACCCCGCGCCAGGTCCTGCTGTACGAGGCGCTGGGCTTTCCTCTACCCACCTTCGCCCACGTGCCACTCTTGCTAGATGAACACGGCAAGCGCTTCTCCAAGCGCATCCAGAGCGCTGGACTGGAGCCTCTACGGTCCGCAGGAGCAACGCCCGCGCAGGTTGTAGGCCAACTTGCAGCCACTTGCGGGCTGGTTGAACCGGGTACAAGTATCAGCGTACATGAATTAGCTCATAGGTAGGCCTTTGAGCATGAACGGAACGAAAAACAACGCTAAGGAAATTTGATCAGATGACGGGACACTGGGGGCTTCATTCCCGCCATGTTATCTGGCTATTTCCGTACCATGGTCCGGTTTCTTTCCATGAGTCGCCAGAGCACCAATCCTATGCTGAGCACTGCAGCCAGCACCAGGAAAGCAATCAGCACGCCAAGGACAGTGAAGAGCGTATCGTAGAAGAGAAAGATTCCGTTTTTGAGTCCCTCTATTCCCCATGCCGGTTGATTGAGTGGGATGGGGGCTTGGGTGTAATTGATCACCAGCACATCGCCATCGCTTGCATAATAATCCCCTCCTCCATTGCGGGCAGACAAAATGGGAGGAGTAAATGCTGCATCTGCTTCCTCTTTGGCCAGGCCCGTTTTTTCTAGATCGGCGCCGACCGTATTTCTTTCCAGGTCAACGGTGGGAGCAATATGATGGGTGGGAAGATGATTGGTTCCACTCAGTTCAATCCCGCTATCATAGGACGCCGCGCCAACCCAGACGTGCTGTCCATTGATGAGTGCGCCGGTTTTCCAGATCCGAATATGTCCCCGGTTTTGGACATCATTGGTGGGCTTTTCAAACGCCAGATCCTGGACTCGCCCAAAGACGGAGAGGATACTGACTGGCGCAGTTGGGTAGCTTCGGTGAGCAAGACTATCAGCAGCAATTTTCGCCGATGTTTGTGGGGTAATGGGATCAGGAATCAGCCATCTCGCTCGTTGGAAGCTTTGCATAATCTGATCCTTACTCCCGACAAAGAGAACGTTTATGGCGTCTCCATTGGTCCCGGATTGGGTGTGGGTTATTTTTGGATAGGCAGGAAAATTATAGGTGTACGGGTAGAAACGGAGAAGAGTAACGAGTGCTGTGAAAAGCACCAACAAGATACCGAGGATGCTCGCAGATCTGATGAGCATTTTTCTCATACTCAAGCCTCATCGAACGTTTGCAAGACTGCTCAGCTTCCCAGGCGCTTCTCGGACCGTGAGGCGCTATCCCCGGAGCAGCTTCAGCTTCTCTTTCACGTGCTCACGCAGGAGCGGCGCTCCGGTCCCACTCACGGGATAACTACGATTACGCCATGAGTGGGAGTAGCTTGGCAAGGGCCGTGATTGGGTTGACAACATTTTTTCCTTCCAAAAGTCCCGGCTCTGCCCCAACCCTCTTTTTTAAGAATCAGGTGCTCTCGTTGGGCCTATGAGGGGCTCAGCAGGACTTTCACCATCACGACTCCAGCAATGACGTGGTTCCCTGTGTAGCTGTACAGCACGATGCTTCCTTCCTGAGCCCCACCCTGGAAGCTCGATGCATAGGGAACGCGTATCGCAAAGGGAGTGTTCCCGGCCCCATTTGCTTGCGTCACCGTCACCTGGCCAATCGCGGTCCGATCATGATCGAAGACCGTGATGGTGGTCAGCTTTCCGGCCAAGGCGGCATTGCTCCCCGTCACCTGCACAGGACTGGTCAGCTGCGGCGCATTGTGTGGAGAAGTGAGAGCCATCCCATCGGTTGCCACGTCGGTGACCTCCCAAATGCCGCCGTTGGTATTGAGTTCCAGACGACTGAGCGAAAGCTGGATAGCCGCATTGGCTGCCGACGGATTCTTGATCAGCACGACAGCTCGTGCATCGCGCGTCCCACCCCCGCTCACGACGGTCGTGGGAGAAGTGGGATCCCACCCCAGGACAAACTGGGCGAAGTTCTGGGCGGTGGTGACCACGCTGAGCCGCCATTGCTGAAACCCCTGGCCCGTATTCACCTCGTGCTGCTCAAATTCGGCCTGGGAGCGTGTCAGGTCGGGATAGAGGCCCTGGAAAGCCACTTGCGTGAGCGTCCCGGCGCTGTCCGACCACTTGAATTCTCGGTACAGGTCAACTCCCTGTTCTGGAGAAGGATGCCCTTTATTCTGGCTGGAGTTCGGATCAACCTGCCCCGTGAGGAGCGTATTGTAGTTGCTGATGCTGACGTCGCCTTGCAGCAGCCCGGTCAGCGCGAAGATGCGAACCGGCTTTGTGCTGGTGATCGCGGTATACACATCGACGTCCAGCACGAAATGCGCGCCACCGTTGCCCACCTTGACCACAGCCTGGAGGGTGGGTACGCCCATCAGGTAGCCACAGATCACGCCCTGGACCGTCTTCGTGGTGTGTGTACCCACGAGAGCATTCCAGTGAGCAGCAGCCGGACAGGGCTGCGGGCCGAGTTGGATAGCCGCTGCGGTCGCGATCGGCGGTTTTGTCGTTCCTGTCGCACTTCCACTTCCATTGCCAATGCCCTGATCGCAGGCTGCCAGCACGAAAGTGAGCGCCAGGAACACGAGTGGGCTCATGCGCCGCCATCGTTGGTGAGCAAGGAGAGATCTCTTCATGTTCTGTCTCCGTACATGCTTAAACTAGGCCCGCCCTGCCCATGACACGCTGGTGTCGGGTGGGAAGGCTGGCAGATGATCGCTATGCTCAAAAGAGGTTTGCCATGCACCTCTTGTAAAGGAAGGAAGATCTGGTGGGTGTGCTCGTCAACGGCGACGGTATGGGCCTCTGCCGCGACAAACCCTTCGTACATCTTGCGCAAGGACTGCCCACGCTCCTCGAAGACGGAAAGCACACCTGTCTCCGAGGCGACGTAGAGCAGATGCCAGTGGCTATCTAGCGCCAGCACATCCGGGGTTGTCCCCACCGTCTGCACAGCGGTCACTGTCAGAGAGCGCAGATCGACGGTCAGCAGGACGCTATTGCCGTCGCATGCCACGAACGCGAGGCGGGAGGCGGCATCGATCAATAGGCTGTGATCATGGTCGCAGTTTGGTAGCGCGTAGCGCGCGATGACGCGGTCCGTCGTGGGATCGATGGCCACCAGTTGATTGCGCGTCTGCACATCCACAAAGATGCGGTGCGAGACAGGGTCGTACTGCGTATTTCCTGTTTCCCCGCCCAGGGGTATCGTCGCGATCTGTCGCTCGGACCGGACATCAATCACGGTCTCGGTGCCACCCGTCTCGTCGGACACGAAGAGGTGCTGGGTGAACGGATCGTAGGCCATGCCGTCCGGGTAGACCCCGGCCGGGATCGTTGCCACCACACGCAGTGACTGCTCGTCGATCACCTTCACCTGGTTCTCGCCGGTCGCAGAGGCGTAGACCCGCCCCAGTTCGGGGATGGCCAGCACCCCATGCACGTCCGCGATGTTGACGATGTTCGCGCGGATGCTCCTCGACGCCAGATCGAAGACCGTCACCGTGCTCGCTCCCAGATGGGAGATGAAGAGGAGCCCCCTGCGTGGATCCAGACTCTGGTAGTCAAAACGCGAGGCTCCCCCTGGCAGAGGAATATCGGCCACCGTCTCCAGGTGCGCCGGCACGCGTGCAGGCGAGGGAGACGCCTGTATCCGTACGGGCAACGGTGAGGCAGATGGAGAGCCAAAGGATCGCAGGAAAGCTCCCACCAGGATGGTCACAAGGAGCGCTCCTATGATGAGCACCCGCCACAGCATTCCTCTCCCTTGCTGTTTCCCTTCGCTGGTCGGCTTGTCTTGCTTCGCCATCAGCACCTCATCCTTTCTTGTCTCGTTGTGCTCCACCGAGGAGAACGTCCCGGCCTCCGTCTGGCAGCGCATACTTTTCAGCTACCTCACCTCCTACAGAGAGCAGGCGCATTCCAGAGGTGGACGACCGTCTCAGCGCCTCCCGAGGCAAGGTGCTTGCCATCAGGTGACCAGGTCACGCTCAAGGTTCCGTCAGCATAGGCTGTACTGGATGGCACCAGATAGCTCATCAAAAGGTGCCCGGTCGTGGCGTTCCACACCTGCATCGTTTCCCTTGGGTGCTCATCGCTGATATTGCCGGAGGCTTCGGCAACGCACACCCCGCTCGGTGACCACGCCACGGCCCAGACGGGAACTGTGTGATCGCGATAGGTCAGGAGGTGACGCCCGCTTGCCGCGTCCCACACCTGCACCGTTCCATCCTGGCTCGCCGAGGCAACGGCTGTGCCATCGGGCGACCAGGCCACCGCTCTCACCGGAGCGATATGACCAGGATAGGTGAGGAGGTGACGCCCACTCTTTGCATCCCACACCTGCACCGTATTATCATTGCCGCCCGAAGCAATGCGCTTGCCATCAAGTGACCAAGCCACGGCCCAGATAGAGCCGAGATGGCTGGTATAGGTCACCAGCTGTTGCCCGGTCGTGGCGTCCCAGACCTGGATGGTGTTATCGTTGCCGCCCGAGACGATCCGCGTTCCGTCGGGTGACCACGCCAGCGCTCTCACACCCGCTGTATGATCGCGATAGGTTAGGAGCAGATGCCCGCTCTTCGCATCCCACACCTGCACCGTGCTGTCATCACTCCCCGAGGCGATGTGGGTCCCATCGGGCGACCAGGCCAGGGTGTAGACAGTGCCAGTATGCCCGGTGTATTTCACCAGCAGGTGGCCCGTCCTCGCGTCCCACACCTGGACGGTATTGTCATTCCCTCCCGAAGCGATGCGCGTACCGTCGGGCGACCAGGCGACCGCGAAGACCGTACTGGTATGCCCGTGATAGGCGGTAATGGTCGCAGCCTGTGTTGACCCGGTTGCTGTGGGCGTGACAGAGGATGGAGATGGAGCAGGGGCACAGGCCGCGACGAGCAGGAATAGGCACAGGCTCAACATGGAGCGGGCGAGCCGAGGAGTCGGTGGGGGGGTTGGGATGGAGGTCGTCATGGGATCGCCGAGCGTGTTCAGGAGGATGTTCATTGGTTCCCTTTCCTCCCATGCTCGGGAGAGACTCCCGCTTCTTGCGATGGTGGATGCGCTGGAGGCTCGGCATGCTCTGCTGCCTGGATGGAGCGGTCCTCTTCTTCCGGCAGACGCACGCGCCGGAAGATGGACCACAGCGTGAGGTCGTAAGCCGCTTTGAGCACTCCTGCCAGGATGAACGGCAGTCCGAGGACGAGCAAGGGACCCTCGAGCAGCAGGCCGGAGAAGACCGGGCTGGTTGCCGATCCGACGCTACGCGCCAACGAGGTCACGCTGGCGGCGGCAGTGCGCTCCTGCGGGTCTACCAGGGCCATGGTGTAGGCCTGCCGGGTGGGCACATCCATCTGCGAAAGCGCCTGACGCACGAGCAGCAGTGCTGCCGCAATGGGAAAGGTGGGCGCGAAGGCCACCAGGACCAGCAGGACATTCGAGGGCAGGTGGGTGAACACCATGGTGTTGAGCAGCCCGAAACGCCGAGCGAGCGGCACCGCCGCCAGGAACGAGAGCGCCGAGAGGAGATTGGCTCCAAAGAACAGAGCGGAGAGCGTCGTGAGCGGAACCCCAAAGCGCAGGTGAAAGAAAAGCGCCATCAAGCTTTGCACCACCAGCCCTCCGGCCAGCGCGTCGACACTGAAGAGCGCGGTCAGCCGCCACACGATGCCGCGCGAGCGATGCAGCTGCGGAGCAAGGCGCTGCCCCAGGCTCTGGACCTGGATGGCAGGACGCACAGGCGCTTCCACCGACGAGGAAAGGCGCAGGGACAGCCCGGCCACGACGAGGCCCAGCACCGCGTACACTGCGAACAGGAGGCGGATGCCGGAGGCAAAGGGCAACCCGGTTCGCGTCAGGAGATCAGGGAATCCTGCCGCCAGCGCTCCGACCGCCGCACTCAGTGAGGCGACCAGGTTGTAGCGGGCGAAAAGGGCCGTCCGTTGCTCGGGCGCCGTGACCTGCGCGAGCATCGCCTGGTCGATGGGCAGAAAGGGGGCGGTCTCCGAGGCCGTCGTGCCGAGTGTCCCGAAGAACGCCGCCGCCAGCAGCACGGGATAGCTCGTCACCAGGCCAAAGATCACGCCCGTTCCGGCCATGAGCAGCGAGAGCAGTGCCAGCGTGCGCCGCCGTCCCCAGGTGTCGGCGAAGAGGCCGATCACGTAGGTGCCGACCATGTCGCCGACCAGCGAGACGGTGATCAGGACCCCGATGGCCGCAGGGGAGAAGCCCTCACCTGCCAGCACCACGCCCAAGATCACGGCCAGTAACCCGTAGGCCAGTGAGCGCAGTCCGCGCATCACCACGATGAGCCGGGTTGCTGTGCGCTGGTCTCGTTCACCTGCGGAAAGCATCACTGCTTAGGTCCGGCCTGTTGCCCGGTGCGATCATACGGATTGACACTCCCTGCATGTGACCCAGATGGGCTTTCTTTGAACGCGCCATCGGGTTTGCCCTGACGCACCATCTCCTGACAGTAGGCGTATAGAGCGTCATAGACAATCCACTCGGCCGCATTCTGCTCATGGTCATCCTTCCAGCCCAGGTGCCGGAAGCCCTCCGCAATCGCTTCCAACCCCTCTCCTTCCGGCTGATGCCAGAGCGTATTGTCGGTATCCGCGCCATTCACAATCTTGCCGAGCAAGACGAGAGCCGGGTCACCAGTGAGGTTGTACTTCTTGAGGATGGCCTCAAATGAACACTCCTTGCCGTGGTGCCCCAGTTCCACATTTTTCACGTCGTAGGAGATCGCCCCTTCGCGCTCGGCTACCTCCAGCACCTGGTCGGTTGGCACAAAGAGGAACTTAGCGTCCTTGTCCACAAACTTTTTAATCAGCCAGGGGCAGGCCACGCGGTCTACCTTGACGTGTTCACGAGTAATCCACTTCATGGCATGGTTCTCCTTCTGGTTGCGTCGACGTGCATCGACAGCGAAACGAACGAACAGAGACGCAAAACGGGATGGATTATCCCACCTCGCGTTCCTCATAGACGGCGACGCGACAACTGGGCAGAAAGACATAGAGGCGCTGCCGCAGTGCATCGTAGGCCGTGGTGTGTGCTCCCACTTCTGTCGGGATCTGTTCCTCGACCGTCATGCTGTGCGTGTCCACGACGTTGATGACCCCTGGCGCCTCATTGAGGATGCCGAGGTGCGCGATAGCAACGTAGAGGCGGCCAAGCTGGTGATTATGCCAGATCGCGTCGGGTGGGCCTGCAATCGGCACCCGCGCCCGTTCTCGCCCGCTGGCGAGATCGAGCGTGACAACCGTGCTTCCATCGCAAGCCACAAATGCCCGGCGGCCCTCCTGGTCGAGATCCAACCCATGCGGCCCGGGGCTCCAGATGGGGAACCGCTCCACCAGCGCGAACGGATCTGCCGAGAGCACTGCGACGCAGGCAGGCTCGCGAATATTGACGAGAAAGCGATCACCTGCCCGATCATACACGGCCCAGCGTGGCCGACCGGGCAATGATGCTGTTGCGATCAGCTGGCCCGCCTGTGGATCTACCAGGCGGGCTGTATTGTCCTGCACATCGGCCACCAGCAGGTGCTTCCGACGTTGGTCCCAGGCCAGGCCGTTTGGACGAGATCCAACCGTGACTTCGCGCTGGATGGTCGTGAAAACGGCATCAATCACCAGCAGTTTGCCCGCACCACGTGCGGCCGCAAAGACAAGGCCCTCCTCCTGTGCCGCCAGCACGCCGCTGGCCTCCGGACAGCCTGAAATCGTCACTAGATGGCGCAGGTGTTCCCCATCGACGACCTCGACGGTGCCTGCGGCCGTATTGGCGATGAAGACATAGCCATTCGAGAGCGATACATCGCCGTGATCGAAGTCTCCCTCCGTGTGAAATGGGAGGTCGATGTACTGGCGCAGAACCAGCTTGTGTGTCATCGTTGTTCTCTTTCTTGCTAGATGGTGACCACATTGACCACAAAGGACACCAGCGTGAGCAGCACCCGTGCCTGCTCGAAGCGCCTGGAATCGGCAGGTTGCCGGAAAGCAGCGTAAAAGCCGATAAACAGGTACGTCACCAGGGGACACAGCACATCATTGGGACTCACGCCCGGAATGGGATCGTTGTTCAGCGCCCCAGTATTGCCCGCCGATCTCCATACCATGACCGAGAGGCCGACCACCACAGCGACCAGCAGGCAATCGACCAGCGGAAGGGCCTTGAAACGCGCGCGCATGACGACCAGCACCAGCAGGGCAATGCCTGCGGTAATGGCAGCGGTGAGCGCGATGTGTGTCAACGGAAAGACGGATGTGCTCGTCGACATGCTTTTCTTCTCTTCTTCTCTTGTGTGGCCTCTTTACGCCTGGGTTGGTTCGCTGGCAAACTGCGCATAGAGGGCGTCATAGACGAGCCGTCCTCGTTCCAGGGCGGCCAGATCACTCGGACTGGCGAGGCGCATACCCTGACAGATGACGTCCAGACCCGTTGCCGCTGGCTCCAGCATGACGTCCTGCACGGTGTCAGCTTCATCCACCACGCGGGCGATACGCTGCAAGACCGGATCATGCAGGTCATACTCGCGCAGCATGGTGTAAAACGTGCAGTGCCCCCGGTGATGGGACAGCCGCACCCCGGGGATATCGAACGGCTCCGCTCCTTCAGGGAGCGGCTTGTATCCAGCAGGTACGAAGAGAAACTCCGCCTGTGGATCGATGTATTTCGTGATCAGCCAGGCGCAGGCCATGCGGTCCACGCCCACCTGCTCCCAGGTCACCCATTTCATGAGACAAATCCTCCTCTTGCACTCATCAGTCGTTCTCTCACGTGTGTCCCCAACGCTGAGTAAAAGTAGTCCTGCGCCCGCACCTGTTGATACTTGCGGGAGAGCGCGACGAGGTCAGCGTCCCCCCGCTCCAACTCGTCCAGAATTTCCTGGTAGGCGCTCTCCACACGAGCCTGAAACTGCTGGACCAGCGCCTCTGCTTGCCCATTTAAGAGCAAGTGGGATTCCCACAGGTACGCTTCTCCCTCGAGTTCGCCAATCTCCACCGCCAGCCACTGGAACTGCTCGCGGGTCCAGGGAGTAGCTGGCAGCACCCAGACGGCATCATGCAACAACAACGCCCCTAGCCGTTTGAGTTTGCGCCAGACCGCGGCGCGACTGGACGTGGGTTCGCGCGGGATTTTGTAGACGAGCAACACCCACGATGTTTCCTGCGGCTGTTCCACGTGGCATCCCTCCTAGCGATGGAGCGCTGAGTACACGACCAGGCCGATGACGGCGGCTCCTAAGACGATGAGTGGTTCCGGAATCTTCTTCCACCGCCACAGCAAGACCAACGTCACCAGGGCCAGCAGGGCAGTGGGAATATCAATGATGGTGCGCCTTCCCAGGATGACGACCGCCCCCGTAATCGCGCCGATGGCAGCAGCGGTCACCCCTTTGACGAAAGCCGCGATCGCCGGGCGCTTTCCGTACTTTCTGAAGGCGGGCGCGGCGATCACCACAAAAGCATAGCAGGGCAGAAACGTCCCCAGGGCCGCGACACAGGCTCCGGCGAAGCCGGCGACCAGGTACCCGATGAACCCGGACGTAATCACCACCGGTCCGGGGGTAATCATGGCGACGGCCACCGCGTCCACGAACTGGCGGTCGGTGAGCCAGTGATGGCCCTGCACCACGCCCCCATACAAGAAGGGAATGATGGCCAGCCCACTGCCAAAGACGAAGGCACCGGCAAAGACAAAAAAGGTGAAGATGGTCCACAAGGTTCCGCCTGCCGTTCCTCCCAGAGCCAGGAGGGCTGCCAAAGGCAGAGGCGAGAGACTCGTCACGCCGGTTTTCCCTTTGCCCCAGGACTTCCAGAACGCGCGAGGGGGAGTCTTGACCAGCCAGGCCAGGACACCGGCGGCGAGGAAGAGCAGCACCTGTTCGGTCTGGGTGAGGATGGTCACCGCTGCCGTCACGAGGTAGATCCCCCAGAGCAGAGGGTCACGTCCAATGGTTCTGGTCGTCAGCTTGTAGGCACTGTGGGCGATAATGCCGATCACGCTCGCTCCAACGCCGTAGAACACGGCCTGCATCCAGGAAAGCCCACCGTAGAGGGTATAGAGCCAGCCAAGGATCACCACCATGAGAAACGATGGCCAGATAAAGGCCAGCCCCACCAGGGTTGCTCCCAGGATGCGAGAGCGAACGTAGCCCAGGTACATCGCCAGTTGCGCAGCCAGCGGGCCAGGCGAGAGCTGGGCGAGGGCCAGTCCCTCCTGGTAATCAGCCTCGGCAATCCACTTGCGGCCCTCGACGAGATCGCGCTGCATATACCCAACCAGCGCCACCGGGCCCCCAAAGCCAAGCGTTCCCAGGCGCAAGAAATAGCGTACTAGTTGCCAGAGGGTAGAGGGCACTCGCCCTGGTGTCGGCGTTGCAGTCGCTTCGCCAGCCTGGTGGGCATCCATCTGTTCCTCCTTCCTCGCCAACGAGCATGGGCGTCGCTGAGAGGTCGTACAACACTGATTGACTTTCTTTATAACCACGGTTATAGTATACCGCACGTGCAAAGGAATAGCAAGAACAAAATAGGATCTTTAGACTTGGGCGTTTCTTATGGATATGTTACAATATGCACAACGCTTGTTCCTAACTGAAAAGAAGCCGAGAAAGAACCATGAAGACACTACACTGGACCTCACGCGATTTAGAACTATTACCGGACGACGGTAGTCGATACGAAATTATTGATGGAGAATTGTACGCGGCAAAACAACCAGATTGGCAGCATCAGTTAGTTGGCTTTCGATTAGGCTTTCTCCTTCAAGTTTGGAACGAACAATCGCAAGCTGGTCTTGTCAATCTTACACCAGGAATCATTTTTGCTGACGATACTAACGTTGTACCTGATATGATTTGGATTAGCCAAGAGCGGTTAAAAACCGCATTGCACAAAGATGGAAAACTACACAACGCGCCTGAGTTAGTGGTTGAAGTGCTTTCACCAGGCCCAGAAAATGAACGACGAGATCGAGAAGTCAAGGTGAAACTGTACTCACGCCGTAACGTGAAAGAATATTGGGTTGTGAATTGGCAAGAGCGAACCCTCGAAGTCTATCGAAGAGAAGACGCAGTATTAACGCTCGAAAAGACACTAGAGGAAACCGACGTTCTACAATCTCCACTCTTACCAGGATTTACTTGTAAAGTAAGTCAAATTTTTACTAGTCTCTAGGATATAATGCCCTCAATATTAATTACGAGCGAGAACACATTTCTAGCAGGATTCTTAATGGATATAACTACCCGCATAATTTTTTCGGCACTGAGCATACTCATTGTACCGGCACCGCCCCCCACTGGGCAAGATCCGTTACCAGAAAGCTATCAGATAATTTTTTCGGTACTGATCATACTCGTTGCACTAGGCATTGGCCTATTTTTACGGGGCATCCTGGTGCGCCGTCTCCATAAAACAGTACTCGACAACTGGCTGATTCAGCTACTAGGGGCCCTTGTCGTCATTCCCCCCCTTATTGTAGGGTTTGTACTCCTTCCCTTTATCGGCGTGGGAGCCTCTGTGGTTAGCCAGTTCTGGCAATCGATCGTAGCAGCGTTTCAAGTAAAAGATATCCCGACCCTCATCTGGAACCTCGTAAAAAGTATCCTGCTCATCCTGCTGGCCATAGGCATCGGACGGACTTTAATGAAGCTCGTCACCAGGGGCATGGCTAAAAGCCGCATGGAAATTAATATACGCATCCTGCTTGGCCGCATCTCCTATGCCCTTATTGGAATCGTTGCTTTCTTCTGGATACTCGCTATCTGGGACCTCGCACTTACGGTACCCGCAACCGTCATTAGCATCATCACGGTCGGTATCGGCTTAATCATCCAGGATATACTGAGAAATCTCGCAGCAGGTTTATACATTCTACTAGAGGGACCTTTCCAGATTGGCGACACCATCACTACGGACAAATACACTGGCAGCGTAGAAGCTGTTGAACTGCGCGCCACAAAATTGCGCATCATCTCCGGCGAACAGGTCATCGTTCCCAATTCCATGCTCTTTAGTGACATCGTAATCAACAAAACTATCTACGATGAGCGTCGCGTCACCATCGTAATCACTATGCCGCAGGAAGAATACGATAAAGAGAGATTGACCGAGTGCATTCTCAACGCGATCAAAGAAGTAAAAGGCGTAATGATGAAACCGGAACCAACGCTTGCCCTGAGTAATGTGGCAGGCTCTTTTGGCGGCAGTACAGGTACACTAAGTGGCTACTCCGGCGAGATTATCACGCTCCTCTTACGCTTCTGGTCTCCAGAAGGAGACGATGCTGTTATTTCAGATGCGATGCATGACCTGCGTACTACTTTACCCAGGGCCGATCTTGCCATTCGTGAACCCGAGGGATTTTAGTAGAACAATCTGGCAGGGAAAGCACTTCCACTCTAAAACTCTAGCGGAGACTGACTCGTATATAGTAAAAATGGGAGCTTGATCTGCTCTACATTACTATGTTGTTCCTTTCAGGAGAGTAAAAACGTTGGAATATCATAGCATGCGGCGTGTTGGTATACTAGGAGGTACCTTTGATCCGGTACATTACGGTCATTTAGTAATTGCAGAGGAGGTGTATGCTGCACTTAAGCTCGCAGAGATGGTTTTTGTACCCTCCGGGCAACCGCCTCATAAGTTGAACGAAGTGATCACGGCAGCAGAGCATCGCCTGGCAATGCTCGAGTTAGCGATTGCTTCGAATCCGCATTTCTCGATCTCACTGGTTGAACTGGATCGTCCAGGGCCATCATATACCGTAGATACACTACGGTTGTTACGTAAGCAATGGGGAGAGCAAACGGCCATCTACTTCTTGATCGGCTGGGATAGCCTGGAGGAGTTGCTCACCTGGCACGATGCAGTGGGCATGATCAAGCAACTGAACTACCTTGTCGCAGTCAGGCGCCCGGGATACAATGAAGCTGGAGAATACCGTGATTGGTTGGAAAGCCGCTTACCAGGCATTAAGCAACGTTTGTTAGTAGTGGAGGCACCACAACTTGATATCTCCTCTACCGACTTGCGTTTGCGTGTTGCCGAAGGGCGGCCAATTAAGTATCAAACTCCTGAAAGCGTTGAACAGTACATTAGACAATATGGTTTATACCGTCAGAAATTTGAAGGAAGCGAGCGCGAAAGAGTGCATGGCACCAATGCAACTTAACTTAGGAGATCGCTTGCGCTTGCGCAAGCCGCACCCTTGCGGCGGATACGACTGGCAGGTTGTGCGCCTCGGAGCAGATATCGGCCTGCGTTGCGAAAAATGTGGTCGTCGTGTATTATTGCCACGGGCAGAGGTAGAGCGCCGCACGAAGCAAGTGCTTTCCCGCGCAATAGATACTGATACCCCTTCATCTATTGAATAAGCGTTTAGAGCAACAAATCTAGTAGCTGTCAAGGTGGATTGGATTGACATCCACTCATAAAAGGGGGTGCAGGGGGCGAAGTCCCCTGCCGGAGCGCGAGGTGTCCTCGCACGTCTCTCTCTTCTCAAAGCGGGCCGCAGGCCCGCCAGAGGAATTATGAGTGCGTCCCAGGGATTGGAGAGGCGCAACTG
>Ga0209647_1002631_pt1 | contig 14405 bp, 12 predicted proteins | sample GraSoi_2013_60cm_FD_185827 | JGI IMG/M metagenome (GOLD analysis project Ga0209647, IMG submission 185827) | Grasslands soil microbial communities from the Angelo Coastal Reserve, California, USA - Sample 9_17_2013_60cm (SPAdes) (version 2) | ecosystem: Environmental > Terrestrial > Soil >...
AAAACGCATCTGGAAGACTTACACTGTGCCTGCGCCAAACGAGCCGGGTGGCGACACCTGGAAAGGCGAGACCTACAAGCGAGGCGGCGGATCGACCTGGATTACCGGGGTCTATGATCCTGCCTCAAACACGACGTACTGGGGGACAGGGAATCCCGGGCCGTGGGTCGCCGACGATCGGCCCGGCGACAATCTCTACACGGACTCGACGCTTGCTCTCGACGCCGACACCGGCAAGCTCAAGAGCTATCACCAGTACACTCCGCACGACAGCTGGGATTGGGATGAAGTCTCGGCGCCTCTCCTGATCGACACGGAGGTCGATGGGAAGCTCACGAAGACGGCAACCCATGCGGGTCGGAACGGCTACCTGTGGATCCTGGATCGCGATCGCCTCACGTTCCTGCATGCCTTCCCGTTCGCCAATAACAACGTCTTTACGTCGATTGACCCGAAGAGCGGTCGACCCACGGTGGACGAGTCTAAGCGACCGGGGGCGCACCAGGGCGCAGAGTTCTGCCCGAGCATTGGCGGCGGCAAAGATTGGCCGCCCGAGGCGTGGAGCCCGCAGACGAAACTCCTCTACATCCCGGCAAACGACAACATCTGCGCGTACCTCCCGAAGGGTGAGGTCCCAGATGCTGACTCCAAGGGGATTTACGTCGGGTACGACGTCGAGAGCATTTTTGGGTCGGTCCGTACCGGCCCTGGCGCCTCCGATCACATTGGAGAACTGCAAGCCTGGGACCTGAACACCGGCAAACGCGCGTGGCAGCACAATTTCAAGACCATGCTTTGGTCGCCGCTTCTAGTCACGGGCGGGGACATCCTCTTCGCCGGCGGGACTCCGGATCGGTTGTTCAGGGCGTTTGACGCGCGCACCGGCAAACAATTGTGGAGCTTTCCTCTGCCGTCCGGCGCCATCGGTGTTCCATCGTCATTTGCGGTCGACGGGGAACAGTATGTTGCTGTCACGACGGGCTGGGATCTTGACGCGCGAGGCGTTCAGAACGGCCTCGACAAGATCAACGGAACGAAGACCGCCGTACCTCAGGGCGGCACCATTCTCGTCTTCAAGCTCCAGTGATCAAGCTTCGCCCTAGGCCAACCCGCACTCGATTGAGGCGTCCGCGCCCGGCCGCGATAAAGCCGGTGCCAACGGCAGACAGGCAGTGGAGGTGAACATGACTCGGCCTTTATCGATCCCTTCGAGATCACTCGAATCAACCTCGCGTCGCGGCGTGCTTCTCGCCGCAGCCGGGCTCGGCGCGGTTGGGTTCGGGACGGCATTGGCTGGCCCGCGCGAAGCCGAGGCCAAAGCCACCGTGATCACGATCCCGCCGGCCTCTGAGACGGTGGCGGAATTCCGCCTGACTATTCCGGCCGCCGCGCTCGCCGATCTGCGCGCGCGGCTTGGTGCCACCCGCTGGCCGGAGAAGGAGACGGTAGACGACTGGTCCGAAGGCGTGCCTTTGGCGAAGATGAAGGCGCTCGCGGCGTATTGGCGCTCCGGCTACGACATGCGCCGCCTTGAACGACGGCTAAACTCGGTGCCTCAATACCGGACCCAGATCGACGGTCTCGGCATTCATTTCCTGCATGTGCCGTCGAAACACCCTAATGCGCTCCCAATCATCCTGACGCACGGGTGGCCGGGCTCAGTTGTAGAATTCCTCAAAGTCATCGCCCCGCTGACCGATCCCACGGCCCACGGTGGCGGAGCCGAGGACGCCTTCCACGTCGTCGCGCCATCGCTCCCAGGATACGGATTCTCGGACAAGCCGACTGCTCGCGGGTGGGGCCTGCCGCGTATCGCCAAGGCGTGGGCGATGCTCATGAAGCGATTGGACTACGCCAGTTATGTGGCCCAGGGCGGTGATTGGGGCGCCGGCGTCACGACCTGGATGGCCAAGCAACATGTGGAAGGCTTGAAGGCCGTTCACCTGAACCTGCCCATCCTCTTCCCGCCGCCGATCCCGGGTGAGCCTGGTCCGGACGAGAAGCCCGCCCTGTCGCAACTCATTGCGTTCGGGGATACCGGCTCGGCCTACGCCAGACTCCAGAGCACCCGCCCGGAGACGTTGGGCTTCAGTCTTGCCGACTCGCCGGTCGGCCAGGCCGCGTGGATCTACGAGAAGCTGACCCAGTGGGCCGATCCTAAGGACGCGCCGCACCTGTCCAACGATGAGATGCTCGACAACATCATGCTCTACTGGCTCACAAACACGGGGGCCTCCTCCGCGCGGCTCTATTTTGAGAGCTTCGCAACGGACTTCTCGCGCCAGGAGCTCGACACGCCTGTCGCCGTCAGCATCTTCCCCGGAGAGACCTATAAACCGCCGAAAGTCTGGGGCGAGCGGACCTACTCGAAGCTGGTCTACTGGAACGAGGCCGGCCAGGGCGGGCACTTCGCCGCGTTCGAGCAGCCCGATCTGTTCGTCGCAGAACTGCGTAAGAGCCTCGCCCAATTCCGTTGATCGAATGAGTTAATGCACTGCGCCAGCTCAACAACGCTTTCTAAGAAAGGGCCACATCATGGATGCGCATCCCAAAGTCGGACTCGAAGCCCTGCTTACGCCCGCGAACTGCGTGCTCGTGCTGATTGACCACCAGCCGTTCCAGCTCGCCAACGTCAACAGCCATGAACCGACGATGGTCATCAACAACGTCACCGGATTGGCCAGGACGGCGAAGTTGTTCGGCGTCCCCACGATCCTGACAACAGTGATGCAAGCGCGTGGCGGAAAGATCTTCAAAAGTCTTCAAGACGTCTTTCCGGAGCAGACACCGATAGACCGCACCTTCATCAACGCCTGGGAAGACGAGCGCGTTGTCGAAGCGGTGAAGAAGACAGGCCGGCGGAAGATTGTGTTCGCCGCCCTCTGGACCGAGATGTGCCTGGCGATGCCTGCGATCCAAGCGATGGGGGAGGGGTACGACGTCTACGTCGTGACGGACGCGTCCGGCGGCGTCTCGGTGGAAGCGCACGATATGGGAATCCGTCGGCTCGTCGCGGCGGGCGCTCAACCGATTACCTGGCTCGCCCTGGGCGGAGAACTACAGCGCGATTGGGCGCGTACGGAGCGGGTCGGAGAGCTCGGCAAGATGTTCGCCGACCACGCGGGCGCAACCGGGATTGCACTTGCGTGGGAAACGCAGCTGCTTGCCGCCAACGAAGTCAAGGGCGCTTAGAGGAGATCAACATGCTAGAGAATCCTACTCTCGCCAATTCGGTCGCGTTGTCTCGCCGCGGGCTGTTCGCCCTGGCGGCGGGAGCGCTGCTCAGCCCAGCGATCGGTTCCTCCGAAGCATTGGCTCAGGCGTCCCCAATCGAACTTCCGAAAGCGACCGAAGGCGTCGAACCGTTCAAGGTGTCAGTGCCGCAAAGCGCGATCGACGATCTCAAGCGCCGACTGGCGTCCACGCGGTGGCCGGAGCGGGAAACCGTCGGCGACTGGTCGCAGGGCGTCCCCCTCCAGAAGGCTCAGGCGCTCGTTGCCTACTGGCGCGACAAGTATGACTGGCGCCGCTTTGAGGCTCGCATTAACGCCTTCCCGCAATACCGAACCCAGATCGATGGGGTTGGCATTCATTTCATCCACTTGCGCTCCCCTCAGCAGAACGCGCTGCCGATCATTCTCACGCACGGATGGCCCGGATCGGTCGTGGAGTTCATGGAGGTCATCGGCCCGCTCAGCGATCCCGCCCGCTACGGGGGAAGGGCGGAGGACGCGTTCCATGTCGTCGTGCCGTCGCTCCCAGGCTTTGCCTTTTCCGACAAGCCGGTCGAGACGGGCTGGGACGTGAAAAGGATCGCCCGCGCCTGGGCGACGCTGATGCCACGGCTTGGTTACGAGCGCTGGGTGGCGCAAGGAGGCGATTGGGGAGCGGGCGTAACGCATGCCCTGGCGCATCAGCGGCCCCGGGGCCTGATCGCGGCCCATGTGAATTGGCAGTTCGTCTTTCCCGAAAAGCTGCCGGAGAATCCCACGCCTGCCGAGCGCAAAGCCATCGACCGCGCGGCGTTGTTCGCCAATGACCAGAGCGGCTATTTCCGCGAACAGGGGACGCGTCCACAGACCATTGGCTATCCACTTGCAGATTCGGCCGCGGGCCAGGCGCTGTGGATCTACGAGAAGTTCCAGGCGTGGACCGATAACCACGGCAATCCTGAAGATGAGCTCTCCGTCGATGCGATGCTCGACGATATCAGTCTCTACTGGTTCACCGACTCCGCCGCGTCGTCGGCCCGCATCTACTGGGAGAACACCCACGCCGGCATGGCGGGCCTGTCTGCCGGGCGGATCGAACTGCCAATGGCGGCGTCGGTTTTTCCGCACGAGATATTTTGCCCGCCAAAGGCCTGGGCTGAAGCGCTGTGGCCCAACCTGTTCTACTGGAATGAGGTCGACAAGGGCGGGCACTTCGCCGCGTTTGAGCAGCCAAAGCTCTTCACCGATGAGCTGCGGAAGGCCTTCCGGTCACGGCGAGGTTAGGAATCTGCGAGTTCCTACCCCTCAAGGGAAACGGATGTCACTGTCAGTAGCCAACCGGAAGGAAGTGTCATGTCTTACAGTATATCGACCCTGATGCTTCGCAACCTTAGTGACGTGTTTGCCGAGATCGATCCGGTACGCCGGCGGAAGGCGATCGAGGAGATCTGGCACGAAGACGGGGTGTTTTACGACCCGAACAGCGGCCCTCATCGCGGCCGCGACGAAATCGAGCGCATCGCCGGCAAGGTCAAGGCCACTCATCCCGACTTTCGATATCAGCCGATCTCTGCGCCCGAGGAGATCGGCGATGCGGGGCGGGTCCGCTGGGTGTCCGGCACGCCAGGCAAGCCGCCCGAGTACGCCGGAACCGATTTCCTTGTCGCCCGCGACGGCAAGATAGCCGCCATTTATATGTTTTTCGACAAGCTTCCCTAAGCTTCTTTGCGGCGTTTCGAGCAGCTCGGCGTGTTCCTGAATCTCCAGGCGTCCTTCAAGCACGGTTAGGACATCGATCCGGCCTACGGAGGATGAGGGATTCATGACTGACCGGCCTCTCAGAATTGGATACTGTCTGTCGCTAACCGGCCCGCTTGCGTCAAATGGCAAGACGGCTCGTCTCGCCCATCAGATTTGGGAAAGCGACGTGAACCGAAGGGGCGGCCTGCTTGGCAGAGCGGTGCAGATGATATGCATCGACGATCAAACCAATGCGGCCCTCGTCCCCGAAATCTACAAGCAGCTTCTCGATAAGGAGAACGTCGATCTGCTGATTGGGGGCTATGGCGACAATTCCGTTGCGCCGGCAATGCCATTGATCATTGAGCGACGGCGATATTTCGTCGCGCTCATGGCGTTGGCCGTGAATGCATCACTCGCCTACGCGAACTACTTTGTAATGATTCCAACGGGTCCACACCCGAACGAGGCACTTACAGAAGGCTTCTTCAGCCTTGCAGCTAGTCAAACGCCAAAGCCCACATCAATGGCAATCCTGGCAGCGGACGCGCCATTCTCGAAGAACCCGGTAGCCGGCGCCAAAGGGCACGCAAGTAGGCACGGCTTCCAGACAATCTTTGAAGCCAAATACCCCCTCACGACTACCGATTTTGGGCCACTGATCCAGGAGCTAGGGGCGATTGATCCCGATATCCTGTTTCTCTGCTCCTATCTCAACGACTCGGCGGGACTGCTCAGAGCAATTAATACTGTTGGGCTTGAGCCGAAAATGGTGGGCGGGGCAATGATTGGCCCCCAAAACGGCTCAGTTAAGGCTTCACTGGGCCCGCTTCTGAACGGTGTCGTCAACTACGAGTACTGGTTGCCTGTGCCGAAGATGATGTTTCCAGGTATCGCGGAAGTGATTTCGGAATATCAATCGCGAGCTGAAGGAGCCGGCGCAGATCCTCTCGGGTATTACGTGGCTCCGCAAGCCTACGCTCAAACGCAAATCATCGAGCAGGCGATCGCCGGATCGGGGTCGCTTGACGATGAGAAGCTTGCGCAATTCACTCGCCGCCATACCTTCAAGACGATTCTGGGTGATGTGAAGTTTGGTGATGGAGGCAGCTGGTCTGAAGCACGAGTCCTCCAAGTGCAATATCAGAACATCGACGGCAACGATTTGGCGCAATTCAAGGGTGTTCGTACGCAAGCGGTCGTTTCACCGTCAAACCTCGCTTCCGGGACGCTGGTCTATCCCTACGCAAAGGCAAGGTGGCGCACTTAAAAGAAGGCTGCGATGGACGTATCCACCTTTCTAATCCGACCTCTGCACAACGTTATCGGAGGCAACGATCCTGGACGCCGGCGCGCCGCCGTCGGCGAGATCTTCCACGTTGACGAATCATCGACCATAGGCGAGAACGATGGAGAAACAACAAGTGAGGAAGTGGACACCACACTCTTACGGGGCAATGGGAGTACCGACTGACAGCGCTCGTGCCGTCGTCGCCCTATTGTCCGCGTTTCTGCTGTCCTGTCCGCCAACCGTGGTGTCGGCAGCCGATTCGCCCGAGCCGATTGTGATCACGGCGACGCGCGCACCGGAGCCGGCCCTGGACCTTCCGGTGTCGATCGATGTAGTGGAACGCGAGCGCATTCAAATGGGCCGATTGCAGGTCAACCTGTCCGAGTCACTCGACGAAGTGCCCGGTCTCTCGGTGCAGAACCGCCAGAACTATGCGCAGGATCTGCAGATCTCGGTGCGCGGCTTCGGCGCCCGCTCCAGTTTCGGTGTGCGAGGCGTGCGTCTGTATGCGGACGGCGTTCCCGGAACCATGCCCGATGGGCAGGGGCAGTTTTCACAGTTTGATCTGGGATCGGTCGACCGCATCGAGGTTCTGCGCGGGCCGTTCTCGGCGCTGTACGGCAATTCATCGGGCGGGGTCATCGCGATCTCTACGCAGGATGGCCCACCTGGAGAGGCGTTCACGGCGAGCACTGCGGAGGGTAGCTTCGGCTTGCGCCGCATCGCGCTCAAGGGGGCAGGGACCAGCGGACGGCTCAACTATGTGGTGGATGCCGCGCATTTCGATACCGACGGCTACCGGCAGCACAGCGCTGCGGAGCGCAACAACTTCAACACCAAGCTGCGTATCGATCTGGCGCCGGGAGCCCGCCTTACGCTCCTGGCCAATGCCGTGCAGTCCCCCTTTGTACAGGATCCCTTGGGTCTAACGCAGGCGCAACTAGCAAATCCGACCCAGGCGGGCACGAATGCGCTGGCCTACAACACCCGCAAGTCGCTCAGCCAGGAGCAGGTGGGGGTCGGTTATGAACGCGTCGTCAGCGAGAGCCTGGCGGTCTCGGCATTGCTCTATGGCGGCCATCGGGCGACGACTCAGTACCAGGCAATCCCCCAGTCGGTCGAAGCTTTGGCAACGCACCCTGGCGGTGTCATTGATCTGGGTCGTATCTTCGGTGGCGGTGATCTGCATCTGACGGTAGCGCGCGCCCTGTGCGGCGCAACGCTGCAACTCACGGCCGGCCTGAGTTACGACAACCTGCACGAAGCCCGCAAAGGCTACCTCAACTTCATTGGGAGCTCCCTGGGCGTCGAAGGGGCACTGCGCCGGGATGAGACCAACCGCGTCCATGACCTGGACGAGTACTTCCAGGCCCAGTGGGACCCGGGTGAGCGGTGGAGGATCCTTGCGGGGCTGCGCCACAGCAGCGTGGAGGTTCATTCGACCAACGAACTGGTCGCGACAGGATTGCCGGCTGAATCCAGCGTGCACTTCCAATCGACAAGCCCGGTGGTAGGGCTGACCTACCGTCCGATCGACAAGCTCGCGCTCTACGCCTCATTCGGCCGCGGATTTGAGACGCCCACTCTCAACGATCTCGCCTACCGATCGGTCGATGGCACGATTCCAGGCCTCAATCTGGGGCTGCGTGCCGCGCACAGCGACAACTATGAACTCGGCGTTAAGCGGCACGGGGCGCGCTTGGTCGTGGACCTAAGTGCCTTCTATACCAGCACGACGGATGAGCTGGCGGTCCTGCGAAGCAGCGGAGGCCGCACGGTCTACCAGAACATTGCGGCCACGCAACGGCGAGGTGTCGAGCTGGCGTTAACCGAACCACTCGGCGCAGGCTGGAGCACCCGGTTCGCCTACACCTGGATGCGAGCGGAGGTCGTCTCCGGACGCAAAAGCCTGCCGGCAGTTCCTCAGAATGCCCTGTACTCGGCACTGGATTGGCGGGCGAGAAAATGGGGTCTGCGTGCAACCCTGGAGCTCATCGCGCGGGCGCGCATCTTCGCGAACGACGCGAATTCCCTGGCGGCCAGCGGCTACTGGCTGGGCAATATGAGTTTTGGCCTCGAACAGGCGCCCAAGGGGTGGCATTTTTCCGAATTCGTGCGCGTGGACAATCTCGCCGATCGCGAGTACGTCGGTTCGGTCATCGTCAATGAGAGCAATGGTCGATACTTCGAGCCGGAGCCGGGACGGGCGATTTATCTGATGTTCAACGTTACCCATGACTAAGAAACTGTAGCGCGCGTCCCTGACCAACGCCGGAAATTGAGCTACTTGGAGTGCGAGTTTGCGATCCCCTTGAGTCCCGTCCTTGCCACAAAGTCCGGATCTGGTGCATTAGTGGCGAACGTCGTCACGTCGGCATTTGGGGCCGACGAACTCATTGATTGATAAGGGCGGTGGTTGCGCCCGGCGTGATCTACTTGGCATCAAGTCACAATTTGGCGCGAAGCGCCTCCTAACGCACCAGAGCCCAGGTGAGGTATCTTTGGCCCTTGGGACTATGCGGAGGGCTAAGACTCTTCCGGCAGGGGAAACTCGTGATGGCGCCTGTGAAATGGCTAACGCTTGCCTGCGTGCTCGTCCTCGGCGCCTGTGCCAGCGCCGCCCAACGCAGCGCGGCGGAGACCGCTAAAATCGAAAAAGAAGCCGCGAACGAAATGCGCCGAATCTGTGCGCTGCCCAGCCTTGAGCGCGCGGCAGAGATCAAAAGGATTCAGGAGGAATCCAGCATGGCCGTTGACTGCGGCAAAGACTAGCCTTAAATCTGTGCCAGAATCTTCGCAGCGGGTGTTCATTCTTCCGGCCAACTCGCTCTTCATCTGCATGGAAGCGGACATGGCATTGGAGGACGGCCACAGCTATTGCAGCCTGCGCCATGGCGAAGGAGCGTCAGTGCATAGGCGTGGTCGCCGCTGCCATTTGTCTTTCCATCGTCGGAATCCCCGCGGGCACAGCGGCTGTCCCAGCCGCGCGACAACCCACGAATACCGCTGCGCGGGAGCTTGTACCCGTGCCGCAAACCCTCGCCCGGGAGAGGGACGTTCAGATCGTCTATCGCACCGAACTCGTCGGCGCGCACCGGACCCGCGGCGCCAGTGGCAATCTAACATTCGAAGAAGCACTGACGTAGCTCCTCAATGGAACGGAGCTTGCCTACCGTGACCTCGCCGAAGGAGCCATCACCATCGTAGCGATTCCGTTTGGAACCGCTGATATCACGGTAAGTCACTGATTCCACGATATTGTACTAAAGCGGTACGGAAGCCGGGTATTCACTTTTCCGCTCCCAGGGCTCTTTAACATTGGGGACGTGTGCCTATCGGGGAGAGGACTTGGGCTTAAGCGACAAACAGGCCTTCGTGGCGGACGTCGAGCAGCAGCACGGCCAGCGTCTGCGGCGGTTTCTCGCGTCGCGTCTGCGGCACAGGGCGGCTGACGTTCAGGACTTGGCTCAAGAGGTGTTCTTGCGCTTATTACGTATCGACCACCACGAAACGATCCGCAACTCCGAAGCCTATCTCTATACGATCGCATTTCACGTACTCCATCAACATGTGCTGCGCCGCGCTGCCCTCCCTGAGGCGGTGGAGATCACGACCCTGATCAACGAATTGGAATCAGCTCCGGGGAGTGATCCCGCCAGGCAATTCGAAACGCAGCAGCAACTTGAAGAACTTCAAGCAGCATTGCAGCAGCTGTCCCCGAAAGCTCAAGCCGTGCTTCTCTTACACCGCCGCGACGGCTATACGCTGGAAGAAATCGGTGCGCAGCTCGGCTTCTCTCGGGCCATGGCCGCCAAATATCTGAGCAAGGCACTTCTGCATTGCCGGCAGCGTCTAACGGAAACAAAGTAGGGACGCTATGAACAGCCAAATTTACGAGGAGGCCAGCGATTGGATCGTCAAGAACCGCGAAGGCGATCTTGACTTAAGTGAGAAGAAGCGGCTCGACGCGTGGCTGCGCGAATCCCCTCAACACCTGCGTGCGTACCTCGAGATGGCCGGAATATGGGAAGACGTTGCCTCGATCGATCCAAGTGTCAACGCCATCGCCGACGAACTCATCGCCCGCGCTCGCGCGGAGGGAAACATCGTCCCTTTGGAATCCCCGCTGCCCCTCCGAACGCGGGGAGCAAGTGAATCGAGTCGGCGCAACGGCACAACACCCGCCCTCAGAAAGGTTGGCCTCTACTATGGACTGGCCGCGTCGGCGTTGCTTACTCTCGCCGGCACTTGGCTTTACGGACAGCGGAACATGTACTCGACCGGCGTCGGCGAGCAACGTTCCATCGTTCTCAACGACGGCTCAACCGTAGAATTGAACTCCCGGTCGCGTTTACGAGTGCGCTTTTCTGACGCAGAAAGAGACATCGATCTCATCGAAGGCCAAGCGTTATTTCAAGTCGCGAAGAATCCGCTGCGACCTTTCATCGTGGGCGCTGACGGAACCTACGTCCGCGCCGTCGGCACGCAATTCGATGTGTATCGAAAGACATCCGGAACGGTCGTCACCGTGGTCGAAGGCAAGGTGGAAGTGTCTGGAGAGCCTCACCCGCGGCCCCTCGCCGCTCACGCGCAGAATGGAGACGCCGATGTTCCTTCCTCGCGTCAACACCAACATGCCTCAACTCTCTCTCTCCAGGTGACGGGAGAGGAAAGGGGCCTGCGGAGTGGGAAGGGTGAGGGTCTTGCGCAGGGGTTGAGCGCGAACGGCGCAATCTTCCTCGCCGCCGGCGAACAAGTCACAGTAACACCCGCCGCCACTTTCACTGCGTCACCAAGACTAGCCAACGTTGCGGCCGTAACAGCATGGACCCAGCGCAGTCTCGTATTCGATTCCTCGCCACTCACCGAAGTCGCCGAGGAATTCAACCGCTACAACACGCGCCCATTGGTCATTCAGGATCCGGACCTCGCAGACATTCATGTCAGCGGAGTGTTTTCATCGGTCGATCCGGCGCTGCTACTCAAATTTCTGCGCACTCAGCCTGAACTTGTCGTTGAAGAGACGGACAGGGAGATCCGCATCTCAAAGAAATGACCGGGCGCCGCCGACCACGTTACGCCCACGGGTCTCCCCGGAACCTGAAAGGCCTAAGCAGAAATATTGTCGCACTGTGGTATTCACAATTCCCATAACCCCGCTCTTTAACAACATGAAGCTGTCGCCGCGTTGGACGACGGCCATATACGGCCTCGTAGGAGGCGGGGGAGCAATAATGCGTATCACACTCGCAGTGGCGGTAGCGTGCTTAAGTCTAGTTGCCGTCACAGCGGCCAGGGACGCCGAAGCCGCCATTCGAAAGCCAACCAACATCGCGGCGCAGGGCCTGGCGCCCGCCCTCAGAACCCTCACAAAAGAGCGGGATGTTCAGCTGGTCTATCGCACCGAGCTCGTCAGCGATCACCAGACAGGCGGCGCCGCGGGTTACCTCACCTTCGATGAGGCGCTGACGCAGCTCTTGAGCGGCACGGGGCTTACCTATCGATACCTCGAGAACGACGCAATCACCATCGTCCCGATGTCCGCCAGCTACCATTCCAATCTCTCCATGTCAACGGAAAACTCCCGTCACCAGGTTACCGCAGAGGGGTCGGAGGTGAGGGTTTCTCAGGGAGTGGGAAAAGCGAAGTCCTTCTGGGACCGATTTCGCGTGGCTCAGGTGGATTATCAAGGAGCATCGTCTGAGTCGTCCTCCTCCGAAGGAGGAGATAGAAATTCGTCACAAGCCAACCAAAACTCGGACAAGAGTTCTGAGGCTGCAACCAAATTAGAAGAAGTCGTCGTAACCGGCACGCACATCAAGCGCAGCGACTTTGAATCTCCGACGCCCATTACGACGCTGTCCGGAGATGAGTTGAATCTAGCCGGCACCACGACGTTGGCGGACTTGCCAGACAAGATGACTCAGTTTCAACCGGGCAGCAATGCAAAGGCCTCTAATTTCGCGTATGTCGGCGCGGGCGCAAGCCGGTTCGATCTTCGTGGGCTAGGCACTACCCGAACGCTTACGCTCGTCGATGGTCATCGATATGCCCCTTTCGACACCTCTGGGGAGATCGACTCAAACATGATTCCCTCCGGAATAGTGGAGCGGGTCGACGTGGCGACCGGAGGCTCATCGGCGGTCTATGGATCCGATGCGATCGCCGGGGTGGTTAACATCGTGCTGAGGAAGAATATCGAAGGGTTCGAGGGATCGCTGCAGGGCGGTGAATCGGCCTATCACGACGATAAGAACTGGAAGGCCACGTTGAATTTCGGCACCCATTTTTCCGGCGATCGCGGTCGATTCATTGTGGCCACGGAAGCCACCAACAGCGACGGCATCGAGGGAAGCGACGGGCGCGCCTGGGACGAAGCTCAGTGGGGCATCGTATCGAAGGCACAGGCTGGCGGTAGCGGTCCGTATGACTACGTACTATCGACCAACGTGCGCGGTGCCAACACCGCCTATGGCGGACTGATCACCAGCGGTTTGCTCAACGGCACGGAGTTTCTGCCCGGAAGCATCCCCATTCAGTTCAATCCTGGCACGGCTCCCCTGGGTTCCTATGCCACGATCGGCGGCGACGGTACCAATTACCAATCGCTGCGAACCCTGCTCATCTCCACGCGGCGCGAGACCGTGTACAGTCGCCTGTCGTTCGCCTTCAACGATCAAGTCACCGGCTATCTGGAAGGGAACTACGCGGCCAGCCATATCGGCCTTCCCAATAACTTCACCGACGACTTCTTCGGCGACTTTAACAACATTACGATTCACAATGACAACGCCTTCCTACCCGCCTCGCTCAGTGCCGCCATGCAGGCGGCCGGTCAGAACAGTTTTACGATGAGTCGGGTCAATATCGATATGCCCACGATGAGCCAGGAGGGGCAAAACCGCTACCACCAGATCGTCGCCGGCCTAGAGGGCAAGTTCGGTAAGAGTTGGATCTGGACTCTCCGCTACGCGGATGGCACCTCCACGCTGAACAACTCCTGGGGGGGCGACCTACTGCGCCCCAATCTTGCCCTGGCGCTCGATGCGGTCACCGACCCCGTGACGGGCCGAGTGGTCTGCCGGTCGACGCTCGCCTCGCCTAACAACGGCTGCGTGCCCCTGAATCTCTTTGGGCAAGGTTCGCCCTCGGCCCAGGCGATCAGCTACGTCTTTGGGCCAAACGTCTTCTCGCACTTCACGATCGGGCAGCAAGTGGCGGATGCGAGCATCCAAGGAGAGCCCTTCTCCAACTGGGTGGGTCCGGTATCGATAGCTGCGGGCGCCGAGTACCGCAGCCAAACCTATTCCCTTCCACCCGATCCCACCGTACCCAATCGCATGTGGGACCCAATTGGATCGTCGCCGATCGGTAAGATCGACGTGACAGAAGCCTTCGCGGAGACGGACTTTCCGCTGTTGCACAACAAGCCCTTGGCGCAGCGGCTTGGGCTGAACGCGGCGGTGCGGGAGACTCACTACAATTTGGTGGGATCGGTGACGACCTGGAAAGTTGGGTTGACGGATGAGGTCACGGACAATATTCGACTCCGCGCCGCCCGTTCGCGCGATATTCGCGCGCCGAATTATTCGGAGCTATTCGCGCCGCCGGCTAATTTTGTCGGCCCCGTGATAGACCTGAACGGCCAGACCGTTCCAGTCACCGAGACTCTCAACTCGAATGCAAACTTGAAGCCGGAAAGGGCGGACACCTGGACGACGGGATTGGCGCTGAAATTCTCCGCGGCCGGCGACTTCCATGCGGATATCGACTACTTTCACACGGTGATCAGCGGCGCCGTGTCCTACCTGGGCCCGCAGCAGGTCCTCGACGGCTGCGGTCGGGGAGATGCCGATCTGTGCAAGGACCTGACACGAGACAGCTCTGGAACATTGACCCACGTCACTGCTGGACTCTTCAATTCTGGCTCGCTCACCGTCAATGGGTTTGATATAGAGTTCGGATACACGATTCCTGTCGCCACGCTGCTGCACGCGGGGCGCGGTTCGGTATCGTTTCGCGCCAATGGGAGTCAGATCAACCATGGCAAGACGACGGACCTGTTCGGAAACACCTATGAGGCGGTGGGTTCCGCAATTCCGCGTTGGAATGCCGATGCCGGGGTCACGTATGCGGTTGATCGGTGGTCGCTCAATGTGGCA
>Ga0209647_1002633_pt1 | contig 14396 bp, 9 predicted proteins | sample GraSoi_2013_60cm_FD_185827 | JGI IMG/M metagenome (GOLD analysis project Ga0209647, IMG submission 185827) | Grasslands soil microbial communities from the Angelo Coastal Reserve, California, USA - Sample 9_17_2013_60cm (SPAdes) (version 2) | ecosystem: Environmental > Terrestrial > Soil >...
ACCCGCGTGAACACCGAGCTTAGTGGGCGTCGGCCTAGAATCAGTCATGGGACCAATGCGCACTCGCCGCGAACAATACTTCTGTCATAATGAAAACTCCATTCCCTCATGAGCCTATTGCTGTTGGCGTACTCCGCTATCGATCAAGAGAGTTATTCTCTATGACTCTAAGGTAGGATAAATTGATTGCCGGTGTCAGCGATCGATCGGAGCCGGCCACTAAAGGTAGAACTTAAGGAGTTAACTCCGGCCACGATCCGCAGCCATCGTTTAACGTTGCCCGCAGAGCCATATAAACTACTTATGCCAGATAGATAGAAGATATATTTTTCTAATTTAAGTGGTGGCCTCACTTTGAGGCATGAGAACAAAAATTAGCGAGACCAATGGAGCTAATCAGTCTTCTTCAACCGGTCTCATTATTCGACAGAGGGAGCCGAATAACCTGGAGACTCCCGTCGATCGGGTTGATTCATTTCTGACTCCGACAGAGCTGTTCTACGTACGCAGTCACTCGCCGGCTCCGAAACTAGAGCTGGCTTCTTACCGGTTGCATATCGCTGGTGCGGTTAGGAGTCCGTTTTCATTAACCTACAAGGAGCTGCGAGACATGCCGGCTGAGACGCGCGTCGCTCTCTTGGAGTGCGCCGGCAATAGTCGGGTCTTCCTCGTTCCCCAGGTTCAAGGAGCCCAGTGGGAACTCGGCGCAGCCGGGAATGCAGAATGGACCGGGGTGCCTCTGTCTGTTTTGCTGGAACGCGCCGGTTTGGATGATGACGCGTGTGAGATCGTGCTCGAAGGACCTGATCGCGGAGTACCGAAGGAAGGGGCGATACCTCCAGGTCCGATCTCCTATTCTCGTAGTTTGCCTCGAGCAAAAGCACTTCAGCGGGAAGTGCTGATCGCTTACCAGATGAATGGCCGCGATCTCTCCCAGGATCATGGATACCCGGTACGCGCAATTGTACCGGGTCATTACGCAATGGCTTCCGTCAAGTGGCTGACCCGGATCTACGCTGTACGAGAACCGTTTCAAGGTTACTGGCAAACCTCAGATTACGGATATTGGGATTATGTGGATGGAAAGCCGGTGCGACGTCCACTGGGAGAAATGAAGCTGAAGTCCGAGATCTTCAGGCCAACTGTTTACGAAACAGTTGCGCCGAACCAGGCATACACAGTCTTTGGCGCTGCCTGGACGGGGGAAGGCGAAGTGACGGAGGTATCGGTAAGCACTGACGGTGGCCAAACCTGGGCCCAGGCAGAATTCGTAGACCCTGTTCAACGGTATGCGTGGCGACGTTGGAAATTTGATTGGGTTACGCCGAAGAAACCGGGTCAATACACGTTGCTCTCCCGCGCCAAAGATGCCAATGGCGACGTTCAGCCTGACAAACATGACGAGAACTACGCCACCTACGTGATCAATCACCTGCTTCCGATTGAGGTCATCGTTGGGTGATCGATGAAACCATTCAACCGGCTCATGAAATGATCGGTAAACGAACGACGACACTGGTTCCGCTACCTGCTCTACTGCGAATGTCCAGTTCGGCGCCAATTTTTCTTGCCCGCGCCCGCATATTGGCAAATCCGAATCCTTCTCCTCCGCTTATTGGCCGGCTGCCAGCGATGCCGGAACCGTTATCTCTGATTTTGAGCACAAGATTTGGTGGATTCCGTCGCAGGCTGACGCTGATGACTGTTGGCCGGGCGTGGCGAATGGCATTGCTGATCGCTTCCTGAGCGATTCGCAACAGATCTTGTTGGACCGATGGCGCCAAACTTTCTTCACACACCTCGCTCGAACGAAAACTACAGCGTAACAGTGCTGGGATATTTGCGCGCTCCACCAACCTGCGCAGGGCTTCGATGAGTCCCGACTCTTCAATAATATCCGAGCGGAGGCTGAGCGCGGAACGGCGCGCTTCCGACAAGCCAAACCGGGCGAGGTCGGTCGCCCGGCCTACATGGCTAAGGGCATCCTTGCTCTTTCTTTGCATTGCTTCGGTCGCAGCAAAGAGTTGCATGGAAATGCCGGCAAAACTCTGGGCCAGTGAATCGTGAATCTCACTAGCCAGTCGATTTCGTTCCTCCAGGACGGCAGATTGTCTAGCCGTCTTTGCTAATTGGGTGAGCTGAATAGCCAGGCTGGCTTGGGTCGCTAAGGCTCTCGCAATCTCGAGCTCCTCCGCTTGAAAATCGCGCTCCTCTGTGAAACGAAAGGTCAATCGGCCGTTTACCTGACCACGTGATGTCAAAGAAATGATCAATATGGTCTTTACACCGAGCCCAAGCAGATAGGAGCGATGTCCATCAGGCATTGGCGAATGCGGATCAAGCGTACGTGTGATTGCGCTCGGCTGATTCAAATAAAGGACGAAACGTTGTTCACCGAGCGACACGTTCCTCCATTTTTCGGGATACTTTGCTTCGTCTGGGGACATCACTCGGCCATCTTGAAAGACCAGCTCCAGTGGCAAGGTGTTTTGCTCGAAGTTACGCACGCGCAACGTGGAAGAGACGGCACCCAACTGCCGGGTCATGGTAGCCATTACTTGACCAAGGAAATCATCCAGTTCGCGCACCGAGGCAAGCGCGTCGAGACATCCGCGAAGTGCTTCGTTCGCTCTCCCCAGCTGGATCGCGCGTTGTTGCGCGAACATTTCGCGTTCGCGTGCTATAGCCGCTTGCATTTCCTCGGCGCGCTTCGAGTCGGTGATATCGGTCGCGATGCCACAAACCGCGTATGGCTTCCCGGTGCGGTCACGCAGAAGAAATTTCGCCGAGACATACACCCGTTTGCCCCCATCCGAGGGCACGGTTTCCTCGAACTGGATCGGCACGCCAGCTTCGATTACTTGCCGGTCATTGTTACGAACCGCTTCGGCAACCTCTGGAGGATGAATATCAAAGTCGGTTTTGCCGCGGATTTGGTCGCGTCGAACAAGATGGCGACGCTCATATTCGCGGTTAACCAAAAGGTACCGAAGGTCAAGGTCCTTGACGAAAACCATAGCCGTAGTGTTGTCGACGATGTCCTGTAGTCGCTGCTCGCTCTCACGCAGCTCCTCCTCCGCCCGCTTGCGCTCGGTGATGTCTACGATGACGGTCGCGAAAAACGCCGGCGTGCTTCCAGTCGCTGGGACCAGGGTACTGCTGAGGTCCGCCCAGATCACATTGTCGTCCTTGCGCCGGTAGCGTTTCTCGATTCGATGATCTCGTCGCTGCCCTTCGACGGACTCTGCTAGAATCGCTTCGGAAGCGGCACGGTCCTCTTCATGGATCACTTCCAGAGCGGTGAGGCTTTGGAGTTCCTCCTCCGTGTAGCCGAGCATTTTCTGGAGAGCTAAGTTTGCCGCAATGTAGCGGCCGTCTGGAGTGACCAACGCAATGCCGGCCGACGAGTTCTCAAACAGCTTGCGCCAGCGTTCCTCGCTGGCTCGGAGTGCCTCTTCGGCCTTCCTGCGATCACTATTTTCTTGCGTCAGGTCAGCATTTAACTCGGCGAGGTCGGCATAGAGCGTGGCGTTATCTAAAGAGATCGCTGCTTGAGAGGCGAGCAGTTCCAACAGCGCAAACCGGCTGGACGTGAACACGCGGGGCGCCAAGTTGTTCTCCAGATAAAGCACTCCCATGAGCTTGGCCTGCTTCACCAGGGGCAGGCAGAGCACTGACCTCGGCCGCCTTTGACGCAAGTAGTCGTCCTCCGAAAACCGGTTCTGGAGCGAGGCGTCATCCAGAATCACGCTCTCCTGAGTTCGGACTACGTAACGAAGGAGCGACTCGGGCAGCTCGGCGGACGTGACCAACCTTTGTCCCAGCTGCACCTCGACCTTGTCCCGGCCGGTTCTGGCTTCCGCCTCGATCCTATGCTCTTCGCCGCGAGGCAGGATCAGAAGTCCTCGCTCGGCCCCAGCGTGCTCGACTGCGATGACCAGGAGAGTTTCAATTAATTTCTCCAGCACAATCTCGCCCGAGACCGCGTGCGACGCCTTTATCACCGTCCCCAGGTCTAGCTGCTCAACGGGCGTGCCGATCGTGGCGGTGAAAGAGGCAGGCGCTCGTTCCTCGTGCAGGTGCGGGTAGCGTTGATCTAGCTGCCGCACCTTGCCGTCGGCGCCCCAGCGGAGATAGCCGTACCGGGCGTCCCGCAAGTACGCATGCGCGATTTTCTCGAAACCACGTGCCGCGTAGAAGCGCGCAGCCAGCTCGTTGGCGAGCGCTTCATTATGGACAAAGCCATTAGTATGTGCCGAGCGAATGGCCTGTTCGTAAAAGTGCTCCGCCTCGAGCTCGCGCCCCTGGATGCGTGCGATCTCCGCGCTCACCAGTGCGGCGCGGGTTTCGAAATTCTCCGGGCAATTCTCCGCCCATATTTCGAGCTGTTTGTGATGCGCGGCCAGAGCCTCGAAGTGCTGCCGTCGCTGGTCGGCTATCGCGGAATCGCAGCACGCCGCATGGGAAAGCGCACCATAGAAGTGATACTCCGCCGTTTCAAAAAGTGATGCTGCTACCCTAAGCACCCCTTGCGCCCTCAGTGATGCATCGACAGCAGAAGCATAGTCCCCGGCAAAGAAGCGAGCTTGCAGCTTTCGGGTCCAGTACCAACACTCGGGCAGCGCCAATACCGGTTCACTTGCCAAATGGCGCTCGAACCGAACCTCATCAAATTGCCCATCGTCAAAGGACCCGAATTTCGGCGTCAAGCCACGGAGGGTCCGGATAAGCCCGAGCTGCGCGCTGATGAGGTCAATGACGTGACCAAACCGGGCCTTCTTGGCAAACTCCAAGCCATTCTCGGCTTCACGTTGTACCTCAACCAGCGGATCTCCCGCCGCCAGAAGGTTCGAGTTCAGGTTGTTGCAGCTGTAGGCCGCAAAAGTGAGGTCGCCGGTCTTGTTCGCAGCCTCGAAAGCGCGACGCAGCAGATCACGGCAAGCCCGGAAATGTTTCGTCCATGGCATGACGTCGTATCCGAAGCACGCATAGGTCCTGGCCTGGAAGCGCTTCAAGCCGCGTTTCTCAACAAGTTCGTAGCCGAGGCAACCGAATCGAAATCCGGCCTTGTAGTTGCTGAAGTGCGGTCCAGCTATGATACCAAGCCATACATAGGCGAAGCACGAACCGTCGCTATTGCCGCGCTCGAGGCTGAGATTAACCGCCCTGCAGATGGCCAGGGAAAGAAAGTTCGCATCCGTAAACAATGCAGGCGGCAAGACCTTGGTCAGAACATCCAGAGTCGCGAGGGATGCTGGGTCGCTCATCAAGGGCAGCTCAATGAGCTCCTCGATCGCGCGGCTCCCGAGCTGTGACCAGATCCGCTCGTATTCGCGTCGCGCTTCCTCTTCGGTCGGATGCGGCGACCATTCGACGCCCAAATGCCGGAGGTAGTCGAGACAGACGCCGACCGCGCGGTCGCTCTGATTGAGGGTCGTGTATAGATCCACGCGCAAGCACGCGACGGTAGCTTGCTCGACCGTATTTGCGGCGCGAGATGAAAGCGTAGCCAAGCGTTCCTCCGCAGCCGCCAGTTCGCCAGTTAGGAACTCGCATTCGGCCCGGTGCAATTCCAGCGGGAAGATGAGCTCATGCCGGCGCTCCCAACAGTCGTCCGCCAACAGTGCAGCGCCAGCGATGAGATAGTTGAGGGCAGAGACGTAGGCCGTAGAGGCCTTGGCCCGCTTGCCCGCGATCAGGTTTAGCTCAGCGATTTGGTCGCGTTCCTCTTGTGAAGTGATCAGTGCGGCTCCGCGGTTAAACTGGTTGACGATCTCGAAGACCGCCTCCTCGCGCTTCTCTGGGGGAATGCGCGCTGTGAGCAGCCTCCCTATTCGCAGATGGGCCGCGGCGCATAGTTCTTCCGGGATCAGTGAATAGGCCGCTTCCTGGACACGGTCGTGGACAAACTTATAGGAACCCTCCAAACGCACAATGAACTCCAGACGAGCAGCCTCCCACAGATCCAAGTGGACCACGTCCTCCGATGTCTCGTGAACGATGGAAAGGGTGCTGATCTTCACGCTATTTCCCAAACAGGAAAGCTGCTTTAGCGCTTCCTGGGTGGGAGCGGGCAATCGCCTCAGTTTAGTGATCATGAGATCCACCACGTTATCGGTGAAACCCTTGGCGCGAATTCGATTCAGGTCCCATCGCCAAGCCGCCTCACGCGCCTCGAACTCCAGGAGATGCTCCTCAGCAAGGTTGGTGAGAAACTGAATGGTGAAGAAAGGGTTACCTCCGGTCTTCTCTTGCACGAGCTTTGCCAGCGCCCTGGCATGGGCCAGCCCGCATCGCAGGGCATCGCTAAGGAGCTGGTTCACGTCCGCAAGCGACAGCGGCTCCAGCTCGATCTCACGCACGATCGCCTCGGCTTTGCGAATCGCGCTCAGCGTCCGCATCAGAGGATGGTGGGAGGTTACCTCATTATCTCGATACGCACCGATTAAGAGAAGATGCTGGCCGTTGGGATCAGTGACGAGCTGTTCGAGCAACCTGAGCGTTGCCGGGTCGAGCCATTGGAGATCATCGAGAAACAGCACCAAAGGGTGTTCTTTTCGAGCGAACGCACCAAGGAACCCTCGCAGCACCGCTTCGAATCGGTTCTGGGCTTCCTGAGGAGGCAGTTCCGGAACCGCTAGCTGCTTACCGACCACCAGCTCCAGTTCGGGGACCAGGTTGACCATCAGTTGGCCATTGGGACCGAGCGCTTCGAGGATAGTATTCCGCCAATGAATAATCTCCTGCTCGCTTTTACTTAGGATTTGACGTGCAAGCTCCTGAAATGCCTGTGCCAGCGTTGCGTACGGAATATCGCGCTTGTGCTGGTCGAACTTCCCCGAAATGAAGATGCCGCGCGGCAGGACGATTACTTTGTGCAGCTCTTGCACGACGGAGGACTTGCCGATTCCGGCATAGCCCGACAAAAGCACTAGTTCCGATTTGTGAGTAGCGACCACCCGATCGAAGGCGGCCAGGAGGGTCTGGCAGGCGGAGTCACGCCCATAGAGCTTTTCCGGGATCAGGAGCCGGTCTGGCACGTCTTGCCGCCCCAGCGGGAACGACTTGATCTGTCCGGCCGACTCCCAATCCATTAAGCATTTCCTTAGGTCGGCCTCAAGACCAGCGGCTGTCTGGTACCGCTCCTCTGCGGTCTTAGCCAGGAGTTTCAAGACAATGGCTGAGATGGGTTCCGGGATCCGGTCTGGCTGCTCGTTAAGCTGCGGCGGCTGTCTGGCAACATGGCAGTGAACCCACTCCATGGGATCGGAGGCATTGAACGGAAGCACCCCGGTGAGCATCTCGTAAAAGGTGATGCCCAACGAGTAAAGATCACTGCGGGAATCGATCGAGCGATTCATGCGCCCGGTCTGTTCGGGCGCCATGTAAGCCAGTGTTCCGGCGATCACTTCGGGTGGCTCGGCCGCCTGGCGTTCGCGCGGCAGTCGCGAAGCAATCCCGAAGCCGGTGAACCACACTTTATCGGCTGCAAAGTCTACGAGAATGTTGGCCGGCTTGATGTCTTTGTGGATGAGCCATCGCCGGTGGAGCTTACCCAATCCTGCCGCCAGGTTAATTGCCAGGCGAAGGAACCGACCTAATTCCATCGGTTTCCCGAGACACTGGTCGAGCGGCTCGCCACCAGGATCATCAAGTACGAGCATCATCCCTCCTTCGCGGCGAGTGAGAGCCAGAGGTCGGAGCGCCCAGTCCGAATCAAGCTCGTCCCGCAAAGAGTATTCCTGCTCAAGGCGCGCTAAGCTTCCGAGGGCGGGATATTCCGAGACCGGAGCCACCACTAGGACAGTCGATTGCTCCCCATCCCGCCGAGCCCGGCAAACGGAAAACTCTTCGTCGGCTCGCAATGTCTGGTACACATGTCTTGAGGGCTCAATCACCGTAGAAGTAGACGATCTTTTCTTAGCCATTGGGGGGCTTCTGGTGTGATCGCCCTAAAATAGCACCGTACGTTCATGAACCGAATATAATTTCTAAATCTGCGCTCTCTCGCCGCTAATCATCCGGTTATTCGAGAGGGATTGGTTGCAATTCTGAAACAGAACGACATTGAGATTGTCGGTGAACCTGCTGATGGCGAGCAAACCCGTAAACTCTATCATGAGCTTTCTTCCGATGTTCTCATGGTGGATCTGCGCATCCCAAGAAGGTTGGTCTGCGAGTTGTCACTGACGTGATGTCCAGTCCACGGTGCAAACCGCAGATTATCGTGATGACAACGTATGAAGATAAAGCAGATCTGCGCCGCGCTTTAAAGCCGGGAGCAACAGCTCAATGAATTGTCTCTTTTGCAGTGCAGCGAAGATAATGAAACCCGAAGAGCGTGGGAAGCCTGTCTAAAAGCGGCACAACGGGTCAGAGGAGAACACGAAGCACAACGACAGCTTGATCGTTATCACAGTCGCCAGGTGTGTCCGGAATGTTGGGATAAACTTGAAGTCTTTGACGAATCCAAAACAGAATGAAACCGTCTGGAAGGGTCTTTTCACGTGGCGGCACGATACGCTCAATGGCTGCGAACGCCGGTCCAATTCTTGGCATTTTCGATAGCAGCGTGTGCATGCCCAAAATCGTCCCTGGAAGCACGTGGAGGTCTGGAGAAGCATGAGAAGGTGAAGGAGAGGCCGGAACAAGGCCGTCCAAAGCAGTTGTGCTCGGTCGTCGATCGCGCAGCCTTATTCAAAAGTTAGGACTTTTATAAATTTGAACTGTGACCTTGACTGCATGCTTACATGGCCGCTTTTGATTACGACCGTGATATACAAACCATTGCACGAGAAATCGTATATGTAAGTTGTGCCCATGAAACTATTTTGCGATACTGCGCTGGAGGTAGGTTTTCCCCATGCTTGCTCACACTGGGCGTATGACCATCCGACGTCGGCTTCCGCTGTAACCGCCAATAACCCTCCGGTAAGTGTGATAAGTAACTCCTTCATACAAGTTTATCTTGCAAGATTGAACTGTGAGCAGACCGCTCCCTGAGCGAGACCGAGTTACACCCTGACCTACGGGGTGTTGAGAAAACGGAGGATATTGGAGAGGCTGAGAACAATCGAGCCGACGTATTAGCGCTTTGGTTTTATTTCCGAGAGCAATTCTCGCTCGGCCTGTACCCAATCCGAAGTTTGATCACCAGGCGTTCCCAGTTTTCGCCGACGTTCAGCGATGAAGTAAGCATGCAGTGCAACCTGCTCCTCATTAAGCTGTTCCGTAGCCTTCTTCCGCGCCCTGCTCTTAGCGGTGGTTGAACTCGTTTTTCCTTGTATGGTTTTCTTACCAGAAATAGGGGTTGATGAAGCAGTTTGGTATGGCGGTCGACTCATCTCTTTTCGATCCTTTTTAATCATTGCATTGGTTACGTTTTCGATGGTTGTTTTCGTTCAGAAGTCCGGATTGGTTTTGGCCGGGTTTGTCCGTGATCCTCGTACCGGCTTCCGGGGATTGGCGTTCAGCCCCTTGATCCCGCTGCGGTGAGTAGAGGCCGCGTCGTAGCTTACGGACATCAAGAGCTTCTCGTGCAGATTGCCCCTCAGCGGTATCCGTCATGATTTCTCCGGATCTGCGCCTGCGAATTCCACCCTGTGGACTTTCAACCCCGATCTGCGCGTTAGGCCATATGTAGTGGACCATGGGCATAATGAACACTAGATATAGCGGTTGACTCTCGGAAAGTAAAGAAAAACCGTCCTAAGGGCATCTAAGGCAAGCCAGCCGGAAAGCGTTTGCAATGCTGCGCTTCAGAAATGAGACAAGTCTGAACGGTGCGATTCGAAAACGATTTTGGCGAGTCCGAATGGTTTGCTATAGGCAAGTTGATTCTAACCAGCAACCTGCATCCAGCGACGCTTATCTGGTGCCATTTTGTTTAGCGATAGTGCACACCCGATACACCAGCCGACGCAGCGCGCAAAACCGGCAGAGCGAAAGCCGACTTTGAAGTTTTGGAAATCAGCCGGGAAGTATTCGAATGCTCACCCAAGGTTTTTTCAAACTCTCGTGATGAGCTTTTTCAACCGTTCGATATGTATCGGTTTCGGCGGCTCCGTGTATCCGGACCGCCATTGATTGATGGTGGTAATGGAAATTCCCTGTTCGGATGCTAACTCGCTTCTGGTGTATCGGTGCTCGAAGGCTACGCGTTTCAGTTCCTGGACCAGTTCGCGAAACTCTTGCTTCTGCTTTGCGTTTACGTCCCGGCTGGCGGTGGTAGTGTGAGAATCCTGTCGGCATGTTCCTAGTAAACGCGTGCCTTAAATCGAATTTATGTCCAGACGATGGCAGCGCCTAAGAATTCGATTTGAAATTCGTAGAGAGGGTGACTTCCTTCCATTCGTTGATTTCGGCGTCGAGTTCCCGAAGCTTCTCGGTAACAAACTTCAGAGCGTCTGGCCCGAGGAGGAGGTGAGCCGGCGGATTCGGAGCAGCAATAAGCTGCAGAATCGCGTGGGCCGCTTTGATGGGATCTCCCGGTTGGTTTCCACTTCTGGCCGCGCGGGCGGCGCGAACCGGATCGAAGATTTCATCGTAATCGGAGATTCTCCGCGGGACGCGGGTCATTGATCGACCTGCCCAATCGGTCCGAAAGATGCCAGGTTCTACCGCAGTAACGGCGATACCCAACTGCTTCAATTCCTTACCCAAAACTTCGTAGCTCCGGGCGAAGTATTCGTGGAATTCGCGCAACAACTGGTTTGGGAACAGGATCACTCATCGCCAGGTAAAAAGCCTACTTCGACGAGATGGATTTCCTTTTCATGCTGATCATGGCTCGAGCAGCTTTCATTTCATCCCTGATGTCGTCTGCCTTATCCAGAAACCTTGTCAGAAATCGTAAGTACGAAACAACCGGATCTTTGGAATAGGACGATATAGCTACAGAGCAATCAATTGAACAAAGGATGTGAAATTCAGTCCTCTAATCGGAGAAAGGGGCCGCATCATACGAAAAGAGCTAACCGTTAGAAAAGGTCCGAATCTGCAACACTGAGCCAGCGTCGAACGGCTTGATGAGCGAGCACGCCTTCTTCGAATACAGAGCGAAGCCTATGAGTACCCCACATATTAAAGCGAAAAAATCTCAGCATTCCACGACCCCTGAGCCTTCTATGATTTTCACTCTGGTATTGGAAAACGGCCGGCATGATTCGCTGCTCTATTTACGCGTGGTTACAGTGTGCAAGCTACTGCGGCTTGTTGGGCAGACGGTAGAGAGGGGGCCCTGGACGTATATTGAAATCTCAAAGGGCTGAGACGGTACACTAGAGTTTCAACGCAAAGCATTCTCAGCTTGGCTTCCTCAAGTTCCCGACTTCGCAATATCAACGAGTCAGCTGCGAGACCTTCTTCGTTGAGGACCAGCCAGGTATATTCTTGATTGAAGTCCGGATCCGCGACGGGACTCTTTTTTGAGCGATTCGACTATCCCAATCAGGCGACTTTCAATAGCAACTGTAATTTCTGCTAAATCTTCTCGGGCTGCGTCCGATTGGGATCAGGGGGACGCGAAACGAATTGCGCCATCTCCAAACGACCGGCGGCCTGGGATGATTGAATGACATGAGATTTGCACGCGAGATGATTTACAAGTTAACGAGGAGCTATTCCGGAAGCCCAGCAAAGAAGGAAGCTAGGGGCAATAAGACGAAACAAGCGGCGGAACACTGTCCTGAATCAGGCACCTTCCCAACGCGATCCGATAGCGATGGGCAGACTGTATCTATGATCGTCAGATAACCAAAGCTTCTAGGATCTCCGATTCTATCGAATCGGCCTCGCGGCTGCCTCTTTCGTCTTAACGAAGCCGGAACCGCCTACGGTTCCGGCAAGTTTTCAGAGGTACGTTGATCGGGTCGCGCCGGCACCTGTTCGAATGGGCCTTCGCTCTCATCCGGAATGATGAAAGGCTCACCGAACGTTTTCGGTCTATGCTCGTCTTTTGAGCTGTCGTCCCTTTTTTCCACTTCTTTTGGCAAATCGTCACTCATTTCATTCCGGAACATGGTCGTGCTTCGCCCAATGAATGGCCGCATCTTTTCGACGATCCTGCTCGTGATTTGATCCACCTTTAGTTCATTGGGCAACAAACGAGCGAAATTCGATCAACCGTTGACCGATTCAAGCCAAATCGGCCCAACCACTTGTCTTCGCGGATTCGAACCCAGGCAATGGAAAGAAAGAGCACATCGAACATGAGGAGGACGGAACAAAGGTCGAGCGTACGACTTATGATGATCCGGACACCAATACCCACGTCGAGGAAATAAAAATCGGAAAACGGACCGAAGACGAACCAGAGCCGGAAGAATAACTATGAGCCTCCTCTATTCCATCGCTCCTGCGGTTTAGCTTCGCTGGCTGCCGGCGGCTGCGGATTCCCTTTTTGAACCATTCTTATTGTGTTAATTGGCGCGCGCCCGACTCAGATCCTATATCAGCCAACAATCGTGTGAAAGGTTTCAAACGAAATATATACGTGATTCGTTTAAGTCGATTGGTTAGAGGCTTTCTCGGCAATCGGATCGTGGTTCGCGGAAGCATTTCAGCAGCGCTAGTTTTCAGCCTCATCCTTTTCGCAATGATTTGCTTTTTGTGGACGGTCGGCCCTCAACCGGGCTCGCGGGACTGGCTGTGGATTGATAGAGGTCACTTTTCCGATAGTCCGATCTCTACCGACTCCAGTCATGGTCTGCAACCCAGTTCAACGGAAAGGAAGGAATGAAGTGAACATCAGCTTTGGACATAAGACAAAACCAACCATCTGACTTGTTACGAAACCTTAGGATAACTTTTCCCCTTAGAGCTAATTACGCGATCTCCTTGGTATTACACTGCTACGCTTGGTATGCCGGATGGGTAGCCTAGGCCCAGCTATATCATCTTGAAACCCATAGATCGCTTCTTCGCGTGAGTTTCGTGCGGGAGGTGTCACCCGGTCGTACTTTGCGCCTTCTCGTTGGCTAATCGGTTTTGCCGATTCTATTCGCTTCAGGAAACAGAGGTATTTTCTGGGAGACCGAACGCAAATTAAGCGGTGTTATAGTACATCCCTTAGCGTCTCGGGTGGCGATCAAGTTCGAATGGCCAGCCAATGGTTCAAAAATGCGGTCGTTTACTGCATTGACGTCGATGCTTTTAAAGACGGGAACGGGGACGGGATCGGAGATTTTATTGGCCTCCGTCAAGGTCTCAGTTATTTAGCCGGACTCGGAGTGAGTTGCATTTGGTTGCTGCCATTTTACCCCTCACCGGACAGAGACAATGGGTATGACATTACTGATTACATCGGGATTCATCCGGCTCTAGGTGATCTGGGCGATTTCGCTGCGTTTATGGACGAAGCGGCCAACCGTGGAATCCGGGTCATCATTGATCTGGTAGTTAACCATACGTCTGACCAGCATCCTTGGTTCAAGGCCGCCCGATCACGGGATCCGCACTATTTCGATTACTACGTCTGGCGTAATGACCGGCCGGGAGATACCAGTAATGAGGTTGTTTTTCCGGGCAAACAAAAAGCCGTTTGGCAATACGACCGAACCGCCAAAGCTTACTACTTTCATCGGTTCTATGAGTACCAACCCGACCTAAATACCGCGAATCCTAACGTGCGGGATGAAATCAAGAAGATCATCGGTTTCTGGCTGGCGTTAGGTGTTTCCGGATTCCGGGTCGACGCGGCACCGTTTGTGATTGCGACCAAAGGTCCCGAGGCCCAGAAACAGCCGCATGAGTCATTTGTGTTCCTCAACGAGTTCCGAGAATTTCTTTCCTGGAAAAGAGGTGATGCCGTTTTTCTGGCCGAGGCGAATGTTCCGCCCGACCAAATGCTGCAGTATTTTGGCGATCGAGGGACCCGAATGAACATGGTTCTGAACTTTTTCGTGAACCCGCACGTTTTCCTGGCGATGGCCAATGAATCTCCAGAACCGCTGATCCGGAGTCTGGTACAACTGCCAATGATCCCGGAAAATAGCCAGTGGGCTTACTTCTTACGAAATCATGATGAGCTGGACGTGAGCCGGTTAGGCGAACTGGAGCGTGCGCGCTGTTTCGAAGCTTTTGGACCGGAAAAGAAGATGCAGATTTATGATCGCGGGATCCGGCGAAGATTAGCGCCGATGCTTGGCGGAGACATCCGACGCCAGTTGCTTGGGTACAGTCTCATCTTCACGATTCCGGGGACTCCAGTGCTCTGGTATGGAGAGGAAATAGGTATGGGTGATGACCTGCGTCAGGAAGAGCGGAATAGCGTGCGCACTCCGATGCAATGGAATGCAGAACCGAACGCGGGATTTGCGGATCCGTCAGTAAAGAAACTGCGCCGGCCGGTCATCGATTCCGGAGAATTTGATTATCGGCGGGTCAATGTTCAAGCC
>Ga0209647_1002636_pt1 | contig 14379 bp, 14 predicted proteins | sample GraSoi_2013_60cm_FD_185827 | JGI IMG/M metagenome (GOLD analysis project Ga0209647, IMG submission 185827) | Grasslands soil microbial communities from the Angelo Coastal Reserve, California, USA - Sample 9_17_2013_60cm (SPAdes) (version 2) | ecosystem: Environmental > Terrestrial > Soil >...
TCCGGCCTCGGTGAGCCGCACCCAGATGGCGGAGGTGGCCACGCGCGAGAGCCGGCATCGGCGCGCGAAGGAGGACCTCGCGCGCGCGCGCACCGTGGCCCAGGACGCGGGCCTGCCCCTCGAGGACCCGGCCTTCTTCGTCTCCTCCGGCGACGAGAAATGAAGGAGTCCCCCAAGCCGGTGGGGACCGGACCCCTTGCCGGGGTCGACCTGACGCGCGCGCTGGCGTCGAAGGACTACGACAAGCGCATCGCGGCCGAGCAGCTGCGCCTGCGCGCGCTGCACTTCAAGATGTACGAGGAGCAGGTCCCCGTGCTCGCGGTGTTCGAGGGCTGGGACGCCGCGGGCAAGGGCGGCGCCATCAAGCGGGTCACGGAAACCCTCGAGCCCCGCGGCTACACCGTCTCCTCGTTCTCCGCGCCCCGCGGCGAGGAGAAGACGCGCCACTACCTCTGGCGGTTCTGGCGGACGCTGCCCCGCGCCGGCCACCTGGGCATCTTCGACCGCTCGTACTACGGGCGCGTGCTCGTGGAGCGGGTGGAGGGATTCTGCGCGGAAGAGGAGTGGCGCCGGGCCTATCACGAGATCAACGAGTTCGAAGCGCACCAGGCTTCGTTCGGCATGGTGGTGCAGAAGTTCTCGCTGCACCTGTCGAAGCAGGAGCAGCTCCGCCGCTTCCAGACGCGCGAGCGCGATCCGTTCCGATCGCACAAGCTCACCGCCGAGGACTGGCGCAATCGCGCGCGCTGGGCCGAGTACGAGCAGGCGGTGGAGGAGATGCTGGCCCGCACGTCCACCAGCATCGCGCCCTGGACGGTGGTGGAGGCGGACGACAAGCTCCACGCGCGCGTGAAGGTCGTCCGCACGCTCGCGGACGCCATCGCCAAGGCGATCGGCTGACGGAGCCGGTCAGCTCTGCCGCACGCTCGCCTTCTTCACGGCCCGGGTGCCCGTCTTCGCCTTGAGGGAGCGGCCGCGGGACGCGTTGCGCGAGAGGGCGGCCTTGCGCGAGGCGCGCGTGCGCAGCGAGGCCTTCCGCACGCTCGTCACCGGCAGCGAGAACTCCGCGTCCGTGTTCTGCACGAGCTTCTGGATCTTGCGCACGTAGCCCTGGGTCTCGCGATAGGGCGGCAGCCCGCTATGGCGCGCGACCACGGTGGGGCCGGCGTTGTAGGCGGCCAGCGCCCGGGCCGTGTTGCCCTTGAACCGATCCAGCAGCGTGCTGAGGTATTTCGTCCCGCCCAGGATGTTCTCGCGCGGGTCGAAGGGGTTCTCGATGCCCACGTGGTGCGCAGTGGTGGGCATGAGCTGCATGAGCCCTTGCGCGCCCACGCGCGACACGGCCAGCGGATTGAACCGCGATTCCGTCTGGATGACCGCGCGGATCAACGACGGCGACATCCCGTGCGTCGTCGCCGCCTCCTGGATGAAAGGCTCCAGCGCCTCCCGATCCCAGACCGGCAGGTGGAAGTCCGTCGCCACGTCCACGGAAGTGGAGGGCTCGGACGGTCCGAAGATGCCCAGGCCAGGCGTGTCCATGCGCGCGGCGATCTCGTGGCCTCCGACTCCGAACGCGACGGCGGCCAGAAGGCCGGCGCCCGCGAGCCTGACGCGGCGGTCGTGACGGCGGCGCTCCTCGGTATTCCGCCGCCCGCCCATCGTGAGCATGCTGCGGCGCTCGGCGTGCCGCCGCTCCTCGCTGCGGCGATCGGACGGGATCGTCCCGGCGTCCGCCTCCGACCGTGGGGCAAACGGCCGGTAGGGCTGGCCCAACTTGCGGTCCATCTGCGGCTCATCCGGCCCGACGCCAGTCCGATGGTCCTTTGCGTGGTCCATTCCGCCGTCCTCCTTCCGCAGCACCTTCGAGGGCTCTAACTTCGACGGCGCCCCCAGACGTGCATTACACGGAAATCTCGACCGTATAAATCTAATGAAATGAATATGTTGAATAATTTACACCCTCATCCCAGGTGCTCGTCCGCTATCACTTGCAGGTTTCGGGCCGCGCCCGTCAGCCGCGGGGAGAGGGCTTCTCGTCGAAGAGGTATACGGGCCGGCCGGCCAGCTGTTCCGCCCGAATGGCCACCTCGAATGCCTCGCCCGCGGCCGATCCGGCCAGGACCGCCGCGGGCAGACCCTCTGCCGCCACCCGGCCTCCCGCCAGCAACACGAGGCGCTCGGCCCAGGCGGCGGCTCGCGGAAGGTCGTGGACGACGGCCAGCACGCCGACGCCCTCGCGGCGCACCTCGTCGAGCACGCGGAACAGCCGGAGCTGGTGTCCGATGTCGAGGTGCGCGGCGGGTTCATCGAGAAGCAGGATGGCCGGCTCCTGGGCCAGTCCCCGCGCGAGGGCGGCGAGCTGACGTTCGCCGGCGGAGAGCGTGGCCAGCGGCCGGTCGGCGAGCGTGGCGACGCCCGAGCGCTCCAGCGCGCGTGCCACCGCGGTGTCGTCCTCCGCGGTGAACGGCCGCAGGGGACCCCGATGGGGATATCGGCCCAGGCGCGCCCTTTCCGCGACGGTGATGGTTGCGGGTGGCGCCTCGTCGGGCGCGACCAGCGCGATCGCGCGGGCGACGCCGTCGCGGCCGCAGTCCTTCAGGGAGCGGCCGCGCAGGCGCACCTCGCCCGCCGACGGAGGGAGCAGGCCGGCCAGGGCCCGTACCAGCGTCGACTTCCCGGCCGCGTTCGGACCGATCAGGGCCACGGCTTCGCCGGGCGCGAGCACCAGCGACACGTCTGCGACCACGAGCCGCGCGCCACGACGGACGGACAGGCCCCGCGCCTCCAGGACCGCGGTCATCGCCGCGTCTCCGATTGGCGCAGGGCGAGCAGGAAGTAGGGTGCGCCCACGAAGGCCGTCACGGAGCCGAGCGGGAGGTCCACGTTCTGGCTGATCACCCGCGTCGCCAGATCGGCGAGGACCACGAGGAGCGCGCCGGCCAGGAACGCCGCCGGCAGCAGGTGGCGCCCGAGCGCGCCCGCCACCGGCCGCAGCGCGTGCGGGGCAACGAGGCCCACGAATGGGATGGAGCCGGCCGCGGCCGTGGCCGCGCCCGCGACCAGCGCGGCCAGCGCGAGCAGGACGAGGCGCGCGGCGTGCACGGGCAGGCCCAGAGCGGCCGCCTCCTCGTCGCCGAGGGAGAGGACGTCGAGCACGCGCGCCGCCGCCAGCAGCGTCGCCCCGCCGCCGAGGATCAGGATCGACGCGATGCGGAAGTGCACCCACCCGCGCCCGTCCAGTCCGCCTGCCAGCCAGAACAGGACCGTCTTCACGCGGAACTCCTCGGTGGCGACGAGCAGCATCGAGGTGCCCGCGGCCGCCAGCGCGGAGACGGAGATCCCGGTCAGGAGAAGCCCGTGCAGCGTGCCCCCGCCGAGGGCCTGGCTCAGCGCATACAGCACGAGCACCGCCGCCATGGCTCCCGCGAAGGCGGCGAAGGGCAGGGCGAGGAACGTCGATCCGGCCCAGCCCAGGCGCACGGCCGCCACCGCGCCCAGGGCCGCGCCCGCCCCGACGCCCAGGAGGCCGGAATCGGCGAGCGGGTTGCGGAACACCGACTGCAGGGTCGCGCCCACGACGGCCAGCCCGCCGCCCACCACCGCGGCCAGGAGGACGCGGGGCAGGCGCACGACCCACAGGATCGTCTCGGACGGGGGCGGCAAGGGCGCGCCCGCCCCGAGGCCCGTGCCGTGCAGCAACGATGCGAGCACACCGAAGAAGGGGAGGGGGACGCTGCCCGCGCTGGCCGCCGCGAGCATGGCTACGGGCAGGGCGAGGGCAAGGCCCAGCAACACGCGCCGGCGCCGAGTGGCGCTCATGGCCGGGAGCGCGGCACGCGATCGGGATGGAGGGCCCAGGCCAGGTACCAGCACGCGTCCGCCCCGTGCTGGCTCAGGGTGACGAGCAGCTCCGTCGGCATCTCCACGATGCGGCCCTCGCGCACGGCGCGCAGGCGCGAGAGGAGGGGGTGCTGCACGAGGCTCTCGCGCGCGCCCGGCCACACGCCGATGAGGACCACGTCGGGATCGGCCGTGAAGGCCCGCTCCGCTCCCACCGGCCCGATCCCCACCACGCCGATCTCCGCGCCGACGTTGCGCGCGCCCGCGGAATCGATCAGCGCGCCGATGGCGGTGTCGCCTCCCGCCGTCATCCCGCTCGCCCAGTACATCACGCGCGGCCGGGTGACGCCGCGCAGCCGCGCCGCGAGATCGGCCAGCAGCGCGTCATAGCGGGCCACCAGCTTCTCGGCCCCCGCACGCGCACCCACCGCGGCGCCGAGGTCCAGGATGGCCTGGCGGTTGCCGGCCAGGCTGCGCAGCCCTTCCATGCGGTGGTAGCGCAGGCCCGAGCGCTCGAGGAGGGAGAGGAAGTCGGGGTCGGTGTACTCGGACACGACCACGAGGTCGGGCGCGAGCGCGACCAGCCGCTCGAGGTCGGCCTTCCGGAAGCGCGCCACCGTGGGTGGCACCCGGCCGACCACGTTCGAGGTGCCGACGTCGTCGGAGGCGGCGGTCACGGCGACCAGGCGATCGGTGGGGAGGATCTCGACCAGCACCTCGTCCGCGGTGAGGTTCAGCGAAGCGATGCGCCGGGGCGCGGGGGCGGCGCCGAGACTGGCCGCCGCGAGCAGCAGGGCACCCAGCATCCGCACCGCGCGCCGCCGCCCGCTCACGCGGCCTCCGCCGGGAGGAGGTCGGCAAAGACGAAGCCGTCGCGCGCGACGACCTCACCTCTTCGCACCGGCACCGGGCGGCGGAACATCGGGCCGTCCCAGGCGAAGGTGTGGAACTCGCCGTTCTCGCCACAGGGATCGACGCCCGCGGGCAGGCGCGCCAGGAGCTCGCGGTCGAAGGCCTCGCCGGCCAGGCTCTCGGGGAGGACGCGCGGATCGACGCACGTGAGCCGCGCCTGCAGACCGCCGCGGATCATGTCCTCGGCCAGCGCGGCCGTCGGGCGGCCCCAGAGGGGGAAGTGAAGCTGCAGGCCCGTGCCGCTCATCTGGCGCTCGCGGTAGCGGCGGATGTCCTCCAGGAAGAGATCGCCGAACGCGATCCCCGTGATGCCGCGCGCCCGCGCCTCCGCCACCGCGGCCGCCATCGCGGCCTCGTACGTCTCGTTCGGACACGGCGAAGGGATGCGCACCACGACCAGGGGAAGGCCGGCCGCCTCCGCCTGCGCCTCCAGGAGCGCGCGCCGCACCGCGTGCATGGCCACGCGGTCGTAGGCCTCGTTGATGGTGGTGAGGAGCCCGACCACCTCGACGGAGGGGTCCTGCCGCAGGACGTGGAGCGACCACGCGCTGTCCTTGCCGCTGCTCCAGGCGAGCAGGATCGGCGCGCGGCTCTCGTTCACCGCCGCGTCCCGTCCCCGACTCGTTCCGTCTCCACGCGAACGACTTCGCGCGCGGGAAAGCGGCCGGCGAAGAGATCGGGGTGCAGGACCTCGGCCGTGATCTCGAGGCTGTCCACCACGCGCGGTCCCGGGCGCGAGAAGTACTGCGATCCGTCCACCGCATAGACGCGGCCGTCACGCACGGCCGGGAGGTCCGCCCACCCCGGCCGCGCGCGGAGCAGCGGCAGGTCCGTGCGCGTGCGCTGGAGGTCGAAGCCGCAGCAGGCGATCAGGAGGACCTCGGGCCTCGTCTCGAGCACGTCTTCCCAGCTCACACGGCGCGACGGGCGCCCTTTGTGCCCGAGCGGCTCCTCGCCGCCCGCGATCTCGACCAGCTCGGGGTTCCAGTGCCCGCAGGCGAAGGGCGGATCGAGCCATTCCAGGATCACGGCGCGCGGCCGCGAACGCGCCTGGGCGGCGCGCGTGCGCACGGCTTCGACGCGCGCGGCAAGGGCGGCCACGACGCGCTCCGCGCGATCGGAAACGCCGGTGGCGGCGGCCACGCGCCGGATGTCCTCGAAGATGTCGGAGAGGCAGGCGGGCTCGAGGTTCACCACCGTCGGCGGACCGGGCAGGGTCGCCGCGAACGCGGTCACGGAGTCGTAGCCGACCGCGCACACGTCGCAGAGCCTCTGGGTGAGGATGACGTCCGGACGCAGGCGGCGGATCAGCGGCTCGTCCATCGTGTAGAGCGTGCCCGTCTGCGTGAGCGTGTCCGTGACCCAGGTGTCGATGCGCCCGCTCGGGAGCGCGCCCCCGTGGATCTCGCAGTGCGTGACCTGCGGACGCGTGCGTACCTCCGCCGGATGGTCGCACTCGTGGGACACGCCGACGAGCGAGTCCGCGAGGCCGAGGGCGGCCGCGATCTCGGTTGCGGCCGGGAGCATGGAGATGACGTTCACGGCCGCCGGGCCTCGCCGCTGCGGAGGCGCAGGCCGGCGCGCAGGGAGCGGCCGAGCGCGGGATAGCCGAGCACCTCCTGGTAGCGGCGGTCGAGAACGTTCTCCGCGCAGGTCGAGGCGCGCGTAACCCTCGTTCTCGGTGAGGCCGATGTTCTCGAAGTCGCTGTCCGCCCGGCGTCCGACGAGGACGAGGGTGCCGCCCGCGCTCGCGCGCTCGCCGCCGTAGGTCGCGGTCAGCGAGCCCTGGTGCTTGGGCCGGCGCAGGAGCGACCGCCCGGCCGCGTAGACCTCGTTGAAGGCATCGCCGCTGACCTTCACGACGCCGTCGAGGTAGGTGTACTGGGCGAAGAGCCTCAGGCGGGCGTACGGAGCCGCCTCCGCCGCCAGCTCCAGGCCCTGGGCGCGCGTCCGGCCCACGTTGACGAACGTGCCCTGGAAGGTCGCGGGGTCCACGACCTGGAAGTTGATCTGGTCGCGGTAGTCGTGATGGAACACCGTCGCTTCCACACGCAGACGGTTGCCGGCCAGACGCTGCTCGATGCCGGCGTCGAAAGTGACGCTGCGCTCCGGGCGCAGGTCCGGGTTGCCCTTGGCGTAGAAGGACACGCCGAAGGACTCGAAGAACGTCGGCTCCTTGATCCCGGTGCCCCCGCTCGCCTTCAACGTCGTGGTGCCGGCGTCGCCGACCGTCCAGGCCGCGGCCACGCGCGGGACGGCGCGGGTGCCGAAGCTCGCGTTGTGCTCCACTCGGCCGCCCAGGGTCAGGAAGAGCCGGCCGCCCACGACCACGCGATCCTGCGCGTAGGCGCCCATGTTCGTGCGCGTCGGATGCAGCAGCGGCTCCGCCCGCGAACCGATGGCACCCGTCTCGCGCTCGACCTCGGCGCCCACGGTGACGATGTGCGACCCGCCGACCTGCGTCTCGAGCTGATAGCCGGACGAGAGGCGTCGCGTGTCCTGCTGGAAGCCGAGAGGGTCCACGAAATCGAAGAAGGTGTCCGTGCCCACGCGATCGCCGGCGCGTGGCCGGTACGGCCCGGAGTCGAGGGGGTTGACGGAGAGCCAGTCCTGCAGCGCGTAGCCGGCGCGCAGCTCGTGGCTCGTGCGGCCCCGCACGTGGCGGATATGGAGCCCGGCCACGCCGATCTGCCGCTCGAACCGCGCATCCAGGTCGGGCCGCCCGAAGGCGGTCGCTCCCGGCGTGCCCACGCGCGTGTCCTCGCCGCGCAGGCTGAGGCGAAGCGACGTTCGCGCCCCGGCATCGAACCCGAGCGAGGCGGCCCCGCCGTCCTCGCGCAGGGCGCTGTTGGGCTCCTGGTTGTCGGTGCGAAGGTGGAGGCCCCCGACGTTCCAGTCGAAGCGTCCCGCGCGGCCGGCGCTGCCCGCCTCGCCGCGTCGCCAGCCGAAGCTTCCCCCCTGGGCCTCGGCGCGCCAGCGCGGCGCGAGGGGATAGCGGGCGGTGACGAGATGGACCACGCCCGCGAGGGCGTCCGTGCCGTAGAGGCTGCTCGTCGCGCCGCGCACGACCTCGATCCGCTCGAGCTCGAGCGGAAGCAGGGGTCCCAGGTTGTACTCGCCCCCCGGCTCGTTCACGGGCACGCCGTCCACGAGGATGCGCGCGAAGTTGGACTCGCCTCCGCGCACGAAGAGCGAGCCCTGCAGGCCGAGCCCTCCGTTGCGGGCGACGGCGACGCCGGGCACCTCCTCGAGCAGCGCGAGCACGGATGGCGCTTCGCGCTGTGCGATGCGCCCTCGGTCGAGGACGGTGGCGCTCACGCCGACGGTGGAGAGCACGGCCTCGTCACGGGTCGCGGCCACGACGACGTGCTCCCGCACCGGGGCCGGGGCCAGCGTGAGATCGAGCACGGTCTCGACGGCGGAGACATCGGCTTCCGGGGAGCCCGCGAAGAGGAAACCGGCCGCGCGCAGGGCAAGCCGGTAGTGGCCGGGGGTGAGGCCGGCGACGCGATAACGGCCTTCGGGACCGGTGACGACGGTGCGGGCCGCATCCGGCCCGTGCACGACCAGGACGAGGTTGGGGACGGGAGTGCCTTCCGAGGTGTGCACGGTTCCGGCGAGGACGCTCGACGGCTGGGCGTGGGCCCGAACGGCCGCGCCGGTCAGCAGCGCGGCGAAAACGAAGACGAGACGGCGCATCGCGAGTCTCCTTTGGGAGGCTCGACGTGTCGGGAGCGGTGGATGACGGACACCGGGGACTGTAGCTCCTTCACGCGAGAAGCCTCAGGCTCGAACGGGTCGGGGCAGGTTTCCTGGCTCCCGGGTCATCGCTCGTCCTCCAACCTTCCCCGGCTTTCGGCCGAGTGGCGGCGCTCAGGCGCCTGGAGGAGAACGGGCTCTCCGGCTACAGTGGCGGGACCGCGCAGGTTTTCGACCTGCTTCCCTTTTCCCCCTCGTATCGAGGGGCACCCCGACGTAACAAGGAGACTCTGACGTAGGGGGAGCCGCGTTGTCAATGGTGCCGGCTCTGAAGGGTAAGACCGCGCCTATAAAGTAGGGAGGACGCGAGGTGCTGGGAGCGATCGGTCTCCTCGTCCCCAGCACACGGATGGCGGCCGCGGTGGCCCTGATCGCGCTCTTCGTCGCGCTTCTGCCCGCCAACATCCACGCCGCACGATCAGGAGTCACGCTGCGGGGGAAGCCTCCGACTCCGCTGGCCCTCCGTGTGCCCATGCAGATCCTGTTCATCGCGCTCACCGCGTGGGCGGGCGTTTACGCGGCGCGGTGACCATCCGCGCTCCACGCGATGCGAGGCTATGATCCCGGAGTGAACGACCGCTTCCTCCGCGCCTGCCGCCTTCAAGAGGTCGACCGCACGCCCGTCTGGTTCATGCGGCAGGCGGGTCGCTACATGCCCGAGTACCGTACGCTGCGCGCGCGGCATACGCTTCTGACCCTGTGCCGAACGCCGGAACTGGCGGTGGAGGTCACGCTCCAGCCCGTCCGTGTCCTGGGTGTGGACGCGGCCATCCTCTTTTCCGACCTCCTGCTTCCGCTGGCACCGCTGGGCATCCCCTTCGACTTCCAGGCCGGCGAAGGACCCGTCATCGAGAAGCCGCTGCGCTCGCGATCGGACATCGACGCCCTGCGGCGGTTCGAGCCGCGCGAGGACCTCGGCATGGTGCTGGAAGCGATCCGGATGCTCCGGCGGGAGCTGGAGGGGCGCGTGCCCCTCATCGGCTTCGCGGGAGCGCCGTTCACGCTGGCGTCCTACGCGATCGAGGGCGGCCATTCCGCGAACTTCGCGCTCACCAAGTCGCTCATGTACAGCGATCCCGAGACCTGGCACCGCCTGGCCGCCCTGCTGGCCGACGTCGCGGGCGACTACCTGCGCGCGCAGGCGGAAGCGGGGGCGCAGGCCCTCCAGATCTTCGACTCCTGGATCGGCGCCCTCGACGCGGGCGATTACCGCGAGTACGTCCTCCCGCACGTTCGCGCGCTCTTCGCGAAGCTCGAAGGCACCGATGTGCCCGTCATCCATTTCGGCACCGGGACCTTCCATCTGCTGGAGGCGCAGCGCGAAGCGGGCGGCGACGTCATCGGCCTCGACTGGCGGACTCCGCTCGACGCGGGATGGGACCGGCTCGGCCCGCAGGTGGGCGTCCAGGGCAATCTCGATCCGACGCTGCTGCTGGGACCGCGCGATCGGCTGCTCGCGCGCGTGGACGACGTGCTGCGTCGGGCTGCGCGCCGGCCCGGTCACGTCTTCAACCTCGGGCACGGCATCCTTCCCAGCACGCCCATCGAAAACGTCAAGGCCGTCGTCGAGCACGTGCACGCCGTGACCGCTTCCCCGGTGGCCGGGCCGTGAAGGCCGTCCTGCTCCTCGCACACGGCACGCCGGAATCGCTCGACGACATGCCGGAGTACCTGACGCGCGTGCGCGGAGGCCGCCCGCCCTCGCCGGAGCTGATCGAGGAGATGCGACACAACTACGGCGCCATCGGCGGGCGCTCGCCCCTCACCGACATCACCCTCGCCCAGGCGGGTGCGCTCGCCTCCGCGCTGGACGGAATGCCGGTGTACGTCGGCATGCGCAACTGGCGACCCTACATTGCCGACGTGCTCGCGGAGGCGGCCGCCGCGGGCGTGCGGGAGATGGTGGCGGTGCCGATGGCGCCACAGTATTCGACGCTCAGCGTCGCCAAGTACGGCGAGGCGGTGGAGGCGTCGCGCCCGCCGGGGATGGCCGTGCGCTTCGTGCGCTCCTGGCACGAACATCCGGGCCTGCTGGATGCCTTCGCGGAGAAGGTGCGCGCGGCGCGGGCCGCCGGGCCCTGGGACCGGGTGCTCTTCACCGCGCACAGCCTGCCCCTGCGCGTGGTCGCGCAGGGCGACCCCTATCCCGAGGAAGTGGCGGCCACCGCGCGCGGCGTGGCCGAGCGCGCGGGCGTCACGGACTACATTCGTGCGTACCAGAGCGCGGGCCGCACGCCAGAACCCTGGCTGGGGCCGCCGCTGGAAGAGGCCCTGGCCACCGCGGCCGCCGAGGGCGCGCGGCGGGTGCTGGCCGTGCCCGTCGGGTTCGTGTGCGACCACACGGAGATCCTGTTCGACATCGACGTCCAGGCCGCGCAGGCCGCGCAGCGCCTGGGCATCGAGGTCGGCCGCACGGAATCGCTCAACACCTCGCCCACCTTCATCCGCGCGCTGGCCGACCTCGTCCGGGAGCCGTGACCAGCGCCCGCGCCGACGTCGTCGTGGTGGGTGGCGGCATCGCGGGTCTCGCCGCCGCCCTTGCCCTGCACGAGGCGGGGCGCGACTTCCTGCTGCTGGAATCGTCGCCGCGCTACGGCGGGGTGATTCGCACGGAGACGACGGGCGGGTTCGTCGTCGAGGCCGGACCCGATTCGATCCTGGCCCAGAAGCCGGAAGGTCTCGCGCTGTGTCGCACGCTCGGGTTGAGCGGTCGCCTCATCCCCACCAACCCCGAGACGCGCACGATCTTCGTCCTCCGCCGTGGCCGGCTGCACGCGCTTCCGGAAGGCATGATGCTCGCGGTGCCGACGCGGATCGGCCCTTTCCTTCGCAGCGGGCTCTTCTCGTGGCCGGGAAAGCTGCGCATGGGCCTCGATCTCGTCCTGCCTCGCGGGCGCCCCACCGACGACGAGTCGATCGCGTCGCTCGTGCGGCGCCGCTTCGGGGAGGAGGCCGTGGAACGGCTCGGCGAGCCGCTGATGGCCGGCATCCATGCCGGCGATCCGGAGCGCCTCTCGATCCGCGCGACGTTCCCGCGGTTCGTGGATCTGGAAGCGCGCCATCGCAGCCTCATCCGCGGGATGTGGGCGTCCCGAGGGCGGGCGCCACAGGGGGGATCCGCCTTCTACTCCCTGACCGGAGGCCTCGTAGAGCTCGTGGATGCGCTGGTGGCGCGCTTGCCCGTGGCCCGGCGTCGGACGGGCGCCGGCGTGACGCTCCTGGAACAGCGGGGCGGCGCTTTCACGTTGGGGCTCGCGGACGGAACGTCGATCTCGGCGAAGGCCGTCATCCTGGCCCTTCCCCCGCTCGCGGCCGCGCCCCTGATGGGGCCGCTGTCCTCCGAGGCGCAAGGCCTCCTCGAATCGATCCCATTCGCGTCTTCGGCCACCATCGCGCTGGGGTACCGGCGCGAGGACGTCGCGCATCGCCTCGACGGCTACGGCTTGATCGTGCCCCGCGGGGAGGGCCTCCGGTGCACCGCCTGCACGTTCGTGTCGACCAAGTTCGCCGGGCGCGCGCCGGCGGGGCACGTCCTCCTGCGCGCATTCCTCGGGGGGACGCGCGATCCGGACGTGCTCTCTCTTCCGGACGCGGATCTGCTCGCGGTCGCGCGCCGGGAGATGGGTCCGGTGCTCGGGTTGCGCGCAGCGCCCGTGCTCGAGCGCGTGTATCGATGGCCGCGGGCAACTCCGCAGATGGAGGTGGGCCACCTCGCGCGCATGGCGCGGCTGGACGGGATCGTGGCCGGCCGGCCCGGACTGTTCCTGGCCGGCGCGGGCCTGCGCGGGACCGGTCTGCCCGACACCATTGCCGACGGCCAGCGCGCCGCCGCCGCCTCCTCCGAGCGGAGCGGATAGCATTCGCGCCGCGCGGCGGAGCGTCCTCGCGATCACCTTGATGGGCGCCCTCCTGCCCGCGCCGCCGGCCACGGTCCATTCGGCGGACGGGGCGGCGGTCGCGATCGCCGATGGCGACGCGCACTACGCGCGCCGTGCCGAGGGCGCTCGCGGCGGCACCGCCGATCCACGCGAGGCCGACCTCGCGATCCAGGCCTATCGTCGCGCGCTGGCCGCCTCTCCCGCCGATCTCGACGCGTTGTCCCGTCTGCTGCGGGCCCTTCACTTCCGCGGCGCGTTCTGCGGGGCGGACCTTCCGACACAGAAGAGGATCTTCGACGAGGGACGGCTCCTCGGCCAGGCCGCCGTGGACCGCCTGGAGAAGGGCGGGGAAGCGAGGTCGGCGGCGGAGCGCCTGGCCGCCTTGCGCGCCACGCCCGGCGCGGCCGGCGCCTACTACTGGACGGCGGCGCATCTGGGACAGTGGGCGCTGACCCGCGGCACGTTCGCGGCCGCGCGTTCCGGTGTGGCCGGACGGCTGCGCAACCTCGCGGAGACGGTGATCGCGCTCGATCCCGCGTTCGAGGAAGGTGGCGGCGACCGGGTGTTGGGACGCCTGCACCACCAGGCTCCGCGCATTCCCCTGATCACGGGTTGGGTGTCGAAGACGAAGGCGATCGAGCACCTGCGCAAGTCCTACGCGCTGGGGCCGACCAACCCCGTCACCTGGTTCTTCCTCGGCGACGCCATGCTGGACGGCGATGCGAGCCTCGCCGAAGAGGGGCGCGGCTTCCTGCGCAAATGTATCGACACCCCGCCGCGCGCGGACTATGTCGTCGAGAGCGCCTACTATGCCGATCTGGCCCGGGCGCGCCTGACGGCCTCGCGCTGAGGGGGCGCTATTCCGGAGGAGGAGTGATCGGCAGCGGACCGGCACGCTCCGACCATCCGCGCACCGCCGTCGTGGCCAGGATGACGGCGCCGCCGGCCAGGGCCCAGGTCCCCGGCTTCTCGCCGTGGAACAGCCAGGCCCAGACGGGGCTGAGCACCGGCTCCACGAACATCAGCAGCGACGCTTCCAGGGCCGCGACGTGCCGCAGCGCGGACAGCAGGAGCGCGTAGGCGACGCCGATCTGGAACACGCCGAGGTAGACGACCAGCGTCCAATCCAGCGGCCGCGCGGGCGCGACGGGGAGGGCCATCGGGAGCGTGGCCACGAACGCGAACAGGCTTCCGAGCACCACCGCCGCCGGCGCCGCGGGCCAGCCATCGCAGTCCGACCATCATGATGGCGCTCGTGCACCCGCTCACCGCGGCCAGCACGTTGCCCAGCGCGGGATTGGGAGCCGTCGGGCCCGCATCGGGCGCACCGAGCAGGACCAGGACCAGGCCAACCGCCAGCGCGGCCAGCGCGCCGAGATCGCGACGGGGAACATGTTCCTTCAGGAGCAGGGGCTGCAGGAGGACGATGTAGAGGGGAGAGGTCGCCTCCAGGAAGATCGTGCTGGCCGCGGTGGTGAGCTTGTTGGCCTGCACGAACAGCACCACCGTGACGGCGTAGGCGACACCGACCAGCGCCGCCCGCGCGGAGAAGCCGCGCCGGGCGGCGGGGACGAGGCACAGGACGGCGAGGGCGGCCACTCCCGCCCGGAAGCTGGCCACCTGCCAGCTCGTGAGCGCGCAGGCCTTGATGGCCGCGCCCGCGGTGGAGAACAGGGCCGCGCCCGCCACGAGCTCGAGGCGGTTGCGGAGCGACGGCCTCAACCCTTACTTGCCGGTGGCCGGCGAGGTCTCCGGCATCAGCGTCACCTGCGTGTAGCGGCGGGCCGGGAAGTAGCGGCGGAAGGCGGCCTGGAGCCAGTCGGACGTGATGGCGTCGATCTCCTGCCGGCGCCGGCGCAGCAGGACGGGATCGCGGCCGAGCACGTGCATGCGCCGCAGCGCGGCCAGCCAGTAGCCGTTCTGGCGCTCCGCCACCTCGAGCTCGCGCCGCTCGATCTCCTGTTCCTTGCTGAGGTCCTCCGGTCCGAAG
>Ga0209647_1002639_pt1 | contig 14375 bp, 16 predicted proteins | sample GraSoi_2013_60cm_FD_185827 | JGI IMG/M metagenome (GOLD analysis project Ga0209647, IMG submission 185827) | Grasslands soil microbial communities from the Angelo Coastal Reserve, California, USA - Sample 9_17_2013_60cm (SPAdes) (version 2) | ecosystem: Environmental > Terrestrial > Soil >...
CGGCTTCCTGCGCGTGTTCGAGGAGCTGGGCGGCAAGGTGGTGCAGCGCATGTTCCCGCCGCTGACGGTGCCCGACTATGGGACGTATCTGGCCCAATTGAAAACCAACGTCGACGGCGTGTTCCTGGGCTTCGCCGGCTCGAACGGCTTCCGCTATCTGCGCCAGTTCAACGAATACGGGCTGCGCGGCAAGGTGGTGCCGGTCGGCGGCATGACCGCGCTCGACGAGGCGGTGCTGCGCAACATGGGCGACGAGGCGCTCGGTATCGTGACCTCGTGCTGGTACTCGGCCGAGATCGAGAACGCGATCAACAAGCGCTTCGTGGCGAACTTCCGCGTCGACCACACCTACGACCCGGGGTTCTACGCCGCGGCGACCTACACCGAGGCCGCGGTGCTGGAAGCGACGCTCAACCAGATCAAGGGCAACATCGAGGACAAGCCGGCGTTCATGAAGGCGGTGCGCGCGATCAAGGTCGACACCTGCCGGGGCCCGGTGCAGTTCGACCCGTACGGCAATGTCATTGGAAATATCTACATCCGCAAGGTCGAGCGCAAGGACGGCCGGCTGGTGAATCGCGTGATCCACACCTATCCGAACGTGAGCCAGTTCTGGACCTACAAGCCGGAGGCGTTCCTCAAGAACCCGGTGTACTCGCGCGACTACCCACCCGCGAAGAACCTGGAGTCCTAGCTGCAGTATTGGGCGATCCAGACCCTTAACAGTCTGGCGCTGGGCGGCCTGCTGTTCCTATTGGCGGCAGGCTTCTCGCTGATCTTCGGGCTGATGAGGATCGCCAACCTGACGCACGGCGCGCTCTTCATGCTCGGCGCCTACCTCGGCGTGACCGTGATGCGCTACGTGCCGAACCTCTGGCTCGCGGCGCTCGCCGCGGGCATCGCCGTGGCGGCCTTCGGTGGTCTTCTAGAGAAATTAATATTGAGAAAACTGGCAGGCAACGTCCTCGGCCAGGTGCTGGTGACGCTCGGCGTCTCGTTCATCATCGCCGACGCCTGCTTGGTCGCCTGGGGCGGCGATCCGATCCCGATCCCGACGCCGAAGGCGCTGCAGGCGCCGGTGCGCATCGCCGGCTTCGTGTTTCCCGCCTACCGCCTCGCGGTGGTCGGGATCGCGGTCCTGGTGGCGCTCGCGCTGTATCTGCTGATGGACCGCACTCGCCTTGGCGCCATGATCCGCGCCGGCGTCGACGATCCCGAGATGGCGAGCGCGGTCGGCATCCCCGTCTCTAAATTGTTTACGACCGTCTTTTGTCTGGGCGCCGCTCTGGCCGGCGCCGGCGGCGTGATCGGCGGCCCGATCATGTCGGCCTATCCCGGGCTCGACTCCGACATGCTGCCGCTCGCGCTCATCGTCGTGATCCTCGGCGGCGTCGGCAGCCTGCTTGGCGCCTTCGCCGGCGCGTTCATCACCGGCTTCGTCTATACCTTCGGCGTCGCGCTGCTGCCCGACCTTGCGTACGTGATCCTGTTCCTGCCGATGATCCTGGTGATCGCTTTCCGGCCGAGGGGTCTGTTTGGGAAATTCGCGGCATGAAATTCGCCGGATGAGGTGGGCCGTTTTCGGCGTGCTGGCTGCGTTGCTGCCGCTGGTCGCGGGCGAGTACTACATCAACCTCGCGAGCCAGATCGTGATCTTCGCGGTGTTCGCCGCGAGCATCAATCTGCTGCTCGGCTACGGCGGACTGCCAACCCTAGGCCACGCCGCGTACCTCGGCGTCGCCGCGTATGTCTCGGCGCTGATGCACCTCAAGCTAGGCTTCGACCACTGGATGGCGGCGCCCATCGCAGTGCTCGCCACCACGCTGATGGGCTGTGTCTTCGGCCTGATCGCGCTGCGCGCGGCGGGACTCGGCTTCCTGATGCTGACGCTGGCGCTTTCGCAGGTGCTCTGGGGCACGGCGTATCGCTGGGTGTCGATGACCGACGGCGACAACGGGCTGCGCGGCCTGGCGCGGCCGACGCCCTTCGGCCTGGATCTCAACCAGGCGATGCCGTTCTATTACTTCGCACTCGTCATCGGCGCCTTCTCCATCTGGATGATGGCGCGCTTCGTCAATTCGGCTTTCGGCGCGACGCTCAAGGGCGCGCGCGACCAGCCGCGCCGCATGAGCGCGCTTGGCTACGACGTCTGGCTGATCCGCTGGATCACTTTCGTCTACGCGAGCTTCTGGGGAGCGGTCTCCGGGCTGCTGTTCGTCTACTACCACAAGTACATCCACCCGGTTTCGCTCTCGCTCGCCAACTCCGCGGAGGGCCTGCTCGCCGTGATCGCCGGCGGCTCGGGCACGCTCGCCGGGCCCCTGGTCGGCGCGGCGATAGTGCTGCTGCTGAAAAACTGGGCGTCGGCCTACATCGAGCGCTGGAACATGCTGCTCGGCTTCGTCTTCGTGTTCATCGTGGTGTTTATGCCCGAGGGCGTCGTCCCCGGAGTAAAGAGGCTGTGGAAGCGTTACGTATCCAAAACCTGAAGAAGGCGTTCGGCGGCCTGCCCGCGATCGCCGATGTTTCCCTGAGTGTTCAAGCCGGGGAACGGCGGCTCATCATCGGCCCGAACGGCGCTGGCAAGACCACGCTCTTCAATCTCCTCACCGGCGACCTCGCGCGCGATGCGGGCTCCATCGAGCTGTTCGGCGAAGAGGTCGGCCGGCTCGCGACCCACAACCGCGTGCACCGCGGCCTCGCGCGCACCTACCAGATCATCACGCTCTTCCCGAAGGACACGCTCGAGCACAACGTCGCGCTTTCGCTTCTCGGGCTTTCGCGCACACGGTGGAACACCTTCGGCCGCCTTCCTTCCCATTTTTACGAGGAAGCGCGCCAAGTGCTGGCCCGCGTCGGGCTGGAAAGCGTAGCGGGGCGGCCCATAGCGGAGGTGGCATACGGTGAAAAGCGCCGCGTCGAGATCGCCATGGCGCTCGCGCAGAAGCCGCGCGTGCTGCTGCTCGACGAGCCGCTCGCCGGCCTGTCGCGCGAGGAGCGCGCGCAGGTGAAGGGCTTGATCAACAGCGTGCCGCGCGAGACCACAGTGGTGATGATCGAGCACGACATGGACACCGCGCTCGACATGGCCGATCGCATCACCGTGCTGCACTATGGGCGCGTGATCGTCGAGGGGACGCGCGCCGAAGTGGTGGCCGATCCCAAAACCCGTGAGGTTTATCTTGGGCACTGAGGCGCTGGCGCTGGAAGGCGTGGACGCGCTCTACGGTGAGAGTCATGTGCTGCACTCGGTGTCGTTCGCGCTAGGCGAGGGCAGGGTGCTGGCGCTTCTCGGCCGCAATGGCGCCGGCAAGACCACCTGCATGAACAGCGTCATCGGCTTCCTGCCGCCGCGCAAAGGCGCGGTGCGCCTCTTCGGTCAGAGCCTGGCACGCCTCGCGCCCGATGCCATCTCGCGCCGCGGCATCGGCCTCGTGCCGCAGGGCCGGCGCGTGTTCCCGCGCCTCACGGTGCGCGAGAACCTGATCGTCGCGCACCAGAAGCGCAAAGGGACGTGGAGCCTGGAGCGCGTGTTCGCGCTTTTTCCGCGATTGCGCGAAAGGGCGCAGCAGGACGCCGGCTCGCTCTCGGGCGGCGAGCAGCAGATGCTCGCCATCGGCCGAGCGCTGATGGGCAACCCGCGCGTGCTGCTAATGGACGAGCCCTCGGAAGGCCTGGCGCCGCTGATCGTCGCCGAAGTCGGCCGCACCATCGCGAAGCTGAAAGCCGAAGGCCAGTCGATCGTGCTGGTCGAGCAGAACGTGAAGCTCGCCTTCAGCCTGGCGGACGACGTGGTGATCTTGAATACCGGACGCGTTGCATTTAGCGGACCGGTGGAAGCAGTGCGCGACAACGAAGCGCTAATCACCCAGCATCTGGGTGTTTTTTAAATGGCTATTTCCGGCGGGCTGCGTCCAGGGCAACGCCAACGATCAGCAACACGCCGAGAAACATGAGGATCGCAATGAGTGTTTCCAAGCTATAGCTTTCTGATCTCTACTATGCGGTGCTCGATGTACCTATGCAACGCAATGATGGCGACACCGAGCAATACTACTCCGACCATTGCCAAGCCGACAGTTACAAGCGCCGCGCCGCTCGAGGCGGAGATGAGCCAGCCAAGCAGGCTGATGAACGTTACAGCGGCGATGCCCTGCCACAACTTGAGATATGCGACTTGCTCCTTCAGGCCGTCGAGCTCAGCCACGCCGTGCTTCTCCCATGATGTTCCGACAACGCGCGAGCTGCGCTTGCGCTGACAACGAAAGGAATCGCCGATCATGATGTACAGCTGTGCGCCCTCATCCGGTGGCGCGACTACCCGGGTAGTCAAGAAGCGCGGCAAGTCGCTGCGCGTCGATATCCACTGCCATTACATGAACACCGAGGTTGCGGCGCGAGTGGCGCATCTCAACCCGGCGCAGCACGAGCCGATGGCGGTGCATTCCAACGCCGCATCGCGCGAGGCGAACGCGAAGCAGGTGAAGGAGCGCGGGCCGAAGCTCACCGACATCGCGGTGCGGCTGAAGGACATGGACCGCATGGGCATCGACATCCAGGCGGTGTCGCCCGCGCCGCACCAGACGTATTACTGGACCGATGCGGGGTTCGGCGCCGAGCTCTCGCGCACGGTGAACGAGCGGCTCGCGGAGATCGTGGCACAGCATCCCGATCGCTTCGTCGCGCTCGGCACGGTGCCGCTCCAGGATGTCTCGCTCGCGGTGGCCGAATTAACCCACGCGGTAAAAACGCTGGGGATGCGCGGCGTGGAGATCAATCCGAGCGTGCGCGGTATGGATCTCACCGACGCCAAGCTTGGGCTGGATAAATTCTTCGCCGCGGCGCAGGACCTCGACGTGGTGATCTTCATGCACCCGATCGGCTTCACGCACGGCGAGCGCCTGGTCGATCACTACTTCAGCAACATCATCGGCAACCCGCTCGAGACCACGGTCGCGGCGAGCCACCTCATCTTCGACGGCGTGCTGGAGCGCCATCCGAAGCTCAAGGTGGTGCTGCCGCACGCCGGCGGCTACCTCGCGCACTATTGGGCGCGCATGGACCACGCGTACAAGGCGCGCCCGGACACGCGCGGGCAAATAAAGCGCAAGCCGTCCTCCTATTTGGAGAAAATGTATTTCGACACCATCACCTTCGACCACGGCATGCTCGCGCACCTGATCGCGCGTTTCGGCGCCGATCACGTGCTGCTCGGCACCGACTATCCCTACGACATGGGCGTGGAGCAGCCGGTCGAGTTCATCGAGGGCGTGAAGGGACTGTCGAAGGCGGAGGCCGCGGCGATCGAGGGTGGGAATGCCGCCCGGCTATTGAAGATTGATTACAATGCGCCGCAAAGGAGGAGGCCATGAATTTCACTCGCAGGAAGGTGCTGGGAGCGGCGGGCGCCGCGGCGCTTGCTTCAGCAGTCCCAGGAAAGAAGGTCTTTGCGCAGACCGGGCCGGTGAAGATCGGCATGAGCATGCCGCAGACCGGCTCGCTCGGCGCCGGCGGCCAGGCGGCGCTGGTGGCGCTGCGCATGTGGGTCGAGGACATCAACGCGAAGGGCGGGCTGCTCAACCGCCAGGTCGAGCTGATCGCCTACGACGACCAGACCAATCCCGCCAACACGCCGGGGATCTACACCAAGCTGCTCGACGTCGACAAGGTGGATCTCCTGATCGCGCCCTACGGCACGGTGCCGACCGCGCCGATCATGCCGCTCGTCAAGCAGCGCGGCCTGCTGCTGATGGGCAACTTCTCGTTCCAGGTGAACGCGAAGGTGCAGCACGACATGTGGTTCAACAACTCGCCGTGGAACGACGCCTCGAGCTGGTCCGACGGCTTCTTCGAGGCCGGCAAGAAGGCGGGCGCGAAAACCGTCGCGGTGCTCGCCGCCGACAACGACTTCGCGCAGAACCTGGCGAACGGCGCGCGCGAGCTGGCGAAGAAAGCCAACATCACGTCGGTCTACGACCAGAACTATCCGCCGACCACCACCGACTTCTCGTCGCTGATCCGCGGCATCCGCGCGGCGAAGCCCGAGATCGTGTTCGTCATGTCCTATCCCAACGACTCGGTCGCCATCGTGCGCGCGGTGAACGAGATCGGCGTCGGCTCGCAGGTGCAGCTCTTCGGCGGCGGCATGGTGGGGCTGCAGTTCACGCCGATCATGAGCTCGCTCGGCAGCCTGCTCAACGGCATCACCAACTACAACTCCTACGTGCCCGGCATGAAGTACCCCGGCATCGAGGACTTCCTGCAGCGCTATGCCAAGAAGGCGGCCGAGGCGAAGGTCGACCCGCTGGGCTTCTACTTGCCGCCCTTCAACTACGCCATCGGCCAGATCCTCGAGCAGGCAGTCAACGCCGTGAAGTCGCTCGACCAGAAGAAGCTGGCGGCCTGGCTGCACGGTAACGAGGTGAAGACAGTCGTCGGCGCGATCCGCTGGGACAAGAACGGCGAGTGGGCCAAGGCGCGCGTGGTGCAGGCGCAATTCCGCGGCATCGTCGACAAGGACGTCGAGCAGTTCCGCCAGCCGGGCAAGCAGGTCGTGATCTATCCGAGCGACTACCAGACCGGCCAGGCGATCACGCCGTTTGAGAAGGCGCGCGGCGGAAAATAATCTTTTTGTTGGGAAGACCCATAAGAACGGCGCGGCGATGCCGCGCCGTTTGCTTTGCTAGGGGCACATGGCTTTCTCGTTCGACCTGCTCACCGAGGCGCTGCTGTTTGGCGTGCTGCTCGGCTGCTTCTATGCCGCGGTGAGCATCGGCCTGTCGGTGTCGTTCGGGCTGCTCGACGTGCCGAACGTGGCGCACCCCGCGATCATGGTGCTCGGCTCCTACGCCACCTACGTCGTGGCGAGCTATGGCCTGGACCCGATCGTCGCCGGCGTGCTGCTGATGCCGGTGTTCTTCGTGCTCGGCATCCTCATCTACCGCTTCTATTACGAATCGTTCGAGAAGCGCGGCACCGAGGCAGGGGTGCGCGGTCTCGCGTTCTTCTTCGGCATCGCCTTCATCATCGAGGTCGGCCTGATCCTCGTCTTCGGCGTCGATCAGCGCACGGTGGCGGCGCGCTACATCGGCTCGAGCCTGGCGCTCGGTGACTACCGCATTCCATATCGCATGCTGGTGGCGTTCGGGGTGGCGCTGGTCCTGACCTTTTCGCTGACCCTGTACCTGTCGAAAACCTTCACCGGCCGCGCCATCAAGGCCGTGGCGCAGGACGAGGCGGCGCTGCGCCTGATGGGCGTGAACCCGGTGCGCATCAAGCAGTGGGCTTTCGGCATCGCCACCGGCGTGAGCGCGCTCGCCGGCGCGATGCTGATCATCGTCGGCCCGGTCGAGCCGGCGGTGGACCGGGTCTACATCGGCCGCACGTTCTGCGTCGTCGTGCTGGCGGGCCTCGGCAGCATGACCGGCACGCTCGGCGCCGGGCTGATCCTCGGCATCTCGGAATCGATCGTGCTGATGTTCTTTGGTGCGTCGTGGGCGCCGGCCGTGGCTTTCGGCCTGCTCTTAGTTGTCTTGGGGATAAGACCCCAAGGGCTGTTTGGCCGATGAGATTCTGGATCTGCGCCGCGGTGATCGCGCTGGCAGCCATGGGGGTCGCGCTGAGCGGCATCAACGAGTATGTGTTCTTCGCCGCGTTCGTCGTGCTGACCTACGTCGTGCTGGCCACGGCGTGGAACATCCTTGGCGGCTACGCCGGCTACGTGAACTTCGGTACCCCGGCATTCTTCGGCACTGGTGCCTATACGGCGGTAGTGCTCTTCAAGTGGCTCGGCGCGCCGCTCATCGTGCAGATCTTCGCCGGCGCGGCGATGGGCGGGCTGCTCGGCTTCGGCGTCGGCATGCTGACGCTGCGCCTGCGCGGCATCTTCTTCGCCATCGCCACGGTGGCGGTGATCTTCATCATGGAGACGCTGATGATCAACTGGCGCTACGTCGGCGGCGCCACGGGCTTGCAGCTCCTGCGGCCAGAGGCGATGGCGCCCTTCGCCAGCTACACGCGCATGCTGTTCGTCGTGATGGCGCTGATGGCGGTCGCGGCGGTCGCGGTGGCACGCTATATCCAGACGTCGTGGATCGGCCGCGGCCTGCGCGCGATCCGCGACAGCGAAGAGGCCGCCGAGGCGAGCGGGGTGCCGACGCTGCGCCTGAAGCTGGTCGCCTGCGTGGTGTCCGGCGCCCTGATGGGCGCGGCCGGCGCGCCGATGCCGATGTATCTCAGCTTCATCGAGCCGGCCTCGACCTTCAGCCTGAACTACGCCATCGGCGCGCTCGCCGCGCCGATGATCGGCGGCACCACGCACTGGCTCGGACCGGTGCTCGGCGCGCTGCTCCTCGTCACCATCCAGCAGATCGTCACCGTGACCATCTCGAACGAGATCAACGTGCTGGTGGTCGGCGTGCTGCTGGTGCTCTTCGTCGTGCTCGCTCCTGATGGCATCCTCGGTTTCTTCAAGCGATGGCTGAAAGCCTCCTCAAAGTAAGCGGCGTCTCGAAGCACTTCGGCGGCTTCACGGCCCTGTCGGACGTGAGCCTCGAGATCGCCGCGGGCGAGCGCTTCGGCCTGATCGGCCCCAACGGCTCGGGCAAGACCACGCTGATCAACTGCATTTCGGGACTCCTGCGCAACGACGCCGGCCAGATTATTTTCAATGGAAAAGAGGTTACCGGCCTGCCGCCGTACCAGCGGACACGGCTGGGCATCGCCCGCAGCTTCCAGGTGCCGCGGCCGTTTCACAGCATGTCGGTGCTGGAAAACCTGCTCGTGCCCTCCGCCTATGTGGTCCACATGAAGGACAGCGAGGGCGAGGCGCAGGCGATGGAGATCCTCAGGGGCATGGGCCTGGCCGAGAAGGCCGGCCTGCATGCGAACCAGCTCTCGCAGGTCGAGCTGAGGAAGCTCGAGCTCGCGCGCGCCATGGCGGCGCGGCCGCGCCTTCTCATCTCCGACGAAGCGATGGCCGGGCTCTCGGGCAGCGAGGTCGACGAGGTGCTGGCGATCCTCTTCAAGCTGAACGAATCGGGCATCACCATCATCATGATCGAGCACATCATGCAGGCGGTGATGCGCTTCTCGCAGCGCGTGGTCTGCCTCGACGCCGGCAAGATCATCTGCGAAGGCACGCCGGCGTCGATCGTGCAGAACGCCGAGGTGCAGAAGGCCTACCTTGGCGCTTGAGCTCACCATCCGGGACGTGGACGCGGGCTACGGCGCCGTGCGCGCCTTGCATGGCGTGTCCATAACCGTCTCCGCCGGGACCACGGTCGCCCTGCTGGGCACCAACGGCAACGGCAAGAGCACGCTGATGAAGTGCGTGATGGGCATCGTGCGCCCGACGCGCGGTTCCGTGGTGCTTTCTCTCGACAACAAGCAATACGACCTGACGCGCCTCTCCACCGAGGAGATCGTGAACCTCGGCGTGGCGATGGTGCCCGAGGGGCGGCGGCTGTTTCCCAAGCTCACCGTCGAAGAAAACCTCCTCCTGGGCGCATTCCGTCCATTGGCGCGCGGCGAGATCGCGAAGAACAGCGCCTTCTGCTACGAGATTTTTCCGGTGCTCGCCGAGCGGCGCCGCCAGCTCGCCGGCTCGATGTCGGGCGGGCAGCAGCAGATGCTGGCCATCGCGCGCGCCCTGATGTCGGCGCCCAAGCTCCTGCTGGTCGACGAGCCGTCGGTCGGCCTCGCGCCGATCCTGGTGTCTCACACCATTACAAAGATAAAAGAGCTCAAAGAGCGCTACGGCCTCACCGTGCTGATGGCCGAGCAGAACTTCCACCAGGCGATCCGCATCGCCGACCGTGGCTACATCATCGTGCACGGCGAGATCGTGTTCGAAGGCGGAGTGAAGGAGCTCGAGCAGAACGAGCTGGTGCGCAGTTACTACCTGGGGACCGGATGAAAGCGCTTTACCTCGCAGCCTTGCTCTTTTCCATGACGGCGAATGGGCAGGACTATCCCACCCGCGCCGTGCGCATGCTGGTGGGCTATCCGCCCGGCGGCGGCATGGACACGATGGCGCGCGTGGTCGCGCCGAAGCTTTCCGAAGCGCTCGGCCAGCAGTTCGTGGTCGAGAACCGTCCCGGCGCTTCGGGCGGCGTCGCGGCCGAGGCGCTGGTGAAGTCGACGCCCGACGGCCATGTGCTGATGGTGGCGGAGAGCGGCACGCTCGCGCTGCCGGCGGTGAATCCGAAGGTGACGCTCGACCCGGTGAAGCAGCTCGCGCCGGTCGGCGGCATCTGCACGCTGCCGATGGCTTTCGTGGTGAATGTCGATTTCCCGGCGCGCAGCGTGGGCGATCTGGTCCGCGAGCTGAAGGCGAATCCCGGCAAGTACAGCTACGCATCGCCCGGCGTCGGCTCGCTGCAGCACCTCGCGTTCGAGCTGTTCCAGCGCCAGGCCGGCGTCAGCGCGGTGCACGTGCCTTACAAGGGGGCGAATGCGATGATGCCGGACATCATGAGCGGTCAGGTGCCGATCGCCGTCATCAGTGCGCTCGCCGCCGCCGGGCCCGCCAAAGGCGGGCGTATCCGCGTGCTGGCGGTCACCAGCCCGCAGCGCATGCCGACCAATCCCGACTGGCCGGCGATGGCCGAGACGCTGGCGGGCTTCAGCGCCGCACCGAGCGTGTTCCTGGTCGCGCCGCCCGGCACGCCGGGCGCCGTGATCCAGAAACTCTCCAGCGCACTGCGCGCGGCGCTCAATGCGCCCGAGGTCCTCGAGAACCTGGCGAAGCAGGGCGCGACACCGGCGCCCAGCACCTCGGCCGAGCTTGGTACACAGATGGCCGAGGAGACCAAGCGCTGGGCCGCGGTGGTGAAGGACGCGGGCATAAAGACAGAATGAAGATCGCCCGAGTCGTCGCGACGCCGCTCAACGTTCCCGTGGTGCTGGACGCCGCCGGCATGCAGAAGACCACCTCGCTCTCCGTCTGCCTTGCCGAAGTGCATACCGACGACGGTCGCGTCGGCCACGGCATCACCGGCATCACGGAAGAGGAGGTGGTCGCCGCCGCGATCAACGAGGTCGCCGCGCACGTACTGGTCGGCGAAGATCCTCTGGCCCATGAGCGCATCTGGGAGCGGCTCTACTGGCTGCTCAGTCCGCGCGGGCAGACCGGCTACGCGAGCCACGCCATCGCCGCGATCGACGTCGCGCTGTGGGACCTCAAGGGCAAGGCGCTCGGCCAGCCGGTCTGGCGCCTTCTCGGCGGCGCGCGCAAAAAAGTCCCGGTCTATACGACGTTCGGTTTCGGCGCCTATGACCGCGACGAGCTCGCGGCTGCCGCCAAGTGGTGGGCCGGCCGCGGCCACAAGCACCTCAAGATGGTTGTCGGCCACCATGGACTCCAACGCCGCGACGAGCCGCGGCCGCTCGACCAGGTCATCGCCGAGGACGCGCGCCGCGTGCGCGCGGTGCGCGAGGCGACCGATGCCGAGCTGCATGTCGATGCGAATTGCAGCCTCGACTCGTTCCACGCCGCGCGCCTCGCGCGCTCGATCGAGGAGCTGGGGATTTCGTTCTTCGAGGAGCCGGTGAAGGAGAACGACATCCCGGCGCTGCTCGAGCTGAAGAAGCAGACGCGCATCCCGCTCGCCGCGGGACAGAACGAGGGCCTCGCCTGGCGCTTTCGCGACCTGATCTCGTCGCGGGCGGTCGACATCATCCAGCCGAACGTCGTCATCAGCGGCGGCTTCACCCAGTGCGCGCGCATCGCCGCGCTCGCGTCGGCCTACAACCTGCCGATGGCGAACGGCGGCGCATGGCCGTTCCACAACATGCACCTGCACGCCGGCCTCGCGAACGGCGGCACGGTCGAGTACCACTTCGCCTCGGTGAAGGTGTGCGAGGCGATCTACGGACCGCTGCCGGCACCGAAGGACGGCTGGCTCGAGCTGCCGGAGACGCCGGGGCTCGGCTTCGAGCCGCTAAAAGATGCAGTGAAAGAACTGGCGAAGCGCCCCACCTCGCACGGCAAGGGCAAAGCGTGAACCTGCGCGAGCTGCCGATCGGGATGTACGGCGCGGTGATGGGCCTGGTCGGGCTGGGCCTTACCGCGCGCAGCGCGGCCACCGTGCTGCCGGGATATGTGCGTGCGCCGGCGTATGTCACCGAGCCGTGGGTGGCGCTCGGCGTGATCGCCTTCCTCATCCTGGTGCCGCTCTACGTTGCCAAGCTGGTGCGCTATCCCGCCGCGGTGCGCGAGGAGTTCACCAATCCCGTGCAGCTCGGGTTTTGCGGCGCGCTGCCGGTCGGCATGTTCCTCGTCGGCGGCGGCCTCGCGCCCTATTTCTTTACGCTGGCGAACGTCATCTGGTGGCTGGGCTTCGGCCTGCTGCTCGCGTTCCAGGTGTGGGCGCTCAGCCGCTGGCTTTCGGGCAGCATCGATCTCGCGCACATCAACGCCGGCTGGCTGATCATCATGGTGGGCGGCATCGTGGCGCCGGGACCGGGCATCGCGCTGGGCCACGCGGAGGCCTCGCGCTTCATTTTCGGCATCTCGGCCGCCGCGGCGCCGATCCTGCTCGCGCTGCTCTTCTATCGCGCCATCATCGGCGCGCCGCTGCCCGAGCGGCTGCGGCCGAGCTGGTTCGTGCTGCTGGTGCCGCCCTCGCTGATCTACGCGAACGGGCTCGCGCTATATCCCGAAGCGGAGCTCCTGGAGGCACTGTATTTCTTCGGCCTGGTGCTCGGCGCCGCCCTTCTCGTGGTGTCGAGAAATCTGCTGCGCTGGCCTTTCGGTCCGCCGTGGTGGGCCTTCACGTTCCCGCTCGACGCGCTCGCCTATGCCGCGGCGCGCTACGCCCAGGACCATCCCGAGCCCCTGTGGCGTGCGCTCGCGGCGCTGACCCTGCTCCTGGCGGCAGCTTTCGTCATCCTTGCATTGCTGAAGTCGATCGCCGCGCTGCGCCGAGCGTAAGAACTACACGCCCTGCGAAACATTGGACCTTGTTTCGTTCGCGGTTCCATCGGTCGCGGCCGCGATCGCCTACGGTAGCCTGGTCGGTGACAACGAAGCGGCGCGCGATCGCGCGCGGCTCGAAGCGCACCTGAACTACGTCGCCGCCGAGCTGGCGTCGATACTCGCCCTGTTCTCGCAGATCGACGGCGCACCACCCGAGATCCTCTCCCCCGAACGTGTCGCGCGGCGGCAAGTTCACGCAGGGCGGACAGATGCTGCACCTGCCGGGCGCGCCGGAGCCGGTATCGGCGCTGCGCGTGCGCAACGCCGACCTGCACCTCGCCATCGAGCAGTTGCGCCAGCGGCTGTCGTTTCCGCCGGACTGACGCGCCAGCCGCCGGTCTAGCGCTGCAACGCGGCTGCGACGTTGTCGGCCAGGTGCTGCAGGCCGAACGAGACGTCCTGGATCACGCCGTTGAGATAGAACGTCGGCGTCGCGCGCACGCCGCTCGCCGCAGCGCCCTCGATGTCCTCGCGCACGCGCTGCAGGTAGACCGTGTCCGCCATGTCGGCGTCGTAGCGGCGCATGTCGAGCTCGAGCTGCTGCGCGTAGCCGCGCAGCTGCTGCGGCTTGAGGTGGCGCTGGTTGTCGAACAGCAGATCGTGCATCGGCCAGAACTTGCCTTGCCCGGCCGCCGCCTCGGCCGCGAGTGCCGCCTGCAGGGCGTGCGGATGCACTTCCTCCAGCGGAAAATGCCGCCAGACGTAGCACACGCGACCGGCGAAGCGCGCGAGCAGCAGCTTCACCGCCGGCGCCGCCTGCTTGCAGTTGGGACACTCGAAATCGCCGTACTCCACCAGCGTGGCCGCCGCGTGCGACGGGCCGAGGCTGTGGTCCGCAGGATTGACGGGGACCGCAAGCTCGAATTTCTTCATTTGCTTTTTGCTTTGCTCGCCGCGTACGCCTCGCAGCGGCGCATCGCGGCGGGCGTGAACTCGGCCTGCGGCTGGTCGCCGCCGATGATGAACATCAGGAGGTGCTCCTTGCCGGGCTCGTCGTACGTCACGTTCATGAAGCGGCGCGCCACCCCCGTCGGGAACGAGATCACGTCGTAGGGGTCGAGCTCGACGTGCTGCAGGTCCTTGCCCTCGTTCCACTCGCAGCGCCAGCGGCCGGTCATGGCGATGAAGGTCTCGTTGGTATCGTGGTTGTGCATCAGCGGCCCCTTGCCGGGTCTTGCCTTGCAATAGCCGAGGTTGAAGCCTTCTGCAATCGAGATCGCCGGCATCGCCGAGGCGTCGGCGCCGACCGGCGAGGTGGTGGCGGCGTTGTCGGACATCGGCGGCTGGAAGCCGATCACCGCGTAGAGCTTGCGCCGGCATTCGGGCAGCGGGCTGTCGGGCAAGCCGCCGTCGGAGCCCTTCAGCTTCTTGAAGCGCGCGACGCGCTTCATCATCT
>Ga0209647_1002643_pt1 | contig 14368 bp, 9 predicted proteins | sample GraSoi_2013_60cm_FD_185827 | JGI IMG/M metagenome (GOLD analysis project Ga0209647, IMG submission 185827) | Grasslands soil microbial communities from the Angelo Coastal Reserve, California, USA - Sample 9_17_2013_60cm (SPAdes) (version 2) | ecosystem: Environmental > Terrestrial > Soil >...
GCCCGCCGAACGCGCCCGGCGCCAGGGCCTGCCCGTCGACCAGAGTGACCTCCGCCAGCTGGCCGTCGAACTGGTCCGCCCGGTAGCTCCAATACGTCCCGGCATAGAGCGGCGAGGCCGCGTTCCAGCTCGACTGGTAGCCCTGCCCCGGGTCGATGCTCACCGCGAACGACGTGAGCCGCGTCCCGTTCAGGTAAAGACGCACCCGGTCGTCCGCCACCGAATTGCCGGTGTCGAGCACCTCAACGACATGGTTCCAGCTGGTGTCCTGGAACTTCGCGCTCGTCAGCTTCTCGTAATAATAGCCCCGGTTCGGACCCCCCGGACCCCACGCCTCGACCCGCAGCCCGCCGCTGACATCGAGGATCACCTCGGTCTCGACGCCGCCGCCGCCCGTCGAGAACAGACGCATCTGGTTCGTGTTGCTCGTCCGCTTGAACCAGAAGCTCAGCGTCGTCGTCCCGCCATTCCCCGCCACACCCGGCGTCGCCGACAGGTAATCCGTCCCCGAGGCGCTGAACTGCAGCGACTTGCTCGTCCCCACCGTGGTGCTCGCGCCGACCCCGATCGAAACCTGCCCGATATTCGCGAACCCGCGACTATCAGCTACCCCATAGCTGAAGCCATCAGACCCGCTGTAGCCCGCCGTCGGCGTGTAGCTGAACGTCCCGTCCGCGTTGACGACCACTGTTCCGTGGCCTGCCCCCTGATGCAGGCTGTAGGTCAACGCACCCTGGCCGCCAAGGCCGGACAGCTTCCAGGCAACGCCCTGGCCGATGGGTGTCTGCACCGTACTGCCGAGAGCCTGCGGCAGATTGCCGACCGTGCGGTCGGCGAACTGCAGGTTGGTGATTCCGATCAGCGTATCCGTCCCGGCATCGCCGTTCGCCGCGTTCAGATCCTGCACCATCAATGCCGACGTCGACGGATTGGTGGAGATCAGATAGTCGCTGTAGACACCGTGGTAGACGGCGGTATCTGTCCCGCCGCCGCCGATCAGCGTGTCGTTCCCAGCCCCGCCGGTGAGTACGTTGTTGCCGGCATCGCCCGTCAGCGTGTCGTTTCCGGTAGAGCCGGTGAGGTTTTCGACGTTTCGGATGGTACCGTTCCCGCCGCCGACCACCGAATATGCCGACATGCTCGCCGTGATGTCGTGCGGCCCATATTGGTTGTAAAAGCTGACAGTATCGACGCCCGGCCCACCATCCAGCGCATCGAAACCGTCGGTCGCGACGAACAGGACATCATTTCCGGCGCCGCCCGAGAGCGTGTAGGTGCCAGTACCGGCGGTCAGCGTATCGTCGAACGCCGACCCGATTACATTCTCGATATCGTAGAGGTTGTCGGCTCCGCCAAACCCGTTCTGGGTGGCACGTGAAAGACTTGAATCAAGCACGACATTTACCGCGCCTGGCGCGCTCGAATAATCCACCGTGTTGATGCCGGATTTGCCGACGAAGGTATGGAAGCCCCCCGGTCCGCCGATGAAGGTGTCGTTGAAGGCCGAGCCCGTTACGTACTCGATGCTCCTGAGCGTATCCGTCCCGCCATAGCCATTTGAGACCGTCCCGGTGGTAAGATTGACCACAACCCCGGACGGCGCGGCGGAGTAATCCGCCATATCGGTGCCCGCGCCACCGTCGAGGGTGTTGTTGCCCGCGCCGCCAACGAAGGTGTTGTTGTTGGCGTCACCGGTGAGTGTGTCGTTGAACGCCGAGCCGGTCACGTTCTCGATGTTGCGAAGTGTGTCCGTCCCGCCATACCCATTTGCCGCCGTACCGGCGGCGAGGTTGACGGTCACGCCGGCGGGCGCTCCCGAGTAATCCGCCGTATTGGTTCCTCCACCACCGTCCAGCGTGTTGCTCCCGGCACCACCGCTGAGCGTTTCGTCCCCGCCGTCGCCGATCAGCGTGTCGTTGAGATGCGTTCCCAGCAGAACGTCGTCGCTACCCGCGAAATCGGTGATCGTCAGCGTCTCGGCAAATCCGACAGCTTTGTCAGCCTGGATGAGCCCTGCCCCGCTCAACGGATTGGGAGCGAAGGTCGCATTGGCCCCTGGAGGCCACATATCGAGACTCGAATCCTTCAGGAGATTGACGATGTCCTGAGGCGTCAACGAAGCGTTGCCCTGCAGCATCAGTGCCGCGACTGCAGCGGCGCCAGGCGCGGCGGCCGAGGTGCCGTAGAATGGGTTGAAGACGCTCGTCGCGCTGCCGTCGGTGGAAACGAAATCGACCTTGTTGTTGCTGATCGGCGTCGCCAGGCGATTGCCTTGCGCGTCGAACAGGATTTCACCGGGACCGACCGAGGAGAAGCTCTCGAGATGGGCAGGATTGCTGCCAAATCGCGGGGTAGAGCCCCAATAAGCCGCACCGACAGAGGCGGCGGCCGAGATCATCTCGTGGCCGATGATGCTCCCACTGCCGATTCCGGCGTTGGGATCGTTGATGCTGGCACCGACGCTGCTGCTGTAGATGATGTATTTGAACAGGCCGGGAGCCGTCGCGCCGCCATTCTCGACGATGGCGAGCCGGAAGCTGGTATTGTAAGAATTGTTGGTGAACTGGATCCCTTGAACGGGATCTTGGCCAACGCGATTGACAGTGCCCTGGCCAACGACATTGCCGTTACTATCGAAGAGATAAAGCGCGAGACTGTTCGCCGAGCTATGCCCGCTGCCGATCGACGCAAAGGGCTGATCCCATTGCAGGTCGATCACCACAGTCTGGCCGGTCGCAATAGAAATGCTCTGCAGGGCGTTGCCGCCGCCGAAATTCTGCGCTGTCCTCGTGCCGACGCCGCCGGGAAGCGTCGTCGTGATGGGATTGAAGGCGTGCTCGTAGAAGTTACGACCCTCGTTGCTCGCCGAGGTGAAGTAGGCAACCCCCTGCGCCGCTACATCCTCGATGGCCTTTTGGATGACGCCGCCATCCTGAAAGAACGGCTCGTCGAAATAGGTGACGTCATCGACGATGATCTTGGCGCCGGCGGCGGCGAGATCCCTGATGCCCTGGGCGAAATCCGCCTCGCTGTTGAAGGCGGTATGGAAATAGAGTTGGGCGCCCGGCGCAATCCGATGGACGAGTTGGGCCATCGCTCGCCCCTCATCCTCGCCGGCATTCGGGCCGCTGAGTGGTCCTTCTTCCAGCACGGTGACGCCGCTTGCCGGCAGATCGCCGTTGGCAATATCCGCCGCTGCCCCGCCGAATCTGTTGAACGTGTCTGACAGGATGCCGATCTTGAGCCCGCTGCCGTTGACCCCGTAATTGGCGCGGGCGATGTCGCCGTTGAGGGCGAGATCCGAGTTGTCGTCGACACGGACGAAGTTGGTGGATGCCATGCCGCTCCCGAGCATCGATCCGTCCGACAAGATCGCCTGCCCGCCGACGAATGCGTTGATAGTCGTCGTGGAGATCGCAGCGGCGGCTTCGGCAATCGGCGCGACGGCGGGGACCGCCGGGCCGAGCCTCGCGGCGAAGAGCATGAGATCGACGCCCGACACGAAACCCGAGCCTTGACCGACCAAGCCGAAACGCTCGATCGCGAGATCGCCCGTCAGAGGATCGGGGGCCTCATTGGTCTCGGAAAACGCGCCGGGCGGCCGCGGCTTCTTCCCGAAGGGAGACACTTCACCGTTCGCCGGGTTGAACGGTTTGATCATCGCTTCATTGGCGTCGCTGGCATTTTCGAGTCTGGTCTAATGGCCCTCGCCAATGAAGGCAGGCGGTTGTGTTCAACGTGCGACGGGCCGGTGCGATGGTTACCGGCGAGATTGTACCGCTTCGGAGGAGATTCAATCAACGAGCAACACGTCACAAATCCAGCGCCGGCCCATGATCCCAAGCCGTCGCGACATTGAGGCGAAAAATGGTTAACGAAGCTTATCGAAAATGGTTAGCGCAAGATTTTTTCGCTCACGAGCGACGATCTGCGTTCATCACATTCACACGTCGTATGCGAAGCAGTCTCAGCGAAATTTGCCCCCCATCGCGCCTTGATGAACGCCAAGCTTGTCGCGGTAGGTGACACCGCGTGCTGTTCCGCGAGGGGCCACGCGTTGTCGGCGACCGCGGGAGGCGGGTTTTTCTCCGCCATCAAGGGCGCGACCACCAGCATGATCCAGAGAAAAGCAAGGCCGATGCGCATGGCGCTCTCCAAACGGGAATGTTCTCACGCGCTAACAACTTTCTATGAGGGTTTGTTGCGATCCCAGGCTTTGTGGCCCCCTCGATGACATAATAAAGACCCAGGGCGATAAGGGTTGACCGACCCCGCAACGCAGCATAGCGTCCGTCGACGATGCCGAACCTAACACGCACGGCGCGGACTTTGCCCCGCCGAAACAAGATTGCTGTCGCGATCTCCTCCCGAATCGAGCTTTATATTCAGTGGGCTGGCTTCGCCTTCTGGGGATTTCTGACGATCTTCGCGATCGCTACCTTTCTCGGCATCAGACTTGCCTAAATTCCGCGGTGGCGCCGCGGCCGAAAGCTTGGCTCTGGCGAAATCACGGCGTTAAGCCGCCGCGCATTGGTCCGGCTTAGCGGGCTACTGCCCGTTATTGGGTGGCAGGGAGCCTGGCCGCGAACGCCTCCGCAACACCATCCCTGCGGAGAGATATGTACTCCGCCGGGTCTATATAGTATCGAGTGCACTCAGGTCGCGGCGGCAGGGCGATGCATCAGCTCAATATCGAAACCTTCAACAACAGCAAGGGCGGCAACAGCTTTTTCAAGGCGGCGACACATCCGGTGGCGGCACGTCTCGCCCGCGGTCTGATCGCCCGACTGGCCCGCTCGCGCGCCCTTGCGGTCTACGATCCGCTCGGTTTTGCCGCCGGCTTTGCCGAGTTCTACGGGATCGCCGAGCACGCCCGCGCCGGCATCTTTGTCCAGGACATCGACGCGGTAGGGCGCAAGCTGCTCGGCCGCCCGGCACAGCCGGTGACCGAACTCGCCGCGGCAAAGCCCGATCGCGTGCTGATCGCCGCCTTCGATGCAGGGCGCTTCACCGACCACATCCGCCACCTCGTGCCCGCCGGCCCCGAGATCGTCAGCTTCGACGCGATGCGCCTGCCGGATGGGTTGCTCACCAATCGCCGCAGCTATCTCGACCCGCTCAATTTCGCCACCAATTTCGCCTTCTTCCGCGATGCGGATGGCCTGCACACGCGGCTGGCGACGGCGAATTATTGGGCCGGCTACGGGGCGCGCGAGATCGCTCTCGCGCTCATCCTGTTCGATGCCGGCGGCGACGTGCTGGCGGAATGGCAGGAGATGGTCAGCCTCGGCGAATCGGGCAGTGCCGCCAGTATCGTGCTCGACAGCCGCGAGATCCGCACCCGTTTCGCCCTCCCGGAATTCACCGGCCAGCTCTTCGTCCATGTCGTCGGCGCAACCGGGCACGATGTCGTCAAATACGCACTCGATACCTTCAGCGATGCCGAGGACGCTCACGGCAGCGTTCTTTCCTGCACCCATGATGCCAATTCCTGGCCTGCCGATCGCTATGCCGGGTTGCCGGCGCCGGATCGCGGCGAGGAGGTGACGCTATGGGTGCAGAACAGCCACCCCTGCCCGATCCCAGCCGGCACGGTCGGACTCAATCTCATGGGGCGCGATGAGATCAGCCGTCTCGAACACGAGATTCCACCCTTCGCCAGTCATCGGCTCGACGTCGCCAGCTTGCTGCCGGCGGCACGCTGGCCGGCGCAGATCGAGGTACGCGCCGGCAAATATTTCGTGCGGCCACGCTACGAGATCGCAAAAGCCGTCAAGGATCGCGTCAGTGGCCGACGAAGCATCCGCATTGCCCATGTCAATGTCGAGCGCAGCGATCTCGCGCCCGATCCACAGATTGCCGAGCTCGGCAATCTCATGGGCAAGGGCTTCCTGCTGCCTGCTCCCGTGCTGCCGCCATCGCGCTGGCGCTCGACGATGCTGCCGACGCCGATGGCGACCGGCCAGCGCAACCTGCCGGTCGCCGCGCTTCTCTACGACGGTGGCGGCACCGAGGTCGCGCGACACCGCTTCGGTGCGCTCGAGCGCGCGCAATCGGTGGCGCTGACGGCGGATGAGATGCTGCGCGACAGCCGGCTTCCCTCCGGCTGGGGCCATCTCGAGCTGGTCTACGATTTCGCCGCGGGCGGCGAGGCGGATGGCTGGCTGCACGGGCTCTTCCGCTACGAGGACCGGGCTACGGGTCACCTCGCCGAGACGAGTTTCGGTGCCCATATCTTCAACACGGTGCTGACCTATAAGAGTGAACCCCAATCCTATGGCGGACGGCCGCCGGGCCTGTCGACGCGGCTGTTTCTGCGGCTCGGCGAGACGCCCCGCGATACGCTGTGCCACCTGATCTACCCGGCGTCTCTGCCGTGGCACGGCGAAAGCACGACCGACCTCATTCTCTACGATCGCGGCGGCCGCGAAGTGGCGCGTCGCCGGGTCTCCATCGCCTGTTCGGGCTCGCTGTTCTGGCGTTACCACGCGATGTTCGACCGGCGCGAGCGTGACAACGCCGGCACTGATGCCTATGTCATAATTCGCGACACCACGTGCCGCTTGTTCGGCTACCATGGGCTGCTCGGCCCGAGCGGTCACGGCGAGGCGCCGGGGAGCGGTGCCTTCAGCCTCGACCATATGTTCGGCTTCTGACCATGCGCGCGGCAGCAGTATTCCGTACCGCCAAATAGCACCAATCCAGTCATAATTTCGCCATCGAAAAACGGGACAAGCCGAGAATGCCTGAGCGTCATCACAGCAAGGTTGTCATCATCGGCGCCGGACCAGCCGGCTACACCGCGGCGATCTATGCCGCCCGCGCAAATCTGCAGCCGATTCTGGTTCAGGGGCTGCAGCCAGGCGGCCAGATGACGATCACGACGGATGTCGAGAACTATCCCGGATTCGCCGACGTCATCCAAGGCCCGTGGCTGATGGAGCAGATGGCAAAACAAGCCGAGCATGTCGGCACGAGGCTGGTCAACGATATCATCGTCGACGTCGATCTGTCGCGGCGGCCCTTCGTCTGCCTCGGCGACTCGGGCGCGACCTATGTCGGCGAGACGATCATCGTTTCGACTGGCGCCCAGGCACGCTGGCTAGGCTTGCCGAGCGAGGATTCCTATCGCGGTTTCGGCGTTTCCGCCTGCGCGACCTGCGACGGGTTTTTCTTCCGCGGCAAGAAGGTCGTCGTCATCGGCGGCGGCAACACCGCGGTCGAGGAGGCGCTTTACCTCACCAATCATGCCACGCACGTCACGCTGATTCATCGCCGTGACCGCCTGCGCGCCGAAAAGATCTTGCAGGACCGGATGTTTCGCCATCCCAAGATCGCGGTCGTTTGGGACAGCGTCGTCGAGGAGATCGTCGGCGAACAAAACCCGCCACGCGTCACCTCGGTCGTCATCCGCGATGTCAAGACCGGTACGCCGCGTAATATCGCTTGCGAGGGCGTCTTCGTCGCCATCGGTCATACGCCGGTGACCGAGCTGTTCAAGAATAAGCTCACGCTCGACCGCGACGGCTATATCGTCACGCGCCCGGATTCGACAGCTACCGAGATCGCCGGCGTGTACGCCGCCGGCGACGTCAAGGACAAGACCTTTCGCCAGGCGGTCACTGCCGCCGGGATGGGCTGCATGGCAGCACTCGAAGCGGAAAAATTTATCGCCGCCCATGAGCACGCGGCGGACGGGCACGCGGCGCAAGAAGTCGAGGGCGCGATCAACGCCGCGGAATGAGCGGACGCTCAGGGACGCTGTTTGGGGGCGGGGGGATGGATTGGGACAAGCTGAGGGTGTTCCACGCGGTTGCCGAGGCCGGCAGCTTCACCCATGCGGGCGAAGCGCTGAACCTCAGCCAGTCCGCCGTGAGTCGCCAGATCAGCGCGCTCGAGGAAAGCTTGAGCGTGCCGCTGTTTCATCGTCACGCTCGCGGTCTCATCCTCACCGAGCAGGGCGAATTGCTTTACGCTACGGCGCGCGAGGTTTTCGCCAAGCTGGCGATGACCGAAGGGTTGCTGACCGAATCGAAGGATCGGCCGAAAGGACCGCTCAAGGTGACGACGAGCGTCGCCTTCGGCTCGATCTGGCTGACGCCGCGCATCCGCGAGTTCCTTGAACTCTATCCCGATATTCAGGTCGCCATGGTGGTCGACGACAGCGAGCTCGATCTGTCGATGCGCGAAGCCGATGTCGCCATCCGCATGTCGCCGCCGCGTCAGCCCGACCTTGTGCAGCGCCATCTGATGACGGTGCGGGTCCATCTCTACGCCTCGCCCGAATATCTCAAGAAACACGGGACGCCGCGGCGCCCGGAGGATCTCGACCAGCATCGTCTCGTCGTCTATGGCGACGAGGCTAGAGCGCCGATCAGCAACATCAACTGGCTGCTCGAAGCGGGAATCAAGCCAGGCCAAGAACGCAGGCCGATCCTCCAGGTCAACAACACCTACGGTCTGTTTCGCGCCGTCTCGAGCGGTCTCGGCATTGCCGCGCTGCCCGACTATGTCGCCGTCGAGGCGGCCGAACTCGTTCGCATTCTGCCCGAGCTGACCGGGCCGCCGGTCGAGGCTTATTTCGTCTATCCCGAGGAGCTGCGGACGTCCAAGCGCATCAGCGTCTTCCGCGACTTCCTCATCCGCAAAGTCGCCGAGGCGCGCGCCGCCTGAACGAGCCTATTGTGTCGTCGCCGGCGGATTCGACGATGGTGCAGTGCCCGGCTGCGTCGAGGGCGGGACGGCTGGGGATGGCACCGGTTCGGCAACCGGCGGTGACTGCGCGGTCGGGATCGGGGAGAGGCTGGCCGATGGTCCGGCGTGGAGACCGGGCGGCCCGTTGCCGTGCGACAGCACTGCCATGCCCACGAGCACGACCGACACGACGAGCACGGCAAGCGCCATTCCCGCCCACAACGGCGAGCGGATCTGCGCGACCCGCGACACGGGAATGCGCTCGGGCGCGATGCGGACGCGCGGCACCGCTGTTTCGGGCTCATCGTCACGCCGCGGCGCCCGAGCGCTCGGCTGGTCGCCGGGGCTGATGCGCCACGATTCGTCTTGCGTCGGGGCACGCAGCCCGAGTTCAGCCGCGGCGCCGATCGGCCGTACGCCGGGGGTTGCCTCGCCGGTGCCGACGAGTCGCGGAAGCAGCCAATCGACCCAGGTCGGATCCGCGATGGCGGAAGCCGGCGCGGCGGCGAAACACGCGGATAGAAGAGCGGCGAGATCGGACACCGCTGCCGGAAGGATGGTGCGCGCGACCAGCGCAATGTGACCCCGATAGCGTCGCGTGAAGCCGATTTCCTCGAGCATCGCGCGCACCGCTGCTATGGCGAGATCGGGATCATCGACTAGCCGGGGATCCGCGATGTCGAGCAGCGCTATGCCGTAATCGCGATGCAAGAGGACGAAGGCGATCGAGATGACCTCGCTGCCGGCACGGACCTCGCAATCGTGAATGATCTGCCAACCCGCATCGAGATCGCGCGCGAGCCGGTCAAAAAGCTCCCGTTCCGCCGTCGCAAGCGGGGCCCCGGCTCTCGTTACGGGGCAAACCGTCGGAAAAATTCGAGCCATGGCCGCCTCCTTGGGAATCAGCCGAGACATCACCCGAGCGCGTTCAGCCGGGCTTCGTGAACGGTGCGCGCTCGGCGGGAATTTGCCAAGTCATAGTATTGCACTTTTTGCAAAGGAGACCCGTGAAATTAAGAATGGTTTAATTGTGCTCCAGACTCCAATGTTTCTACGCGCGATCTTGCATCGCAGCATGAGTTTTCTGTTGGCTCGCGCGAGCCAACAGATGAAAGGTTTCCGGGCCGCAATGCTCGGGAAGAGGGTCTTCGGATCCTTACGTCTCCCAGACGTGAAGCCTCCCTGTTCAACTTAGGCCGGAACCCTCGGGTTCCGGCTTTTTCTTTCGATCATAGACGAAAACTTGTGGCTGACCAACGAACCAGCGAGGGTATATAGCCAAATGCGTTATCTGGCCTGATGCTCCTCATCGCTGCTTCGCTGTCGACCTGCGGCGACGTCATCATTGGCCCGCTCGATCATGGTTGGGCCGGAGACCCGGGACGATCGCGAGGGTCCGGTTGCGACACGCGTGGCCGAGTTGTCCGCAGAGGCCTGAGGGTTCGCCCGAAGCCTCAGGGTTGTGGCCTTTTTATTAACACTACAACAGAGTATGGTCTGTGCCGCTAAGCTGCCGAGGCCAGCTTGCTGCTACGAGGACCTATCCGAAAAAGCGAACAATACAAGCGCGTCATTCGTTATCGCTGTGGTCACTAAGCCAGCTTTCGCCTTCTCCCAGCACGCAGAGAAATGATGCCGCCGGTTCGCCTCGCAAACCCGCTGACAATCCCTTCAAGCGATCTCGAGGACTGGGGACCGGTCACGGAACCGCACGGCGAACGCGTCGCACAGGTTCGTGGCCGCGAGCACGTTTCGGTTTTGGGGGGAGTGCTCAGGATCGGCGTTTGGGAATGTTCGCCTGGCCGCTGGCGACGCCAAGTGATGGAGCCCGAATTCGCTCATTTCGTCACCGGTCGGGCCCGCTTCACGCCCGACCACGGCGATCACTTCGACATCAACCCGGGCGACGCGATTTGGTTTCCGGCCAATACGACCGGGATCTGGGACGTCAGCGAGACGCTGCGGAAGACCTATGTAATCGTCGCCTCTCGCGGCGCGCTCCGAAAATTATATAGCCTAATTCGGCGCGTGGGCGGTCTCCAAACCTAACGCAAGGCGAGGCTAGCCCGCCGGCGCCCAGAACGGCGACGTCGCGGCGAACGTTTTCCAGTCCTTGCGGACTCGCGGCTCGAACTCGCGAAGATCGCGCGCATGCCAGCCGATGACCTTGCCGGCGGCATCGCCCCATTCGGCCAGGTCGCCGGCGCCGCCGCCCGTCTTGAGCTGAGTCACCAACTCAGTTGCCGATGCCACGTCGTTGAGGTGACCGAGCGCCGTTTGCAGCTCCGTCAGGCGGCGCAGATAGCGCTGTACTGATTTGCGATCGTAGAGCGAGCGAAAAAATTCCGTCGCATAGCGTAGCTTCTTGAGGGCGATGCGCAGCTCGTGACGATGCGCCGCCGATTGGCCGGCGAAATGCGCCCCGCGCTTCAGGGCATTCCTGCGACGTTTGGCAAGCAGCCGATCGGCGAGTTCGGTGACCGGGCTGAAAAGCATCGCCGAGTGTTCTGAAATCGGTTGCTGCCGCCATCCTTTGCCTTCCACCCAGGCGCCAATCTTGAGGAGCAGCGTCGTGTAGCGCGGCAAGGAGATCGCTTCGCCCGCGCTCGCGTAAGAGTGGGCGCGCCGCTCGCGCGCCGCGCGCTCGAGTGCGGCCAAGCTGGTGTCCCGATCGAAATGGCTGCGCACCGGACCGACGAGCTCGCCGAGGAATACGTCCCAATCACGCGCGGCACCGAGCATGCCGGCCAGCCATTTGATTTCGCCGACGAAGAAGCCAAATTGATCCGCCGGCAACAATGAGCGAAATACGGAAAGCGCCGAGCGCATCCGACGCAGTGCGACGCGCATCTGGTGAAGCGCCACGGCATCCTGGTTCTGGAGGACGAGTTCCTCGTTGTTGGCGAGGTGATCGAGACAGTGACGAATAATGGTGCTGAGCGCCTGCTCGACCGTCATCTCGGTCGTAAGCTCGATCGGCGCGGCGTGGACCGGCAGCCGCTTTTCGTCGTTGACGAGCGCATAGCCGCGCTCCGACTTGCTACGGTTCTCGATACGGAGCGGCGCGATCTCGCTTAGCGCAAGAGCGAGGTCGTAGAGCGCGCGCGGATCTCCGTTCTTGAGCTCCAGCTCTAGTTCGCTGACCGGCAAGGCGACCCCTTCGGGCGTGCGTATCTCACCCTCGTCGAAAGCGACCTCGATGGCCGGGCCGCCGCTATCTTGCGCATCTTTGAGAAGCCGGATCGTGCGCTTGATATGACTGGCGAAGACCGGGCGAAGCTCGCCTGCCGTCAACCGTCCGAGATGCTCGTTAGCAGCCCCTCCGGCGAGTACGGCGACATCGGGTTGCGCGCTGGCCAGGGGCGACTCCCATTCGCCGCGACGCAACGCGCCGCCACGGCGCTCGACCCCGGTCTTTAGTGTTTGGACGTAGTGGCGTCCCTGCTTGCGCACCCGCAGCGTCGTATTCTTGCGGCGCAGCCGCAAGTCGGCGGTATCGAAATAGACGCTCTCCAGCATGCGCGTTACGCCCGGCCCCGTGCCGCGGGATGACAACAAGGGCGAATCGCGCAACCGCGACAGGTCCTCGGATCGGACCTGGAGCTTCAGTTCGATCTCCACCCCCCGTCCCGGCTTCTCTACGTCCATTCTCCACCAAGACCTTGTTGACGGCCGGATTTCTCGCTCTCTTCCGACCGGCATGGCGGTGTCAAAAAGGAGCTTTTTCGGTTTGATCGTAATGGCTTGGCCCTTAGGCCCGCGCTTGCCACCCAGTAGAATACACAAGGGCCCAAAAACCAGCGCAATCAAATCGTCACATTGTCATAAAAAATTCATCTTCGCCGACCGCCCCTGACGGCGCCCGCGGCGAATCGGGATGTCGCTGTAATCGCCCTGTCACGAATCGTTCCGATAATTTGCCCGGTTAGCATGCCTGCCAACCAAGCGGGGGGACCTTCATGGCCGATAAAACGATCCGGCGCTGCGCCGTTGTCGGCGCGCTGACCGCATGCTTCGCCGGGCGCGCTCCGGCGTGCGCGCTCGGTGCCGGGCAGAGCTCGCAAAAGGCCAACCGCATCCTCATCGTCAGCATTGCCGGAATGCACGAATTCGATCTTGAGCGCTTCGTTGCCGCGCACCCGACCTCGACGCTCGCTGCGTTGAAGAAGCGCGGCATCAGCACTGCCAGGGCAATCGCACCTCGACCGTCCGACAGCTTCTCCGGCATGATCGCCATGGCGACGGGCGCGCTGCCGAAGCGCAGCGGCGTCTTCTACGACAATTCGCGGGATCGCGCCCTCACGCCGGCCGGTACCGACCGCGTCACGAAGGGCGCCGCCGCTCCGCTCAATTCAGCGATCGACGTCGACCAGGAGAAGGTCGACACGGCGATCGACGAAGCGAAGTTGCAACGTGACCCGGCCGCGAGATGCAACCCGGTTTGGCCGCATCAATATCTGCCGGTCAACACGATCGTCGACGTGGTGATGGCGGCGGGTGGACGGACCACCGTATCGAGCGCGGTCGAGACACGCTCGCTCGCCTCGACCGTGCTGGGTCTCTAGACGCGCCGCAGCGGTGGACGATTATTGGGGAGATTCCCGGCGTTTGCCGACGGCGGTAGCCGCCGCGAGCGCGCCCCCCGCCTGGCCCCCCGCTTCCTCGAACCGCCTGGCTTCGCCTGGGGCGTATTCACCGCGACCGACGGCGCCGCCTTGCGTTGGGGCCATCTTGCCGCGCCGGCGCCGCGGGCGCATTGCGTGCTCGTCGGCGGCTTCACCGAATTCGTCGAGAAATACTTCGAGACGATTGGCGACCTTGTCGCGCGCGGCTTCTCCGTGTGGTGCCTGGATTGGCGCGGCCAAGGGGGCTCGCAGCGTCCGCGGGTGCTGCCGGCCCGACCGCGGCCGCGATGCTTCGACCGCGACGCCAGCGACCTCGCTGCCTTTACCGAGACGGTCGTGCAAGAGGGACGCCCGCGCATCCTGATCGCGCATTCGATGGGTGGGGCGATTGCGCTGCTGTGCCTGCACGCACATCGCGATCTGTTCGCCGCCGCAATCTTGTCGGCGCCGATGCTTGGCCTGGCGACCGGCGGGATCCCGCTGCGCACGGCGCGTTTCATCGCCGCCGCGGCAAGCCTATCCGGTCTCGGCAGTATGTTCGTCCCGGGTGCGCGACTCTGGCATAGCGATGCGAGCCAGTCGCCCTCCCGCAGCCGGACGTCGAGCGATCCCGAGCGCTGCCGCGTCCATCAAGCCTGGTTCGCCTCGCGCCCGAAGCTCTCCGTCGATGGACCGACCTATGGCTGGCTCGATGCCGCATTTCGCCTCACCGAGCGCGTCCAGCGCGACGAGTTCCTCGCCCGCATCGAAACCCCCATCCTGATCGGCAGTGCCGGCATCGAATCATTCGTCGACCCGCGGGCGCACCGTCACGCGGTGGCAGGCTTGCGCGACTGCGCATTCGTCGAACTACCGCATTCGAAACACGAGCCGTTCCTGGAGACCGACGCCATCCGCGACCGCTGGTTCGCCGCGATCGACCACTTTCTCGACGATCGGCTTCTCAACGCCGCGAGATTGGAGAGGCAGGCGGACTGATCCTATTTCTATCGATCGCGTCCGCGGCGAAGGAAATGGTTGAAATACTTGTCGGTCACGCCATCGGTGAC
>Ga0209647_1002644_pt1 | contig 14361 bp, 13 predicted proteins | sample GraSoi_2013_60cm_FD_185827 | JGI IMG/M metagenome (GOLD analysis project Ga0209647, IMG submission 185827) | Grasslands soil microbial communities from the Angelo Coastal Reserve, California, USA - Sample 9_17_2013_60cm (SPAdes) (version 2) | ecosystem: Environmental > Terrestrial > Soil >...
GGCGCGGCGAGCGCTTCCTGGAGCTTCGCGAGGACGCGCGCGGTGTCGTTGGGCGAGCCGACCTCGCGCAGCACGACGGCGAACTTGTCGCCGCCCATTCTCGCGACCGTGTCGTTGTCCCACACGCTCTTGGCGAGGCGCTCGCCGAACGCCTTGAGCACGCGGTCGCCGGCGGCGCGCCCGAAGCTCTCGTTCACCCGCCGGAAGCGCTCGAGGTTCATCCACAGGATCCCCACGAGCTTTCCCGAGCGCGCGGCGCCGATGACGGCGCGCTGCACCCGGTCGGCGAACAGGTTCCGGTTGGGGAGCCCGGTGAGCGAATCGTAATTGGCGTTTCGCTCGAGCTCCGCCTCGTAGGCCTTGAGGCCGGTGATGTCGTTCTGTATCCCGACGAATTGCGTGACCTCCCCCGCCTCGTTCCGGACCGGTGAGATCTTGAGCTGGTTCCAGAAGAGATTGCCGTCCTTGCGGTAGTTGCGCAGAACGACTTCCGTCTCCTTGCCTTCGCGGAGGGCGATGCGGACCTCCTCCAGGCCGGGCTGGTCGGTGTCGGTGCCCTGCAGGAAGCGGCAGTTGCGGCCGAGGACCTCGGCGGCGGAGTAGCCGGTGGCCTTCTCGAACGCCGCGTTCACGTAGACGAGCGGATGATCGGGCCTGGCCGCGTCCGCGATGAGGATTCCGTTGACGCTCGATTCGATCGCGTTCGCCTGAAGGTGCAGGCGCTGACCGGTGATCTTCTGTTGCGCGATGGTCTGCTCGCGCACCGCGATCTCGCGGCGGATGAAGTAGAAGACCGCCACCGCCAGAACGAGAATGCCCAGGGTGAAGACCGCGATGCCCGCGACGGCCGCGGCGGCGCTCCGGGTCGCGTCGGCGTTGCGCAGGGCGAGGAGCCGGTTTTCCTCGCGGTCGAGCTCGCCGATCGCGCCGCGGACCGCCTCCATGATCGCCGCGCCCTCGCCGCGCGCGATCAAGCGCTGCGAGGCGGCCACGCCGCCGCCGCGTTGGGCGGCGATGACGCGGTCCATGAATTCGAATTTCCGCTCGATTTCGGCCTGCGCGCGCTGCAGCCTGTGCTGCTCCCCGGGGTTATCGCCGATCAATTCGCGCAGCGCCTTCAGCTTCGAGCGCGCCTCGGCGGCCGCGTAGTCGTACTGGTCGACGTACGACTGCTTTCCGGTGAGCGCGAAGCCGCGCTCGGAGGCTTCCGCGGTGACGATGGCGCCGAGGAGCTCATCGAGCGCCTGCCGCACCTCCAGCGTGTGAGCGACCCAGTTATCCGCCTGCCTTATCTCACCGACGTTGATATAGGTGACGGCGGCGTTGAGAAGCAAGGCGACGCCGATGGCCGCCAGGCCCGCCTTCAGGCGCGCGGGGATCGCAGCTTGCATTGACTTCCCTCCGACCCCCCTGCGATAGCGCGGTCTCCCTGCCGGGTGCCGCGCTTTATGTACGGAGCATCCTACTCTCGTGCTCCCGCGGAGTCATTCCGGGTAAGCGGTGGCCGGCAATTTCGGCCTCGTTCATTTTATCTCCCTTAAATTTCGAGCAGATCGCGCCCGACGATGATTTCGCCTTTGTAGTGCTTGCGCACGCCCTCCATCCACATCTCGTCGGTGATGGAGTCGTCGTCCTGCGGCACGAAGTGCGACAGGACGAGGGTCTTCACCCCGGCGGCGGCCGCCACTCTTCCGATGTCCTCGGTGACGGTGTGGCTCGCGTGCAGGTGCTCGCGCAGCGTCGCTGCGTTCGGCACGCGCTTCAAGAGGCTCTCCAGGCCGCCCAAGTGCATGGTCTCGTGGACGAGGACGTCCGCGCCCTTGGCGAGCGCGATCAGCTCGGGCGAATAAGTGGTGTCGCCCGAGATCACGATGGCGCGATCGGCGGCATCGAACCGGTAGGCGTAGGCGTGAACGATCGGAGGATGGCGCACGCGCGCCGCGCTGACCTTGACGTCCGAGCTCTGCATCACGAGGCCGGGCTCAGCGAACTCGTGCGCGGTGACGAGCTTGCGCAAGTCGGGCCGGCCCTCGTCGGCGATGCGCGTCTCGATGTCGAAGCGGTTGAGCTGCCAGTAAGCCTCGGTCATGGCCTTGATCGGCGGCGGGCCCCAGGCGTCCACCGGCGTGCGCAGGCCCGCGACCCAGCCGTCGTAGATGAGGTTGCCGTAATCGAGGTTGTGGTCGGAGTGGTGATGCGTGATGAAGACGTGGCGCAGCGTGTTGAGCGCGACCCCCGCGCGCGCGAGCTGATGCGCGACGCCCTCGCCGCAATCGACGACGTAGGGCACGCCGTCGACGACGACCAGGTTCGCGGGCTTGGAGCGCCCGGGCGCGATGATCCGCGGCCCGCCGCCCGTGCCGAGGAGAACGAGCCGCGTGCGCGTGCCTGCCGGCTGGCCGAGCGCCGGGCGCCGCGGAAGGGCCGCCGCGGCAGCGAGCGCCGCCGCGCCGCTCAAAAAACTTCTGCGTGTCTGGAAGATCCCGCTCCCCGCGCGCTTTAGCGTATGTACGCGAGGATCATCGCGATGAGCTGGAGGTTGATGAAGTAGAACGCGACGTTGATGCCGTACAGTTGCCAGCCCTTGCCTTCCCACGCGACCGCGCTGAGCTGCACCGGCACGTAGAATCCGAGCCAGGTGAAAAGGCCGGCGAGGAACCCGTACACGTACCCGGGGGAGTCGGCGCCCGTGCCCCACACCGAGGGGCGCCAGACGTCCGACGAATACGCGAGCACCCAGGTGGTCAGGAACGTCCCGATCACCATCAGCACCATTCCGCGCATCATGACTTTCGGGTCGGGCTTCATGTCGGGCGGAAACTTCATCAGGCTCGCCCATTTCTTGCCGAACAGCGGCCCGTACCACAGCCAGCCGAAGAAAAAGCTGGCTACGACGGCGACGGCGATCGCAATCCAGTTCACGTGGATCTGTGGATGCATGGCTCCTCCTTGGTGGAAAATCCCCGATGGCGCTCGCGCTCCCCGGAGTGTGATCTTGGATATGTCAGGGGCATACTACTCCCGCGTTCCCGCGATGTTAAGCCGGGAGAACCTGACACCGAAGCCCGGGGCGATCTTCGCCCCCGCTCAGTTGCTCGCCAGGTATTCGCGCGCCGCCCGCAGCTCGGGGCGGGGGTCGCCGGCGCCGGCATTCTCGAGCAGACGTCCGTAGTAGGTGCGCGCCTTGTCGCGGTTCCCCGATCGCGCCGCCGCCTGCCCTGCCCCGTGCAGGCTGCGGTAGCGGTTGGGATCGCGCAGCTGCGATTGCTCGTACGCCGCGAGCGCTTCCGCCGGCTTTCCGTCCTCGAGCAGCATGTCGCCGAGCAGCTCGTTCGCCGGGACGAGTCGCCCGGGGCTGACCGCGCTCTTCTCGCTCTTCGCCTCGAGCTCGGCCGAGGCGCGCATGAGGTTGAGCGCTTCTTCGCGTTTGCCTTTGGCAAACGCGGCCCACGCCGCGGCGCCGAGGCGCTGCACTTCGACTTCGGTGGTCCAGTACGCATCCTTGGCAGTCTTCAGGGTCTCGGCGATGCGCGCGAGCTCCTGCACGTCGCGCTCGGCGGCGGCCGGATCGCCGCTGCGCGCGGCCCCCAGCGCGCGGGCGAAGTGCGTGAACGCCACCGTGTGGGGGAAGCGGCTGGCGCGCGGCTCCAGCTTCGCCGCCTCCTTCCATGCCCCGCGCTCCACCGCCAGGCGCGCCGGGATCGCGGCCCAGGCGTAGGGCGCCCCCTGGGCCGGGCCGAGCGTCTTGACCTCCGCGGCTTCCTCGGCGACGCGCCGCGCGTCGGCGTCGCGCCCGAGCTGCAGGTAGGCGTAGGCCAGATAGTCCATGGCGTGCAGCTGGTCACTGAATTCTTTTCCCGCCTTGGCGACCGCGGCCGAGCGCTCGTTCATGCGCGCCGAATCCTGCCACGCGCCGACGCGCGTGAAGATGTGCGAGGGCATGTGCAGCGCGTGCGGCGCGGAGGGCGCGATCTCGGAGTAGCGCTTCGCCGCGTTCAATCCTCGCTCGGCGATCGGGGGATAGTCGTAGCTGTGGATGAGGTAGTGCGCCACGCCGGGATGGTCCGGGTGCTTCTTGAACTGGACCTCGAGGATCGCGGCGGCTTTCAGCGCCGACGCGAAGGTCTTCTCGGAGGGCGATTGCGTCGCGGTCAGATAGATCGCGGAGAAGATCTGCGCCTCGTCGTCGTCGGGGAAGCGCCTGGCCACGATCTCGAACGCATCGGAGAGCGACTTCATGCGCTGTAGCGGAGAGCGGTCGCCGAACCGCTCGTAGTATTCCGCGACCGCCTCGACGAAGTAGCGCTCGCGCTCGGTCTTCGCGCCGATCGCGCGCCCGCGCGAGATCGCCTCCTTCGCCTGCTCGGCCTGTGCGGGGGTCGGGCCGACGCCGAAGGTGTTCCCGATCAGGATGGTCGCGATGCCCCAGGCCGCGATGGCGCAGTCCGGATCCTCGTCGAGCACGCGGCGGAACGCCTTTTCACCTTCCTGCCACCAGAACGAGTGCAGCAGCGCGACCGCGCGCTCGAAGCTCGGCTGCGCGGCGCTCGCGCACGAGTTGGCGAAGGAAACCCCGCCGAGCTGCTCGGGCGCCTTGCCCGCGGATTGGCCCAAGGCTGCGCCCGCGACCGAGAAAGCCGCCAGCGCGGCGATGATCGAGTGCGGATTTTTCACGGTGTCCTCCCGTTTATTTCGGCAAGGTCATCGTACTCCCTCGCGCTCCCGGCAGGGTAAGTCCGGAAGCCCGACAGAAAGCTTGGCGAAGAGCGCGAAAACGCGTCAAACTGGCGCGCCATTCAACGCAGGATCGGAGGTCCATCTTGGCACACCTGACTCACGTGACTCACTCCCAGATGCTGGAGACCCGGCGAAGGAGGAAAAGGGGGAAGAAGGACTCGGCCGGGATGGCCAAGCGGGCGAAGAAGGCGAAAAGGCAGAACGCGCAGAAGGCCGGCGCGGCCGCCCCGAAATCCCCCTAGCCGCTCAATCGAGCGATACGCCGAGCTCCCTGGCGATCGCGATCATCACCGGACCCTCCTCCCGGTACAGGCCTACGAATTCTTCCGGAGTCGTCGGCTTCTCGATGAGCCCGAAAGTCTCGTAGATCTGCCTCAAGCGGGGCGACTCCGCGCCTTCGAGAACGAGCTTCGAGATCCGGCCGACGATTTCCGCGGGCAGGCCCGCCGGGCCGAGAAGTCCCAGCCAGCCCTTCAGCATGAATACCTTCTCCGGGAATCCCTGCTCGAGATACGTCGCGACCTCGGGCAGCTTGGGAGAGCGTTTCGCCGTGTTGACCGCGATCGGACGCACCGCCCCGCTCTGCAGGTGCGCCGACAAGGCCGAGATGCTCCCGATCGCCGCGTGGATGCGCCCGGCCGCCACCTCCACCCACATTGGCGCCTCGCCCTTGAAGTGCACCACCTCGATCCGGGTTCCGAAAAGCTTGTTGATCTGCGCGGCCACCATGTGCGGGACCGAGCCCGGCCCGTAGCTTCCGAAATTCACCGCCGTCTTCTTCGCGAAATCGACGAACTCGCGGAAGCCCTTCGCCGGGACGTCACTGTGCACGGCGAGCGGAAGATGACCCGAATCGAACGCGGAGATGAAGGTGAAGTCCTTGTCCGGGTCGTAAGGCAGCTTTTTGTACAGGGCTTGCGCCTGCACGATCGGAGTCGAGATGGTGAAGAGCAGCGTGTAGCCGTCGGCGGGCGATTTGGCGACCGCGTCGCAGCCGATGAGGCCGCCCGCGCCCGCCCGGTTCTCGACGAGCACCGGCTGGCCGATATGGCGCGAAATGTACTCGCCGTAAGCGCGGGCGTAGAGATCGGTCAATCCGCCGGGCGGAAAGCTGACGATGATCCGGACCGGCCGTGCGGGCCAGCCTTCCGCGCTCGCGCCGCGGGAAAACGCCGCAGTCCCGAGAAGCGCGGCCGAGCCGAGCAGAAAGGAACGTCGACCGGTCCGGCGAAGCTTTCGCATGCTGTTCCTCCGGTATGGATTTCAGCATGGTAATGCAGATCGCTGGCCGATCAAGGCCTTGCCGGTGAAAACCGGGAAACCGGGCGAGATCGGTCACTTTAGCGTAGAATACGGCTCCGCTTTTGGGCTGCCGACGCAGCCCTGAAACAGCAAACAGGGAGGTTCCGCCTTGCAGGAAATCCTGAAATACCTGAAAGACCGCGGCGAACGGCTGGACTCGGAGATCGCGACCGACACGGGAATCTCGCTCGAGAACGTGCGGCTCCACGTTTCCGCGCTCTCGGCCCGGGGCGAGGTCATGCTGTGCCAGTCGATTCGATTCAACAACGGCAAGAGGAGCGAGGGCCTGCTCTGCCGGATCGCGGGCTACATCCCGCCCGCCGCCCCCGGCAGGAAATCCAAGGCGCACCTGAAAGCGCAGACGCAGACCTAGGAAGAGAAGGGCCCGGCCGGCTCCTCATCGCCGGCCGTCGTACCAGGTGTAACAGTCCTCCCGGCTGCGCAGCGTGCGCCCGCGCGACACGATGGTCTTCAGCAGGAACCGGAACAACTCGGCCCAGCCGTAGAGCCGCAGCTTGCGGTCGCTGGTGAGCAGGGGATGGCGGTGAAGGATCACGATGGCTCGCCCTTCGCGGCGAGCGAGCCGCTTCAGGCGCCCGAACAGATCGAGCTCCTCGCTCGCGTACAGCTCCTCGCTGAAGCCCCCGGCCTCGCGGAACGCCGCCGCCTCGCAAAAGATGAACGACCCCGCCGCCACCTTGCTGATTCTGCTCACCGCGTTCCAGATTCCGATCGCAAGCGCGACGCCGGGATGCGGGTCCGCGTAGGCGATGGTGGATCCGCCGGCGAGACAGCCCGCGCGGATGGCATCCGCCGCCTCGAGAAAAAGCTCCGCGCTGGGCTGGGAATCGGCGTCCACGAAGAAGATCCAGTCCCCGTCCGCGCGGGCGGCCCCGGTGTTGCGCGCGCGGCCGATCTGGTTGACCGGCTCGAATACGACCTCGGCTCCCGCGGCTGTTGCGATCTGCGCCGTGCGGTCGGTGGAATTGTTGTCGCACACGATCAGCTCGGACCGCCAGCCGAGCCGTTCGAATCCTTCCATGCCCGCGCGGATGCTGGCGAGCGTACCGGGCAGCAGCCGCTCTTCGTTGAACGCGGGAACGACGAGCGAGATTTTCATTATTCGGCGCGCATGCCCCGCTCCTTGATCACCCTGCCCCACTTGGCGTACTCCTTCCTCAGGTGGGCGGCGAATTCCTCGGGCGTGCTGGCGACGATGTCGAGGCCGTTCTTCTGGAACAGCTTGACCTGCTCCGGCGCCGCCATCGTCTTCTTGACCCTGTCGGCGAGCACGGCCACGATCGCCCCGGGCGTTCCCTTGGGCGCGAGCAGGCCGTGCCAGGTCATGAATTCGTAGCCGGGCAATCCGGATTCCGCGATGGTCGGAATGTCGGGAAACGCCGGCGAGCGCGCGGGGCTGGTGATGCCGAGCGCGCGCAACTTTCCGGATGCCGCGAACGGCGTGGCCTCGGAGACGCCCGACACGATGATCTCGGTGTCGCCGGCGATGGTCGACATCAGGGCCGGACCGCCGCCCTTGTAATGGATCGCGACGATGTCGACCTTGCCCAGGTAGTTGATCAGCTCCCCGGCGATGTGCGGATTGGTGCCGGGTCCGGCGGAGGCGAAGTTCAGCACGCCGGGCTTGGAGCGCGCCAGCTCGAGCAGCTCGCGCACCGAGTGCACCGGCAGCGACGGGTGAACGACCAGCACCGACGGCGACGAGGACAGCAGCGAAATCGGCGCGAAATCGGTCAGGGGATCGAACGGAAGCTTGCCGTACAGCCAGGGATTGGCCACCAGCGGAACGGTATTCACCATCAGCGTGTACCCGTCCGGCGCCGCGCGCGCGACGTATTCGGAGCCGATGTTGCCCGAGGCACCGCTGCGGTTCTCGATGACGAACTGCTGGCCCAGGCTCTCCGACAGACGGGGCATGACCAGGCGCGCGACGGTATCCACGCTGCCCCCCGGCGGGAAGGGAAGGACCACGCGCACGGGTTTGTGCGGATAGACGTCTGTTTGCGCCGCAGCGAATTGCGCGGCCGGGACCGCCGCCGCGAAGAACACGACCGAGACGATTCTCTTCAGCTCGCTCACCCTTTTACTCCGGCACGGTCTGCGGTTTGGTCGGATCGGAGACCTGGATGACCAGATACTTGACCGGCTCGGTCGTGCTGCCGTTGCGCGAGACGGCGTGCAGCGCGCCGGGCGCCTCGTAGAACACGCCGCCCGGCCCGAGCTTCTGCAGCGGACCGTCGCCGACCTTCACCTCGTAGCTGCCTTCGAGCACGTAGCCGAAAGTGTGGCTGCCCGGGTGCCGGTGCGGACCGCTGCCGGTCCCGGCGTCGCGCTCGAGCCGGCGGATGGTCACCACGCGGCCGAGCACGTCGTTCATCGTCGTCTTGAAGAGCTCGGTCTGGCGGGCTGCGGCATTCGCAGGAGGCGTCTGCGCGAGCGCCAGATAGGTCACGCAAGAAGCCAGCAACGCCGTCGCGCAACCGGACGCGGCGTGGGAAATGACGGTTTTTTTCATGGTCTCCTCCTTCCGGGAAATGATATCCGAAACCCTCTGGGCCCTCTTGACGGTCGGGCACCGGGTGCTCCATCCTTCGCGAAATCAGGGAGATCGACATGATCGCACGCCGTACCTTCATCAAGAGAGCCTCGATGGTGGCGATCGCCGCAACGGCATCGGCAATGGGCGTCCGGCAAAGCCACGGCCAGCAGGTGTCGAATTCGGCAGGCACCGGGCCTCCGCGGCTCAGGGCCCCGGAGGGCGCCTGCGACTGCCATATGCACATCTACGACGCCGCGCGCTTTCCCATGCCGCCCAGCCCGAGGGTGGCTCCGTTCCACGCCACCGTGTCGGATTACCGCTTGCTGCAGAAGCGGATCGGAACGACGCGCGTCGTCGTCGTTCAGCCGCGCAACTACGCCATCGACAACCGCGTGACCGTCGACGCGATCGCGCAGCTCGGCCCGAACGCGAGAGGCGTCGCCGTCCTCCACCCGACGGTCACGGAGGCCGAGTTGAGGGCGCTCCATGAAGGGGGCATACGCGGCATCCGCTTCACCCTCGGCGACCCGAAGACCGCAGTCGTCAAGGTCGACATGATCGAGCCGCTCGCGAAGCGCGTCGCGGATCTCGGCTGGCACGTGCAGTTCAACGTGGAGGGCGCGCAAATCGTCGAGCTCGCCGACCTGCTGCGGCGCCTGCCGACGCAACTCGTGTTCGATCACCTGGCCAACCCGCCGCTGCCGGCCGGCATCGAGCACGTGTCTCATGGAATCATCCGCGGCCTCATCGACCGCGGCCGCACCTGGGTCAAGCTCTCGGGCGCGTATTCGAACAGCAAGATCGGCCCGCCTTCCTACCCGGAGGCCACCCGGACCGCGCAGGCCTTCGTCAAGGCGGCGCCGGAGCGCCTGGTGTGGGGCAGCGACTGGCCGCACCCGACCATGCCCAACGACAACAAGCCGAACGACGCATTGCTGTTCGACCTCTTGACCGAGTGGGCTCCGGAAGAGGCGACGCGAAACCGCATCCTGGTCCGGAATCCGGAGGCGCTCTACGGCTTCACACCCTCCGCACGAACGCCGGCGTGAATTCCTTCACCGAGCGCACTCCGCACTGCATCATCGCCACGCGCGTCTCGGTGCGCAGGATTTCCAATACCTTCGCCACGCCGGGCTCGCCGAACGCGCCGAGCCCCCACAGGTAGGGCCGCCCGACGCCGACGGCGTCCGCGCCCATGGCGAGCGCCTTGGCGATGTCGGTGCCGCGGCGAAAGCCGCCGTCCACGAGCACGAGGATCCTGCCCTGCACCGCGTCCACCACTTCGGGCAGCACGTCGATCGTGGCGCGCCCGCTGTCTTCGCCGCGCCCGCCGTGGTTCGAGACGACGAGGCCGTCCACGCCGTTCGCCACCGCGAGCTTGGCGTCCTCGGCGGTGAGGATGCCCTTGACGACGATCTTCATCCGGGTCGCGCCGCGCAGCCGCTTGATGAAGTCCCAGCTCATGTTCGCCGACTGCAGGTTGGAGAGGCCCTTCAGGTCGATTCCGGCGTAGGCGGGCTTGCGCTTCACGCTCTCCTGCAGGTCCGGCGAATGGCAGGCCTTGCACTCGCGCGTGTCGGACTTCCTCAGGCGGAAGAAGGTCTCCTGGTTCCTCCCCGCGACGCGGTCCACCGTCACCACGACGACCGGCGACCCGGCTTTTTCCGCGCGCTTCACCAGCGCCTCCGCGACTTCCCATTTGGGCGAGGCGTAGAGCTGGTACCAGACCGGAGCGCCGCGAGCGGCGATCGCGTCTTCCATGGACGTGGTCGCGGGCGTCGCGAGCATCTCGAGGTGGCCGCCCGTCTTCGCCGCGCGCGCGACCGCCGCCTCGCCTTCCGGGTGATAGGCCTTGTTGCCGCCGGTCGGGCAGATGAAGATGGGATTGGGATACTTCACGCCGAGGATGTCGACGCTGGTGTCCACCTTGGAGACGTCGACCAGGCGCCGCGGCCGTAGGTAATACTTCGCGAAGGCCTCGCGGTTGGCTTTCAGCGTGGCTTCGGCGTCGATCCCCGAGGCCATGTAGCCGATGTGCGCGGGCGGCACGTTCTTGAAGAACACCGGCTCGAAGTCGAACACGTTGATCGCCTCTTCGGGCTTGGCGATGAGCGGGGCGCTCGCCTCGAGCTCGGGGAGCTTCGAGGGGTGGTCCACCCCGCCCTTCGCGAAGCCGGGCGAGCCGAGGAGCGGGCTCGCGGAGAGCCATTGGAGAAGACGGCGGCGGTTTTCGAATCGGTCGTTGAAGGACGCCATGGAAATCTCCCCCTCTCCAGGAATGGGAGGGCTATCCTACTCCCGCGCCGCCGGGGCGTGTTCCGCTCCGATCGGCATCCCGCCATGAAAAATATCACGCCGCCTTTCGAAATTTATTTGGCGCCGGCTTCTCGCGAGGGCAGACTGTGCGCGTCGGTCCCGGCCGGGCATGTGTAGCTGGGCGACGACGCCGAGTCGATGATCCGGTACAAAAAAATCCGGCTGCGACGACAGCGAATTGCCGGGTGATGTCCTATCTTTATCGGCGAGGGAAATATGAAAGCTTCGGGAAATGCGCGCGCGCGCCTGGCGCCCCTGCTGGGGGCCTTCTGCGTCGCACTCTGCGCCGCAGCGCTCGCGCTGCCCGCGCGCGCTGAATCCGCGGGAAAGGTGCTGACCGCGGACGGCGACGTGCTCGTGCTCCGCGGCAGCCAGATCCTGCGGCTCTCCCGCGGCGCGGTCGTCGAGTCGGGCGATCAAATCCATACCGGCGCCGACGGCAAGACCCTGATCGTCTTCACGGATTCGGGCCTGGTCTGGATACGCGCGAATTCGGACTTCATCATCGACGAATACTCCTACGCGCGGGGAGGCCGCGAGTCGGCCTTCTTCAGCCTGCTCAAAGGCGGCGTAAGGTCCGTCACCGGCCTGATCGGCCGCCGCACCCGCGGCAATTTCAGGCTCCGGGTGTCGGTCGCGACGATCGGAATCCGCGGCACGGATTTCAGCGTCGTCATGTGCCAGAGCGACTGCAGGGATTCCGACGGCGGCGCCGCCGCCACAGGGCTTTACGGCGAGGTCATCGAAGGCAGGATCGCGGTGACGCCTCTCGACGACCGCTTGCTCGAGCGCGAATTCGGCGCAGGCGAATTCTTTTACCTCGCGGACGAGCACTCGACTCCGGCACCCCTGCTCCTGCCGCCCCCGTTTCTGCGCGGCAAGCAGGACGAGCAAACGCGTTTCATGGAGCCCGGCGTGACTTCGATCGGAACCAGCGTTTCGGGCGTCACCTCGCCCGTCGTGAGCTCGGTAGGATCTACTGTCACGGCGGTCACCCCCGCCCTGACTCCGATCACGGCACCCGTGTTTTCGACCCTCACGTCGGGCGTGATTCCGATCGCGGCGCCCGCCCCGTCGATCACGCTGCCCGGTACGATACCGACGACCCTGCCTTCCGTGCTGCCGATCGCCCCGATACTGAAGCGCTGACTAATCCAGCGGTTCCAGTTTCACTATCGACGCTCCGTGGTTGCTGCCGACCCAGAAGGTCACGGGCGTCGTGGAGTTGTCCACGTACACGCGCCGGATGTTGGTCGTGCGCGGCAGCAGGTAGTCGACTGACTGGCCGGTCTTCGTATCGAGCCGCGTCACCAGGTCGGTGATCATCGAGCCGGTCCACGCCTCTTCGTTTTTGTCGATCATGACGTCGTAGGGTGACGACCAGCGCGGGCCCACCGCCCAGTCGCGGAACTGCCCGGTCTTCGTGTCGAGGACGGCGATCTTGTCGCCGCGGTACTGCGCGAACCAGAGCCGGTCTTTGGCGTCCATCATGCCGCGGCGCGGCGCGACGACCTTGGCCGTGGCCGGTATCTCGAACATGTTCACCTCGCCGCTCTTCGCGTCGATGCGCCCGATGTGCCGCCAGCGGAAGTCGGTGAACCAGGCGTTGTTCTTCGAGTCGGGAATGACGTCATAGATGTTGTGCGGCTCGCCCTTGGGCGCGCTCTTGAACGGCTCCCAGGTCTCGACCTTGCCGGTGGCGACATCCAGCCGGTGCACGCCGGCGAATCCGTTGTTCTGCGTCCACACCTTGCCGTCGACGTGCATGGCCTGCGGGCTCACCATGTTGACCTGCGCCGCGTCGATGTTCTGCTCGGAGGGCAGCTTCCAGGTGGTGAATTTCGTCGTCCTGGGGTCGAACTTGACGATCGTCGCCTGGTACATGTTGCCGAGCCACAGGTTCCCCGCCTTATCACTGCGCAGGCCGAGGAGGCCCGTCGGGAAACCGGGCTTGTGGACGTCGATGGGATATTCCGTGACCTGCCCGGTCTTCGGATCGAGCCGGCCGAGGTTCTGCTCGCCGAAGCTCGAGTACCAGGCGATGCCTTCCTTGTCGACGATGACGTCGTGCGGCGAGATGGTCTCGCGCGGCAGGTCGTATTCGGTGTAGAGGACGCGCGTCGCGCGGCCCGTGGGACGCTGATACGTTTTCAGCTCGTAGCTCCACTTCTGCGCTGAGCCGCGGTTGATCGTGGCGAGATACTCGGCAGTCGAGCGGTACACCTGAACGCGCTGGTCGCCGCGCTCCTCCATCAGCCGCTCGGCCTTGCGCAATTGCGGATGCTGCGGAATGCTCTGGTTGACGTAGCCCTGCATGCGCGGCAGGACCGCCTTCGCGAAGGCGTCGGCGTCGTGCGGCGAGCGCATGACGCGCTCGAGCGAGTGGCAGCCGACGCAGTTCAAGAGCAGCCCCTTCTGCTGGTCGTTGCCGGGGACGCTCGCCATCCACTCGCCGTTGGAGAGCTGCGCGGCGAGGTCGGCGGTCTTCTTGAGCCTGAGATCGAGCGTGGCGGCCTTGCCCGCGGCGACCTCGGCCGCGCTAGGGGCCTCCAGGTCGTAGCCGACCGCGCGGATGCGGATCGCGTAGCGGCCGGGCTCGAGCTTCGCTGCGGGAAAGCCGTAGCGGCCCTCCTTGTCGCTCACGACGGTGATCGTGACCGTCGAGCCCGCCTTCTTCGCGCTGACCAGCACGCCCTCCATCGCGCCTTCCTCGGCGGAGCTGACTTTGCCGGCGAGCGCGGCCTGTGCCGAGGCGCCGGCGGAATACGCGGCGAACGCGAGGGTCAAGACCGCCGTCGCGACGAGCGAATGTGTTCCAAAGCGCATGGGCGCCTCTCGGGAAATGTTTTTGAAAAAGCCCAGGTGAAATCCTACTATAAGAGCCCCCGGCGCACCGCGCCGATTCGCTCAACCCCAGGAGGCAGGCATGGACCCGCTGAAATCGATCGGTTCGCTCGATCCCGCGCGCAGGGCGCTGTCGCTGCTCGAGGAATTCAAGAACTTCGCCCTGAAAGGCAACGTCATCGACCTCGCGGTGGGCGTGATCATCGGCGCAGCGTTCGGCAAGATCGTCGATTCACTGGTTAAGCACATCCTCATGCCTTTCGTCGGCTTGCTCCTCCCGGGCGAGCAGGGCTACCTCGGCTGGAAGATCGCGGTCGGGGCGAAGGAGGTTCCCTACGGCCTGTTCCTGGGAGAGCTGGTGAACTTCATCATCGTCGCGTTGGCGCTATACCTCTTCATCGTCAAGTTTCTCGGCTTCGTGATGAAGGCGAAGCAGGCACCCACGCCCGCCCCGTCCAGGCAGGAGGTGTTACTCGCCGAGATCCGCGATCTGCTGAAGGCGCGCTGAAAGCCGGCGCGGGAAGCTACTCCGCTTTCACCCCGATTGCCCTCACGAGCTTCCCCCACTTCTCCACCTCCGCCGTCCGGTAGGCGCGCGCCTC
>Ga0209647_1002645_pt1 | contig 14358 bp, 10 predicted proteins | sample GraSoi_2013_60cm_FD_185827 | JGI IMG/M metagenome (GOLD analysis project Ga0209647, IMG submission 185827) | Grasslands soil microbial communities from the Angelo Coastal Reserve, California, USA - Sample 9_17_2013_60cm (SPAdes) (version 2) | ecosystem: Environmental > Terrestrial > Soil >...
CCGGGAGCATGGATGCAGTCACTGGCTCGTCGCACAGACGAACGAATACCGCGTCGTTTCTGGTTGTGGCTTCCGCTGCGATCCGATGTCCGGCTCTGGAAAGGATCAACACCGCGCGTTGCGCGCCAGCATGCTCGACCGCAGTCCGCATCACGGTGTCGAGCAGCTTGTCGAGCACCATTTCGCCCGAGACGGTCTGTGACACTTTAATCACGGTCGCGAGGTCGAGTTGTTCGACGAAGGCGCCGATGGTGCCAGTGGAGACAGCGGCGGCCTCTTCGGTCCTCTGGTAAGGGTAGCGCTGATCGAGCTGCCTGACTTTTCCATCAGCACCCCAGCGCAGATAGCCGGAACGGGCATTTCGCAAATACACCCGCGAGATGGTCTCGAAGCCACGCGCGGCATAAAAGTGTGCCGCAAGCTCGTTGGCGAGCGCTTCGTTGTGAACGAATTCGTTCTGGCGCGCCAACCTGATGGCCTCCTCGTACAACCGCTCGGCGTCCAGCTCTCGTCGTTCGACGCGGGCGATCTCGGCGCCTACCAGCGACACCCTGTTCTCGAAATTCTGGGGGCAGTGCTTTGCCCATTCTTCGAGCTGCCGAAAATGTGCTGCCACTGCCTGGACATGCTGCTGGCGTTCGGCGGTGGATTCGACCCCACATACCGCAGCATGCGCGAGCGCGCTATAGAACTCATAGTCGGCCACCTCAATCATTCCGGGCGATGACCACAGCAGACGTTGCGCTCGAAGCGAAACATCGAGGGCTCCGGCGTAGTCTCCTGCAAAGAAGCGAGCCTGCAATTTGCGTGTCCAATACCAGCACTCGAAGGCGAGCACATGCGGTTGACTCGCAAAAAAGTTCTCCATCCGACATTCGTCGAACTGCTCATCATCGAGCGAACCGAACTGACGCGTCAGGCCGCGGAGGTTCCGGATGAACGCAGCCTGTGTATTGGTGACGTCGACGAAACCTCCGACTGCTGACCGTCTTGCGAATGCGAGGCCGTCCTCTACTTCCTGCGCCACCTCACGCAGCGGCTCCCCCGCCACCAAGAGGTTCGAAACGAGTATCGGGTAGCTTGCCACGGCCGAATGGCGATCGCCTGCTTTGTTGGCGACATCGAAAACGCTTCGCAACAGAGCGCAACTGCTCCCGACGTGTCGCGCCCAAGGCATCACTTGACCTGCGAAATACAGCCGAACTATGGGCTCGAATCGCCGCAAGTTTCGGCTCTCGATCAACTCATGTCCAAGTTGGCCGAAGCGGAAACTCGCTTCGAGGTTACCGAACTGCCAGCCAGCAACGAGCCCGAAATATGCGTAGGCGAAGCACGAGTTGTCGCAGTTGCCACGCTCCAGGCTAAGTTCCGTGGCTGAGCAAACGACCAAGGTCAGGAGATGCTTCCCCATTATCAGCACACTGGGGATGAGCTTCGCTAGCACGTCCAGGGCCGCGCCTGTTCCCGGGTCAGTCATTAGGGACAGTGAAGCAAGTGCCTCGATCGGGCGGCCATCCAGCTTGGTCCAGATTCGATCATATGCGGCACGCGCCTGCGCTTCTGTCGGATGCATGGGAATGTGGATTCCTGCATAGCGCAAGCATTCGAGGCCTACCGCGACACCTCGGTCGGGCCGCTGAATCGAAAATAGGACTTCTGCGAGCAAGCACGTCACCGCGGCTCGCTCTACGATGTTTGCAGCGCGCGACAAGAGCATGGTCAGGCGTTCTTCGGCGAGCGTCATCTCGCCAGTCATGAACTCGCACTCGGCTCGATGAAGTTCCAGCTCAAAGACGAGATCGCGCTGCCGTTCCCAACAGTCCTTTGCCACCAGTTCTGCACCGACGACCAGGTACTTTAGCGCCGATGCGTAGGCCGTCGCTGTCTTCGCCCGCTTGCCCGCTATCAGGTTGAGTTCGGCAAGCTGCTCGCGCTCACTTGGCGAGGCTATGAGCGAGGAGCTACGATTGAGCTGGCCGACAATTTCGAAGATGGCCTCCTCCCGCTTGTCGCTCTTGATGTTCGCCGTGAGAAGCCTTCCTATTCGGAGATGCTCCTGCGCACACAATTCCTCAGGAATGAGCGAATATGCCGCCTCCTGGATGCGGTCGTGCACGAACCGGTACGAATGGTCCGAACGGATGATCAGCTCCGAACGTTGCGCCTCCCAGAGATCGGAATGGATCTCCTCCTCTGAGGTTCCGTGAACTATTGAAAGGGTGGACGTCTTTGCCATGTTCCCAAGACAGGCTCAACTTGCCCGCCATGAGGTCCACGACATTATCCGTGTAGCTCTTGGTCTGAATGGGAAACAGATCCCAGTGCCATATCGCGTTCACCGGGTCGAACGTGATCGACCCCTCCTCGCCTAACTCAAGAATGAACTGTTTGGCGAAGAATGGATTGCCAGCGGTCTTTTTGTGTACCAGTTCGGCCAGCGGCATCGCGCGTTTCGTTTCGCAATGAAGCGCGTCTGCGATCAATTCCGCCAAGTCTTCATGGTTCAGCGGCGCCAGGACGATCTCATGCACGGTGACGCCCATGCTGCGGATCGCTGCCAGCTTGCGCATCAGGCTATGCGCCCCATCAACCTCGTTGTCTCGGTAGGCCCCCACCAGGAGTAGGTTCTGCATACCAGGCTGGACCAGCAGATCCTCCAACAGATCGAGCGTTGCTGCGTCCAGCCACTGCAGATCGTCGAGGAACAATACCAGCGGATGTTCCGGTCGCGCGAACACGCCGATCAAGCGCCGAATCGCCAGCTGGAAGCGCGCCTTTGCGTTAGGCACGTCGGAATCGAACAGCCGTTCTCCAATGATGAATTTCAGCTCGGGGACGAGCTCGACGATGGGCGCACCACTTGGATCCAGCGCCTGGCAAAGCTCGTCCCGCCACCTGCGCAGCTCAGCCTCAGGCTTTCCCAGGAGATGATGGACCAGGCTCTGCAAAGCCTGTGCCAGGGTGGCGTAGGGAATGTCGCGCTTTAGCTGGTCGAACTTGCCCGATGCAAATAGGCCCCGTTGTGGCACTAGTACCTTGTGCATTTCGTTCACGATGGCCGACTTGCCGACCCCGGAATAGCCGGAGACCAGCACCAGTTCCGGATCGCCGCCCCGGACGATGCGGTCGAAGGCGGATGCGAGGATTTCGATTTCTCGGACGCGCCCGTACAGCCTCTCTTGGATCAGCAGACTGTCCGGAGTATCGCTTTCACCCAGAGCGAAGTCGTCGATTCGACCGTCGGCCTCGAATTGCGCCAAGCAGTGCCGGAGATCGCGCTCCAGACCTGTAGCGGTCTGATAGCGATCCTCGGCCGTTTTCGCGAGCAGTTTCATGACGATCGTTGATACCGGCAGCGAAACATGCACCCGCTCGCAGGGCGGCACCGCCTGGCGGGCGGTGTGACAGTGCACCCATTCCATCGCATCGGCTGCAATGAAGGGCAGCGACCCCGTGAGCATTTCATAGAGCGTGACGCCGAGCGCGTAGAGGTCGCTTCGGGCATCGATAGAACGATTCATACGTCCCGTCTGTTCGGGCGCCATGTAGGCGAGTGTTCCGGCGACGAACTCGGGAGGTCCGGCAGGTTGGCGCTCGCGCGGAAGGCGAGATGCAATGCCGAAGCCGGTAAACCAGATTCGCGCTGTCGCCAAATCCGCGATCACATTGGAAGGCTTGATGTCCTTGTGTATGAGGCCACTTCCGTGAAGACTGCCGAGTGCGGACGCCATGGCCGAGGCCAATCGCAGAAATCGTTCGATTTCCATGGGCTGCCCGATCAAGCGATCGAGTGGCTCACCTTTTGTGTATTCGACAGCCAGCATCGCCTGTCCGCGCACGTGCACGAACTTGATCGGGCGCAACGCCCAGGATGCGTCCAGGTAGTCCTTGAGTTCGTATTCGTGCGCAAGGCGATTGACGCTCTCGAGAGTGGGATGTTCGGCCCCTAAATCATTCGGTATGAAGGCGTATCTCTCACCGTCGGCACCGTCATGCGCTAGCCTGCAGAAGTTCCGCTCGGCGTCTCTCCACAACATCTCTAGGGATAGGCTTTCCCAATCGGTGCCGCACGTGTCGGAGTTTTTCATATGGCCGCACTCACTTGTCGATTCGACGGCAACGGGAATTATCTTGAGCCCCAGCGAGACACGAAAGGCTGGACCTCATTTTGCATCCGCGTGATCCTCAATACTACTACCAGATTGACTTTCCACTTCCATAACGATCTCCGCATCGTCATACGCGGTTCAGCGGGGCTATCGGGAGGCGTTGCCGCGCGCGCAGGCGGAACGAAGGCAGGCGATGAACTTGACCTCCTCCAATGGCTTGGACAGGTAGCACTCGACCCCCATGCCCAACATGCGCTTGCGAACGTTGTCATCCGGATAGGCAGTGACGAGAATCGTTGGAATTGCACGCCCGGCGTCGACCAGATGCGTGTATAGCTCGACACCCGTCATAGCCGGCATATGAACATCGGCGACCAAGCAGGCGGTGGAAGCGAGTTGGGAGGATCCGAGAAATTCGGCGGCGGACGGGAAAACCGCAACAGCATAGCCAAGCGACTTGAGCAGCCTTCGCATGGAATCGCGAAAGAACTGGTCGTCATCGACGATCGAGATCAGTGATTGCTTGGTCAATACGGCCTCTAGCGCGCTAGTCGCGGCCTCATCGCCGCGCATGAGAGCACAGCCGAGCACCGCTGTTCCACCAAGTTTAGCGCCCTACCGAGCCAGGAACTCTAAACCTTGGCTTAGAACCATTGACCGAATGCCGTCTGTCCAAGTGAATAGGTTGGGGCTAAACTTGAAATTGATCCGTGGCAACTAGCAAAGGGAGCAGCGCTTTTCCGTGGACCCTCGATCTCAAACGAATGCGATGCCGGACTCAAATGCCTGCGTGGTGGTCATCGACGACGACCCGGAATTTTGCAATTCGCTCGGACGACTGCTACGGTCGGCGGGCCTGCATTCCCGGCTGTTTGCGTCCATTGCCGAATTTCTGGGATCTGAACTGCCCGATTGCCCTACCTGTCTGGTCCTTGATGTGAGATTGCCGGGCAAGAGCGGACTGGATTTTCAGCGCGATCTCGCCGCGGGCAGCATCAAACTTCCGATAGTCTTCACCACAGGACATGGCGACATTCCGATGACCGTACAGGCGATGAAGGGGGGCGCCATCGAGTTTCTCACAAAGCCATTTCGAGACCAGGATCTCTTGGATGCTGTCAATGTTGGCCTTACGCGCGACCGTGCGCGCCGCGAGTATGAAGATACCCTGAATGCGCTCAGGGCACGATTCAAGTTATTGACGCCGCGTGAGCGCGCGGTCTTGATCCAGGTCGCGCAGGGCCGGCTAAACAAGCAGATTGCCGGTGACATGGCCATCACCGAAACCACAGTGAAAGTACATCGCAGCAACATGATGCGGAAGATCAAAGCTGCGTCGCTCCCAGAACTCTGCCGAATGGTCGATAAGCTGAAGCTGCTACCGGAGAACTCAGACAAGCCCTCATAAGCTCAGGATACGGAGGCCGCGATTGGCTTGGATGGAGATATCGATGCATGCCTTGAGCCGGCGCGTCATAGATTCTCCACTTGTCGCTCACTTGGCTACGACGAACGGCTTACCTTTTTCAACTATATACGTGGCGAGCTCCGATGCCTTGCTGCTGCCGACGTTCCTTGCCGCGTGGATCGTTCCGGCCGGGATGAATATGGCGTCGCCGGCGTTGAGCGTGATCGGCGGCTTGCCCTCGATCTGATACTCCAGCGAGCCTTCGAGAACGTAAGCGATCTCTTCGCCAGGATGCGCGTGCTTGCCGAACGCCGCTCCCGGAGCGAAATCGACACGCACCTGGATGGCTTCGCGTCCGGGGACGCCGAGATCGTGCCGCTGGAGTTCGGTGCGCCCAATTCCCGGCTGCTGCGCCCGCGTCAAGTGAAACGCCAGACCACCCCCGATAATCAACGCAGCTGCCACCATGATTCGAGTCGCCTTCATTTAATAATCCTTTCTCTCTTCAAATATGATTTGACCTCATGCGCTATCTGGCGATAGCGAATTCGCTTCAAAAATGGTGCCGAAGACTTCAACTTCGCTTTGGCAGTTTCCAGTTCGGTCGAATAAAGTGGCAGGTATATCCGTTAGGAAAGCGTTCCAGATAGCCTTGATGTTCTGGCTCTGCCGCCCAGAACGGGCCAGCAGGAACTATTTCGGTGACGACCTTGCCGGGCCAGAGGCCAGATGCATCGACATCGGCCATAGTGCTCTCAGCCACTCGCTTCTGCTCTTCATCGAGATAGAAGATTGCCGAGCGGTAGCTCGAACCAATGTCGTTGCCCTGGCGGTTCTTCGACGTCGGGTCATGGAGCTGAAAGAAGAACTCGAGGACCTGACGATAGCTGATCTGGCGCGGATCAATCACGATCTCGATAGCTTCGGCGTGCGTCCCATGGTTGCCGTAGGTGGCGTTGGCCACATCGCCGCCCGTGTAGCCTACGCGCGTGGACAGCACTCCTTGGTAATTTCGCAGCAGGTCTTGCATGCCCCAGAAGCAGCCGCCAGCAAGGATTACGGTTTCGGTTTGCGTCGTCATGACTCTTTCCCTCCTATATGAGCAGCCGAATCTCCTCTCGTAAAGTGGCATCGGCAAGTGCCTCAAATTGAATTCCGTCGTCGCCTCAAGGAAATCTGTACGGCGTTTACGCTGTATCCCATTCGTTGCGTGATCAAAATCGCGCTCACCCTACTCGAACCATCGGCAAAGGCGTCGCGAAGCAGGACAATGTCCTTTGCTGCCTGCGTGATCGCCATCCCGGTGCTCCACACCGCAGCCCAGATCGCCATGATGGCGGCTCTCGCACAGCGAAATGCGATCTGGGAAAGGCGGATTGATCCCCAATTCCGAATGCGATCCTTGCCAAGAATGTACATATGAGCCATGCCCGCTTGGTTCCTTTACAGCTTTCAATAGCTACTCACTTCAATGACGGCATCGGCAAAAGCTTGCGGCGCTTCTTGAGGGAGGTTGTGGCCGACGCCGCCACCAATGAGGCGATGCTTGTACTTGCCCGAGAATTTCCTGGCATAGAAACTTGGGTCCAGATGGGGCGCGCCATTGGCATCGCCTTCAAGTGTGATGGCGGGCATGGTGATGATCGGACCTGCTGCAAGACGCTTGTCCAAATCAGCATATTTCGCCTCGCCTTCTGCCAGGCCAAGGCGCCAGCGATAGTTGTGGATCACGATATCAACGTGATCCGGATTGTCGAATGCGGCGGCACTACGGTCGAACGTCGCATCATCGAATTTCCACAGCGGCGATGCAAGCTGCCAAATGAGCTTCGCAAAGTCGTGGCGATATTTGCTGTAACCTGCGCGGCCGCGCTCAGTGGCGAAATAAAATTGGTACCACCACTCAAGCTCATTCTTCGGCGGCAACGGCACCTTGCCGGCCTCTTGGCTGCCGATTAGATAGCCGCTAACGGACACCATTGCCTTGCAGCGCTCAGGCCAAAGCGCTCCAACGATATTGACCGTTCGCGCGCCCCAATCAAAACCCGCCAAGGTCGCGCTTTCGATTTTGAGAGCATCCATGAAGTTGACGATATCGACAGCGACCGCCGAGGGTTGGCCATTGCGGAATGTTTCGCCTGAAAGAAAGCGCGTCGTGCCATAGCCACGCAGATAGGGGACGAGTACCCTGAAACCTGCCGATGTCAGTAGCGGGGCGACATCGACAAAGCTGTAAATATCGTAGGGCCAACCATGCAGAAGAATTGCGGCGGGGCCGTTTGCCGGCCCGATATCTGCGTAGCCGACATTAAGAAAGCCCGCATTAATTTGTTTGACCGAGCCCAACGACGTGTCTGACACTTGCGTGATTGGGGGCGACTTTTCTGCGCGTTTCTCGCTCGATTGCGCATCCGCAAGAACTGACATGCCGGACTGGGCGGCGGCAACAGTCATGGTTGCTGCACTCAAAAAGCGACGGCGATCGAATTTAATTGTTTCGGGCATGTTTTCCCTTTCGCTCAATTGACAATTGCAATTTCGCCACACTGTTCAGGATCGCCATCCGAGAGGCCCTAGTCAAACCCGCGGCGCCCACCAAGGCCGAATTTCGAGAGCGAATTCGGGTCTAATCGGCGCGTCCAGCGGGAGGCTCGGCGAACATGGCCTGATTACACGCTCGAAGGTTGTCGGGCGCCAATTGGTCAGTGGCACTATGCAGGTAAACCAAAGGTGTAGTTGGTTCGCCATTGTTCGTTCGCTCGCTTTCGTCCGCGATGCCGAGCTCCCATGCGAATCACGCCCATGAGCGGTTTTATGCGTCGAGCGGGCCAACCGCCGAGGCAGCGTTGCGGTGGATTCGTTGCGCCAACAGAACCGAAGGTACCGGCCGACCCCATCGTCGATGGTATCGGCCGATACCATCGTTCAATGTACTCACATTTGAACCCATGGTTTGATCACACTTGTATATCGATTTTGATATATGGCATCCGATTTGATCGGGAATGCGTTGCAAAACCGGACGACAGCTGTCCGGCGCCCCAGCGGCTAACCTCTAACTTTATTGAATGGAGCTCTCATGAAACGAATCAAGGAAATTTTATATTATCTCTCCGCAAGTGCTCTTGCATTGGGCCTGACTTTTGGTGCCAGCACCGCATTTTCTGAGGAGGCGGGAACATCACTGGAAAACTACGGCACTAGCGTAAGTGGGAATCGCGTTGATCGCACCATTGTTGTTCAGGTCGATTGCACGTACGTCAATGTCAAAAATGGCGAGAAAGTCAGATTTGTCGTCAAGCAGTCCGATGGCTCGGAACGCTCGTTCGCATGGCGGTTTGATGTGTTTCCGGGAGTAAACGAAGTCGCCATGAGCAAGGTGGCGCCCGCAGGATTGCTCGACCATGATGTGCGCATTTATGTCATAGAGGATCTGCGCTCGCCCAGCTGATTTCATAGGCGCAAACGCCGCCATGCTAAATCCCGATGCGCCAGTCAATGCATCGAGTGGCATTCGGCGGCGACAATCGCCGAATCAAGTCAACTGTTAAGAAAGCAGGCATATCGTTCATGCACCGGTGGTGACCGGCGTCTCAGCGCCACACGTCAACGCCGCAAACAAATCGCCTGTGTGTATGAGCATGCAACACAGCTTGATCGCCCGCATATTTATCGACTTGAAAAGTTAACGCCGCCGTGGCGCAAACTGCGACGGTGCATTTCTTTGTGGAGACAAAATTTTGGATTGAGGAGCAGGCCCGCCAATTCAGGATGGTCCTTATCGGCGTTATCGCGGCGCATCGTGCCCACCGCCTTGGACGATGCCACGGCGGAAACGGTGAGAGGAGCGTTTGAGACCGCCTTCTCGCGTGAATCGGCGACACTGCGGCAGTCCTTGACCTACGATCAGGGCGACGAGATAGCGGGCCATTCTGCATTGACTGACAACATCGGCATCAAGGTGTACTTCGCCGATAAGCAAAGCCCTTGGCAGCGCGGCCCCATTGAGCACGCAATCGCTTGTTGCGCCAATACTTGCCCAAGGGCGCACTAGCTTGCCAAAGTTCCGCCAGGATCAGTTCGACGAAATCGCCGAGCGCATTTACGACCGTTCGCGTCAATCCGGCGACTGGCGAACTCCCCATCAAGCCTAGGTCGATATACTGAAATTACAAAGTGTTGCGCTTAAATCCTGAACTAGCTACACAGAAAACGTAGAACGCCATTTGGCGCGCTTTTCCAGGCATTTTTGCTCCGGAAGGCACGCCAATGCTGGATCTACGTAAAGCGTACTCATCCCGCTCCATTCGGTAGCGGCGTGGCATCAGGGCTAGCGTGAAGAGCCCGGTACCGGTGGACGGTCGGAGCCGACCGCGTCGATCGAACGCGGCGCTTCGCCCGTCTTCTGGATCCAACCCCCGCCCAGCGCCCGGTAGAGATCGATGAGGCTGGTCAGGCGCTGCAACTGCGCGGCGACGAGTGCGAGTTGCGCATTGTAGTAATCGGTCTGCGCCGTGAGCACCGTCAGGTAGTTGTCCACCCCGTTCCGGTAGCGGAAGTCGGAAAGCTCGAGCCGCCGTTGCTGCGCGGCGGTATATAGCTCCAGCGCGGCAAGCTGTTCGTCATAGGTGCCGCGCGCCGCGAGCCCGTCCGCGACTTCGCGGAAGGCGGTCTGGATGGTCTTCTCGTACTGCGCGATACCGATATCCTTGCGCACCTTGGCGACATCCAGGTTTGCAGAGAGGGCGCCGGCATTGAAAATGGGAACCGTGACCGACGGTATCAGCGCCCAGGCCGAGGTGCCGCCGGCGAACAAGCCGGCGAGCGAGGTGCTGGCGGTTCCCAGATTGCCCGTCAGGCTGATGTTAGGAAAAAATGCCGCGCGCGCGGCGCCGATGTTCGCGTTCTCTGCGCGCAACAGCGATTCCGCCTGGAGAATGTCCGGGCGACGCGCCAGCAGGTCCGAGGGCAGGCCTTCCGGAATATCGGCGAGTATCGGCTGGACTTGCAGGCGCAGCGGCGGCGGAAGGTCCGCGGGCAGCGTCTGGCCGACCAGCAGGACCAGTGCATTCTCCGCCTGTGCCCGGCCACGCTGCTGTGCGGCCAGGTTCGCGTCGGCCTGCTCGACCACGGTCTGCGCCTGGCGTAAGGCGAGCTCGGTGCCGATACCGGTATCGAATTGCAGCTTGACGATATCGTAGGACGCACGCGCGGTCGCCGCGGTCGCCTGCGTTACCCGCAGTTGTTCCTCAAACGCGAGCAGCGTGAGGTACTGATCGGCCACCTGCGAAACCAGCAGGATCTCCGCGGCCTGCCTGGCATACGCGGCGGCGAAATACTGCTGCCGCGCGGCATCGTCGAGGCTGCGCAGGCGGCCGAAGAAATCGATTTCCCAGCCGGCGGAAATACCGATCTCATCGGTTTGCGCGGTGCTGGCCTTGCCGCTGGTCGCGATGCCCGCCGGCGTATGGGAGCGCGTTGCGTCGGCGAATGCACCGACCTGGGGGAACAGGGCTGAGCGCTGGATCCGGAATTGCGCGCGCACCTGCTCGACGTTCAGCATCGCCACCCGCAGGTCGCGGTTATTGGCGAGCGCGAGTTCCACCAATCGTTGCAGCCGTGCGTCGCGCAGGAAGTCGCGCCAGCCGATATCGGCGGCCGCGAGCGTCGCGCCTGCCGGCTCGTTTTGCGCAGACCGGTAAGCCGGGCCCGCCGGAAACGCGTCCGCAACCGGCGCCGCCGGCCGCTCATAGGTGGGCTGCAAAGCGCATCCCGAGGCGAGGGCCGCGAGCAGGATCAGAAGTACGGTGCCGCAGTTACGTTTCATTTATCGGCTCCAAAGCATGCGTTGGCGCGGCCTCAGGTGTTGCGTGGCTGAGCTTCCGGCTGACCAGGTCGAAGAACATCGGCACCAGGAACGGGCCGATGAAGGTTGCGCTCAACATTCCGCCGATCACCGCGATGCCGATCTCGTTCTGGCTGGCCGAGCCCGCGCCGTTCGCGATGGCGAGCGGAAGGACGCCGAGCAGAAACGCCATCGAGGTCATCAGGATCGGGCGCATCCGCAGCTTCGCCGCCTCAGCGGCGGCCTCGAGCGCGGAATGGCCCGCCGCGTGCAGCTCGCGCGCGAATTCGACGATGAGGATGGCGTTCTTGGCGCCGAGGCCGATGGTGGTGAGCAGGGCCACCTGGAAATAGACGCCGTTCGGTACGCCGAACAAGGTGGCGGCGAGGAGCGAGCCCAATATGCCGATCGGCACAACGAGGATCACGGCGATCGGGATCGACCAGCTCTCGTAGAGCGCGGCAAGGCTCAGGAACACCACCACCATCGACAGCGCGTACAAATACGGCGCCTGCGATCCCGACTGCTGCTGTTGCAGCGAAATGCCGGTCCACTCAAAGCCGATGCCCGATGGCAACTGTTTCATGAGCGCCTCCATCGCGAGCATCGCCTGCCCGGTGCTCATGCCCGGCGCGGCCTGACCCTGGATCTCCATGGCCGCAACGCCGTTATAGCGCTGGACCTGCGGCGGACCGTATGTCCAGCGGCCCGTCGCAAAGGAGGAGAACGGCACCATCGTGCCTGTCGAATTGCGCACGTAGAGCTTGTTCAGGTCCTCCGGATTCATCCGGAACGGCGCGTCGGCCTGCACGTAGACTTTCTTGATGCGGTTATCCGTATCGAGGAAATTGTTGACGAAGCGCGAGCCCCAGGCGATCGAAAACGTTTGGTCGATGTCGCTCAGGGCCACGCCGAGGACGCTGGCCTTCTCGCGGTCCACATCGATGCTGAAGGTCGGGTTGTCGTCCAGGCCGTTGTATCGCACCTGGGCGAGGCCCGGGTCCTTCTGCGCCAGGCCGATCAGCTGATTTTTCGCCTTGACGAGGGCGTCGTAACCCAGTCCGGCGCGGTCCTCCAGCTCGAAGTCGAAACCGGCGGACGTGCCCAGCCCGCGGATCGGCGGCGGATTGACGGGCAGGATCGTCGCATCCTTGTACGACGCGAAATGCCGCGAGGTCCGCGCCATCAGCGCCTGCACCGACTGCGTCGCCGCCGTGCGCGCGCTCCAGTCCTTGAGACGCACGAAAATCTGGCCCTGGTTCTGCCCGCGCCCCGCGAAGTTGTAGCCGTTCACGATGAATGCGGCATCCACGCTGGCCGATTCCTGCTTGAGCAGGTAATCCACGACGTCGTCGAGCGCGACGCCGGTGCGCTGCTGGGTCGCGCCGGGCGCCACCTGCACCTGGACGAAGAAGAAGCCCTGGTCCTCGTTCGGCACGAACGCGGTGGGAAGCTTCACGAACAGCAGGCCCACGGCGGCGACGATCGCGAGGTAGATCAGGAACCAGCGCCCCGCCCGGGCCATGATCCCGCGCGCACCGACCACGTAGCGGTCGCGCCCATTATCGAAAACGCGATTGAACCAGCCGAAGAATCCGTGGCGGACGGCATGCTCGCGATCCGGCGCCTTGAGAAGGATCGCGCACAATGCGGGCGTCAGGGTGAGCGCGACGAACACCGAGAGCAGCATGGCGGCGACGATGGTGAGCGAGAACTCGCGGTAGATCGCGCCGACGGTCCCGCTGGACATCGCCACCGGCACGAACACCGCCGACAGTACCAGCGCCACGCCGATCAGGGCGCCGGTGATCTGGCCCATCGCCTTTTCCGTCGCCTCCCTCGGCCCGAGGTTTTCCTCGGTCATGACGCGCTCGACGTTTTCCACCACGACGATGGCATCGTCGACCAGGAGCCCGATCGCCAGCACGAGGCCGAACATCGACAGCGTATTGATCGTGAAGCCGGCCGCGGCCATCAGGCCGAACGTTCCCAACAGCACCACCGGCACCGCAATCGCAGGTATCAGCGTGGCGCGAATGTTTTGCAGGAAAAGATACATCACCAGGACGACCAGCACGATACCCTCGAGGAGCGTCTTCACCACCTCCTCGATCGAGATCTTCACGAACGGCGTCACATCGTTCGGGTAGACAACCTCGAGCCCGGCGGGAAAATAGGGTTTCAGCTCCGCGAGCTTGGCGCGGACCGCCGTCGCGGTGGCGAGCGCGTTGGCGCCGGTCGCAAGCTGGATGCCGATACCGGATGCAGGCTGGCCGTTGTATTTGTTGTCGACGGCGAAGCTTTCGGCGCCGAGGCCGATGCGTGCCACGTCGCGCAGGCGCAACTGGGAGCCGCCGGGCAGGGCCCTGAGGGCGTGCGCAGCAGGGTCGCCTCGGTGATCGTCGCCGTGAGCTGCTGATTGGCGACCGCCGGCGTGCCGCCCAGCTGTCCGCCGGAAATCTGCACGTTCTGGGCCTGGAGCGCGGCAATCACGTCGAGCGGCGTGAGCGCGTAGTCGTTCAGCTTGTTCAGGTCCATCCAGACGCGCATCGCATACTGGGTGCCGAACACATTGAGATTGCCGACGCCGTTGATGCGGCTGATGGGATCTTGGACGTGCGAGACCACGAAGTTTGCGATGTCGAACTTCGACATGCTGTTGTCGGCGGAGATGAAGCCCACCACCATCAGGAACGAGTTGGTGGATTTCGTCACGCGGATGCCCGCTTGTTGCACCGCCGTCGGCAGCTGCGGCACCGCGAGCTGCAGCTTGTTCTGCACCTGCACCTGGGCGATGTTCGGATCGGTCCCGGGCGTGAAGGTGAGCGTCGTGGTGGATTGGCCCGTATCGTCGCTCGTCGAGGACAGGTAGATCAGGTTGTCGATGCCGCTCATCTGCTGCTCGATCACCTGTACGACCACATTGTTGACGGTGGTTGCCGAGGCGCCGGGGTAGGTCGTGCTGATCTGCACGGTCGGCGGCGCGATCGGCGGGG
>Ga0209647_1002648_pt1 | contig 14349 bp, 13 predicted proteins | sample GraSoi_2013_60cm_FD_185827 | JGI IMG/M metagenome (GOLD analysis project Ga0209647, IMG submission 185827) | Grasslands soil microbial communities from the Angelo Coastal Reserve, California, USA - Sample 9_17_2013_60cm (SPAdes) (version 2) | ecosystem: Environmental > Terrestrial > Soil >...
AAAAAGGGGGGGGGCAGCCGGTACAGTTCGCTGCAAGCACTCAGTTTAACCAGACGGGATGCGCACAACTAAACGCCTACCGGCAGATTATGTAGCGTAGCTGCATCCTGGTCGGTGCATCGGTCCCGCCGGCTTTGATCATGGTCCTTGCGAGTGACCTGGACGCTGAGGCGCAATCGTTTTGTCTTTTTTCACCACTAGGGGACATTCACTTTAAGAAAGCGGGCGGAAGGCATCCTTGCCGGGGATCTTCGACAATACCTGATAGTAGTCATACGGCTTCTTTGACTCCGCAGGTGACTTCACTTTTACCAGATATATATCGTGAAGAACGCGGCCATCCTGTCGAACCTCGACATCCTTGTTGTAGGCATCGTTGACAGGAAGCTCATGCATTTTCTTGGCTACGACTTCACGGTTCGATTGTTCGTTCGCAAGGAGGTCGTTGAACGAGCCAACCCACGGCGCAAGGCCACCAATCTCCCAAATTCGTTCGAACGTCGCTTGCCGCTCCTCGTCGGACACCTCGGATGCGGCCTTCTCGAGAAACTGGTAGTCGAAACCCCCGAACGACGTCCTGCGCTTCTGGTATGCGAGCGGATAGCCCTCCTTCATGCGGCGGATTGTGTCGTCGTCCAGCTTTTTCTGTCGCATCGGCAGAGCCAGATTAGGCGTGCGCTGGAAGACGGTGAGGTGGGCGGCCACGGCGGCGGCTTCTTGAGCCACCTGCACGCCACTCGCCCCTGTACCGACAACCCCGACCTGCTTGCCAGCCAGGTCAAGACCTTGCTGCGGCCAAAGCGCGGTGTGATGGCGCTCCCCGACGAAATCGCTTAGGCCCGGCAACTCCGGTATATAGGGCTTCGAACCTAAGCCAGTGCAGAGCACGAAATAGCGAGCCCTCGTGACGGAGCCATCGCTCGAACGGACAGTCCAACGATTGCTCGCCGGGTCGAACTCCGCCTCGTTCACGCGTCTGTTGAAGCGAATGTCCCGACTGAGGCCGAGTTTTTTGTCCACGTAGTGGAAATACTCGCGGATTTCCTGCCACGAGGGATAGAGCTCGCTGAACTTCCAGTCTCGCCAGAGGTCGTCGCGCGAAAATTGATACATTGGGCCGGGAGAATCGACGTGAGCCCCCGGATAACAATTCCAATACCAGACGCCGCCAGGACCGTCCCCGGCCTCGAACACTTGGACGGCCATGCCCATGTTGCGCAGACGGTCAAGGAGGTAGAGTCCGGCAAATCCCGCGCCGCCTATGACGACGTCGAGTTCTTCGGTCTCGACGTTGTCCATCCGTCTCGCCTCGATCGTATTCATGAGCTTACATTCCTTTCAAGGAGTCGCTTGCGATTCCCCTGAGGTCCGCCCGCGGACAGTCATGGACGTTACGGACGAGCTAAGCGTTCTTGACCTCGAGGCCGAGCGTGATCAGCGACTGCTTTGCGTCGCCAAACAGCATCGACGTCCTGGGATCGACGAACAGGTCGTTCTCGACGCCCGAGAAGCCCGCGCCACGCCCTCGCTTTAACGCGATCACGCTTCGGGCCTCGGCGACCCTTAGGATCGGCATCCCGTAGATCGGGGATTTCGGGTTGGTCTTGGCCGCGGGATTGACGACGTCGTTGGCGCCGACCACGAGGACGACGTCCGTCTCGGCGAACTTCTCGTTGATGTCCTCCATGTCGACCAGTTTGACGTAAGGCACGCCCGCTTCGGCCAGGAGCACGTTCATGTGCCCAGGCATACGGCCGGCCACGGGATGGATAGCGAAGCGCACGTCACCACCCCGCTTCTCGATCAAGTCAGCGAGCTCGCGAGCCTGGTGCTGAGCCTGCGCGACCGCGAGGCCGTAGCCCGGCACCACGACCACCTTCTCGGCATAGGCCATGCGTAGCGCGGCGTCCTCGGCTGTGATCGACATCATCTCACCACCGGCGGTCGACGGACCGGCGGCTTCGACGACGGCGGCTGAGCCGAAGGCGCCAAACAGCACGTTCGAGAAAGAGCGGTTCATCGCCTTGCTCATGGCGACCGAGAGGATGAAGCCCGAGAGACCGTCGAGCGCGCCGACGATGATCAGGATGTTGTTGTCGATCGCGAAACCCGTCGCGACGGCCGCCAGACCGGCATAGGAGTTGAGCAGGCTCACCACCACCGGCATGTCGGCGCCGCCGATTGGCAGCACCAGCAGCACACCGACCGCAAGGCTGATCGCCAACATCACGCCGGCAACCACGACATTGGAGGGATCGATCACCAACCACACGAGGCTGGCGACACCGATTGCCAGAATGGTCAGGTTGAAAGCATTCTGGCCCAGGAAGGTCAGCGGCCTGCCGGGCAGGATCTCCTGCAGCTTGCCGAACGCCATCAGGCTGCCGGTGACGGTCAGTCCGCCCAGCAGGACTTCGAAGCCCAAGGCCACTACATGACCGCGGCCCAGTTCCCCGGCGGAGAGGCCGTTGCAATATTCGCCGACGCCCACGACCGTGGCGGCGAGCGCGCCGAGGGCGTGGCTGAGCGCAATTCGCTGCGGCATGGCCGTCATTGGGACCCATTTGCCGAGCGGGTATCCGGCGACGGCGCCGATCACCGAGCCGATCAGGATCCATTCGTACGAGACGATCCGCGCGTTCAGCAGGGTGGCGGCGATACCGACCGCCATGCCGAAGGCGGCGAGTTGCATGCCGCGACGCGCGGTGTCGGGTTTGCCGAGGGCGCGGAGCGCTACGAGGAAGAGGAAGGCCGCCAGGAGATAGGCGATCTGGATCAGGGTGTCTCTCATTCGGCAGCGACGCCGACGGCGCCCTCCATCTTGTCGGCACCGGCGCGCTTGAACATCGCCAGCATCCGGTCGGTGATGAGAAAGCCGCCGACCACATTGGCCATGGCGCAGGCGACGGCGACCGTCCCAAGGACAGTGGCCAGGAGCCCGTCGTGGGCGCCGGCCAGCACCAACGAGGCGACGAGCGAGATGCCGGACATGGCATTGGTCGCCGCCATCAGCGGCGTATGCAGCAGCGGCGGAATTCGGCTGATGGTCTGAAAGCCGACGAATCCCGCAAGCAGGAACACGAAGAGCTGTATGAGGGTCGTAGGATTCATTTTGGGTCTCGGGATTTACGCGGCCGTGCGCAGGGTTTGATCGACGCCGAGCAGGGCGGCGGTGATCGGATCGTCGAGACGAAGCTGCAGGCCGCTCTCGTCAGCCATGAGATGTTCAAGCAGCGCCCGCACGTTGCCGCTGAAAAACCGGCTGGCGTCCGCGGCCATCAGGCTAGGCAGGTTCACGGAGCCCACGATTTTCACACCAGAAGTCGTTACCGTCTCGTCGGGCTTGGTGCGGCTGGTGTTACCTCCGGTCTCGGCTGCGAGGTCGACGATCACCGTGCCGGGCGCAAGGCCGGCAAGCGTTTCGTCGTCGATCAGGAGGGGCGCGGGGCGGCCGGGGATCTGGGCACTCGTCACGATGAGCTGCATCTGCGCCAAGGTCGACGCCAGAGCGCGTCGCAGCGCAGCCTGCTCGTCGGCGGACTGATCGGCTGCGTAACCGTTCGCCGCTTCCTGCGCCTTCAGGGCTTCGCCGGCCGAGACGAAGCGGGCACCAAGGCTCTCGACCTGTTCGCGCGCTGCCTCGCGGACGTCGAAGCCGTGGACGACTGCTCCAAGCCGCCGAGCCGTGGCAATTGCTTGCAGGCCGGCGACGCCAGCGCCGAGGGCAATCATCTTGGCCGGCTTCACGCCGCCCGCTGCCGTGGTCAGCATCGGCAAGAGAACGTCGAGCGCTCGCGCGCCTTCGATCACGGCGGCATAACCGGCGATCGTCGCCTGGGACGAAAGGACGTCCATTGCCTGGGCGCGAGCGGTTCGCGGCAGCCGCTCCAGGCCGAGGTGTTTCAATCCTCGCGCGGACGCGGCTCGGGCGATGTCCTCATCGCGGCCACCGAGCGAAACGACCACTGTTCCGGGCTGGAAACTTGAAAGGTTGGATGGCGCTCGCACGGCAAGGACTGTGGGAGCTGACGAAATGATGGCCAGGCGGTCGGCGATCGTCGCGCCCGCGTCGACATAGGCCTCGTCCGGATGACCGGCTTCGAGGCCCGCGCCACGTTCGACGGTGATCGACGCCAGTTTGGCGAGGCGACGGACGTCGGCCGGCACGAGGGCGACGCGTCGCTCGCCCGAAACCTGTTCGGCCAAGACCCCAATATTGGGGCGAAGATCATTGATCGCCATCTTGGCGCTCCACGACGATGTTCCGCTTCCAGGCGGTTTCCTCACAAAATCCGGGCAGGCAGCTCGGGCGCGAAGCAACCTCCGCGCCCGGACGGGGTCAATTTGCGGTCATGCCGCCATCGACGTTGAGGACGTGACCCGTGATGAAACGAGCCTCGTCCGAGGCGATGAACACGATGCCGTCGGCGACTTCCTCAGAGAGCCCGAGCCGACCCAGCGGCACCTGCGTCACCAAGGCCGCCTTGTTCTCCGCGGTGTGAGTGAAGCGGGTCAACATGCCGGTGTCCGTGGGGCCGGGCGCCACGGCATTCACGCGGATGCCCGACTTGGCGAGTTCGAGCGCCAGCGACTTGGTGATGCCTTCGACGGCGTGCTTGGCGCCCACGTAGATCGACGCGTCAGCCGCGCCCTCGTGTCCGTAGGTCGAGGAGATGTTGATGATGTTGCCGCTCCCTTGGGCCTGCATGGCGCGCACTTCGTGCTTCATGCTCAGGACCACGCCGAGAACGTTGGTCTCGAACGTCGCAGCAAAGCTTTCCGCGGTCTGATCAGTGATCGGACCGACCTGCCCTTCGGTGGCTGCGTTGTTCACCGCGACGTCGAGACGGCCAAACCGCGCGACGGTCTGATTGACCATGTTGCGGACGTCGTCCTCCTTGCGGACATCGGCGTTAACGAACTCGGCCTCCGCACCGAGAGAGCGCAACTCCTGGATGAGCGTCTTGCCGGCCTCGTCGCGCCGACCGGCAACGACCACCTTCGCGCCCTTCTTGGCGAAGGCGAAGGCGGCGGCGCGCCCAATGCCGGTCAGTCCACCGGTAATCAAAACAACAGGCGAAGTCATGATCATCTCCTTGATTAATCTGCATTTTGAACCGCAGAAGCCATCACCAAGCCAGTATCTTGTCGGCTCATCCTTGGTGAAGGCGAAGCGCCGGTCGCACTCAGATGGACGCCCCCCTCATCATGCAGTAGGCTTTGGCCTGTAACATCATTTGTGAAATGAAATCACAGTGGCCCGATTGGATGTAAATCGGTCCGGCGAGATGGAAGTCTTTGCGCGGGTCTTCGAACTCGGGGGGTTTTCCGCCGCGGCGCGCGCGCTTCGCATGACTCCCTCGGCGATCAGTAAGCTTGTCGGGCGTCTCGAGACCAGACTCGGCGCGCGGCTGGTCAATCGCTCCACAAGGACTCTTCAGTTCACACTAGAAGGGCGGTTGTTTTACGAACGGAGCATAAGACTGCTTGCCGACATGGACGAGGTCGAGCGATCCGTTGCGGAAGCTGAGGTCCCGAAAGGAAAGATCAGGGTGAGCGCCAACGTCCCGGTCGGGCGGCAGTTGCTGTTGCCGATCGTCCCCGCTTTCCTGGAGGCCTATCCGAAACTCTCTTTAGAGATATCCCTGACGGATCAGGTGATCGACCTGCTGGAACAGCGGACCGATGTTGCGCTGCGCAGCGGCCCGCTCAAAAGCTCCCAGCTCATCGCGCGCAAGCTTGGCGCTGCGCGGATGATAATCGTCGGTTCACCAGGCTATTTCGCACGATACGGCATTCCGAAAACGCCAGACGAGCTGACGCAGCATAATCGTCTTGGCTTCAGCTACGCCCGAGTGGCAAAGGGCTGGCCGTTGATTGACGAAGGCGTGCAGAGAACGATACCGCCCTCGGGCAATGTTCAGGTCAGCGATGGCGACGCGTTGCGGACGCTTGCCATCAGCGGTGTCGGACTTGTTCGATTGGCCTCTTTCATAGTCAGGGATGATATCGCCGCCAATCGGCTTGTCCCTGTTCTTGAGCAGTTCAACCCGGGCGACATCGACGAACTGCATGCTGTCTATCTTGGGCAGGGTGGGCTCCTGCCAATCCGGATCCGCGTCTTCCTGGAGTTTCTGGCCCAGCAGATCAAAATCGGCGAGGCTCGGCCTTCCAGGGACGCGTAACACGCGTTTCGGTCTTGCGGTCGGTCATCGTTTCTCTCCTTCGGGCTGTGCCTGTCGAAAATCAAATCCGGACATATTCGTGGTGCAATCCGGCGAGGACCGGGCGGCAAAGAATACGCCCTGCCCTCTTCACGGGGCGCGATAGAGGCGCATCCTTGTCCAAGGCCAAGTGCGTGCGCGTCTCATTATAGTAGCGAGCGTAAGATTTCAAAATCCGGCGTAGATGTGCCTCGCCTAAGACAACGATAATCGCGGTAGGGACGCTCATTACTGAGCGCCCCCCGCACAACGCCGTACGTGCAGCTTTCCCGCATACGGCGCCCACCTCGGGTGGGTGACGGCAAAGCGCTGACTGGGCCAGGGGTGAAGGATCCGAGGTTGCGGGAGGAAGTCATCAGCAAGTTTCGCAATCCGCTCCCAGTTCGTTTGATCCTTCTGGCTGCGTCGGCGTAGCGTTCGCAGCCAAAGGTTCTTGATATGGGCGCGGAACCTCAGCAGAGCTCGAAAGTTTGTCGGCACTGCATGGTAGGCAAAGAAGCCCGTGATGACCTGCTTGAGCCACTTCCCCTGTTCGGGGATCGGCCTGTGCATACGCCGTCGCAATTCCCCTTTGACCTCCTTGAGTTTCGCTGTCATGCGGTCGCGTCGGGTCTTCCGATGGATCAGGAAAGATCCTCGGCGTGACTTGCCGCAGATCAGAGTAAAGCCCAAGAAGTTGAAGGTCTCCGGTTTGCCAAGCCCGCGCTGCTTTCGCTTGGTCGCCGCATGGCGGCCAAACTCAATCAGTCGGGTCTTGTCCGGATGCAGCGACAGCGAGAACTCCTGCAACCGCTCGCGCATTGCGTCCCAGAAGCGGCGGGCGTCACTCTCATGCTCAAAGCCCACGACCAAGTCGTCGGCATATCGCACTATGATCATGTCGCCCGTGGCCTGGCGCCGTCGCCAGCGTTCGGCCCGAAGATCGAAGGTGTAGTGAAGGTAGACGTTGGCGAGGAGCGGTGAGATCACCGAGCCTTGACCAGTCCCCCTATCACTGACACTCACGACTCCCTCTTCAAGGACACCCGCCCTGAGCCATTTCTGAATCAGGCGGATCATTCGCGAGTCCCTGATCCGATGCTCCAAGAAACCGACCAGCCATTCCCAGCTGACCGAATCGAAGAAGCTTCGGATGTCGGCATCGAATATCCAGTTCACCTTTGTGCTGCTGATTCCGACAATGAGCGCGTCCAGCGCATCATGCGTGCCGCGCCCTGGCCGAAACCCATACGAGAAACCGAGGAAATCTTCCTCGTAGATCGCGTTCAGCACTGCGAGCGCTGCTCGTTGGACGACTTTGTCCTCTAGTGCGGCCACAGTCCCATCGAACTGCACTTCGGCTCCGTCAGCCTTTGGGTTCGGCTGAAGTAACCCATCCCTTTCATCCGCTTCGCGGACATCGCTTCGTTGTCCTGAAGGTGAGGAGAGTCTCTGGCGTCGAGACGCTGAGCTTACGCCATGCGGATTTGGGGTCGTTTGCCATGCCACGCGAATGGACCGACTGGGCGCCTCCCGGCGCTCAGGCAGTGCCCACCGGCGTCCAACCGTTGCCGATAGACGCCTTCGGACTATTGGCACTCGCCGAGCTCGTTACGTCATTGACTTGCAATGATGGACTTGACTGATGGCGCGAGTTCTGAATCGATCGGACATCTATCTGATTCGGTCCGACCGACATGCAACATGTGTCGTCCGCGGCGCTGCGCAAACGTCGCCACCGGCTTGTGGGTGGCCTGCCCCCGCTCGAGCAAATACTGCGCGGTTCACTGATCGAGACCTACAAGCGCTGCGGTCGGCCGAACTGCCATTGCGTCGACGGACCTGGGCACGGCCCGAAGCGATATCTGTCCACAATCAGCCGAACCGGCGAGCGACCACGACTTGGCTACGTGCCGAATGCGAGCCACGATCAGGTTGCCGAGTTTCTTGGCAATTTTCGCGAGCTGCAGCAAATGCTCAACGAGATCTGTGCGATCAACGCCGAGCTTCTGCGCCGTCGCGAGAGTCTCGACTAGATGGATCCGGCCGTCACAGGCCTCGACGTCGCCAAGGCGGGCGTCATCCTCGCCAACATGATCGAAGCCTATCTTGCTGGTGGCGCCCCGCCGTCCAACCCGGAGGGAGCCGCTCATGATGATCTCCAAGATTGCCGATCGACATCTGTCGCGGGAAGCCTGCATCTACATTCGTCAGTCGACGATGGGGCAGGTCCGCTTCAACCAAGAGAGCACCGAACGCCAGTACAATCTGGCGGGCAAAGCACAGTCTCTCGGCTGGAGCCCGGAGCGGATCCGGATCCTCGACCGGGATCTCGGCCAATCCGGCGCGCGAACGACCGGTCGCGAGGACTTCAAGGTGTTGGTCAGCGACGTGGCGCTGGGCCAAGTCGGAGCGATCTTCTCCCTGGAAGCCTCGCGGCTGGCGCGATCGAACCAGGATTGGCATCGCCTGCTCGAGTTGTGCGCCATCTCCGGCACGCTCGTGATCGACGAGGATGGCTGCTACGATCCGGCCGAGTTCAACGACGGCCTTGTGCTCGGCATGAAGGGGACGTTCGCCCAAGCAGAGCTGCACATCATCCGCGCGCGCCTCCACGGCGGTAAGCTCAACAAGGCGCGCAAAGGTGAGCTGCGCTTCTCTCTGCCGGTTGGCTTTGTTTTCGACGACGATAAGATCGCGCTCGATCCGGACCAGGAAGTGCAGGGTGCGGTTCGAACGGTCTTCGAACTGTTCGAGCGAGAGAGCACTGCATACGCCGTGGTCCAACGCTTCCAGGAACTCGGCCTTCGCTTTCCACGTCGGTCGTACGGCGGCGCCTGGGACGGCAAACTGCTTTGGGGTCGACTGACCCATTCGAGGGTGCTCGGAATCCTTGCCAATCCATCTTACGCCGGCACCTACGTGTTCGGGCGATACCAAGCTTGCAAGCAAATTGGGCCGGCCGGCGAGATCTGCACTCGGTCCCGTCGCATGCCGCAGGATGAGTGGCGCGTCGTCATTCCTGATCACCATCCCGGCTATATCACCTGCGAACAATTCCTCACCAACCGCCAACGCTTGGCGGCGAACCGGACCAATTGTGAAGTCCTCGCGGGACCAGCTCGAGAGGGTTTTTGTTTGCTGCAGGGCCTGTTGATTTGCGGGACGTGCGGGCGGCGTCTGGGTGTGCGCTATACCGGCAATGGCGGTCTCTACCCAATTTATCAATGCAACTGGAAGCATCGGGAAGCCCTGGCGCGACGAGCCTGCATGGGCGTGCCCTCCGGACCGCTCGACGACGCCATTGCCAAGCGTCTGGTGACGGCCGTCACGCCGCTGACGATCGACCTCGCGCTCGAAGCACTGAGCAGCCTGGAAGAGCGCGATAAAGCCATTGCCACACAGTGGCGTCGACGGATCGAACGGGCACGCTACGACGCCGACTTGGCGGAACGGCGCTATGAGGCCGTCGATCCCGCTAACCGCCTCATCGCCAGCACGCTTGAGCAGCGCTGGAACGACGCGATGCAACGCTTGCTCGAACTGGAGACCGAACTGGCCAACTTCGAGCGTCAGACACTCCGTGCCGTCACGGCCGAGCAAAAGCGGCAAATCCTGCAATTGGCGACCGACTTCCCTCGACTGTGGAACGCTCCCACCACCGCAGCGCGTGACCGCAAGCGCATGCTCCGCTTGCTGATCAAGGACATCACCGTCGTCAAGGCTCCCGAGCCGAAGCTGCTGCGACTAAATATCCGCTGGCAGGGCGGCACGACCGAAACGGTCGCGCTACACCTGCGGCCGAACCGCGCAGAAGCTATTCGTTATCCCGATACGTTCGTTGCCAGAATCAGCACCCTCGCAGCCATCCACGACGACGACGCAATCGTCGCGCTGCTCAAGCGCGAAGGCCTCGCAAGCTCAACCGGCAAGCAATTCACGGTCAGCATGATACGCTGGATCCGCTACAAACATCGCATCCCCGGCCCGTCGCTTCTCGCCGGAACGTTAAGCGTCGGCCAAGTTCGGGAGAGATACGGGGTAAGCATGTGGGTGGTTTACTATTGGATCGACCAAGGTCTCGTAACAGCACACCGGAAGAAGCCCGGTTTGCCATACGCCATCACACTCACCGACGCGACAGATCGCACGCTGCGGGATTGGGTTGCAAATTCGCCCCGCCTTGCCTTACCGTCCCCAAATCCAAGTTGAACAAGGTGCATTATGCAGCCCATGTCGCGACGATACGCGACCGGGTTGTTCAGATGGCGGCGATGCTGGTGCTTGAACCCATCTTCGAGGCCGACTTGCAACCCGAGCAATATGCGTACCGCCCCGGCGCGAATGCGCTGGACGCGGTCAAGACCGTGCACCGCCTGATCAACACCGGGCACACGGCTGTGATCGACGCGGACTTACGTAGCTACTTGGACACCGCTTCATAATGCCCCCTGGTTCATGAGGTTTGATTGAAGAGTTCGGATTGCCGGGTTATCACCTTGATCCGGATTCCCTTTTTCCTGCCATTCGTGACGTGCACGACTTCGAGCTCGCCGCGCTTGACACGCTGCAACACGGTTTGGCGCGAGACACCGAGCTTGCGGGTTGCCTCGTGCATGGTCACGAAGCCGTCCCCAGCAGTCTCGCTGAATCGGGCGATGAGGTCATCGGTCAGGCGAATGCGCCAGGGTGCGCCGGGCGTCAGCTGCTCGCCCGGAATGATGCCGTGGTTGAGCCAGCGGTGCAAAGTCGAAGGGGCGACGCCGAGCACGACCGCGGCCTTCTTGATCGACGCCAGTTCGCCCTTGGTGGAGGACGGCCCGGCCTCGAAGCACGGGATGTCCCAGTGGCGACGCAGATTGCCGACACGGCCCGCCTCGAAGCGATGGCCGTACACCGTGGTGCGCCCCTGGCGATTGAGGATGCCGGCAATCACGGTGTCTGGATAATGGACGGCCAGCCGGCGGACGAGTGCGATCGTGTCCTCATCGGTGCGTATCGTGGCCGGCCGCGAGCGCGGCAGCGCGAGATCGATCTCGTTGAGCGCGCCGCCCTTCCAGCGCAGCGTGAGGTGGGCTGCAGCCTTGTCGCGCTCGACCTTTATGATGACCTCCTCGAGCAATGCTCGCAGCAGCTCTTTCCTGTCACGCGGCGTGGTCGTTGCCGCGTGCCAGACGGTGGCAAGATCGGGCCCGAGCGCGAGCAGACGGTCGCGCTCCTCTTGGGAGAGCACGCGTGGACGCTCCAGTTCGCGGCGTGCAAGCTCGGCCTTGGCGGCTTCGAGTGCGCTCAAGCTCTCCTCCCACTCGCGCTCCAGGCCGCGAGCGACCAACCGGTTGTCTGGATCGACGGCACGGTAGCGGCGCTCGGCGCGGCTCGCTTTGTAGCTTGCCCGCTCGACGCCGAGACGCCATTGCTTGAGCGAGGTCTCGCGATCTGCTTCGAGCCGCTCGGCAGCGGCGAGCGTGGCAGCGAGCTTTGCCGGCTCGAGGGCGGCGATGAAGGCCCGCGTGACGGCCTCGTCGATCTGAATGCCGCCAATGTTGAGGCAATAGACGCCGCGGCCCTCGACCAGGATCTTGCCCGGGCAATGATACCCCGGTGCGGAACTGCGCCCGCGATAGTGCGTGTGCAAGCGGCGTCCGCAGTGCCCGCAGCTGGCAAGGCTCTGCAGCAGGGCGCTGCCTTCCCTCACGGCGCCGCCCACTTTGTGCGGTCCGGGGCGGGTGTTCTTGGCGATGCGATCCTGGTTGGCCTCATAGGTCTGCCAATCGATGAACCCCGGATGATGGTCCGGGATGAGTACCTGCCACTCGGAGCGCGGCAGTTGTCGCACGCGCTTTGTGCGTGCACCCGCTGCATCCAGCATCGTCTCCTGGCGTGATTTGCCATAGGCGTAGGCGCCGGCATACACGGGATTCGTGAGCACGTGGTGGATAGCGGTGTAGCTGGCCTCGACCCAGCGGATCTCTGCGTTCTGGTGCATCTGCAGCGGGAATGTGAGCCCTTCCGAGCGAAACCATAGCCAGACGCGGCGCGCCGAGCCCGTCTCGGCGAAGCGCGCGAAGACGTTGCGGACGGCGGTGACAATGGCCTCGTCGGGGTGGAAGCGGACCTCGCCATCGGCCTCGCCCCAGACAAAGCCGACCGGCAATCCTCGGCGGAGTTCACCGCGTGCTGCCTTGTTGCGAATGCCGCCGTTGAGGCGGGCCCTCAGCACATGAAGTTCGGCCTCGCTCATGGTGCCCTTGAGCCCGAGCAGGAGGCGATCATTGAAGAGGGCTGGATGATAGATGCCATCTGCATCGCCGATCAGCGTGTCGGTGAGGCCGCCGAGGTCGATGAGGCGGTGCCAATCGGCGTTGTTGCGCGCTAGGCGCGAGACCTCGAGTCCGAGCACGAGGCCGACGTGGGCGAGTGCGACTTCGGTGGTGAGGCGGGCGAAGCCCGATCTCGCAACAAAGCCGGAACCGGAGAGCCCGAGATCCTCATCGATGACGATGATGCGATCGTTGGGCCAGCCAAGTTCACGGGCTTTGGCGGCAAGCGCATACTGTCGATCGGTCGACTCGCGATTGTGCTCGACCTGGGCGGCGCTCGACTGGCGCAGGTAGACGATGGCCTGGCGGGACAGATGGCTGGCCGTGATCTTGGCGCGTTCATTCATCGCTTGCCTCCCTCGTCGACCTGGCCGAGATCATGCGGGCGATGAGACGTGAGAGGATCTCGAGCGCCGCGATGCGCGAGGCTTCGTCGAGTTGCTCCCACGTCGTCGCCGACGGGGCTGCTGGAAAAGGGTTCGGTGGAAGATCGGGGCGGTCGAGAAAGGCCAGGTTCAGTTGCATGGCTGCTCTCCTTGCACTGCACCGACTCGACGGGTCGGTCGTAGAGAGCGTCAATGATCTTGCGCAGGTGGAGCAAATCGCCGAGCCGGCCGAGATCGTAGGCACCACCAGCATCGTCCGCCGGCGTTCGCCTTGCCTGCTCGGCGTTCCAATCGGTCCAGTTCGCCGGAATCAGCGAGCGGCTACCGTCTGGCAAGACCACGAGAACGAGGAGGACGCCGCGCCGCCGGATGCTGCTGATCACGGCCAGCGACTGGCCTTCGAAGGCGTGGCGCTCGCGGGTGATGGTCAGCGAATCCGGAATATCACGGTGATGGGTAGTCTGTGGCCGCTTCCTTCGATGAGATTCCGCACGGACCACTGATGAAATCGGTGGCGCGCCGGATCACCGATCGGCAAATCCTGCACCTGATCAAGGTATGGATCGAGGCGCCGGTGGAAGAGACGGACGATCGCGGACGAAAGCATCGAACTACGCGAAATCGGGACGAGCATCGCGGCATCCCGCAAGGCTCCCCGATCTCCCCGCTACTGTCGAACCTGTACATGCGGCGGCTGGTATTGTGGTGGAAACAATCAGGGACGCAGAAGCGGCTGCAAGCCGCCATCGTCAACTACGCCGACGACCTGGTGATCTGCTGCAAGGATACGGCCGATCTCGCCATGCAGACGATGCGAGAGGTGATCAAGAAACTGCAACTGGAGGTCAACGAAGACAAGACCCGCATCTGCCGTGTACCGGGAGAAAGTTTCGACTTCCTGGGCTACACGTTCGGGCGGTGTTACTCCCGCAAGGCGGGGCGGGCCTATCTGGGCACGAAACCATCAAGGAAGAGCATCAAGCGAATCTGCGATGCAATCCACGCCGAAACAGGCCGGCACACGACGACGCTATCAGCCGAAAAGCTGGTGAAACGACTCAACTTCAAACTGAGCGGATGGGCGAACTACTTCCATCTGGGACCGGTGTCCAAAGCCTACCAGGTGGTCGATGCCCACACCAGCTATCGGCTGCGCCAGTGGTTATGCAGAAAGCACCGAGTGACAGGAAAAGGGATCAAACGCTACCCTGACCAGTACCTCTACGAAACCCTGGGGCTGGTCCGATTGCCGGGGCTGACGCGCAACCTGCCGTGGGCGAAGGCATGAGCGCTTGTCCGAGAGCCGGATGCGTTAGCAGCGCAAGTCCGGTTCGATGAGGGGGATGTGGAAACAAGGACCATGGCTCGGTCACTCAGGCACCGCCAGACGAAAGGGGCGGAAACGGATACACCGGACCTAACGTTCTCTGCGCCACATCC
>Ga0209647_1002649_pt1 | contig 14348 bp, 11 predicted proteins | sample GraSoi_2013_60cm_FD_185827 | JGI IMG/M metagenome (GOLD analysis project Ga0209647, IMG submission 185827) | Grasslands soil microbial communities from the Angelo Coastal Reserve, California, USA - Sample 9_17_2013_60cm (SPAdes) (version 2) | ecosystem: Environmental > Terrestrial > Soil >...
CTTCGCCAAGTAAGGATCACGGTAGTCGGCCGCGGTCTCGAACTCGCCGCCGAAGGCGGTTTCGGGATAGGTCACGAACACCGGAAAATACGATTTTCCCTCGAAACGCACGTAGAACGGCTTGTCATTGGCGATGAACTCCGCGAGCAGCGAGAGCACGAACAACACCATGAAGATCCAGAATGCCCAATAGCCGCGCCGGTTGGCTTTGAAGCTCAGCCAGCGCCGGCGATTGAGCGGCGAGACCGCCAAGCGATGCCGCTCGGGCGGAACGGCAAGCCCCATCGGCGCCTGCGCCGTCGTCTCCGGCACCGCGATGCTGGTTCGCTCGTCCACCTCACACCTCCCGCGTCTCGAAGTCGATGCGCGGATCAACCCAGGTGTAAGTGAGGTCGGACAACAGGTTCACCACCAGCCCGACCAGCGACATGATGTAGAGCGTGGCGAATACCACCGCGTAATCGCGGTTGAGCACGCTCTCGAAGCCGAGCAGCCCGATGCCGTCGAGCGAGAATATGGTCTCGATCAGGAGCGAGCCGGCAAAAAACGCGTGCACGAACGCGCCGGGAAAGCCGGCGATCACGATCAGCATGGCGTTGCGGAAGACGTGCCCATAGAGCACTTGGCGCTCGGCGCAGCCCTTGGCGCGCGCGGTGAGCACATATTGCTTGCGAATCTCGTCGAGGAAGGAGTTCTTGGTGAGCAGCGTCATGGTGGCGAACGCGGAAAGCCCCATGGCGAAGATCGGCAACACCAGATGCCAGAAATAGTCGAGGATCTTTCCGGGGATCGACAATTGCGCCCAATAGTCGGAGGTCAGCCCGCGCAGCGGGAAAATGTTGAAGAACGATCCGCCGGCGAACAGGATGATGAGCAAAATCGCGAACAGGAATCCCGGGATCGCGTAGCCGATGATGATGATGCCCGAAGTCCACGTGTCGAATTGCGAGCCGTCCTTGATCGCCTTGCGGATGCCGAGCGGGATCGAGATCAGATAGGTCAAGAGCGTGAGCCAAATGCCGAGCGAAATGGAGACCGGCAGCTTCTCCTTGATGAGCTGGAGAACGGTGGTGTCGCGAAAATAGCTCTTGCCGAAATCGAACCGCGAATAGTTCCACAGCATCAGGAAAAAGCGCTGGTAGGCCGGCTTGTCGAAGCCGAACTGCTTCTCCAGGCTCTTGATGAATTCCGGGTCGAGGCCCTGAGCGCCACGGTATTTGGAGCTGATTGCGTCGATGGCGGCGCCGCCGCCGGGCTGCCCGCGCGCGCCGAGATCGCCGCCCGGCGACCCCGAGATGCGCGAGGTCGCTCCGGTGTCGGAGCCCGAGAGCTGGGCGATGACGCGTTCGACCGGCCCGCCGGGGGCGAACTGCACCACCACGAACGAGACCAACATGATGCCGAGCAAGGTCGGGACCATGAACAGCAGGCGCCGGATGATGTAGGCGGTCATGTCGTGTATGCGCCCGCGCTAGAGGACCTCCATCCGCGCTCGATGCACCCGGGCACCGCCGTCTCGCCGCGCCCGTGCTTGCGACCGCACATCGATGCGCAGCCGGGGCAAGCGCGCCTTGTCTGCGCAGGAAGACCGCGTTCGCTGCTGGCGCCGACGCCACCTCGCCGGTCAGCGCGCGGGCCGCTCACGCGCTATCCCCGCTGCTCGAGTTTTGCCGCCTTGTCGCGATCGTGCCACCAGGTCTCCGGGGCGCCGCGCGCGTAGCGCGGCTTGCTCGCAGGCCGGCTGAACACGTCCCAATAGGCGAGCCAGTGCGAGGCCTTGTACCAGTGTGGAACCCAATAGCGGCCGCTGCGGATCACCCGGTCGAGCGCCCTGCAGGCCATCGTGAGGCTCGTGCGGTTATCGGCGGCGATGATCTTCTCGATGAGCGCATCGATGACCGGATCGGAAATGCCGGCAAGGTTCTGCGAGCCTCGCATCGCCGCTGCCTGCGAGGAAAAGAAGATTCGCAACGAATCTCCGGGCGTGGTCGAGAATCCGAACCGCTGCACCGTCAGGTCGAAATCGAAATCGTCGACCCGCTTGCGATATTGCACGGGATCGACGATGCGCAAGTTCGCTTCGATACCCAGTGTGTTGAGATTCTTGATGAACGGCATGTGGTGCGGCTGGAACGACGGCTCGTCGAGCAGGAATTCGACGCTGATCGGCTCGCCTTGCGGTGTCACCCGCTTGCCGTCCTTGATGACGAAGCCGGCCTCCTGCAACACCGTGTTCGCCTGCCGCAGGAGCGCGCGGTCCTGCCCCGAGCCGTCGGAGACCGGCGGCACGAACGGCTCGCCGAACACCTCGTCGGCGACCTTGCCGCGGAACGGTTCGAGCAGCGCCAGCTCCTGCGGCGAGGGCTTGCCGACGGCCATCATGTCGGAGTTCTCGAACACCGAATGGGTCCGTTTGTAACTCCCGTACATCAGGGTCTTGTTGGTCCATTCGAAATCGAACGCGTAAATGAAGGCTTCGCGCAGTCGCTTGTCCTTGAGCTTGTCGCGGCGGGTATTGAAGAACCAGCCCTGCGCGCCCGAGGGCGTATCGTCCGGCAGGGTGTCGCGCTTGACGCGGCCATCGCGAGCCGCCGGAAAGTCATAGCGCGTCGACCAGATGCGCGAGGTGAACTCCTCGCGGAAGAGATAGCTCTTGCTGGTGAAACCCTCGAAGGCGACATCGCGGTCGCGATAGAATTCGTAGCGCACGACGTCGAAATTGTTCTGTCCGCGCTCCGTCGGCAGCTCGGCGCCCCACCAATTCTTGACCCGATCGTATTCGATGAAGCGCCCGGGATCGAATCGCCCCACCTGGTAGGGACCGCTGCCGAGCGGCGGCTCGAGCGTCGTCTCGTCGAAGGCATGCTTGGAGTAGTATTCACGCGAAAAAATCGGCAGCGAGGCCGTGAACAGCGGCACGTCGCGCGCCCGCTTGGGCGCAAAGCTCAGCACCACGGTGGCGTCATCGGTCGCCTCCGCGCCGACGAAGTCGCGCAGCAGTTGCTGGGCGATCGGGTGGCCTTTCTCCTTGAGGATCTTGAGCGAGAACGCGACGTCGTGGGCGGTGAGCGGGCTGCCGTCGTGAAAGGTGATGCCGGGCCGCATCAGAAAACGGTAGGCGAGCCCATCCGCGGATATCCGCACCGCGCGCGCGGCAAGCCCGTAGAGGGCGTCCGGCTCGTCGGCCGCGCGCGTCAGCAGGCTGGCGAAGGTGAGCTCCATGCCCTGCGCGCCGTCGCCCTTGAGGATGAAGATGTTGAGCGAATTGAAGGTGAGAAAGTTCTGATTGAAGGCGCGGGTGGCTCCGATTTGGGAGAACGTGCCGCCCTTCGGCGCATTGGGGTCGACGTAGTCGAAATGCTTGAATCCCGCCGGATATTTGAGGTCGCCGAACGCCGAGATGCCGTGCCGTTCGGGGCCCTCCTCCGCCCACGCCGGACGAGCGAGCGTCGAAGCGAGCGCACCGGCGCCCAGTGCGAGCGTATGGCGTCGCGTCACCTTGCAGATGTCGGTCATGGTCGCGTCCCTGTCTTGGCGGCTTTTTCCGCATCCCACCACCACACGGTCGGGAAGGCCGATGCGCCGTATTTCGGCAGCGGATCCTGTCGGTTGAAACGGTCCCAGCGGGCCGTGCGGCTTTTATCCAAGGTAAATTGCGGCACCACGTAGTAGTTCCAAAGCAGCACGCGGTCGAGCGCCCTGGTGGCGGCGACGAGCTCGGCGCGGTCCTTGGCGAAGATCACCCGCTCGATCAGGGCGTCAACCGCCGGATTTTTGATGCCGACGTAATTGCGCGAGCCAGGCGTGTCGGCGGCCGGCGTGCCCCAGTAGTCGCGCTGCTCGTTGCCGGGCGAAAGCGATTCCGGCCAGGAGGCGACGATAATGTCGAAATCCCAGTTGCGCAGCCGGTTCTCGTATTGCGGATCGTCGACCGTGCGCACGTTCACGGTGATGCCGAGCCGTTCGAGCGAGGGCTTGTAGAACAGGATGATGCGCTCGATGCTGGGGTCCTCGGTGAGGATTTCGACGCTCACGAGTTCGCCGGTCTTGGGGTCGACCAGCTTCTGGTTGCGGATCTCGTATCCGGCCTCCTTCAACAGCCGCATCCCTTCGCGCAGATTGGCGCGCACGTTCTCGGGGCTTCCGCCCACCGGATTTGTGTACACGGTAGTGAACACCTCGGGCGGTACCTTGTCGCGCACCTGCTCCAGGATTTCCAGTTCCTGGCCCTGCGGCAGACCGGAGGAGGCGAGCTCGGTGCCGTCGAAGTAACTGTTGATGCGCGTGTATTGGCCGAAGAAGATCTGCTTGTTCATCTCCTCGAAGTCGTAGGCGAAATTGAACGCGCGGCGCAGCCGCGGGTCCTTGAATTTGTCGCGCCGGGTATTGAAGGCGAAGGCCTGCATGATCCCCCGATTGCGCTGGGGGAATTCCTCGAGCACCACGCGCTTGTCCTTGACCGCCGGGAAATCGTAGGCCGTCGCCCAGTTCTTGGCGACGTTCTCCGTGCGCCAGTCCACGTGGTCGGCTTTGAAGGCCTCGATGGCCACGGTGGCGTCGCGGAAATACTCGAACCGCAGTTCGTCGAAATTATCGCGTCCGATATTGACGTTGAGATCCTTGCCCCAATAGTCCTTCACCCGCTCGTAGACGACGGTGCGGCCGGCGACGAACTCCTTGACCCGGTAGGCGCCGTTGCCGAGCGGCGGTTCGAGCGTGGTCGCGCCGATGTCGCGCTTCCTGCCGGCGGCGTCGGTCCCCTCCCACCAATGCTTCGGCAGCACGTTGAGCTGACCCAGGATGAGCGGCATTTCACGATTGCCCGGGGCGTCGAAGATGAAGATGACTTCGCGCTCCCCAGTCTGTTCCATTTTCGTGACATGCCGATAATAGGCCGCCGTCATCGGGCTGTGCTTCTTGAACGCCTGCATGGAGAAGATCACATCCTCGACCGTCACCGGCTTGCCGTCGTGATGGCGCGCGTTGGCGCGCAAACGGAAGGTCGCCGAGCTGAAGTCGCTCGCATGGGTGACCGCTTCGGCAATAAGCCCGTAGTCGGTCGAAACCTCGTCGAGCGACGGCGCCAGCAGCGTGTCGGAGAGCATGCCCGCGCCCGCCGCGATCGATCCCTTCAACCCGGAGACGACCTCGTTGAAGTTGTCGAACGTGCCCACCGCCATCAGCCGCACGCTTCCAGCCTTCGGCGCGCTCGGGTTGACGTAGTCGAAATGCTTGAAGCCTGCCGGATATTTGAGCTCTCCGAACAGCGACAATCCATGCTTCCATTCGAGCGCGTGTTCTTGCGCGCGCGCGGACGCGCCGAGAAACGGTGCTCCAAATCGGTCGAGGATGGGGGATAAAGCTGCAAGGACGCCGGTGCGAACGACGGATCGACGGGTCAGGCGCAAGGAAACCTCCGGGGCAACGACGCCAATGACGCACGCACTGGCCGCATTATCTCCGATTTGCGATGGCGGGGCACGGACATGTGCGCGGTCGGACCATCACTTTATCATCACTTTATAAGTAGGCGGCGACCGCGCCTGCGCCACTGATATGGTGGGCTCCAACGCGTTCATTACCAAATCTTAAAGTACGCGGTAAGGGGCCGCGAGCCTCGGGATGCTTCACTGCGCCTTCGGACTGCCGGCGGCCTCGGCCGCCTTGGGCAGCGGCGCCGGGTTGTCGGAGAGCGAGTTGAGATAGGCGATGAGATCGGCGCGCTCGCCGCCGCGCTGGATGCCGGCGAAGGTCATGTTGGTGCCGGGAACATAGCCGCGCGGATTGTTGACGAACTGGTTGAGCTCGTCGATGGTCCAATTGCCGCCCTTCGCCTTCATCGCGGCGGAATAGTTGAACCCGGCCTCCGACGCCTTCGGACGGCCGACCACGCCATACAGGTTGGGGCCGACCAGGTTGCGCCCGCCCTTGGCGAAGGTGTGGCAGGCCAAGCATTTCTTGGCCGCGTTCTCGCCGCGACCGACGTCGGCCTTGGCAAGCAGCTGCTCGATCGGCTCCTGCTTTTCCGGCTCCGCGGGCTTGCCGGCCGGCGCCTGTTCCGGCACCGCGATCTCGTAGCCGGGCTTGGCTAACTTCACCGGCGTGAAGATGGCGCCGGCGGCGATGTTGATCGAGAGCACGCCGAGACAGGTGCCCAGGATGGCACCGAGGATTTTGTTCACTTCAAAGGAGTCCATCGCCTGAAGGCTCGCGGAAGCTTGGGGAATTGCAAGCGGCGGCCGCGCTGGATTGCGGCGGTGCACAAATAGCCGGTTTGCCTCGCCTCTGGCAACCCGTATAAGCGGCCAACCCCCTCAGGGTGGCGCCGCGCATACATTTTGCCGCAAGCCGAGGGGCCGAGGCGCAGCGATGGCCGACGTTCTCATTGTCATCCCCGCGCGCATGGCTTCGACCAGGCTTCGGGGCAAGCCGCTGCTCGACATCGCGGGCGAGCCGATGATCGTCCACGTGCTGCGCCGCGCACAGGCCGCGCGGCTCGGGGAGGTGGTGGTCGCGACCGATTCGGACGTGGTCGCGGCCTGCGTCGAGAAAGCCGGCGGCCGCGCCGTGATGACGCGCGCCGACCACGTCTCGGGCTCCGACCGCATTTTCGAGGCCTTGGACGTCGCCGACCCGCAGCGGCGCAGCGCCATCATCGTCAATGTGCAGGGCGACCTGCCCACGCTTGCGCCCGCCGACATCGCGGCCGCGATCGGACCACTCGCCGACGGCGCGGTCGACATCGCCACGCTGGCGGCCGAGATTAGGCGGGCGGACGAACGCACCGACCCCAACGTGGTGAAACTCGTCGGCACCCCGGTTGGAGAGCGGCGCCTGCGCGCACTCTATTTCACCCGCGCCGAGGCGCCTGCCGGCGAGGGGCCGCTCTATCATCACATCGGCCTTTATGCCTTTCGCCGCGCGGCGCTGGCCCGTTTCGTGGCGTTGCCGCCTTCGCCGCTCGAGCAACGCGAAAAACTCGAGCAGCTGCGCGCGCTCGAAGCGGGGATGCGCATCGACGCCATCATCGTCGACAGCGTGCCGCTCGGCGTCGACACGGCCGCGGAGCTCGAGCGGGCGCGTGAAATTCTCGGGCGGGGGAAATAAGGCCCGCCGCGCGCATGAGCCGTGAGGACGCGCTAAGGCCATCCTCATCCTGAGGAGCGGCCCGCACGGGCCGCGTCTCGAAGGATGAGGATGACGCGCCTCACCCTTCGAGACGGGCCCGATAGCGCGTCGAAGACGCGCGTAAACGCGCTTTAGGGTCCCTCCTCAGGGTGGGGCGCGCCGAGCCGTTGACTCGGCGCGGCGGCGTGCGTACCGGAACGCCATGACGGCAGCCAAGAAGATCGTGTTCCAGGGCGAGCCGGGAGCGAACTCCCACCTCGCCTCGCGCGACGCCTATCCGGACTACGAGCCGGTGCCGTGCGCGACCTTCGAAGACGCATTTGCCGCGATCAACAGCGGCGAGGCCGAACTCGGAATGATCCCGATCGAAAACTCGGTCGCCGGCCGCGTCGCCGACATTCACCATCTCTTGCCGGATTCAGGCCTCCATATCGTCGCCGAGCATTTCATGCCGGTGCGGCATCAGCTCTTGGCGCCGAAGGGGGCAACGCTCAAGGACATCAAGACGGTCGAAAGCCACGTGCACGCGCTGGGCCAGTGCCGCAAGGTGATCCGCAAGCTCGGCGTCAAGCCGGTGGTCGCCGCCGACACCGCCGGCTCCGCCCGCGAGGTCGCCGAAATCGGCGACAAGACGCGCGCCGCCATCGCCTCGCGGCTTGCCGCCGAAATCTACGGCCTCGACATCCTGGCGCAGGACATCGAGGACGAGGACCACAACACCACGCGCTTCATCGTGCTTTCGCGCGACGCAAAATGGGCGAAAAGCGACGCCGGGCCGGTCATCACCACCTTCCTGTTTCGGGTGCGCAACGTGCCGGCGGCGCTCTACAAGGCGCTCGGCGGCTTCGCCACCAACGGCGTCAACATGACCAAGCTCGAAAGCTACATGATCGAAGGCAATTTCTTCGCCACCCAGTTCTACGCCGACGTCGAAGGCCATCCCGAAGACCGCAGCCTCGTGTTCGCGTTCGAGGAGCTCGCGTTCTATTCCAAGGAGATGAAGATCCTCGGCGTCTACCCGGCGCATCCCTTCCGCGCAACCTTCGAGGAAGCGGTCGCGTAACGCGGCCGTCATTATTGCCGCAGAGATGAACTCTGCCGCGTGCTTTCAATCGAGTGACCGTGACGCGGCGAACTCGGTCGGGTCCCTCTCCCATAGGGAGAGGGTTGGGGTGAGGGGTTAAGTGAGCAAGCACCCGATCAAAAAACAGGAGAGCAACCAAACTCGAACGGGGAAAGTGAAATGACCAAAGACCCGCTGACGGTGCTTAAAGTCTCATCCACCGCTTTTCGAGTACGCCTCGCCTGACCTGCGTGAAAAGCGAAAGCCGCTCTCGTCCCTGTCTAAAATGAGATCGACATCGGGATAATGCGCCCGCTCACGCTTGGCACGCGTGCCGACCTCAAGATAGACCGCGTCGCATTGCGACTTATTGACGAGATGATGGCCGTTGGCGACCCCAGCCTTGAAACCCGCGGCGTCGCCCCGCTGCAACACGGTCGTGCCGCCATCCTCGATCAGCATGATCTCACCCTCGAGCACGTAAACGAATTCGTCTTCGGCCTCGTGCCAGTGGCGGAGTGCGGAGGCGGCGCCGGGCTTAAGGCGCGTGAGATTGACCCCGAACTGCGTGAGCCCGACGACGTCGCCGAGCGCGGCCTTCTCTCGGCCCTCGGTAACGGCGCGCCATGGTTCGGGATAGACGCCTTTGGTTCGCACCGTTGCCTTGGCAATGTCTATCGTCGGCACCGCGCTCTCCTGTATGCCTCAATCGCGGATCGGCTCACCTGACTTAAGGTCTCTCGATGGGTTTCGAACCCCCTCACCCCAACCCTCTCTCCAAAGGGGGAGAGGGAGCGCACCAAACCCGCCGCGAGTGGTCCAATGCTGACTGTCATCCACGCTAAGCGGCGCGGTTCTTGATCAACTGCCTGGCGGATGGCTGAATCCTCGGCGCCGTACCGGCGCCCGCCGTCGGATCGCGCCGGCGGGAACGGTTGGCCGTGATGGTCGCGTCGCGCAAGCGCGTGGCGTCCTCACCATCGACGACCCACTCGATCTCCGAGCGGTTGATCCCGATGTCCTTGAGCGAGCGGTCATCGAGCGCACGAAGCTCGCGCACCGCCGCGTTGCGCTCGCGCCGCAGCGCGTAGGCGCGCCACCATTTGCCCGCGGTGGCGGCGACCGCCCAAGCCGCGGTACGCAATCCGCGCAGGACGGCGCCCACAAGGCCGCGCAACGCCCGGGCGCGGGCGACTTCCGCGCGGCGAATGATCCATTGCTCGTACGTCAACTCATTGAAAACAAATGCTCTTTCATTCCCGGCGCACATCTTCGTTCTCCTTCGATCACGATCTCTGGTGGGGCTTTACGCCCGCCGAACCATCACGTAAAATGAATAATTATGAACATAATCATCTTGAGATGAGAACGATGGATCTCACCGACCTGCATATCTTCCGCTCGGTGGTGCAAGCCGGCGGCGTCACGCGCGCCGCCGAAAAGCTCAACCGCGTCCAATCCAACGTCACCACCCGCGTGCGCCAGCTCGAAAGCGACCTCGGCGTCGAGCTGTTCGTGCGCGAGGGCAAGAAGCTGCACCTCTCCTCCGAGGGCAAGCTGCTGCTCGACTACGCGGATCGGCTGCTCGATCTTGCCGAGGAGGCGCGCGAGGCGGTGCACGATGCCGAGCCGCGCGGGCTGTTGCGGTTAGGCACGGGCGAAAGCACTGCCGCGATGCGGCTGCCCGTCCCCATGAACGACTATCTCGGCCGCTACCCCGACGTGACTCTCGAGCTGCGCACCGGCAATACCAGGGAGCTTGCCGCCGCCGTCCTCGGCGGCGACCTCGACGCCGCGCTCATCTCCGAGCCCGTCGCCGATGCACCGTTCGATAAAGTGGCGATCTACGAGGAAGAGCTGGTGATCATCGCCGCCGCCGGACATGCGCCGATCAAGTCGCCGCGCGATGCCAGGCCGCAAACCGTGCTCGCGTTCGAATTCGGTTGCTCCTACCGCCAGCGGCTCGAGGATTGGTTCGCCCATCACGGCGAAATGCCCGACCGCATCGTCGAAATCACCTCCTACCACGCCATGCTCGGATGCGTGGTGGCGGGCATGGGCATTTCGCTGATGCCGCGCAACGTGCTCACTACCTTTCCGGACGCCAAGCTGTTGAGCGTGCATTCGCTGCCGCCGGCCCTCGCGCACGCGCCAACCAGCCTGATCCGGCGCAAGGGTACGCTCGCGCCGAAGGTGAGCGCGCTGATCGAGGTTCTGCTCGCGCACACCGAGATGGGCAAAAAACGGCGCGCGGCGCGCAGCAACGGGCGGGGCGCTCGCAACCTCGGCTGACAGCCGCTCCCGGCGTCAAATCGTCTGATTGTACGCGCCGACCTCGCGATGCGTGCGCAGCACGCCGTCGATCGCCTTGAACATGTCGCGCATGCGCGCCTCCGACACCGGGCTTTCGACCACCACCACCAGCTCCGGCTTGTTGGAGGAGGCGCGAACGAGCCCCCAGGTGCCGTCCGCCACGGTGACGCGCACGCCGTTGACGGTGACGAGGTCGCGGATCGGCTGCCCGGCCACCTTGTCGGCGCGCGCTTTCGCCTGCTCGAAGTGCTTCACGACGTCGTCGACCACGCGGTATTTGACCTCGTCGGGGCAGTGCGGCGACATGGTGGGCGAGGACCAGGTCTTGGGCAGCGCATGCTTGAGGTCGGCCATGGTCTTTGCGGGATTGCGGTCGAGCATGTCGCAAACCGCGAGCGCGAACACGAGCCCGTCGTCGTAGCCGCGGCCGAGCGGCGGATTGAAGAAGAAGTGGCCGGATTTCTCGAAGCCCGCCATCGCGCCGATCTCGTTGACGCGGCGCTTCATGTAGGAGTGGCCGGTCTTCCAGTAGTCGACCTTGACGCCGTTCTCGCGCAGCACCGGGTCGGTCATGAACAGGCCGGTCGACTTCACGTCGGCGACGAAGGTCGCGCCCTTGTGTTGCGCGGAGATGTCGCGCGCGAGCATCACGCCCACCTTGTCGGCGAAAATTTCCTCGCCCTCGTTGTCGACCACGCCGCAGCGGTCGCCGTCGCCGTCGAAGCCGAGCGCCACGTCCGCGTTGACGCGCAGCACCTCGTCGCGCATCGCGTGCAGCATCTTCATGTCTTCGGTGTTGGGATTGTATTTGGGAAAAGTGTGATCGAGCTCGCAGTCGAGCGGGACGACCTCGCAGCCGACGGCGGCGAGGACCTGCGGTGCAAACGCGCCGGCGGTGCCGTTGCCGCAGGCGCAAACGACCTTGAGGTGGCGCTTGAGCTTCGGGCGCTTGGTAAGATCGGCGATGTAACGGGCCGGCAAGTTTTCGACGAAGGTATAGGAGCCGCCGCCGCGCAGATTAAAGCGCGCCTCGAGCACGATCGCCTTGAGCCGATTGATCTCGTCCGGGCCGAAGGTGAGCGGCCGAGCGGCGCCCATCTTCACGCCGGTCCAGCCGTTGTCGTTGTGGGAAGCGGTCACCATCGCCACGCACGGCACGTCGAGAGCGAATTGGGCGAAATACGCCATCGGGGTGAGCGCCAGGCCGATGTCGCTGACGTTGCAGCCCGCCGCCATCAGCCCCGACACCAACGCGGTCTTCACCGAGGCCGAATAGGCGCGAAAATCGTGACCGGTCACCACCTGCGGCGCGACGCCGAGCTCGTGGATGAGCGTGCCGAGGCCGAGCCCCAGCGCCTGCACCCCCATCAGGTTGATTTCCTTCTCCAAGAGCCAGCGCGCGTCGTATTCGCGAAAGCCGGTGGGCTTCACCAGCGGCTCGGATTCATAGGCATAGGTGTTGGGCGCGAGCGCGGGCTTCGGCTTGGGGAACATCAGCGGTTCCTGATTGCGGATCGATGCGCACGAGCCTCATAGCGCAGGCCCCGCGCCGGGAAAAGCGTATGACCGACGCTCCGAGCGAGAGATGGAACCGTGGAAACGCGTTTGGCTCAGTCCAAGACCAGCTCAAGCCTCTGCAATCCAGGTTTGACGTCGACCATAAGCGCAGTCTCGACATCCTTCGCGCCCTTTTTCGCGTGCGCGGAAACTTTCCTCAGTCCGGGCACGACCCGCTCAAGCGCGATTGTTTTGCCGCGACTGCGAGCCACTTCGATGTCGTCTACCGAGATGAGCACTTCGTCGTCGAAGTCGCCGGACAAAGTAAGATTGAGCGCGCCTGGTTTATTGGCCTCCTCTGCGGTCTTGGCGGCCGCCCTCGCATCGGCTGCCGCCTTCTCGGCGGCGGCCTTGGCATCGGTTGCAGCGTTCTCAGCCGCTCGGACCATCTCCTGAACTTGTTTCGTAACGTCGTCAGTCCCTTTCTTCGCCGCGGCCTCGAGCTCGGACAGGGAGGCGAGAAACTCCGTCCGCCACTCGGTGAGTTCGCCGGTCGTGATCTTATTCAGGTCGTTGCAGAACGCCTCCGCGAGGACGCGGATGCGCTCGCGCGCAACAATCTCGGCGGTCTTCCGGTCGGCGGCGTCTTTGAGCACTATCAACTCTCTGAGGAATTCGAATTGAACCTTGGTCCAGAGATCTCGAATCGCAAGAATGATCCCGAGATGACGGAAGTAGGTCGTGGTTTTGTCGGTCCCCTTCTCGTAAAAGCTTATCGCTCCCATGACGGCATAGATCGCGAGAACGGCGAGCAGGACCCCTTTATCGAATCCATCCAAACCCCATTTCTGAAGGGATGTCTCCGGCGCGAAGCGCAACGCCGCTGCCACGCCGGTCAACAGGAACGCGATTGATCCGAGCAAAGCCAGGACCCATCGAGAGCCGTTTGCCCATTTCGTATTTTGCCTGCGCAGAACCTCGTAGTAGGTAAACCGCTCGTCCTTCAAACGTCGCAGTTTTTCGAGGAGCGCCTCGACGAATTTGGAAAGTTCCAGCTCGGCGGTGCCTTGCGGCTCAAGCTCGATCGCGCGGAATGTATTTCCGACCACATTGTTGGGCATGGTCGAGGTCCTTTTTGCCTGGCTTACTTTCACACAGCGCCCGGTAAATACAATGTCGATTTGAGCACGCTCCCGACTACGCGCGCTCGACGTTCAAGAATGTTTGCGCGGCGGGCGCGCTCAAAGAGTCGATCAGATTGTTGATCGCCGCGACGTACTAGAACGCGACCTCAAAAAATAGCCGGTCTTCAACCACTTGTTCCCGTGTCGTCGGCGTCGGCCTGTCGACGCGCAGAACGAGGCCCTTGGCCTTTTCGTTGAGCGCGGCAACGAGCTCGTCGAGGGGCATATGATCCCAGTGTTTCTTCTTCGCCATCGCCTGGTCGACCGGGATCATCACGACGCGTAACTTCTCCATCTGTTCGAGGCCCTTCTCCCGCAAGGTCGCATTGTGACTGCCGTGGTGCCCGACCTTGTAGAAGATCGTGCGCTTGAGCAGGTCGGGCCCGGTGACTTTCTTGCCTCCGATCTCCCATTCGAGGCCTTGCCACGACAGCCAATTCCCGACCTGGGCATCGGCAGCGAACAGCAACACATCGCCGTCCGGGAGCTCGATGGCCAGGACCAGGCTGGTGTTGTTGGTGAGGCTATCGAGCTGTAGCGCCAACTCCGTCGAGCCTCCCAGCCAGTCGCTGTCGATCAGTCGCCAGTTGTCCGTCGCATCGGCCGGCGTCCAATATTGCTGCTGGAAGAACGCCATCTCCCTCGCGTACGAAAACGGGATTTCGTACTGCCCATCGAAGGGCCGACCGCGATCGTTGCTGTCCAACGCGGTGCCCGCGCCGGCCATGAACAATTGGAATCCATCGACCGCGAGGCCGTAGGTTTCCTTATCGCGCGCCGAGGGGTTGATCTTGCGCAATAACTTCTCGTCATGGGGCGGGCCAAGCACGTAGAACCTTGCCCCCGTGCCGCTGGGCTCTACCGGAGCATCACTCGGGAGGCAGAACCGCAGGTTCGACGACATTTCTCTGACGTTGGCGAGGGCGTCTTCGGTCGAGGCGCCCTTCGCCGCGCCGAAAAACTCCAGCAGCCCACCAAGCTCGACCGCCTCGGCGGCAGGCTCATCCCCCGCGAGCTGCAGACGACTGAGCCCGAGCCGCAGCGAAGCGAGTGCTGCGTCCCGCTGCGCTTTGAGTTTCTGGGTCAACGGATCGTTTCTATTTTCCGTCCAACCGAGCCAGACCTCGTGGACCTTGAGTTTGTCAAACGCGTCCTTGGCCTGC
>Ga0209647_1002650_pt1 | contig 14346 bp, 10 predicted proteins | sample GraSoi_2013_60cm_FD_185827 | JGI IMG/M metagenome (GOLD analysis project Ga0209647, IMG submission 185827) | Grasslands soil microbial communities from the Angelo Coastal Reserve, California, USA - Sample 9_17_2013_60cm (SPAdes) (version 2) | ecosystem: Environmental > Terrestrial > Soil >...
GCGCCTTATAGCTTACTAATGTCAGAGAACGGAATTCCACCTTCGGCATTACGGGATAATGGCCTATTGGCGAGTACCCTATGATATCTAAGGCGTGGGATATGAATAAGGATGCGCATACGGGATTGGGTTCGGCTTGTTCGCTAGCGTTCTCTTTGTCCTTTCGATTTTTGTGTAATGATGTGCAGCGAGGAGGCGTTAAACCCAGTCCAGGCCTAGTTTCCGGACCTTTATGCTATGCAGCATTCCACATCATTTGGTATGGCATCCCAACGCAGGACTCGTCATCGTGACGAGCCTCAGACGTACCCAATTCTCGGCCAGGGTTTTCGAGAATGGCATCGAAAAAGCTACCGACCTCTTCGCAAGCATGAAAAAGGTGTAAGCCACATGGCTTACACCTTTTTCCTCTTAGAATTCACTCACCCTAATGAACAGGTTCGCCAGTCTGGTCATCGAGAATAAGCTTGTCATTATTCTGACCCTGGAAGCTAAACATGTTGTCCAGCGTGCCAGCTAAGGCATCGAAAGACTGGTTCCCAATGCGGCCAAGATTCCAGTTATCCTCGATAAAGCGCAGAATTGAAGACTGATCTGTTATCGAGTGATCAACAAAGTTCTGCTTCGCAAAAGGCGAGATAACCAGAAGTGGCTGGCGTGGACCATAGCCACAGCGGTCCTGATAAGCACCTGGTTGAGGCGTTCCACAAGCACCAGGACCAGTCAATGCATCCTGAGCACTAGCTGAAGGCATCACAATCGGACCCATCACATGATCATACCAACCATCAGAGTCATCGTAGGCAATAACCACAGCAGTACTACCCCACTCAGGAGTCTTTTGCAAGGCGTTGATCGTATCCACCAGGAATGTCTGCTCATCGAGAGGGTTAGAATAGCCAGCATGACCATCCTGATAAGCAGGAGCCTTCAAGAAATTGACAGCAGGCATCTGTCCGGCATCTACAGCAGCCCAGAAGTCTGACAAATCATACTGGTGATTCGCCTGGTCGGTCTGGCCGATCATATCAACCGAGCCAGGTGGCAAGTGGTGTGGGTTGGCGGTCGATGTGTAATACTGGAATGGCTCATGATGGGGAATGTAATCTGTAACTGTAGCACCAGCAACATTCTTATGAGTTGTGCCGCATACAGCTACACCATTCACGACGCTACTGGGTTTGAAGCCACCCTGGAACCAGCCCCAGGTGATGTTCTGTGCATTTAACAGATCACCAACATTTGTATTGTTGTTCGATAGAGCAGTCTTGGTGGAGGTTGCAGGACTACAATCATCGTAAAGTGGGCGCGGATCACCAATAATAGTACCGTTGGCGACATTACCGGCGCTATCAGGCGTTATGGTTCCATGTGTCTGACCAGAGATGAGGTTCAGCGCACCTGGAGTCGAGGGCCCAAAGGTAGAGCTAAAGGAATTATCGCTCATGGCAAAATGCTGAGCGTAATTCCACATAGCCGTAACCGTATTCCCATCATAGTAATTCATGACCATACTTTTGTCTGTGCAACCCCCGCCAGATGCAAATTCGACAAACTTGTCCATCTTGCCCTGATCAAATGCGTTCTGCTCATTAGTATAACCATGATTCTGGTCACAGGTAACAACATCAGAAGGGATGTTACGATCCAGACGCTTCGGATTGGCTAGATTAGGATTGTTCTTGAGCAATGTATCGGTCAAGCCGTTGACCGAGGGCGTATTTGGACCAGCATTGAAGCTTGGCTCACCCTGAGGGTTTAGTGCATTGGGATAGGTTCCAAAGTAATGATCAAAAGAAATATTCTCTTGAAATATGACAACCAGATGCTTGATAGGTGTAGATGCCTCAAGTTTCGATAGTTCTTTGTCAGGTGCCGCATAGGTAGCTGCACTACTAAAAAGTAGAGCGCTAAACGCTAGAATAGCCGCAATAGTTGACCTTAACTTACGTTTACGTTTCATACAATCGTTCCCCTTCAAAAATATTTTGGGAGTGTGGCATTGAATTTGGACACTATTTTCCAAAAAACGCACACCAACGATTAGAATTTTACCATCAAGAGTTTAAGCGTATGTTATAGGATTATTAACGATTATGAGGTAGTTTGGTTGATGAAGCGGGCATCGTGAGTATGTTGAAATGCAAACTACGGATGACGGCGTAAAACAGCAAGATACAACTCCCTTCGTTGTGAAAAGCCCCAGCCAGTTTGTGCGAGCGCCGTTTGACGATGCTATACCGAGTTTTGTGTAACGCTACATAGAAGGAAAGCCCGGAAGCTAGGTCTGGACAAGTTTAAGCGCATTCTTGTTTCACACCATTACACAAAATTTGGGATAGTGTCTAGAACAACACCCACATCTTCTGTTCTCCAACAGCAAGACATGGGTGTTTAGTTCGACTGCCTGACAGTCAATACGGTTGACTTTTATTGACATTGGCTTACATCAGCGAACAGTAAACCCTACTCCCACGCGCCTATTTTCACGTAGCCCTTGAGCAGGGCGCGGGCAATGATGAAATGCTGGATTTCGTCTGTACCTTCGTAGATGCGGGTTACGCGCAGGTCGCGGTACCAGCGTTCGATGGGCATTTCGCGAGTGTAGCCCATACCACCGTGGATCTGCATGACACGATCCACGACGCGGTTGGCCATACCAGAGCCATAGAGTTTGGCCATACTGGCCTCGTGACGGTTATCCTGGCCCTGGTCGACTTTCCAGGCCGCGTGGAGGGCCAGCCACTTGGTAGCCTGAATCTCTACGGCCGAGTCGGCGAGCATCCACTGAATAGCCTGGCGATCGGCGATGGGTTTACCAAAGGTTACACGCTGCTTGGAGTAGTCCACGGCCATTTGCAGCAGGCGTTCGGCTGTGCCAACGCAACGCGAGGCGATCAGCCAGCGCCCCTGGCCAATCCACTGCATACCGAGCATGAAACCTCTGCCTACTTCGCCCAGTACATGATCTTCTGGTACGCGCACATTATCGAAGAAGAGTTCCGCGGGCGACCAGCCACCCATGGTGGGTACCGGGCGCGATGTCCAGCCCATGGACCGGTCAACGAGGAAGCAGGTGACGCCGCCGTTCTGGGGTGGCTTGTCGCGATCGGTGACGAAGTCGTCTTCATTACCGCCGGTAATAAATACTTTCTGCCCATTAATCACCCAGTCGCCGCCATCTTTCACCGCGGTGGTGCGGATGCCCGAGGGATCAGAACCGGCTCCCGGCTCGGTGAGGGCAAAGCACGACCTGCGTTTGCCTTCAATGGTGGGAACGAGATATTCGGCTTTCTGCTGCTCGTTGCCATGGTAGAGGATATTATCAGCATTGCCACCAAAGGTAAAAGGCACAAGTGTGCGCCCCATCTCAATGGCGATCAGGGCCGACATTACTGCTCCCAGGTTGGCTCCTCCATATTCCTCTGGTGTATTGATACCCCAGAAGCCCAGATCCTTTGCTTTCATCTGGAGATCATGATAGAGGCCGGGCTCGATACCCGTTGGATATTTGCCTTCAGCTTGCATGACCTCATTTTCGAGAGGCATAAGTTCGCGGTCCACGAAACGCCGTACGGTTTGTTGGATCATTTTTTGTTCGTCTGTCAGGGAGAAATCCATGGTGGCCCCTTTCGTCTTTGGCTGGTTGCTCTATACGCCGGTGTAGGACAATCAATACAGTTATTTTAACATAATTGACAGCAAGGCTGACAGCAAAACAGACTCTCCAGCAATCTCATAAATAAAGCGGTCATAATGTATCATTTAAAAGTTTTCCATGTTCTATCTTCTACATGTGGTATAATCTGGTCAATTCATTTATGGCTGGGTTCGGGTGTCATGGCAGGTATTGTTGGTATACTCCCGCTGGAAAGCTGAACTTGAGAAAATTATATACCCAAAAATTGGGGGAATAGCGTCCTAATAAGTGGCGCGCTAATTCTTCTTGTATAGTAAGACCAAGGATACTCCTGTTTGGAGCGGTCTAATGAGCGTGTAAGCAGGCAACTATGCGTTGTCCTGTCTGTAGGCCGAACAATGGAAGTGCTTCACTGTAACGCTGCCTTTTGAAGAGTAGATATTGGAGATGCTTGTCGAAACCGGAGCAGTTACTTTCTCTGATTCTCGTACGCGTCGTGCTACTGGCAACTACACTGGTGGAGGTTTTATGAAACCTATGGGCAACTCCAAACCTTTTGTTCTTGTAGTTGTGATCGTTCCTTTTCTCGGAACTGTTCTAGCAATCGGCCTGCTTTGGCAACAGGCCATCCACTGGTCCGACCTGACACTCCTGGCAACGATGTACACGCTCAATGCCTTCGGCCTGACCATCGGCTACCATCGCATGTTGACCCATCGCAGCTTCCGGCCCCATCCTTCCGTGAAGGCAATCTTACTTGTCCTTGGCTCCATGGCAGTAGCATCGCCTCCCATTGAGTTTGCTGCCACGCACATCAAGCACCATGCACAGTCAGATCGGGAGGGCGATCCACATAGCCCTGTTGAAGGCCTCTTTCATGCGCATCTAGGCTGGCTCTTCAAAGACCGCTTCGCTGACCCCCAGGTGTACTGCCGTCACCTGCTCAAGGATGCGATCGTGGTCTTTGTGAATCGCTCTTTCTTACTCTGGGTAGTTCTGTCACTCGCGATCCCGTTCGTGCTAGGTGGTTGGACCGGTTTGCTATGGGGTGGTCTGGTCCGCATTTTCCTCGTGCACCACTTTAGCTTTAGCGTCAATTCCATCTGCCACACCTTTGGCAAACGCGAGTTCGAGACCAATGATCGCAGTCGCAACCAATGGCTTGTGGCACTGCTGGCCTTCGGAGAAGGCTGGCACAACAATCATCACGCCTTCCCGCGCTCAGCCTTCCATGGGCTCTACTGGTGGCAGCTTGATTTCTCAGGCTATGTCATCTGGACGCTCGAACGCCTCGGCCTGGCACACGAGGTGTATCGCGTTCCACCAGTCTTGCTTGCACGCTCTTCCTCGCGCAAGGCAGGTCCTGTACCAGACTCCTCTCAACCTGGCAATGAAGTGATCTAAAACGTGCAGAAAACTCCCTCGGCCAGGGAGCAACGGTCCCTATCATCCTGTCACTAGAAGCAACCAGAAAGGAACAAATCATGGCGAGATTAGCAACGAAGACCACCGACCAGGCGGTTCAAATCACACTGTCCTTACTACAGGACGTGTTGAGTTCTGCTCCGGCCAGCAATGTTGCCGTGCGATTGTGGGATGGCACCACCTGGAAACCCGAACCAGAATCAGGGGAGCCCACGCGCTGCACGCTGGTGCTCCAGCATCCAGGTGCGCTGCGCAAGATGTTCGTGCCTCCGAGCGATCTGAGCCTCGGCGAGGCCTACATCTACAATGATATCGACATCGAAGGAGATATCGAAGCCGTCCTTCCACTGATAGAACACTTCCTTGATGGGCACTTGGGGATGGTGGAACAGTTGCGCTATGGGAAACGCCTGTTGAGCTTGCCGATGATGGGTCAACCTCGCCCCAGCGACGCAGTACCCAAAGTGCATGGCTTACGCCACTCGAAGGTGCGTGATCGCCAGGCCACCAACTATCACTACGACCGCTCCAACGAATTCTATGCGCTCTGGCTGGATTCGCGCATGATCTACTCCTGCGCCTACTTTGTGTCGCCTGATGACGATCTGGAGACGGCCCAGGAGCATAAGCTCGAGTACCTTTGCCGCAAATTGCGCCTGCAACCGGGGCAGCGTCTGCTGGATATCGGCTGTGGTTGGGGCGGGTTACTCATCTATGCCGCGCAGCACTATGGTGTGGAGGCAGACGGCATCACCCTCAGTCCGCAGCAAGCCAAACTCGCGCGTGAGCGGATCAAGGAGGCAGGATTGGAGAATCGCTGTCGCGTCGAGATCTGTGATTATCGCGAGGTGAACAAACCGCAAGGTTATGACAAGCTCGTCTCCGTGAGCATGGCCGAACATATAGGTAAAGCCTTCTTACCCACCTACTTCAAAGAAGCGTGGAAGCTGCTCCGTCCGGGGGGCGTCTTCCTCAACCATGGCATTAACGTTCACTCCTCTTCGCCCGTAACTGGACGTGATTTCATCAATCGCTATGTGGCCCCTGATGGTGAACTGGTACCGATCAGTACGACCCTGCAAGCGGCAGAAGCAGGTGGCTTCGAGGTGCGCGATGTGGAGAGCCTCAGAGAGCACTACGTGTACACGTTGCGCTATTGGCTCCGTCGTTTAGATGAGCACGCAGACGAAGCGAAGAGGATAGCAGGTGAGATGACCTATCGCATTTGGCGCTTGTTCGTCTTACTGGGGCTCCACGAGTTTGATGTGGGAAGGGGTAACCTGTATCAGACCTTGTTGGTAAAGACGGAAAAGGGAAGGAGCGGTCTGCCTCTGAGGAGAGAGGATTGGTATATCTGATCTAACCTGCCCTGCGGCTGCGCTGGCCGAAAATGCTCTTCTCATGGCAGTGCCTTAATCTCCCGTCAGACGATCAATGTGACCACGCTCACGCGCAACGTGGTCACTCACACGAAAGATAGCAAGGCACACAAGAATCGCTACCGCAGTCGTAAGTACCAACAGCCCTATAACTTCTAGCGTGCTGGCAATCGGAAAAGCCCTGGCCATAGCATCACCCAGCAATGTGCGGCGCATTAGCTCCAACCAGTAGGTCAGAGGCATTGCCAGCGCAATCTTTTCAACCCAACCAGGAAGAATAACAGTTATTTTAACATACTCGACAGCAAGGCTGGGCTCTTACGTAACTGCATTGTTCAAGGATATGATATGCTAGAAAAAAAATGGAGGGAAGGATGGAAGTCTCATCTTTTGCCGAGATCGAACCTGCATTCACGGAACGGATTCAGCGGATGGTCCGGTGTAATATGGCGACCGTTGATAGGCGCGACCGCCCACGTTCTCGTATCGTCCACCCGCTCTGGGAAGGATCGACGGGCTGGATGACGACTCGTCGCAATTTGCATAAAGCGAAACACCTTGCTCACAATCCATTTGTCTCAGTAGCCTACATTGCGGACGTCTCCAGGCCGGTCTACGTTGATTGCAAAACCGAATGGATCGAGGGTCTTGATCAAAAGCAACATGTTTGGAAGCTCTGTCTGGAGACTGCTCCCCCACTCGGATTTGATCCTGCGCCCATTTATGAGCGGGTGGACCATCCCGATTTTGCAGTGTTAAAGCTGATACCCTGGCGCATTGAACTGGTGAGTCCACCAGCAGAGCATATCGTCTGGCACGCTCCTAAGAAAGATTCTTGACACAGAGGATTTAGGATGTACGTGTAACGTCAAGAGAATAGTGAGCCGCACGCTGCTAAAATGTCACGATGGTAAGCGTAATATTGTTCACAGTTGTAGGTAAGCTATCTCTAATAATCCAGGGCACCCACCATGGAGTTTGAATATCGACCTTCGACACACCTGGCTGTCTTAGGAGTAGTTCACGTGCCTCTTCCTGTCTTCTACCTGCGATCAGTTCTATTACTCTTAGCTTCTGAATATTGCTAAAATGATAGAACCATAATCCACTTGCCCTGGCAAGTAACGAAATAGTTCCATATTTAGCATCTATTAAGATCACCTGTAGAAACGTTATTACGGCATTTTTCGCAAGCATGTAGTCAGCTCCGAGACGCTTCAATGTATCCGCTTTGAATAAAGCGTCCACTATAGATGAAGCTCTTAATTTATCGTAAACTTCGCCATTGCATGTCAGGGTAACAGTTACTTTCACTTTTGTTGCTCTCTGGTTTACAGCAGGATCGGAGATGACTTTACTTCTGCATTGAACAGTTGCCACGAGCGTTTCACCTGGACGAACCTGTTCTTGCACCAATCGTTGTGTAGACGGCTTCAATGTTAGCTCTAATGAATTTACAGCACCATTGATATCACTTTGTTTTACAAAATTATAGGGCTGAGGATCTTGTCCACCACTAAAAGCGGAAACATTTGTGACGATGATAGAATTGTTCCTGACACAGCATGGTTGATTAATACTAGCAGCTTTAATATTGCCACGTACGCCAACATTCAAAGCATGGGCGGAGACCGATGCTGAACCAAGGTAGGGAGGATTTATAGGTGGAATAATGGTAGGCGCATCAGTCACCACCAGTACCCCATTACCGTCTTTAATGACCGTACCAGCATTAACTTCTTGTGAGTAGCTCAATCCATTATAAAACGTCAGTATTCCTCTGGCCTGGACCCCTGAAGTTTCGGCCACACCGGTCGTTTTCACTATAGCCGATTGTGATGGTGTTGTAGAAGAAATGGAACGAGCATACACCTGACGCTGAGAAGAATGATCAATGCTTGTTGAAGTAAAAAGTTTATAGTCAAGGACTACAGGTATACTGGTCGGGGTAATTGTGACAGTAGCCTGGTGAGCAACCGAAGCAACAGCCCCCAAAATGCCTCCAATTATGACTACGAACACTATAAAGAGAAGAGAGGCGACCAGTGGCGAGGATCGTCTGGTTGTAAACTGAGAATTACTTGTACTACTCCTAGAACTGGCCATGGGAGAAGGCTGTTTACTCGCCTTTTCAAGGGCTGCGGCAAACTTTGAGATACTTGAGTAGCGCTGCAGCGGATCTTTTGCAAGGGCCTTCATCACTACCCGCTCAACAGCAGGTGGAATATCTGGGACCTGCGCGCATAGAGAAGGTGGGGGAGTTTTGAAATGGTGATAAACAATATCCTCCTCACTACCAGCAAAGGGATGGTTACCAGTTAGCCATTCATACACGGCAATGGCGAGGGAATACTGATCACTGGCCTCACAAGGACGGCCGTCGATTTGCTCTGGAGCTATATAGGGTAGAGTACCAACGACATTGTGGATCGTCTGAGCGTTGAGACCCTGGAGCTGGATGGCAATACCGAAATCAGTAAGTAGCACTTCATCTCCTGGCCCCAGCAACATGTTTTCTGGTTTAACATCACGATGAATCACTCCCCTATCATGGGCATATTGTAGGGCTCGAGCTAGCTGTTTAACATAGGATACGACTGTGCTCAATGGGACAGGGGTACCAAGAGTATGACGTTGGCGTAAGGAGCCATGAGAAGCATATTCCATTACGAGAAAGGGGATGTTATTTTCCACATTAAAATCGAGAACACGCACAATGTTGGGATGATTTAAGCCGGCAATGATTTGTGCTTCAAGCTCAAATTGTTCAGCCTGTTCAAATATCATCGAGGTATCTAGCACTTTTATTGCAGCCTGGGTACCGAGATTCACATGTTTGCCCAGATACACTTTTGCAGATCCACCTGACCCAAGCGTCTGCAAGAGTTCGTAGCGCCCAATTTGCCGATTAGAATTACCTGCAGTCCCTCTACCATGTTGAGTCATGCTACACTTCTCCTTTGCCGTTCAATTTTAACTTCGGTTCAAATCGCTACATGAAGTGAGACTACATATGCTTGAGGTTAGAGATATTTTATCAAACTATCTACAGAAAATTGACTTCACTTGGAGCGCCTATCATACATTTATAGATTCAATTATATTATAATTGGGTAATTTGAATAAGTCAAAGTTAATATAACATTAAAAATGTGCTAATTCATGACATTTTATATTTATTTATAAAAAATAGCCCCATAATAATTGGTCTTGCAAATAATTATCTAGATTAAAGCCGTAAAGGCTTTTAGTGACGCACTTACATTAACCAAAAACTACGAAAAACCATTCACTAAGCAGCTACTTACAAGTAGCTTTCCGCATAGCTCTGCTTTTAGCGAACAAGTTTCACTAGAGATCTAGACGGAAGAAATGGTATGAAACAAAGAAAGTTATAGATAATAGTATATTCATTTAGCCAGGATTTAAGGTAATATACATTTACTGTTGAAAATGTTTCACGTCGATGGGTATACTATGTAATAACCACGCAAAAACGTACACAGCTTCATCGTAGCAGGAGCATCACTGATGAAAGATCTTCTTGAGTACATATTGCAGAATGTAGATTATGAACAGCCAGGATGGGATGGCGAATTTTACGTCAGCATCAGCAAAGCGGCAGAACTATCGAAGCTTTCTGAAAGCCAGATACGCTACTTTGAAAGCTTGAGCGGCATCAATATAGGACAGAGGGAAGGTCCTAAGGAACGCAACAGGGTCTATACAAAGCGGGATGTGAGATTGCTTCGAGCTGTGTACCGGTGCAAAGATGCCCGGCCTGCTGAAATTGCGGAGGTTATTAAAAACCATCAAGAACAAATTCTCGAGCGTTTAGAGCAATTTACCTTGCCTCAAATAATTCAGCATGAAGAAGCTATCGCGGGGTATCATGTCCTCATCACAGGGTTAGTAGCACTGCTCCTGTCAATATGGCAAGAAGCCGCTCCGCCACCTGGAACCACGCTTGAAGGGGTTATTTTTGGGCCACAAAAAGAGTCCTGGAAAGCCTCATTCTTGCAAAGTATAGAGAGCAAAGGCTCTCTTGATCTGGCAGGCAGTTTGGTAGCCTGGTCAACGGGCTCAGGTAAAGCAAGTACCACCGATCTCAAAATATTCTTTTCACAGCAATCCTGGTACCTACCATATGTTGACGACCCCATCTGGGATACAAGATGGTTCGCCGATGCGAACAAGCCATTCGCAATCGCCGTGCAATGGCGTCGCTCTGAAAATGAAATACAAGAGCAGATGCCTTCGCTTCATCTGGATGAACATGGAAGTACGCTCACAACCATGTTGATGCACAGTCTGAAAAATGTACTCAATGCTCATCCAGGAAAATCCGGTGATGCTGTCTCAGTTTACTCCCGAGCTTCTTTAGGTCCGGTAGCGGTGTCGCATGGATTATCTTTGATGCTTCGCACTTGTATTCAACCATACTTCTCCAATTGCTATGCATATGTAGCAAAGTTCGAGAAAGATAATGATTTACACGTGTTAGAACATGGTGGGGATCCCGGCATTGGATATATTTCTCAATTTTTGAATAGCTCTCAGTTCCTGGATACGCGCAGGATCCCCTGGTGGATTGCCTTCGCAAAAGAACAGGCAAGTATTGCCCTTGATCAGGATGCGTCAAGGCGACCCGAGAGCCGAGAAGAACATGGTTCAGTTGTCTGTATTCCTCTTGTTGGGCAAGATAAGGTAGTCGGTGTCCTGGGTGTGGAAAATACCTGTACTGATCATACTGAGCATTGCCTAAAAATGAGAGAAGGTTTTGACGGTCCAGGATTACTACGATACCTGGTCTGCATGGCTGAGATTGCAGCAGATTATTTGAATCATCAAGCCTCCTCCATTGAAAGATTTGAGAGGTCTCAACTTGCATACACGAGACATGAAACAACCGAGTGGCACTGGAACATCTACCAGCAGGGAGGATTGAACTATACAAGGATCGTCGAGAAAATCCTTGATTGGACGGAGCAGATAGGTACTCTTGCTGAAAAAGCAGTGAATGTCGTGGTCATTGATATTGCGGAGGAGGATATTTTAGCGAGAGAACACAAAGGCTTTGATATTATTATCAGTTTATTGCAAAGAACACGCTTACGCATTAAAACAACGCTGCAAAGCGACCCCACTGCGGCAAGCCTCATCTCGAAGAATCACCTTGTTCTTTTTGATGAATCAGTCGCTGATCATCTTGTACTTGTAACCATCGACATACCGAGGGATTACCTGCGCGTCATCCTTGAACGTATCAAAAGGATCTGGCTGGCAACCAGTGATAAATTTGTCTGGGGTGAAAAAGAGGTAGCAGTTTCATTGCAGGTTGGTGTCTGCAGGTTTCCGAGTCTGGGATATGAAAGGGGCATAGCATCTGAAATGATGAAGCACCATCTCTGGATGATGTCTCAGCAGATGTTCGCGAAGGCGCCTCTAGAACATGTACTTGAGTACGATGCTGTAGTTGTTACTGAATAAAGTAAGAAATTGTAGGTTTATCGTGGAAGTAGTTCTTTTCATGTGGATTGTAGCTGCCTTCGCAATACTCTGCTGCGGTGTCCTCGATCTTGCAAAAATGGTTACTTCAATCCGATGGCTAAAACGGGAAGAGAGGTTCCCCGCTCTCTGTGATGAAGATCAACCCTTTATCATCACTCTTTTACCTGTTCTTCGTGAGCAGCGGCTTATCACAGATACACTCCACGCCTTCGCCAGATTGAAGTATCCGCAACAGCGGCATCACATCTTTGTCATCACGGCAGAGAAAGAATTAGCCCAGCGGGAAGAGGCTAAAGTCAGACTCGTATCACTTGCCAAAGATATTGCCTCCAAACAATTTTCCACTTCTTTTTTAGTGGAAAAGTACCTGGGAGTGTTTTCTGAAGATGTACTTAAAAAAGTACTTGCAACTGCCAGGCACAAGGAGAGTGATGGAGAGATTCACGCATTTTTACGCGAGGTCTTCGATGCATATCCTACAACTATCGATTTAGTCAAAGAGGATATTGCCTTCCTCAACAAGCAAGCTGGAATGCCTCTTTTCACTCATCTCCATTGTCCTTGCGTGGATGGGAATATGGGTCAGCAATTGCAGTATGCCGTCGAACAACTACCGTTGCACCTTCCCAACCAGGATATGCCTAAGAGTCATGCTTACCTGGCGATCTACAACGCAGATTCAAGACCGCATCCAGATACCTTTGAATATATGGCAAAAACATGTGGCAACTATCGCTTGCAATACCATTCCTTGCCACCAATTATTCAGCAGTCTGCGATATTTCTTGAGAACTGGAGCAATCTAGGGTCGAGTTTAAAAGGTCTTCTTCTGCAATCCGCAGCAATCCTCCAGACACGATGGGTAATGTCACACGAGATTCCGCGGCTACGCCGCCAAAGTCGTAGCGCGCTTTTATTCAATTCCGGCAAACTAAAGTTGCTGCAAAGGTTGACAGGAGTTGAGTTTGCATTGTGTGTAGGACACGGTTCATTTTTACGCTATGACCTTGCAGAGGAGCTCAATCTGTTCTCAATGAGTGATATCAGTGATGACTTGCTATGGAGCTTTCGTCTTTGCATTGAACACGTCCCTATGCTTCCGCTTCCTCTATTAGAGTCTGCAGAAAGCCCAACTACTGTCAATTCATTGATCATACAAAAGAGGAGCTGGTTTTTAGGTTACACCGAATATTTTCGCTGCAGGTCGCTTGCGCTTCAAACAAAGAAGTTTAAGAGATCTTCAGTGGAATTTGTCACATGGCACGGACTCATACGCGCGGTCAAATGGTTGTTTCTATCTCCAATACTTTTCCTGGTATTCGTATTACCGGTTCTCCTACATTCATGGCAATTATTGCTTATCTCCCTTGCGGTATTCGCCCTCTACGGTTTTAGTACCTATGCGGTAATATTGATGGAACTTGAGATGTTGAGGAAGAAAAGTGGAGGAGTTTGGAGCCCAGGCTCATTTTCAAATACCCACAAAATATGCTTAGTGGCTTTTAGCTTGCCAGCCTTCTTATTAGAAAGCCTGGGGCCCTGGTGGTGCCTTTTTCAATGCTTTTACTGGACCATGACTCGCACACCTGCCCATAAGCAGAAAACAGAACGTTAAGCTTGTCAAGAACAGTTATACCAACGAACGGAATATAATGCGCTACATTAACAATGATTGAGAGGATGATGAGATAGAATGGTCAGGATTGCATTAGTAGGCTGTGGCAAGCACATGCGAACAACACTTGTTCCATATCTCCGTCAACTAGAAGGATGCGACGTTGAGGTATGTGTCGATATAGATGAGTCTGCTGCCAGGACCATACAACAGATGAGCCGTGCTAAAAGCTGGGTAAACAGGATAGAGGAAGTTGATACCAGCAAAATCGACGCGGCACTCATAGCTCTGCCTGCCAATGTAGCTTATCAAGTGACCTCTTACCTGATAAAGCAGGGAATCGCTTGCTTTGTAGAAAAACCACCTGCGAGTACTACAGATGAGATCAACTTATTGGCCCAACTGGCAAGCGCGATGGAAGTGTATGTGCAAGTTGGCTTCAACTTTCGCTTTGCCGAAGCAATGGTTGCCTTTCATACACATACGGCAAGATATAGAAGCGATCCTTGCACTGCAGCCATAGAATTTAGAAGTAAGCACCCGTCAGGACCGGAATGGGGAATAGAAGATCCCATCGCTGCCTGGCTTTATCACAATGGGATTCACGCTCTAGATTTGTTGTTATGGACAGTAGGTGATGCGCATCTAGTGAACGCATATATCATTCGAACACGTGAAGAGAAGTTCACTATGGTGACAATGATAGAGCATACGAATACATCCATCTCTACGGTAAAGCTGGGAACACTGACTGATAAATTTGATCTAAGAGCAGA
>Ga0209647_1002656_pt1 | contig 14330 bp, 9 predicted proteins | sample GraSoi_2013_60cm_FD_185827 | JGI IMG/M metagenome (GOLD analysis project Ga0209647, IMG submission 185827) | Grasslands soil microbial communities from the Angelo Coastal Reserve, California, USA - Sample 9_17_2013_60cm (SPAdes) (version 2) | ecosystem: Environmental > Terrestrial > Soil >...
CTATCTTCTCGACGCTCCCTTTACCTGTGCGATATACTAAGTTCAGGCTATCGTCTCTCGAATAAAAGGAGCGTTGAGGAATGACCCAGACAAGAACTCCACATATGACCGACTACGAGGCTGAACGCCGCAATTTCCAATTGGGCCAATTTCCAGAATTGATATTCCGTTGCTCGACCTCAGCCGCAAAATCGGCCAATCCTGCCGAATATAGCCATACCCCGTAAGAACGGTTCCCACGTTTAGCTGCTTCAGCCACTATCTGCATAGCCATTTCCTTGTCAGGTATCACTTGTAAGTCTTCTATGGTTACGTTCTGCGGTATAGGGTTCGATGTATTAACACGGCGATACACACCAAGCGCCAGGGCCCGTTGAAAAATCATATTCCAGCTCCGACTAGGGAGCGCCTCCAGCATCATCAACTTATCCCCTTCGGGATAATTCACCTTGATATACTCATCCTCTTCCGTGGTCCAATCTTCGCTGCGCTTTCCCCGTTGCCGCCAGATTAAGCATACATCCGGCCTGTTGGCAAACGGCCCACGCCACAATACCGTAAAGCGTAGCCAATGCACGCTGACCTCTTCAATGGTGACACTTTCCGTAATGAGTCTGGCTAACTTCTGTTTGCGTGCCATCGTAGAGCCATCAAGCTGTCCAGGAATATCTGCTAATAAATCCTCCAATTCTTGGAAGTCCTTTTTAAGATCAGTCTGTTCTGCTTGTTCTTGCACTTCTAAAAGTTCCTGTTCCCGACCTCGTAAGCCAGCGAGCGACTTGTTATAATCATCTTTCTCTTTTGGAGTCAGCGTCAAAATCTTATCATGGAGAAAAGCGATCGTCTTCTTTATTTCCAGTCTGACATTGACGAGCTGATCGTCAAGCGATACCGCTTCCTCGACATGCTCCTCTTCTAATTTCAAGATACTGGCTTCAATCGTTTGGGCTATATGCTGATCGGCTATCGCCAGAGCCTTAATACGATCTAAAAAGATGTCGTCAATCAGATGAGCACGGATTGCAAAGGTAACGTCGCGGAGGAGTTTGCCTTGGGCGACATTATCTTTGACAAGTGTTTGACGCACATATTGTGGTTGCTCAGGGCAAGTGACATACAAGCGGCCAGCCGGATCACGCAACAGATACTTGAGGACTGCCTGCGCACTGTCTTCTCTTAGACTGCGGCGCTCCACGCCCTCAAGTAAGTTACCCTCGACATCCCGTCCAGTGATCTTATGATAGGCCCATAGTGCTAATTCCTTATCAACGATTGCTCTGTCACTGCCCCACCGTATGATAGCACCTTTATAGATAACCGCTCCGGCATAGCTGAGGTTGGATAGCATATACTTGATCGTTTCGATACATGATGGTTTGAAACCGCCAGGCACTTTGGTCATGTGGATTTTAAAGGTGTAGGTCAAAAAGTCATCGGCTGAAGGGTCGGGAAACAAATAAGGCATTACCTCTATCTCATGTCCCAGCTTATACACGTCATCAAGTTCTTTGAAACGGTTGAACATCCATCGTATCCGCTCGGCCCACGGCTCGTAGATGAGTATAATCTGCTCTTTCTTTTTACCTTTGGTGACAAAACCCATGCCGAGGTTGGTGCCGACAAACAGCCCTTGCAGCGCTTTGGCTTCCTGGCTGCCGTTCATGCGTCCCAGCACATGATCGTCAAGGTAGTTGCGGCTGGCAATCATCTTTTCAAGCAGAGCATTGCGGTCACTGGGCTTCGTGCAGTCATAGCGACGATGATCGGTTCTGACGAATAGGAGGACGTCATATTTGGCTAAAAGTTCAATGAAGGTCGTGTCATTGGTGTGGTACTCGTCCCGGAAAAGCCGATCCTCATGAATAATAACCAGCGAGCCGACAAGACCTGCTTTAATGTCGCTGTAGAGACGGTTCAGTTCTTTCCTCTGGTCAATGCGCTTTTGGCCGGAGACACCAGCCCCTTCATCATAGAGGCGCACCCATTCGTTTGTCTCGTCACCGCGCAGCCGCACCGCATAGTTCACGAGCTTTAACCGGCTCTCGCGTGAGAATATATGGTCGGCTTCTGCTTTGTGGTCGGATTGACGGATTAAAACAGCAGTATAGCGCTTCTTATCTATCTGTTTGGGAAGCTCGAAGTCATCCTTGGGGACGTAGGCTTTTAATTTTCGCATTGTCTCGCCTTTCATTGGAAAAAACAGATAGGCCAATATTTTTGTGGTTCCATTTTACCTCTGCCTGTCAAGTCGCTTCTGGCCTTTATTTACCAGGGAAAATTTTTTGGGGTGTATAGGTCATCCTGATCTGTAGAACCACCGTCCTACCAACCAAACGAGCGGATAAAACCTGGGCGTTTGGCGGCGGTGTGAAACTCACAAGCTGTCGCACTTCAAAGTTAAGTTTGGGTGCAGGACAGCATCCCAGACTCATGTAAACGTGGTATGATAAAGGCAACCATTACCTAAGCACATAGATGTGCCGTGCTCAATTCTGATACCGGAAGGAGTATAGTTTATGGTCGCTTCTCAGTCCCCGAATATGACCGACTACGAAGCCGAGCGCCGCAACTTTCAGCTTGATGTACCCGAATATTTCAACTTTGCCGCTGATGTCATTGACAAGCAGGCGCAGCATCCCGACAAAGAGGCTATGCTCTGGATAGGGCAGCATGGTGAAGAACGCCATATCACCTTCGCACATTTTTCCGATGCTTCCAGCTGTGCCGCGAATGCTTTCTCCGCATTAGGGCTTGGCAAAGGTGATCCTGTCCTGATGATGCTGCCCCGTATACCTGAGTGGTGGGAGGCAATCCTAGGATTAATGCGCCTGGGTGCCATTCCAATCCCGTGCACCACGCTTCTTACACCCAAAGATATTCGATTCCGCTCCGAAGTGGCAGAGGCACGGGCTTTTATCACCGATCAGGAAGGCGCGGGCAAGTTTGACCAGGTGCGTAAAGAATGCCCGACGATTACACAGACTATCCTGATTGCAGATCGCGGTTCTGGCACAGCCGATCGTGAAAACTGGACAGATTATCACACGATTACGGCGGAAGCCTCCACACAGTTCACAGGCCCGAAGACGCGCAGCGATGATCCTTGCCTGGTCTATTTCACCTCCGGCACGGTTGGCTATCCTAAAATGGTGCTGCATACCCACGCCAGCTATCCTATCGGCCATACCATCACTGGCAAATACTGGCTTGACCTGCATGAAGATGACCTCTTCTGGAACCTTTCAGAGACCGGATGGGCAAAATTCTCCTATAGCAACCTGTTTGGCCCTTGGATCATGGGCGCGGCCTTGTTTATCCAAGATGCGCGTGGTAAGTTCAGCGCCATCGAAACATTGGAAATGCTCAACAAGTACCCCATTACCACGCTGTGCGCGCCGCCGACCGCCTATCGTATGATGGTGCTCGACGAGCCGATGGCCTATCTGAAAGCCAACCCTCCAAAGGCGCTGCGTTACTGCACCGGCGCAGGCGAGCCACTCAACCCCGAAGTCATCAAAATCTGGCGGGATGTAACGGGCATGACTATCCGCGATGGCTATGGACAGACAGAGACGGTAATACTATGCGCCAACTTCCCGCCCTTAGAGGTGAAACCTGGTTCGATGGGCAAACCGTCGCCCGGCTTCGATGTGAGTGTGATTGACCACGATGGCAGCGAACTGCCGCCCAATAAAGAGGGAGACATTGCTGTGAGGGTCAAGCCGCAGCGTCCAATATGGTTGTTTAAGGAATACTGGCGCAACCCGGACGCGACCAGCGCCTGCATTCGCGGTGACTGGTACATCACCGGCGACCGTGCCTACAAGGACGAAGATGGCTACTTCTGGTTTGTGGGACGAGCCGATGATGTGATTATCAGCGCGGGCTACCGTATCGGGCCGTTCGAGGTGGAGAGCGCATTGAAGGAGCACCCTGCCGTTGCCGAGTCGGCGGTGGTGGCCAGCCCCGATGAGATGCGCGGTGAAATCGTGAAAGCGTATGTCATTCTCGCACCTGGCTATACACGGTCGCCAGAACTGGCAAGCGAATTGCAGGAGCATGTCAAGCGTGTGACGGCCCCCTATAAATACCCACGCGAGGTCGAGTTCGTGGATAGTTTGCCCAAGACGATTTCAGGCAAGATCAGAAGAGTAGAGTTGAGAGAGATGGAGAGAAAGAAGAAGTCGGGAAAATAACTTGTATCTAAATGTCTTTTTTACGCCCTCTGCGATTGTTGCGCCTGAAACAAGCACGAATGACATCTACATCGTGATAGATGTCATTCGCTCTACTACAACGCTCGCCGTCATGTTCGACCAGGGTGCGGCACGCGTCCTTGTAGCCGGAACTGTTGAGCAGGCGCGGGAAGCTGCACAGAAGATCCCAGGGAGCCTGTTGTGTGGCGAACGCAACGTCCAGCCGCTTCCGGGGTTTGATTACGGGAACTCGCCCGTCCAGTTCTCCCATGTTGATTTGAGCGGGCGGGAGCTGATTCTGACGACAACCAATGGAACACGCGCTTTCTATGCCTGTCCAGAAGGTTCCACAAGACTGGCGGGATGCTTCTATAATGCAGGGGCAGTGACGGCAAAAGCGCTGGCGCTCGCCCTGGAGCACGAGAGCAATATCAGCCTCGTATGCTCGGGTGAACTCAATTATTTTGCGCTCGACGATGCGGTGTGCGCGGGGTATCTCGCCCTGGAACTACAAAGACAGCAAGGGCCAGAGAAACCCCTACATCTCGATGAGAGTGCCCTGGCGGCTATGGCGCTCTACGAGGCATATAAGCCACCTAAAGTGCTTGATTACTCCAATTCGGCACGCTCGGTTATAGAGGGCGGCCTGCCGGACGATCCGCCTTTCTGCATGCGGACGAGCGTGAGTCAGAGCGTGCCGGCGGTCGTGGGGATGGATAGTGAGACGGGGTTGTTGGTGATTGAGAGGGTTCATTAAATGCCAAATACAACATTTGTTGACAGATGAGGCAATAAAATATAGAATATCGACGGACACCAAAACAGCGACAATGTAGTTATATCAAATCCTGCTAAGTAGTTAGTCATGAACTTCACCGTAAATTTGTCAGAGATCCTGTACTCGAAAAATTCAGACTGCCCGCGTTTTAACAGTGATTAACCGGATTTGGTATTATACGGCTCTTACCTCTATAAGCTCCTTTATAGTTCGAGAGCAGGAATGAGGTCATCATGGACCCGATCACACTTACCACGGTTGCCACCCAGGTCGTAGCGATATTAACCCCCTACCTTACTAAAGCAGGTGAAGAGTTCGCCAGTAAGTTCGGTGATGCAGCATTTGAACAGTGTAAACGCTTGTACGATGCGGTACGTGCTCGCTTTATAAAAGAAGCTCCAAAAGACGGAGGCAATGCGGCCCAGGCATTAGATGCTCTTGCCAAAGACCCCGATATGGCGAGTGCAGTTCAGACGAAGCTCGTTCGCATACTACAGGAAGACCCCGACTTTGCTGAAACAATCAACGTGATTCTTCACTCTGACCCCATTCAACGCATCACGGTTGGAGCGGATGCAAAGGTTGAAAAGACCCACATCAGTAATGAATTGGGCCAGGGAACCCAGACGATCGAGGGGGGAGACAGGGCTACTTTCTCGGATATCTCGATGAACATAGGCCCCAAGAGGGAGCAGGGAAGATAGATTTGCATTCAATTGACCGTGATAGGTACACTTAGAACGGCCTCAGTGTGGGAAAGGTCCGGCCATGTCGCTGAATCTATTCGTTGGACACAAACGCGAGTTACAACAATACCAGGCATTTCTCACAAGAGAAAATCCGTGGGTGCTCGTCATTAGGGGATTGGGAGGAAGTGGTAAAAGCACCCTGTTGGATGAATTAGAAAGACAGACCTCCCGCGACGACACATGTGTTGTCAGGATTGATTTTGCACAGGAAACGCTGAGAGAAGACTACTTAACTTTTTTGGAAGATGTTTCAGAACAAGTTGCTCCCCACTGTGATTCCGATCGAAATTACGAACTGAAAAAGAGCATAGCAACAGGACGCTATGAGATTGGCAAGCGCATTGCCAGTGGCAGTACCACGATAGAAAATTTAGAACAAAGTATAAATGCGGGGACTGATGCCGAGATAAGCAAAGCGACACTAAATATTGATGTGAGCGAAGCCAATAGGCAAGAAACTCGCCGGCAAATGCGAGAAATAGCGAAAGATAAATTCTATGCCCAGATGAGAACATTTGGAAAGCAGCGACTGGTCATCATGCTGGACACCTGTGAATGGCTGAACGAAGAAACTTCAGAGGCAGAAGCAGCCAGATGGGCCGGAACTGAGCTTATTAAGGGATTATCCTCGCGAATGCGCAATCAGAGTAAAGCATGTTATGTTGTGATGACAAGTCGTGTACGACTCCAATTAGAGGATATCAACAAGGTAGAAATGACGCTGAAAATGCTGGATAGGGCAGAGGTGAACCAGTACCTGGAAGCAATGGAGGTCAATGACCCCGTGATCCAGGATTATATCTATAACATGACCTATGGTCATCCACATAGCATCGCCATTATTTCCGATATCTGGGAAGAAAACTGGGACAGGCCTCTGAGCGCTGCGGATCTTCCAAGATTAAGAGGGTTATTCTATGAGCGTGCCATAGAGGATATTGTTGACAAAGATGTACTGAAACGTCTGCTGAAATCGCCGCTAGATGCATTGACGCGCTATGGAGTGCTCTTACGTCGTTTCAATCTGCCCTTATTACAAGCAGTCTTTAAGGAGTGGCTGCCAGAGCCAGAAGCAGGTAATCGCTTCAGCCAACTCATTCGTTATCCCCATGTCGAACCACTGGGAGACTTTAACTACGTCTTCCATAAGCTGCTGCGCGAGATCCTGGCAGGATATATTCAAGTACAAGAGCCTGAAAAATGGAGGCGCTATCACCAGCTCGCGTTAAAGTTTCTTACCCAGGCTTCGTTACGCACGCCAGACTGGTATTACCACCTGCTTGCCTGCGATGAAGAGAAGGGGGTATCGTACTGGAATGAAATCAAAGCTAGCGAACCACGGGAGTACATCGATGCATTGAGAGAAGCTGCCTGCGATAAGACATTGATGCTCACACCAACTGCGATGCAGAGTATGGATATCCATAAAGACACTATTGGCAACATCGCGTAGAGCGGGAGGGAGTATGCCGGAGGTCCTATTTGTTGGGCGAGAGCGCGAAATAGATGTCTACAAGAAATTCCTGGCGAGAGAAACGCCCTGGGTGCTGATCATCACCGGCCTGGGAGGCATCGGCAAAACCACGCTCCTGCACCGACTGGCTGAATATACTTCGTCAGAAGCCACACTATTAAAGACAGGCGTCGTTACGCTCGATTTTGCTAATGAAGAACTCCGCAATGATCCCTTAAAGCTCCTGGATAAGCTTACAACTGACACTGCACCCTACTGTGATTTACAGCAGATTGATAGTGAATTCAAGAACGAATTGCTAGAGAGCCTTGATCAACTTGCACAGCTCAGCAAGGAGAGAGCACAAACAGGTACCAGCGATCCTGAAGACCTGGCATTGCGAGAAATACGCCATCAAATGCGAGAACTAGCAACAGAAGCATTTTATTTGCAGATAAAGACGTTTAAGTTAGATCGATTGGTCATGATGCTTGATACCTGTGAATGGTTGAGCGAGCCGGAAGGGATCGAAGTTGGTCAGTGGGTACTGGATGAGCTTATTCCGGAGATACACACGCGTATCCGGCAAAAAGGCCGCCAGTGTCCCGTTGTAATGTTCAGTCGTTTACAGCCCAGGTTAGATGTCATCAAAGGGCAAGATCAACGACGCCTCACCTTGCCCATGCTCGGTAAGGCGGAGGTGGATCACTACCTGGAACACATGGGCATGCGGGACGCTGAACTCCGGCAGCGCGTCTACGAGGTCACGCATGGTCATGCGCTGTGCGTCTCAACTATCGGCGACTTCTGGCAGCAACGCGAGGCACAAGAGCAGCCACTGACTCTTGCAGACCTGCCTGAACTACAGGTACAAGAGTTCAGCGAGATTGCATTGATGCGCTTCACCAACGAGCGCGTACTGAGGCAGCTTAAACCGCCTTTTAAGGAACTGACCCAGTATGGAGTACTCTTACGCAGTTTCGACCTGCCATTGTTACGAACTGTTTTCCCTGAATTGCTACCCGAGCCTGAAGCGCTCGAGCGCTTTAACCAGCTTATTCGTTACCCCTTTATTGAGTCGCGGGGAAATTATCGTTATGCCTTTCACGAACTGCTGCGCGAGGCATTGCCAGAAGAGACGCAAAAGGAAGACCCTGAAGCGTGGAAGGGCTATCACAAGCGAGCGCTAGACTACCTTACTACAGTATCGTTTCACTCGCCGGACTGGTACTATCACCTGCTCGCCTATGATGAAAAGCAGGGCCTGGAAGCATGGCAACAGGCTATTCAAGAGGCCCGCGAAAGCGGGAAACGTGAATATAGCGGCGCATTGTTACAAGCAGCGCTCGACAAGGCATTAAAACTCTCACCGGAGGCACACGCGGAAATCAAATATGAAGAGGGGCGCTTCAATTATTACGGTGTACAGTGGGAAGAAGCCCTGAAGAGCTACAAGGAAGCACTTGCCTTCTTTAAAGCTGAAGATTTATCTGGGCACGCCAATTGCTACCAGGCTATCGGAGACGTCCAGCGGGCCCTTGGTAAGCTTGATGATGCTCTAGAGAGCTTTGAGAAAGCGAGAGCGTCCTATCAACAGCTAGGAGACCGGTTCGGGGAAGCCAAATGCTGCCAAGCGATGGGGGACGTCCAGCGCATGCGCAATGACCTGGACGCCGCCTTGCAGTGTTATGAACGGTGCCTCGACCTCTTCCGGCAGGTCAACGATAAGCTGGAAGAGGCTAAAGCGTTGGAAGCAGTAGGCGATGTCCAGCAACTACGCAATGATCTAGACGCTGCGCAGCGGACTTATGAGCAGGCTTTAGCGCTGTACCAGGAGGAGAAAGATCGCCTGAAGCGGGCCAAAGTGTTGAAAGTCATAGGTGATGTCCAGCGACTGCGCCAGGAAAGGAACGCCGCTCTGGAGAGCTATGGGCAGGCATTGGCTCTTTTTGGTGAGTTAAAAGAGCCGGTAGAGGAAGCAGGTGTGCGGCGTGCATTGGAGGAAATGGAGCGATCACGGAGCGAGCAAGAGGCATTGGAGCAGAGCAGCCCTAAGCAATTTAGCCAGTCGGGCCAGGCAATTCCAGCCACCACGGGAACACCGATGGCTATATATGATGCCCCTCCTTCACAATCACAACTGATAAGACAGCGTCCTCCGAAAGCCCAGAGTCCTTTAAAAGTTGGCATGATACTAATGATTGGTCTTGCGCTGGTTCTCCTGGCAGGAAGTGGAGGCCTGATTTTCTATGTACATTCTAGTGCTCCCAATTCTCCTACTGCAAACGCTGCTGTTACTGCTCAGGCTAATGCTACAGCACTGGCTGCCACCGCCACCACTTTTGCCCAGGCTAATGCTACAGCACTGGCTACCATCACCCCCACTACTTCATCAGAACCAAGTTCTTACCTCCTTTACCCTCCCTATACTGGGACGCTGGCGCTCAACGACTCGCTGAATGATAATAGCGGTAACAACTGGTTCGAGGGTGGTTCTTCCAATGGTGCTTGTGTTTTTACAGGAGGAGCCTATCACGTTTTTGCAATACAACTAGAGACAACTATTTCCTGCCCTGCAAGAGCTACCAACTTCAGCAATTTTGCCTATCAAATACAAATGACTATTATCAAAGGTGATTTTGGTGGATTGATCTTTCGACTCAACACTAACGATAACTTCTACCTTTTTGGCATTAGTACCAAAGGATCTTATAATCTTAGCATCCATTCCAACAATAGCGGTTTCCAAACATTAAGTGGCGGCCAAAGTTCGGCTATCAACACGGGCCTGAGTCAACCCAATCTAATTGCAATCGTAGCAAGCGGTAGCAAACTTGATTTGTACGTGAATCAACAACTCATCAGTACTGTAATTGATGGCACCTATAACCGTGGTCAGATTGGGGTTTCTGCAAGTGCATCTCAAAATCAAACTGAAGTAATGTTTAGTAATGCGCAAGTTTGGACATTTTGAACATCATCTCCTTCTTGGCGAGGAATGATTTGAGCGTGGTTATGATCGGGTAAATGAGAGCGGGCAGATAACCATAGTTAATGGTATCCACGGAAGCGACACTATCCGCACAATGAAAGAGGAGATGTGGAGGCTTTCATGTGAATTTGCAGTCTAAGCTACAACTTTTTACCAGCAAGGGCGGCGCAAGCATCCCTGGATTGAGGGTGGAGCAAGCTCCACCCCTACGCGGTTTATAGAACGGGTCGCAAATCCGTATCAATCCACCCTCACAACCAGCTTCCCAAAGTTTCTATTCTCCCCCATCACCCTATGTGCCTCTGCTATATCCTCCAGCGGGTACACCTGGTCGATGACCGGTTTTACTTTTCCATTTGCCAATAATGGTAACACGCTTGTGGCAAAACGGCGCGTGACTGCCAGCTTCTCTTCAAGAGTGCGGGTGCGCAGGGTGACACCGCGCATTGAAATACGCTTGTGCATCAGCATGCCCAGGTTGACATTTGCCTGTGCTCCGCCCATAGTTGACAGGAAGACGATACGCCCCCAGGGAGCCAATGCCTGGAGGTTCTGTTCCAGGGAGGGAGCACCGATGAAATCAATTATGACATGTACGCCCTCGCCGTTGGTCAGCCGGTTCACTTCAGCGGCAAAATCCTGGTCAGGTAGGCCTACATCTAACCCCAACTCTCTGGCTAACTCAAGTTTGTGCGGGGTGCGCGATGTGCCGAATGTGGTAGCTCCTGCCGCGTGCGCCAGTTGAATGGCGGCTGTGCCAACACCGCTGCCCGCGGCATGGATCAGCACACGCTCACCCATCTGTAAGCCTGCCTGCGTAAAGAGGGCATCATGGGCGGTCATAAAGACTTCGGGGATTCCCGCGGCCTGCACAAAATCAAGATTCTGGGGGATTTCAACCAGCAGGCCTTCGTGCGAGAGGATATACCCCGCCTGCGCTCCTCCACCTGTGAGGCCCATCACGCGCTGGCCCGGCTTCCACGCTAGCACCAGGGGTCCAACAGCGTCAACCTCGCCTGCAAATTCGAGTCCCGGAATGTTCGCGGGCGATCCCGGGGGAGCAGGGTAGCCTCCGGCACGTTGCAGCAGGTCGGCGTGATTGATGCCCGCGGCATGCACGCGTACGCGCACCTGGTCGCCAGTTGGCTGCAGCATCTCGACATCCTGTATCTCCAATACCTCCGGGCCACCGGGCCTGGTGATGATGACTGCTCGCATGAGTTTTGCTCCTTAAATAGTATGATTTGCAGAGATGTGGAATCTTGTTCCTGGGCATGGGATAATATCCCTACTATGATACGTATGGTTGCTGGTGATTGTCAAAGTTTTGGCGACATTCAGGTGGTTTTTATATTTAAGGGGCAAGCGAGTTACGCTTCGCAATGGAACAGTGGGGGTGTGGGAAATTTAGTGTAGGGGAAAGACGATTGCGCCGCCTTTCGCGGGGCCAGAGCCCGGTATGGGTTCACCCCCGCGAAAAGCGTTGCTTGCCGTATGAATCACGCGCCAGCCAGTTGCTTACTGAGCTGTGGCTGTTTGTGTCGCTGCTTGCTCTGGTGCGCCAGCGCCTTTATCAACAGCCTCGAGATCAATCTCGATGTTTATATTTTCGCTCACCAGCACGCCGCCGGACTCAAGCGCCACGTTCCAGTTGAGGCCCCAGTCCTTGCGGTTAACCTTGGCTTTGGCACTCATGCCCGCAACCTGGAAACCAAAGGGAGTTTTAGCCTGACCGTGGTACTCTGCTTTGAACGTCACCGGCTTGGTTACGCCATGCATCGTCAGGTCCCCGGTCACATTGTACTCGTTGCCGCCAATGTGCTCGACCTTGTTGCTCTTAAAAGTGAGTGTCGGATAGTTTTGTACGTCGAAGAAATCAGGTGAGCGCAGGTGCCCATCGCGGCGCTCATCGCGCGTATCTACACTCGCTGCGTCAACTTGTGCGTCAACCCAAGAGTTTTCGGGATGCTCTTCATCGATATGAAGATGGCCGCTGAGCACGTTAAAATGCCCTCTGATTGTGGTAAACATCATATGCTTAAGGGTAAATGCCGCTTCTGAATGCGCTGGATCAATTTCCCAGGCCATTAGAGATATCCTCCTGTTGTTTTCTTACTAACAAATAGTTAGTCACTTACTAACCATAGCTACTATAACACACAATACTTCCGTTTGTCAAGTGCCTAACTTTATGGAAGTAAAGAGATGGTTACTGCTTATGATATAATCTGCTCAACAACGATAGTCGTGATGCAGAGCAGAGGATAGAGAAAGCATGTTCACCCTCAATGACATATTGCAGGGCAATGAGGGCAAGCTTCATTTGCATAGCTCGGCACCGCCTGATCCAGCGCAGGTATTCCCTTCAGCACAACATGACAGCCGCCAGGTGGGCAGAGGAGATCTTTTTGTCGCTATCAGAGGGGCACATGTCGATGGACATTGCTTCATCCCGGCGGCAGCACAGGCAGGAGCTGGCGCTGCGCTCTGCAGCGAACCAGCAGAGGATGTGGCGCCTGATTTCTTGCAAATCATCGTGCCCGATGTCGTCCAGGCACTACATGCCACCGCCCGTGTGCGCACGCAGCGCCAGCAGAACACCATCTTTATCGGCATCACCGGCAGTAATGGTAAAACGAGTACGAAAGAAGCTACTGCTGCTGTTTTGAGCCGGCAAGCTCCAACACTCAAGACTTTCGCGTCCTATAACAACGAGATCGGCTATCCGCTGACCCTGTTACGGCTGGAACCGGGTCATCGCTATGCCGTAGTGGAAATGGGCGCGCAGTGGGTAGGAGAACTGACCTGGCTGTGTAATACCATAGCCAGGCCTGACTGGTCAATCATCACCAATGTAGGCGCGGCACACCTGGAGTTCTTTGGCACGCAGGAGGGCGTGATCAGGGCTAAAAGCGAGCTGGTACAGGTGCTCGCACCGGAGGGCATCGCCATCCTCAATTACGATGATCTGAATGTACGCAATATGAAGACGGCTGCGCGGGTTCTCTATTACGGACTTGGTGAGGAGGCCCGGGTGCGCGGCAGCGATATACGAGGCGATACCCTGCGAGGGCTCAGCTTTACACTAAACTATGCCGGGCAACAACAACGAGTACAGTTACATCTAGCAGGCGCTCATGGCGTTATGATAGCCCTGGCGGCGGCTGCTGCCGGCTGCGCGGCACAGATGAGCCTCGACGAAATTTGCGCGGCATTGGAGAGCCTATCACCAGCCAAAGGGCGTGGCGAGATCAAACCAGGACCAAATGGCAGCACCCTGATTGATGACACCTACAACGCCAACCGTCAATCAATTGTCGCCATTATCAGGGCTATAGGTGCTGCTGACCTTGCCCCTGGCGGGAATCGATGGGCAGTGCTGGGCGACATCTTCGAGCTAGGCCAGTATGCACATGAGGAGCACCTGGCAAGCGGCAAGGCGCTGGTTGGAACGATAGATCACCTGGTTGCGATTGGCGACCAGGCACGCTTCTATATCGAGGGAGCAATCCAGGCCGGGATGCCAGAGAAAAGTACTCATTACTTTGGCGCAGATGTCGAGAATACCCAGGAATTAGAGGTTGCCAAGCTTGCTGCTGCCGACCTGCTCAAACGCGAGGTACACCGTGACGACCTGGTCTTGATCAAAGGCTCACGAGGTATGCGTATGGAGACGATGCTACATATGCTTTAGCTGAGAAAGGACTCTGGTATGGAGAAAAAGAAGATCCGCATAGGCCTGGTTTTCGGAGGTCGCTCTGGCGAGCACGAAGTGTCGCTTGCCTCAGCCGAGTCGGTGATGGCAAACCTGGACCGCGACAAATACGAAGTTGTACCGATTGGCATTACCAAAGAGGGATCGTGGTTACTGGGCACAAAGCCACGCGCATTGCTGGCGGCTGAACAGAGCGCCAGTCCGGGTCTGGAGGAGACAACGGCGGTAACGCTAACTGGCGACCCCCGCTTACGCCGCCTGATCTCGGTGGAGAACGGTGAAGAACTTGGCAGCAGGGGCGCACTGGACGTTATTTTTCCAGTCTTGCACGGCACCTATGGAGAGGATGGCTCACTGCAAGGACTGCTGGAAATGGCCAATGTGCCCTATATCGGCTGCGGCGTGCTGGGTTCTGCACTGGGCATGGACAAAGAAAAGATGAAAATC
>Ga0209647_1002657_pt1 | contig 14322 bp, 12 predicted proteins | sample GraSoi_2013_60cm_FD_185827 | JGI IMG/M metagenome (GOLD analysis project Ga0209647, IMG submission 185827) | Grasslands soil microbial communities from the Angelo Coastal Reserve, California, USA - Sample 9_17_2013_60cm (SPAdes) (version 2) | ecosystem: Environmental > Terrestrial > Soil >...
GGAGTACAATGCTTCGCAATCCATTGTTATTGTTCCGTTGTCCGGCAACCGCTTCCAGACCGTCATCGGTATCGTAAGAAAGAACGAGTTGTATAACCGCAAGTTGATCACACTGAGTTCAAAAGTATGTCCGGTAGGTCCGCACCTCGATCTGAAAATGCTTTTGGAACAAACGGCTTTCTTCAACTATGCGCGCTTTGTGATCCGTGAAAATTACCTGCAGGTGGAAGCTGTATCCGGATATGACAATGCAGTCGAGGATGAGATAAAGGAAATGATTCAGGAAGTTGCCAACCTCGCCGACCAGTATGAGATGAAACTGACGGGGGCGGACGTAAACTAAGAAACGTGTCACGTAAAGGGCGCAAAGGAAAGTCGCAAAGAACGCTAAGCTGAAGCTGATATTCACCCCTGCGTGCTTTGCGTCCTTAACGTTGCGCTCTTTGCGTGAACCTGATTCTAACATGCAATCGAATAATTCCCGATATTTGCATTAATGCAAGCCGTCTTATCGTCCCCGCCCCAGAGCGGGGGAGGAAAGTCCGGGCAACATAGAGCATCGTACTTCCTAACGGGAAGGACTCCGATTAACGTCGGAGGACAGACAGTGCCACAGAAAATAAACTACCCCGACTGATGTATCGGCCGGGGAAAAGGTGAAACGGCGAGGCAAGAGCTCACCGCCCCAAGGGTGACTGCGGGGGCACGGCAAACCTTACGAGTTGTAAGGCCAAATAAGTGACGCCCGTTTACGGTATAGCGGCTCGCTAACTGCCCCGACTTGTCGGAGCAGGCGTCACGGGTAGGCTGCTTGATCCCGATTGTGAAATCGGGGCCAGATAAATGATAAGAGCCCCGACTTTAGTCAGGGAACAGAACCCGGCTTACAGGCTTGCATTAATTTGATTTCCACACTGATAAACCTTCCGGTTCTGTCCCGGAAGGTCTATCTGTTTTTTTTGTTTTATTGTTATCCCTATGCCTAAGGTCCTGATCATTGAAGATGAAGCAAGCATCCGCGCGGTGCTGAAAGATATTTTAAAAGACCAGAAAGAGCTTCACCTGGAAGTGGACGAGGCCAAAGACGGGGCGGAAGGACTGCATAAACTAGAGAGTATCCACTACGACATTGTGTTTTGCGATATCAAGATGCCCAGGATGGACGGCATGGAGGTACTGCAAAAAGCCAAAGAACAAGGAATAGCATCCACCTTCATTATGATCTCCGCCCATGGAAGCACAGAGATGGCGGTTGACGCAACCAAGATCGGCGCGTTCGATTTCCTTCAAAAGCCACCCGACCTGAACCGCTTGCTCATTACCCTTCGCAATGCCCTTGACAAGAGCAATCTGGTAAAGGAAACAAAAACCTTGCGCAGAAAGGTTTCTCAGAAATTTGAAATGGTGGGCGAATCGGCTGCCATGCGGGAAGTAAAAGAAACCATCGCCAAAGTGGCCCCCACCGAAGCGCGGGTGCTGATCACCGGACCGAATGGATCGGGTAAAGAGTTGGTAGCGCGCTGGCTTCATGAAAAAAGCAATCGGGCAGGGGCACCTTTTGTTGAAGTAAATTGTGCTGCCATTCCCGCTGAGCTGATCGAAAGTGAATTGTTTGGCCACGAAAAAGGATCGTTTACTTCGGCCATTAAACAACGCATTGGAAAGTTTGAGCAAGCCGATGGAGGAACTTTATTCCTGGATGAAATCGGCGACATGAGCCTTTCGGCCCAGGCGAAAGTCCTTCGTGCCCTGCAAGAGAATAAAATCACACGCGTTGGCGGCGACAAGGACATCGCCGTTCATGTGCGGGTCATTGCCGCCACAAACAAAGACCTGAGAAAAGAGATTGAAGAAAACTTATTCAGGGAAGACCTCTATCATCGTCTTTCCGTCATCCTGATCAAAGTTCCTGGCCTTGAGGAGCGGAAAGACGACATTGCCCTGCTGGTCAATAAGTTTCTCCTGGATATCGCCCAGGAGTATGGATCCAAACAAAAGGAAATTGATGAAAAGGGGATAAAAGAACTGGAAGCCCATCCGTGGACAGGCAACGTCAGAGAACTGAGAAACGTTGTAGAGCGGCTCGTAATTATGAGCGGGGACCGGATAACACTCGAAGAGGTAAAAAAATACCTTTAAAATCAGATTTTCCTATCGGTGGTCCCCTTTTTCACATCCTTCTTACTATACGTAGGACATGTATACTGGCTGCAGGCCGAAATGAACACCAGCAACATTAAAAATGCAAGTACTTTTTTCATATAAAATTGGGCTTTGATAGAAGCAAAATTATCATTCTTTTCGGTTTGTACAAGTGCATTCCGGCGAATTTACCATTCGTCGACGATTTCGGTCTATTCAACCAATAAATTGCACCCTCGGACATCGCTATTATCCATCCTTCCAAGTACCTCAAAACTACCGTCTTGATGGGTTTTGCCTAAATCCTGGGTTTCAATAAAGGCACAGGAATAGATATTGGCAAGATCAATTACATTAATTGCTCCGGTTTGTCCCACCCGTACCCGGTCGAACGGGTCGTTGATATCCCGAATGACCACTTTCATGGCCGGAGGAGCAAGAAATCTTCCCCGGCCCAAGGAATAGGCTTGCGACAATAATTCAGTCATGCCGTACTCGGACAGAATGGAAGGTACATTGAACCTGGAGCAAAGATAACGATGTACCTCCTCCCGGGTTGACTCCGGTCGCTTGCCCTTCATTCCGCCGGTTTCCATGATCAGGCAATGACTTAAATCCATAGCATAGGTTTCGGCCAGGTCAAGCAAGGCGAACGTCACGCCCAATAACACGACTTTCTTATCGGAGCCTTTTAGTTCCTGAAGTTTTGCCACCAACGCATCCTGATCATTCAGGTAAAATCCGGAATAAACTGACTTGCTCTTTCGAATAAAATAGTCGGCCATGGCCACCAGCGAAGAACCTTCCCGCTCCATATAGGACGGCAAGAGTGCCAGAACATGATAATCCCCGAGTGGTCCGAAAAACTGATGAAAAATTCTTTCCGTGTGCTCAAGGTACCACCCCGACGATTTAACCTGGTGACGACTCGCCGTCTGGCCGGTTGTCCCGCTGCTGGTGAAGGTGGTTTCCGGATTCCAGGTTCCTGTTTGGATGTTGTGTGTTTTGAAGAATGAAATCGGCAAAAATGGAATTTCTTCCAGTGAATTAGCCTGTCCACGTCTCAGGTGGGTTACAAAATCATGGTACACCGTATTATTTTCGACCTGGAACCTGAAAAGCTGAAGGGCAATATCTTCAAAGTTCCCGTCGTTAACACCGGATAAAACTTCCTCAAAACTTTTAAATGTCTTCAAGCGTTGATTACTTTACAGGTCTTAAAGGTAGGAAATGAGATTTATTCGCAGTCTGGTAGGGATGGTGGTCTTGGCGGTTGCCTTTAGTGCTTGTTTTAAGGCCGCGGAATTCCCCATCGTCCCCGAAATAGAATATAATAATGTCATTTTCAGAAAAGGCCCCGCTCCCACAAAGGATGTTCCTAGTCCCGCTGACACGCTGATCTTAACAATCAATTTTAAGGATGGGGATGGGGACCTCGGACTGGACGCCTCCGAGACGGGCATTCCATATAATGATAAGTATTATTACCTGTTCAAGGACGGATCATTTCTTAACTACAAGGCCAAACGTACGATAGCAGGATTCGATACACTTCCGGATTTTGTTACGCCGTATAATTGCACCAACTGGGAGCAAATCAGGGACCAATCGCCACAACCTAAAGTAATCGATACCCTCTACTTCACGCTGAATCCCGATCACTTTAATTTCGTGGCTGACATTTATGTTCAGCAGGCCGACCAATCCTTTGCGCTGTATGACTGGAAGACGGAGTTTATATTTCCCAATTGTAACGTCAGTGGGTTTAATGGAAGGTTCCCTATCCTTTCCAAGGACCTGACGCAAAAGACAGCACAGGAAGGCACGATCCGGTACGCGATACCATCACCTGCCTGGACCATTTTCTTCAGCATCAAACTGCTGAAACTGAAAGTTTCTATCCGGGACAGGGCGCTTCACCAGAGCAACGTAGTCGAGACACCTCCTTTTACGCTGCAGTCAGTCCGGAAGTAGCCGGTAATCCGTATTCGGTATTCCGTATTAGATGACCTACCGAATAGGCTCACACTGATGAATGTTGATACTAATTTGAACAGTTCCTGCACTACGAATATAGTCGGGGAAAGCGATCGGGATCGGACTCCACCATCACTTCATAAATAGTATCGAAAACATCTTCCGGGTTGGGCTTCGAAAAATAATCTCCATCCGAGCCGTACGCGGGACGGTGTTCCTTTGCGGAAATCGTTAACGGCTTGGCATCCAGAAATTCGTAGGCACCTTGCTCTTCAAGCACTTTCTGAGCCATAAAAGCAGACGCACCTCCCGGCACATCTTCGTCCGCGAAGATCACCCGGTTGGTTTTTTTCACCGATTCAAGAATCCGGTGATGCACGTCGAACGGCAATAAAGTCTGAACATCAATTACCTCGCAGGAGATCCCGGTTTTTTCAAGTTCCTGAGCTGCTTCCATTACTATCCGGCACATTGAACCATAGGTTACGACCGTGACATCGGAACCAATCTTTAGCACGTCAGGCACTCCGAGTGGCACGGTAAATTCTCCGATATTATCTGCCAGCCGTTCCTTCTGCCGATATCCATTCAGGCATTCAATGATCAGAGCAGGGTCATCCGACTGAAGCATGGTATTGTAAAATCCTGCAGCCTGAGTCATGTCGCGGGGCACGAGCACATACATTCCGCGAAGGCTGTGAAGGATCATCCCCATGGGCGAACCGGCATGCCAGACGCCTTCCAGGCGGTGCCCACGCGTCCGGATGATCAACGGCGCTTTCTGACCACCCTTGGTCCGGTATTGCAGGCAGGCCAAATCATCCGACATGATTTGTATGGCATACAGTAAGTAGTCTAAGTATTGAACTTCGGCAATCGGCCGTAAGCCGCGGAGTGCGGCGCCGATCCCTTGCCCAACGATGGTGCATTCCCGGATGCCTGTATCCGTTACCCGCAATTCGCCATGTTTCTGCTGAAGACCGGCAAAGCCTTGATTCACATCACCAATTCTTCCAACGTCCTCGCCGAACGCCAAAATCCGCGGATCGCGTTTCAGCGCAGCATCGAAGCAGGCCTGAAGCACTTCACGTCCATCGACGAGAGGAGAAGAGTCACTCCATACAGGCTTGATGTGTTTTACCTTTAAGGCCGACCACTCAGATTGACTGTATAAATGGGAACTAAAGCGATCCAGATTTTCGGTAGTATTCCGTTTGATCCACGCTACAATTTCGTTTTTTAAAGCGGACTCTTTTCCAAGCATGACCCTCACGGCTTTCTTAGCGGCCTTGAATGCATCCAGCCGAAGCGGGTTTAATGTTTTGTCCATCGTTTCCCGGATCTCGACGAGTTCAACAAGTTCGGGATATTCACTCTCTCCTTTCTCGAGAAGCAGGGAAAGCTCCCGCTGGTCTTTCTGAATTTCCTCATTAAACGACCTCCAGGCAGCTTCCTTTGCCGCCCGCGCAGTGCCTTTAGCCTCTTTCTCTATACTATCCAGCTCGTCAACCGAGCCTATCCCCTCATTTAACATCCATTCGCGCATCTTCCGGATGCAGTCAAATTCCTTTTCCCAGGCCAACCGGGTTTTGGGTTTGTACCGCTCGTGCGAACCCGACGTCGAGTGTCCCTGAGGCTGCGTCATCTCGACGACATGGATGAGCACGGGCACATGTTCTTCCCGGCACACTTTTTCGGCCGCTTCATACACCTTGCACAGTTCATGGTAGTCCCATCCCTTCACGGTAAAGATCTCAAAGCCCTTCTCCGATTTTGTACGCTGAAATCCTACCAGTATTTTTGAAATGCTGCCCTTGGTGGTCTGATATTCCTGAGGCACTGAAATTCCATAATCATCATCCCATACCGAAACCAGCATGGGTACTTGCAGTACTCCGGCTGCATTGATCGCTTCGAAAAACATTCCTTCCGAAGTAGAGGCATTCCCGATTGTACCAAAGGCAACTTCATTTCCCCGGTTGGAGAGGTCTGAAAAATTTCTTAATCCCGGATTGTGCCGAAATAGTTTGGAAGCATAGGCAAGCCCTACTAACCGCGGCATTTGGGCAGCGGTCGGCGAAACATCTGCGCTGCTATTCTTTAACTTCGCCAGGGGCTTGAGGGCGCCCAGTTCATCGATCAGGCGCGTAGCGTAATGGCCGTTCATTAAACGACCCGCGGAAGCAGGATCCGCTTCCACGCTGGTGTGAGCGTAGAGTTGCGCAAAATACTGCTGCAGCGTCAATTCACCGATAGCAAACATGAATGTTTGATCGCGGTAATAGCCAGCCCGGAAGTCGCCATCACGGAAAACTTTGGCCATAGCCAATTGGGCTATCTCCTTTCCATCGCCAAAAATCCCGAACTTCGCTTTGCCCATGAACACTTCTTTGCGGCCGATCAGGCTCGCCTCACGGCTCTCGCAGGCAAGCCGGTAATCCGCAAGCACAGCTGCAGCTTTTTTTGCTGAAACTCCGATGGTTTTGGTTTGGCTCAATGAATCGATTTAAATCAAAAATAGAGAAAAACCAATGAGGGTTCAAAGCCAAAATATTTCCCCGAAGAAAATGCTGAATTCGAGATTAATTTCCAAAGAATTGAATTTGAATGGGCGGCATTGCGAAAGAATAATCCCCTCGTATTTTCTACCGCAGAGGCGCGGAGGCGCAGAGGCTTTTCTTTGCACTCCTCAGTGCCTTCTTCGCGCCCCTGCCTGCCGGCAGGCAGGTTTGCGCCTCCGCGGTGGAATACTATCTTTGCGCCCGAACCGGACGCCCGTACAAATCCATTTCAGGGTCCGCATCCCGGTTTCAAAGACTAAACATCCCGACCATGATCATTGGCGTACCCAAGGAAATAAAGAACAATGAAAACCGGGTGGCCCTTACCCCGGCCGGAACGCAGGAATTAGTGCGGCGTGGACATACCGTTACCATCCAGACGAAAGCGGGTGATGGAAGCGGCTTTGGCGATGCGGAGTATGGGAGCGCCGGCGCAAAAATACTTTCCACTGCAGAAGAGATTTTTCGTACAGCCGAAATGATCATCAAGGTCAAAGAACCGGTTGAACAGGAATATAACCTCATTAGAAAAGACCAGCTCGTCTTCACGTATTTTCACTTTGCCTCGTATGAACCCCTGGCGCATGCAATGATCAAGACGGGTGCCATCTGCCTCGCCTATGAAACCGTGGAACGCATTGATGGAAGCTTGCCTTTATTGGTTCCGATGTCGGAGGTAGCAGGGCGCATGGCCATACAGGAAGGAGCTAAGTATTTGGAGAAACCTATGAAAGGCCGGGGGATACTGCTGGGCGGCGTACCGGGAGTCATGCCTGCAAAAGTGCTTATTTTAGGCGGCGGTGTAGTAGGAGCCAACGCGGCCAAGATTGCCGCGGGTATGGGGGCCGACGTGACGATCACCGATTTGAACATCAACCGTCTTCGCTACCTCGACGACGTTATGCCTAAAAATGTGCATACGATGGTATCCAGCGACTATATGATCCGGGAGCTGGTGAAGACCCATGACTTGATCATTGGCGCTGTGCTGGTGCCGGGTGCAAAGGCGCCCAAACTGATCACCCGCGATATGCTGAAGAGTATGCGTCCTGGCACGGTGCTGGTGGACGTCGCCGTGGACCAGGGCGGTTGCATTGAGACCTGCAAACCGACTACGCACGAAGATCCAACGTACATTATCGATGACGTGGTACACTATTGCGTGGCCAATATGCCGGGTGCCGTGCCGTACACGTCTACCCAGGCGCTGACCAATGCGACCTTGCCCTATTGTATCAAACTGGCCGGTCAGGGATGGAAAAAAGCCTGCGCTGACAGTCTCGAACTGAAGAAAGGGCTGAATGTGGTCCAAGGCAAGGTGGTTTATAAAGCAGTCGCCGATGCTTTTAATCTTCCGTTCTCGGATGTTAAGGAATTTTTACTTTAATTTATGCCTCCTTCATTCTCGTGGAGGAATTTCATTTTTTCTCGTTTTGTTTTCAGGGGCCGGGGTGTAAAAGCTCCGGCCTTTTTTAGGCGGGGTTTCGCCACGAAGACACAAAGACAAGAAGTTCTTTTTTTATTTGACGCTCTCGATTACCAGAGTAAATAAATATTTGTGTCTTGGTGTCTTTGTGGCAAATTTCCGCGACCGTTATTCAAACGCCGGAAATGAATTAAGAAACTTTGCTTCCTGACCTGGTACAACCGCTTCACAACAATAGTGAACCATCCCATTCGTAACCGCCAGAAACTTCGCGCCGATATTCAAACGCCGGAAATGAATTAAGAAACTTTGCTTCCTGACCTGGTACAACCGCTTCACAACAATAGTGAACCATCCCATTCGTAACCGCCAGAAACTTCGCGCCGATATTCATGTTATAAACAGCGATTTGATTGAAGGCCTTTTGGCTGAGCTTGATCGTCGGCGATTTGCATTCAACGAGCATCCACGGCTTTCCGCGGCGATCATGAATAACAATGTCCGAACGTTTTTGAAGCGCATTAAAAGAAAGTCCGCTCTCTACTTTAAAGAGTGACCGGGGGTATTTCAAATCATGAATGAGATGATGGATAAAATGCTGACGGACCCATTCTTCCGGGGTAAGGACAATGTACTTCTTTCGAATTACATCAAAAACCCACGCTTTTCCTCCCTCCTTTTTTATCTTTGGGTCATAGGAGGGCAAGTTGAGAGGATACATGGGGTCAAAAATGATACAAACTTTTGTGCAATGAAAACGAAACAGGACATTGTTGAAAACTGGTTGCCGCGCTACACGGGAATGGCCTTAAAGGAGTTTGGGAAGTACGTGCTGCTGACCAATTTTGATAACTATGTTCGGAAGTTCGCCGAATGGAATGGTGTGGAGGTGCGGGGTGAAGACAAAGCCATGCTCAGCGCCACGGCCCAGGGGATTACGATCATTAACTTTGGTATGGGCAGTCCGAATGCCGCTACAGTGATGGACTGCCTGTCGGCCATCAAACCGGAAGCGGCTTTGTTTCTTGGAAAGTGCGGTGGCTTGAAAAAGAAAAACAGTCTCGGGGACTTTATCCTTCCTATCGCTGCCATCCGGGGTGAAGGGACCTCCAACGATTATTTTCCGCCGGAAGTGCCCTCCCTGCCCGCCTTCGCCTTGCAAAAAGCCATCTCCACTACCATCCGGGATTACAACCAGGATTATTGGACCGGCACCGTGTACACGACCAACCGCAGGGTGTGGGAATGGGACGAACATTTCAAGGATTATCTTATAAAGATCCGGGCGATGGCCATCGACATGGAAACGGCGACCATTTTTTCCACCGCTTTCTATAATGAAATTTCTGCCGGCGCACTTTTATTGGTCTCCGATCAACCGATGTTCGTGGAGGGTGTCAAGACCGAAGAGAGCGACAAATCAGTAACGACCAACTATGTAGATCTTCATTTAAGGATTGGAATTGATTCGTTGAAGCAGTTGATTAATAAGGGGATTACGGTGAAGCACTTGTTATATTGATTTTAGGACGGAATAGCCGCAAAGGCACGAAGGCAAGGCAAGCCGCACGAATGCTATTCATAGCTTCGTCTCCACCCTGATTCGCTCGGGGTCCCGGGTCAAATTCCATTCATCACTTTGTCGGCAATTTGGTGCGTGCCCGGGATGACATTTCATAGTTAAGGTGGTTAGACCTTAGTGTCTTTGTGGCTTTGTGGCTAACGTTCTCAGTTCTTTTCTGCGTGCTATAAAAAGGCCCGCGAGTCCAAGGGCAAAGAATATAATCAACACCAAAACAGAGTTCTTCATTCCAAACACCTCATCGATGTATCCGAACGAAAAAATACCAAAGACAATCGCCAGTTTTTCCGTTACATCATAAAAGCTGAAGAACGAAGCAGTATCCTGGGTGTCCGGCATCAATTTACTGTACGTGCTTCGGCTTAAGGATTGAATTCCCCCCATCACCAATCCGACGGAGGCAGCCAACCCATAAAAATAGATCTCGACGTTATTTCCTGCCTCTTTCAACGACGTGATGTAGTAGGCAGAAAGACAAACCCCTATCCATACCAGCACGACGCTGGCGAGGACCCTTAAATTCCCAAATACGCCCGACAACCTGGAAATCAGAATGGCACCCGGAATGGCCACCAATTGAATGATGACGACGGTGATGATCAATTTGTCGGCTGGTAAACCCAAGACCTCTTTGCCAAATAAGGTGGCCACCAGCATGACCGTTTGTACGCCCATGCTATAAAATAAAAATGCGACCAGGAACCATTTCAAAACAGGAAGGTGCTTCACTTGCTCCCACACTTTTCTCAATTCCCGGAAACCCGCTGTCAGAAAATCAGCATCCTGCTGACCGGCCGACCGGGTCCGGGGTAAGGCAGCAAATGTGATTTGAGCAAATCCGATCCACCAAAATCCTACCAATAAGAAAGTATAGAGCGGGCCGGAAGTCTCATCGCCTTTGTTGCTGAAAAAAATAACCAAGCCAAATCCGATGATCTGCAAAAGAACGCTGCCGATGTAACCCATGGAGTACCCCCTGGCGCTGATCCGGTCTCTGTCCTCCGGCTTCGAAATTTCCGGCAGGTAAGAATTGTAAAACACCAGGCTACCGATGTAGCCGATGGCTGCGAAAACAAAACAGGCAATACCCCAGCCCACGTTGGGTTGAGCACCTTTAAACCAAAACAGTCCGATGCAGGACAATCCGCCGAGATAGCAAAAGAACTGCATAAACCGTTTCTTATTGCCGCGGGAGTCGGCGATGGATGAAAGAATAGGTAAAAGGACAGCAATAGCCAGGTATGCAAATGCCAACGCATAGTCATAGAGAGCGCTAGCCTTGAACGTCCTCCCCAAAAACGGAACCCGGTCGCCATAGGCAGCCGTCGTAATACCGCTGAAGTAAATCGGAAAAAAGGTGGTCGTGATCACCAGATTATACGCCGAGTTCGCCCAGTCGTACATGCACCAGGCGTTGATGATCTTGCGGTTGTCCATCAGGAATTCTATCTAATAATAGTGATTTTTCTGTTAAGAACTGCAGTGGAATTTTTAACCGCGGAGGCGCAGGGGCGCAAAGTAGGCGCAGAGGCAATAGATACTTTGGCTTGTCTTTCAAATAATCCTTTTAATCCCCAATTGCTATTAATTAAAAATTACCTACCGATTGTCCTTGTGATCTGTGCGCCTCCTTTGCGTCCTTGCGTCTCCGCGGTGAAATTTTAGCGTAGGATGCGCAAAATTTGATTAAGTTTGCGGGCTTTTCCCGGAGAGGTGTCAGAGTGGCCGATCGAGCACGCTTGGAAAGCGTGTTTACCGCAAGGTAACGTGGGTTCGAATCCCACCCTCTCCGCTCTTTGTGAACTTTGTGTCTTCTTTGTGAACTTCGTGACCTCGCATTTACCTATGTCGTCATCTCCCCTGCCAACGGCTTATCGATCTTGCTCCTTGCTTTTTCCGATCCAAATTCTCCCAGCAATAGCATAAGCTTCGTCACTGCCGCCTCGATAGTCATATCTGCCCCGCTCACCACCCCTATTTCTTCCAACGCCTTGCTCGTCTCGTACTTTCCCTGGATCACCATTCCACCCGGACACTGGGAGATATTTAATACAATCACTCCCTTTTGAATGCTCTCTTTTAGCAAATCGATAAACCAGGATGCCGAGGGTGCATTCCCCGAGCCGAAAGTCTCCAGGATCAATCCTTTGAGGCCCGGTGCCTTTAGAATGGAACTCACCGTAGCAGGACTAATCCCGGGAAAAAGTTTCAGGATGGAGATCGCTGAATCAAATTTCGAGAGCAACTTCAGGTCCCCGGCCTGGAGGGACCGGATCGCAGCAAAATCATAGTCGATCGTAACACCGGCCTTCGCCAAAGGGGGATAATTCTCCGATTCAAATGCGTCGAAGTGCATACTCTCTACTTTTTTGGAACGGCATCCGCGCAATAAAGCATAATCAAAATAAAGGCATACTTCCGGCACAATTGCCTTTCCTTCTTTTTTCGCCGCGGCAATTTCCAGCGACGTGATCAGGTTTTCACGCGCGTCGGAACGCGGTTCACTGATAGGCAGTTGAGCGCCCGTAAATACCACCGGTTTATTTAATCCTTGCAGCATGAAGCTCAGGGCCGAAGCGGTATAGGCCATGGTATCCGTACCGTGAAGTACCACAAACCCGTCCTGATCCTGATAATGTTCTTCGATGATGCTTCCAATGGTCTTCCAGTGCGACGGTTCTACATTGGAAGAATCAATAGGATGGTCAAAGGAGATCACCGTCAGATCAAGGAACAGGCTGCGCAACGCAGGAAGGTGCTCGAGGATGAGTGAGAAATTAAAGGGCACCAGTACACCATGGGTATCGTGGGCCATCCCGAACGTACCGCCGGTATAGATGATCATCACCCGGGCTTTTGGTTTTTCCGGTAGAGCGGTGTTGATGTTGACTTTAGTGTAGTTCATGGTCTGAACTGTGATTCTTTTGATTTTTATTGTGATTAAAATGAAAGCTAAGAATCCTTGTCGGCAGGACGAAAAATTTTCCCTGAATTTCTCGACGTAGCCTCCTGCAATTCCTCCAAAGAGATTTTTTTTATCTCAGCGATCTTGCCGGCAATGAGTGGTATGTAAGAAGGCTCATTTCGCTTTCCGCGATAGGGAACGGGTGCTAAGTAAGGGCTGTCTGTCTCCATGACCAGGTTATCCAAAGTAATTTCCGGAAGGACTTTATCCAACCCGCCGTTCTTAAACGTCGCAACGCCTCCGAGGCCAAGGTAAAATCCCATCGAAATAATTTTTTTTGCCTGCTCCAGGTTACCGCTGAAGCAATGGAAAATTCCCGTAAGTCCGTCGCCCAACAGGGGCTCAATCAACCCGATGGTTTCGTCGATCGACTGGCGGCTGTGTATGACAATGGGTAGTTTATATTTCTTAGCCCACGACACCTGAATGGTAAACGCTTCCTTTTGCTGCTCCCAAAATGACTTGTCCCAATAAAGGTCGGTACCGATCTCCCCGATCGCAGCAAATTTCCGTTTCGAAAGCCATTGCTCTACTATGTAAAGCTCACTTTCAAAATCTTTTTTCACCGAACAAGGATGAAGGCCCATCATGGCAAAGCAGGTTTCCGGGTGATCGGATTCTACTTCCAGCATGCCATCCACGGACGTGTGATCAATGTTCGGCATATAAATCTCGTTGACGCCTGCCTCCCGGCTGCGCTCCATGACCTCTTCCCGATCTTTATCAAAATCGGTGCTGTAGATATGGGCGTGGGTGTCAATCCAATGCATTACTCTTGCGATTAAATTCGGATGTTAGCCATTAGGGCACTAAGACCTGCCTACGCGAGGCGCTTCGGCAGGCAGGCACAAAGGAAATAAAACTTAGTGTCTTTGTGGCAGTTCACTACTTTGTCAACCTCATTGGAGAAGGGCATCCATCGCCTTTTGCAAAAGTTGATCTTCCCGATACGGCTCGAATCCGTCATAGTATAGTGATTGTTTCAATGCCCGCTCCACGTCAAATGCATCTTGCCTGACGCACAGCGCAATTTTCCTTTCCATCAGGGAATGGCCAAGGTACTCTTGTTCGGTTTGCCCGGGCGTAGGGATGAAAATGGCCTTCTTTCCCAAGCGGGCTAAATCCATGATCGTGCTATACCCTGGACGGCTGATAACCATTTCTGATTCCAGGATCGCCAGGTTCAACTCCACCGAAGGGAGATGACTCACTACTTTCAACGCTCCATCCTCCTTTCGCTCCTCTCTTTCCGGAAGACCACACACCAGGAGAGCAGTTCTTCCCCATTTTTTCAATTGGTCGCGGAGGAGGTTCTCAAAAATTTTCCGCTGTGGCTCCGGCCCCGAAACGAGGGCAAGGGCTTCGTACCTTTTATTTGCTTTCCCGGGACCGGTCGGGGGAATAATAAACCGTGACAAAGGGCCGATATACGTAACGGGAAGTCCATCAGAGAATGACAAGTCGCCGGACAGAGACTTGCTCCCCTCCCAATCAGGGACCCAACACGTTGAGAACTTCATTATCTGCAGACGATTAATGAAATTGATGATCCCCGATAGGAACTTCGGAGCCTGGATAGTAAGCTGGTGTGTGATGAGCACACTGGGTACCTCTTTTGACCAGCAACCATAACGGTTATCTGAAATGACCAAATCAAACCCATCCTGCC
>Ga0209647_1002660_pt1 | contig 14310 bp, 15 predicted proteins | sample GraSoi_2013_60cm_FD_185827 | JGI IMG/M metagenome (GOLD analysis project Ga0209647, IMG submission 185827) | Grasslands soil microbial communities from the Angelo Coastal Reserve, California, USA - Sample 9_17_2013_60cm (SPAdes) (version 2) | ecosystem: Environmental > Terrestrial > Soil >...
TGGTACCATTCGATCTGCGCTTCGCCGCGCTGACCACTGCGGTAGGCGTACAGGGCGGGCATCAGGAACTGACGGCGCCTAGTCCTGACAATGCCGGGCTTTGGGATCCGAATTCGAACTGGCGGATCGCCGGCTATATATTCAACGAATTCAAGTTCAGCGACACAACCAAGGCGCAGGTCGCTGGCCGTATTGAGCGCGTTGAGCTCTCCGGCACTGGGCGCAACTTCGATGCTGCAGGATTGATGACCTCCACGCCGGCCTCGCCCGGCTATACGCCGAAGAGCGTGAGCGTGGGCCTGATTCAAAATCTGCCTTGGGGCCTCGTCGGCAGCGTCACGGCCCAATATGTCGAGCGTGCGCCGAAGCCGGCGGAGCTCTTCTCCGGCGGTGGTCATGATGCGACCGTGACGTTCGACAAGGGAAGTCCCAACCTCGCCATAGAAGCAGCCGAGTCGCTTGAAGTCGGACTTCGCCGGGCCACAGGGCCTTTCCGGTTCGAGGCGACCGCCTACTACACACGGTTCAAGGGTTTCATTTTCCGGCGGCTCACCGGCAATACTTGCGATGCCGATACCGGCGTATGCGGTCCGGGCGCGGGCGATCTCAACGAGGCGGTCTATTCTCAGGCTGATGCAATCTTTCGCGGCGGCGAATTCCAGAGCCAATGGGACGTCTTGCCGCTCGGCGACGGCCAGTTCGGCGTCGAAGACCAGTTCGATGTCGTTCGCGCGACTTTCACCGACGGCTCCAACGTGCCGCGAATCCCGCCGGTGCGCATCGGCGGTGGCCTGTATTGGCGCGACGCCCACTGGTTCGCGCGCGTGAAGCTGCTGCATGCATTCGCGCAAAACGACGTCGCACCCGTTGCCGAAACACCGACGGCGGGATATGACGACTTGCGCGCTGAACTCAGCTATTCATGGCGGCCGTCAAAGTCTCCTCCGGATGGACTAAGCGAGGCGACGATCGGCATCACCGGTACCAATTTGCTGAACCGGGATATCCGCAACTCGGTCTCTTATTCCAAGGATGAGGTCTTGTTGCCTGGCGCTAGTGTCAGATTGTACGCGACTTTCAAGTATTAATTGCCGTCATAAAGTAGCTTTGTTGTAACACAGTTACACGCCACCATTACGCCGCAGTCCATGTTAAAGTTCGGGTGCATGATGCTTCGCATTCTTCTCACCGCATTCGTTGCCCTCGTCATTGCCGCGCCCGCGCATGCGCACCCGCATGTCTGGGTGACGATGCATAGCGAGCTCGTGTATGCGCCCGATGGCAGCATCACCGGCATTCGTCACGCATGGTCGTTCGACGACATGTTTTCCACTTTCGCCACGCAAGGGCTGGAGACCAAAGAGAAGGGCAAGTTTACCCGCGAGGAATTGGCGCCGCTTGCGAAGGTCAATGTCGAGTCGCTCAAAGAGTACGAGTACTTCACCTACGCGACTGCCGACGGCACGAAAGCGGAGCTGACCGATCCTACGCTGGACTACTGGCTCGACTATGCGGATCAAGTCCTTACGCTGCATTTCACGTTGCCTTTCAAGAAACCGGTAAAGGCGAAAGAGCTGAAGATAGAAATCTTCGATCCGACAATTTTCGTGGATTTCTCTTTCGCCAAAGACAAGCCCGCGCAGCTTGTCGGTGCGCCGAAATGCAAGCTCGACGTAGCGGTGCCGCGGGAAATGACGTTTGCCGAGGGCAAAAAGTTGAGTGAGATTCCTGCCGACCAGCCCAACACGACCATGGCGTGGGGTGCACAGTTCGCGAACAAACTTCTGGTCCATTGTCCTTGAGACGATTGCATCGTATGGCTGCGCGGGGCGGCGTGCGTGCACAAGGGTTTCTGCAATGAACTTGTCAGGCCGGCGCTCGGTTTTGGCGCAGTGTGCGTTGCTCGTGATTTGCCTGCTTTTCTTGTTCGCTGTGATCGACGTGGCGCTTGCGCAGCCCTTCGGAATTGCACGCGATCCAGCGGCACCCGAGATCGGCGGCTTTGCCGGCTGGATCTTGTACAAGCAAGCCGAATTTTATCGCATGCTGTCCGGCCTCATCCGGGCGTCAAAAGATGACGGCGGCGCGGCGTACTCGCTGCTCGGTATCTCGTTCCTTTACGGAATTTTCCATGCTGCCGGCCCCGGCCACGGCAAGGCGGTGATCTCGTCGTATCTGGTTGCCAATGACGAGACCTGGCGGCGTGGCATCGTGCTGTCGTTCGCTTCGGCGATTCTCCAGGCTTTCACCGCCATCGCTGTCGTCGGCATTGCTGCTGCATTGTTGGGCGCAACGGCAAAAGCTATGGGCAACACCGTTCGCGTCATCGAGATCGTCAGCTATGCTTTGATCGTGTTGATCGGGTTGCGACTCTTGTGGGTCAAGGGCCGGGCCTTTTTGCGTCTCTTGCGTGGGGGACCGCATGCGCATCATGCGCACGGTCATGCCCACAATCATGGACATGCACACGGACATGATCACCATCGCCACGGGCACGCACATTCGCACGACCACGGACACGAGGATGAAGCCTCCGCCTGGGGTCATGCGCACGCGCCGGAGCCGCAGGAGCTGACCGGTAAGCATTGGCTCAGGCGCGGGCTTTCGGCGATCGTGGCGGTCGGACTACGGCCATGTTCGGGCGCAATCATCGTATTGGTGTTCGCGCTGGCGCAGGGCCTGTTCTGGATCGGTGTGGCGGCGACGTTCCTGATGGGCGTTGGCACCGCAATTACTGTTGCGTCTATCGCCACGCTCGCCGTCGGCGCGCGCGGGCTTGCCGGCCGGTTTGCGAAATCGAAACCCGGGGCGGGTATGCTTCTCATCCGCGGATTGGAAACTGCGGCGGCGCTTGTGATCGTCTTATTCGGCGCAGCTTTGCTAACAGGCTACATGGTGAGCGAGCGGTTGATGGGAGTTTAGCCGCGGCTACGCAAAATCTTCTTTCCGCAACTCAATCGGCTGGCCGTGCGGCGTGCGATCACAGGCACGATCCCACGCATCGCGATAACGGTGCAGTGTGGCAGGGGTCGTCACGCCCTTCTCCGCGACCAGCTGTTCCAGCGTATGGAGCCAGTGCGAATAATAGGTCTCGCCGGAATCGGGGTCGCCCGCCGCTTGCGCGCGCTTAATTTCGGCTGCAAGCGTTGCGGCCCATTCCTTCCAGGTGAAGATCCCGCGTTCGTGCAGCGCCAGAGTCATGGCGAAAGCATGCGCTTCCCACGGCTCGCGGAAAACCGGGCCATCGGCATCGTGCGGCACGCCCGGGACCGCGATGGCAGCGCGCAATGCGGCTTGAGGGTCCAATCCCATGTCAGGCGGGCTCCAGATAAGGCTCCCAGGCATCGACCGAGACTTTCACGGCCGCATCGCCGTCCGGTCCCCACAGCTCACGGCCATCGAACCGCACGGTGTAGAGCCATTGCGGATTTTCGCCGGCGGCGGTCGCGTTGCTATCAGGGAAAACATGGCAACCGATGACGCGCTCGACGGTGCCGACGTGGCCGCGCACGTAGCGCGGCAGCCGTGTGTGGGAGGGGGGATTGATGTTCTTCGCACGGATCTTATCGCCAGCCTTGAATGCAGCCGCTGTGCTCGTTTGCCGTTCGGTCGGGCCGCCGCGATAGAGTACTTGGGGGACATCGCCCGGCGATAAAATGCGCTTCACAGATTTCGGCGCACGCAACGAATGCCCGGCTTCCAGTTCGTCGTCCGCCACCAGTCCGCGCTCCTTAAGAAGTACTTCCAGTGCCGCGAACCAGATCTGGTAGTAGCTCATCGACAAGTATTGGCCTGGGGGCCGATTCTCGCGCGCATAGCGCAACATATCGATGTTCCAACCGCCGGGCATTCCCATCGCGAGCGTAAGCGCGAAGGCGCGCTTCTCCCACTCATCATGGAAAACCGGCTCATTCGCCTCCGACTTGACTGGGCCATGGCCATGCGTGCCGCCGAGGTCTTGCCCGCCGTTCATTTCAGATCCTCAGGCCGCTTCGGCAGACCGGTCCCAATCATCGAATCGCGCGTCACCAGTTCGGCGAGTTTCTCCTCGCTCCAGCCCTCGGTGCCTGTGGGACGCATCGGCACGACGAGATACCGAATCTCGGCAGTCGAATCCCAAACGCGGATCTCGGCGTCTTTTGGCAGCGTCACGCCAAAATCAGACAGCACGCCGCGGGGGTCTGCGACCGCGCGCGAACGGTAAGGTGCCGATTTGTACCAAACCGGGGGGAGGCCCAGGACTGGCCACGGATAACAGGAGCACAGCGTGCACACGACCATGTTGTGCAGTTTCGCTGTGTTCTCCAGCGCGACGATGTGTTCCCCCTGGCGGCCGGCATAGCCGAGCTCGCCGATGGCGGGAGATGCATCCTTGAAAAGGCGCGCGCGGTAAGCGGGGTCGGCCCAGGCCTTGGCAACGACGCGCGCGCCATTACGCGGACCAACCTTTTTCTCATAAGTCTCGATCAGCAGATCGAGCGCGGCCGGATCGACGTAACCCTTTTCGGTAAGCACGGTTTCCAGCGCGCGCACGCGCAGCTGGGTCTCCGAAAGCTCGGAATGGTCGTTATCGTGATGATGGTCGTGGTCGTGCCCGGACATGGGCCTACTATAAGCAAAAGGGCGGCCTTTGTGCCATCATCGGCGCCATGAGTTTTGTGCATATGACCACGATCGCCGACCGCATCGACCGTCTAACGGCGGTTATCGGCCGCGCCGCGGCGTGGCTCGTGTTCGTCGTTGTCGCGCTGCAATTCGCGCTGGTTGTCGCGCGCTATGTGTTCGGTCTCGGTTCGGTCTGGCTCACCGAAACGGTCATCTACGCTCATGCCGCGTTGTTCATGCTGGCGGCAGCCTGGACTCTGCAGGCCGGCGGCCATGTGCGGGTGGACGTTTTCTATGCAGATGCGTCCGCGCGCACCAAGGCGCTCGTCGATCTCGTCGGCGCCTTGCTGTTTCTCCTGTTCTTCATGCTCGTGCTGATCTGGCTATCGGTGCCTTATGCCGCACGCTCGTGGGCGATCCTCGAGCGTTCACAGGAAGCGAGCGGTCTGCCATTTGTTTTCGCGCTCAAGACGCTCATCCCGCTCTTTGCCGTGCTGATGGCACTCCAAGGCGTCGCGCAAGCAATCCGCGCCGCGACGGTGCTCGCGAGGGCGCGCTGATGCTGCTCGCCGAGGCCTTCGCGATCCTCATGGTCGCCACGGTGGTTGCCGCATTGATGGCCGGCTATCCGGTGGCGCTCACGCTCGCCGGTGTATCGCTGATATTCGCGGTTTTTGGCGGTGTGCTTGGCATCATGAGCTTTGCCATCCTCGGCGCGCTGCCGCAACGCATTTTCGGAGTGATGACGAATGAAGTCCTGCTGGCGATCCCGCTGTTCATTTTCATGGGCGTCATGCTCGAGCGTTCGCGCATCGCGGAGGACTTGCTGGAGACGATGGGCCGCTTGTTCGGCACGTTGCGCGGGGGCCTTGGTATTTCCGTGGTGATTGTCGGCACGTTGCTCGCCGCCGCCAAAGGTGTGGTTGGCGCTACGACTGTGACGATGGGACTTATCATGCTGCCGGCGATGTTGCGGTTTGGCTACGATCCGCGTCTCGCCGCCGGCACGGTCGCGGCCACTGCGACGCTCGCGCAGATATTTCCGCCGGCGACAGTGCTGGTGCTGCTCGGCGACCAGCTCGGCAATGCCTATCAAGCCGCGCAGCTATCGAAAGGCATCTTCTCGCCGCGTTCGCTCACGGTGAGCGATCTTTTCGCCGGCGCGCTGGTGCCCGGCTTTGCGTTGGTCCTGCTTTATCTGTTGTTCCTGGTTGTGGTCGCGATGGTATGGCCGAAGGCCTCGCCCGCGCTGCCGCCGGATCCGAAAGCGCCGCGCGGGATCGCGCTCATTCGTCGGCTGGCCGAGGTGCTGGTCGCGCCGCTTGTGCTGATCGCCGCCGTGCTCGGCTCGATCCTCGGCGGCATTGCGACACCGACCGAAGCGGCATCGATCGGCGCGGTCGGAGCCGTTCTTTTGGCGGCGCGCAAGGCTCCGCTCGCGACGTTGCTAAAGCCGGTCTGCGAGAAGACCGCGCAGATCGTCAGCATGATTTTCCTGATCCTGATCGGCGCCACCATGTTCAGTCTGGTGTTTCGCGCGCTCGGCGGCGACGACATGGTGCACCGCGCGCTGTCGAACCTACCGGGTGGTGCGACCGGCGCGGTGTTGGCCGTTATGTTGGCGATCTTCCTGCTCGGATTTGTGATGGATGCCTTCGAAATTATCTTCGTGGTCGTGCCCATCGTCACGCCCACGTTGCTGACCATGCCCGGCGTCGATCCGGTCTGGCTCGGTGTCATGATGGCGGTGAATCTGCAGACCTCGTACATGCATCCGCCGCTCGGGCCGACGCTGTTCTTCCTGCGCGGTGTTGCGCCGCCGCAGATCACGACGCGGCACATCTATGTCGGAATCATTCCGTTCGTGATGATCCAGCTCGCCGCGCTGGTGGTGTTGTGGTTCGTTCCGGCGCTTGCGACCGCACTGCCGAACGCGTTGTACCGCCACTAAGGCCAGAGGCGCTCAACCGCGATCCAGATCCACACGGCGCCCGTCGCGAGCAGCGACAGCCCGACAGCAGCCGAGCCCATGTCCTTGATACGCTTGATGGCGGGATCGTGGTCGCGGGTGACGCGATCGCTCAGCTTTTCGATTGCGGTATTGAGCAACTCAACGATGAGGGTAAAGACGATCACGCCGATGAGCGCAAAGCGTTCGCCCATATCGGCGGTCAGGAAAAAGGCGAGGGGAATGCCGGCTGCGAGCATAGCCAGCTCCTGGCGGAACGCGGCTTCCGACCGGGTAACCGCAATCAGGCCGTTCCAGCTATTGATCGTCGCGCGCCAAATCCGGTCCACGTCGCCCGCCCGTCCTGTTCCTCGCGAGATAGGTACGGGTTTTTCATCGTCTATTCCATATCGTTACGGGCCCCGTGTATAACGGCTTCGCATGAAAGCCGCGGAGATGTTCAGCCTGAAAGGCCGGGTGGCGCTGGTGACCGGCGCCTCAAGCGGCCTCGGTACGCAATTTGCCAAGGTACTCGCAGACAATGGTGCCGCGGTCGCCCTGGTGGCGCGGCGGGCCGACCGGCTCAAGGCGCTCAAGGACGACATCGAAGCAAAGGGAGGCGAGGCGGTTGCCATCGAAGCGGATGTGAACGACCGCGCCGCCAGGACGCGCGCCTTCGATACCGCTGAGAAAGCCTTCGGCACCGTGACGATCCTCGTTAACAATGCCGGCATTGCGCATGGCGGCCGTGCGGTCGAAATGCCATCCGAGGAATGGCGCAAAGTACTTTCGACCAATCTCGACGCGGTTTTCTTCTGGGCCCAGGAAGGCGCAAGCCGCATGCTGGCGGTGAAGAAACAGGGCGCGATCGTCAACATCGCGTCGGTGCTGGGACTTGCGGTTTCCAAAGGCGCCGTCGCTTATGCCACGGCCAAAGCCGGCGTGGTGCAAGTCACCAAGGCCTTGGCGGTCGAGCTTGCGTTCAAGGGCATCCGCGTCAATGCGATTGCGCCCGGCTGGTTCGTGACTGAAATGAATGACGACTATCTCTTGAGCGAAGCCGGCAGCGCGATCAAGCGAGAAATTCCGATGGGCCGCTTCGGCAATCCGGGCGATCTCGATGGCGCGCTGCTGTTACTGGTGTCCGACGCCGGCAGCTACATTACCGGCGCCACCGTGGTCGTGGATGGCGGCCAGGTGGTTCAGATCAAGGGATAGGGGACCCACGCATGGACTTTACGCTTTCGTCCGAGATTGAAGACCTCCGCCTGCGCGTGCGTGCCTTCGTGGAAGAGCACGTGCTGCCGCTGGAAGCCGATCCGGAAAATTTCTCCGAGCATGAAAACATCCCAGAAGCGCGACTGGCCAAAGTGCGCGAGAAGGCGAAGAAAGCCGGACTGTGGGCGCCGCAATCGCCGAAGGAATTCGGCGGCATGGCGCTGCCGATCGTCGCCTGGGCCGCTATCTACGAGGAGGCCGCGCGTTCGATCTTCGGGCCGCTGGCGTTCAATTGCATGGCGCCCGACGACGGCAACATGAACCTGCTCAAGCTGGTTGGCACGCGCGAGCAAAAGGACAAATGGCTCAAGCCCATCGTGGAGGGCAAGGTTCGTTCGAGCTTCACTATGACCGAGCCCGCGCCGGGTGGCGGCTCAGATCCCTCGATGATCCGCACGCGCGCCGAGAAAAAAGGCGACCGCTACATCATCACGGGACACAAATGGTTCGCCACCGGCGCCGAGGGCGCCGCGCATTTCATTCTGATTGCCCGCACCGGCGACGACAAACGGCGCGGATTGACCGCATTTCTTTTTCATAAGGATCAGCCGGGCTGGCGCATCCTGCGCCGCATTCCGATCATGGGGCCGCATGAGCATGGTGGCCACTGCGAATTGGAATTCGATGGGCTGGAAATCCCGTCCGAAAACGTCCTTTTGAAAGAAGGCGACGGGCTCAAAATCACGCAAATCCGCCTCGGCCCGGCACGGTTGACGCATTGCATGCGTTGGCTCGGGCAGTCGAAGCGCTGCATGGAAATCGCGCAAGCTTACGTCGCCGAACGCGAAGGCTTTGGCGTCAAGCTCGGTGATCGCGAAAGCGTGCAGATCAAGCTTGGCGAGGTGGCGCAGCAAATCCAGATCGGCCGGCTGCTGACAATGCACGCCGCATGGAAGCTCGATCAGGGTTCGCGCGCGCGCAAGGAAGTCTCGATGGCGAAAGTGCAGGTCGCGGACACGCTGCACAAGGCCGCTGACGTTGCGATCCAGTTGCAGGGTGCTCGCGGCTACTCGCAGGATTCAATCGCGCAATGGATCTATCGCTCGGCGCGCTCGGCCCGGCTGGTCGATGGCGCCTCCGAGGTGCACATGATGGTGCTGGCGCGCTTCATGCGCGAGGAAGGCCGCGACTTCTGGAAGTGGGGGTAGGGTCGTCTTCGACGCTGCCGTTGCTCCAATGTCGAGCAGATTGACGGCAAAAGGGGGCAATGAGCGCTGTTGCGCGAACTTGGCCGCATAGTAACATCGTAGCCAACGGGCGATCCTTTAAAATAACCGCCTCATGGGAGGAAAGTATGCCGAATTGGCCGCGCCATTTGGCGCATGGTTTCGCGCTTGTTGCTACGCTACTCATGATGGCCGGCTCTGCGGGCGCCCAGACCAAACTCAAATGGGCGCATGTCTATGAAGTCGCCGAGCCTTACCACCAACAGGCGCTGTGGGCGGCCGAGGAGATCAAGAAGCGCACCGACGGCCGCTACGAGATCGGGGTGTTTCCAGCGTCGCAACTCGGCAACGAAAACCAGATCAACGAAGGTCTTGGGCTCGGCACCGTCGACATCATTTATACGGGCGCATCGTTTGCCGGCTCGATCTACAAGCCGCTATCGATTTCCGGTGCGCCTTTCATTTTGCGCGATTTTGACCACTGGAAGGCTTATCGCGAGAGCAAGTTATTCCGCGACCTTGCCAAAGGCTACGAAGACAAAACCGGGCACAAGATCGTCGCGATCCTTTATTACGGCCAGCGCCACGTGACCGCCAACAAGGAAATCAAGAAGCCCGAGGACATGAAGGGCATGAAGTTGCGGGTCCCGCCGGCGCCGTTGTTTCTGATGTTCACCAAATCGGTCGGTGCCAACGCGACGCCGATCGCCTTCGCCGAAGTTTATCTCGCACTTCAACAAGGCACCGTCGACGGCCAGGAAAATCCGCTGCCGACCATCATGGCGAAAAAGTTTTACGAGGTTCAGTCGCACATCATGCTAACCGGGCACATTACTGAATCCCTGGTCACCATTGTCGGCAGCCATGTCTGGTCGAAGCTTTCGGATGCCGACAAGAAGGTATTTGATGAGGTGCTCAAGGAGGCCAGCGCGCGCTCGACCGAGCAAATCCGTGCTTCCGAGCAGAGGTTGGCCGACGAATTCCGCAAGCTGGGCAAGACCGTGGTCGAAGTCGACCGCGAGGCGTTCCGCAAGGCTGCCTTGCCGCTGCACAACGATGCCAGCGCGGGCGCCGGCTGGTCGCAGGCCCAATATGACGAGCTGCAGGCACTGAAATAACGGACCAACGCAAGTCGCATCATGCCGTGCTCTGGCGCGACGTGATAGGTGTGATTTGGAATGCGGAGGGGGCGTGAGTAAAAAAAAGATACTCAAAGGCGAGAAGCGTCTCATTCAAGCTGAAGACGCCGAGGTGGTCATCGAGCATTATCCGGAGGATTGGCTCGCGTTCGTGATCTTTTGGTCGCTGGCGTTTATCGTCTTTCTGCAGTTTTTCACGCGCTACGTGCTCAATGACAGCCTTGCCTGGACCGAAGAGATAGCCCGCTACGGGTTGATGTGGGTCGTGTTCATCGGAGGCGCGATGGTGACCCGCCGCAATACGCATATCGCCGTCGAACTGCTCTCGAACGTGATGAAGCCGGGGCCGGTACGCGCGACGCTGTTGGCTTTCGTTGATTTCGTGAAACTCGCCTTTCTCGGCCTGCTCGCGTTCATTTCATTGACGATCACCGTGCGCATGCACCAACAGCGCATGACGGTGTTCGATTTGCCAATGAGCTACGTCTACGTGGGCGTGGCCTTCGGGTGTTTCCTGATGCTCATTCGCCAGGCACTCAATGTCTGGCGCAACGCCCGAATGGGCTGGAGCCGGCCGGACGATGTAACGCATCAGGTCGCGGCCGACTAAGCACAGGGCAATTCGATGATCGTCATGGCGTTTCTGTTCATCGCGGTGCTGCTCGCGGGCGTGCCGGTGTTCATCGCGCTTGCCGGCTCGTCCTTTATTTACACGCATTTCGTCGCGGGGCTGCCGGACTTCGTCATACTGCATCGGATGGCGGGGGGCATCGATTCATTTCCTCTGTTGGCCGTGCCCTTCTTCATTCTCGCCGGTAATTTGATGAATTCGGCTGGCATCACCAACCGCATTTATGATTTTGCAGTCGCGCTCGCAGGCTGGACGCGCGGCGGGCTGGCGCACGTCAACATCATCGGGTCGGTTATTTTCGCAGGCATGTCAGGGACCGCGATCGCCGACGCGGCAGGCCTCGGCACGATCGAAATCAAGGCGATGCAAGACCACGGCTATGACACCGAATTCTCGGTCGGCGTTACGGCGGCATCGTCCACGCTCGGGCCGATCATCCCGCCGTCCTTGCCTTTCGTGATTTACGGAATGATGGGCAACGTCTCGATCGGTGCACTGTTTCTCGGCGGCGTCATACCCGGCCTGGTGATGACGGTCTTTATGATGGGGTATGTTTATTATTGCGCGCGACGCTACGGAATGGGCCGCGACCAGGCATTCCGCTGGCGTACGCTCGGCGTCACCTTTCTTGCGGCATTTCCGGCGCTATTGACGCCCGCGATTATTGTCGGCGGCATGACCTTCGGCTGGTTCACGCCGACCGAGGCGGCGATTGCAGCTTGTGCCTGGGCGATTGTGCTCGGAATCTTTCTCTATCGCACGCTGACGCCAAAGCAGTTTTACAAGGTCTCGATGGAAACGATTGAGACGACTGCCGGGGTGCTTCTGATCGTCGGCGCCGCGTCGCTGTTCGGTTGGGTTCTGACGACCACCCGCATCACCGAATACACCACTGAGGCACTCCTGGCTCTAACCAACAATCGCTATATTATTTTGTTGCTGACCAATATTTTGCTGCTGGTCGTCGGTTGCTTTCTGGAGCCGATTGCATCCATCAGCATTCTGGTGCCGGTTCTGATGCCGGTGATCGTGAAAGTTGGCATCGACCCAGTACACTTTGGTGTCATGATGACGCTCAACCTCATGATCGGATTGTTGCACCCCCCGTTGGGAATGGTCCTATTTGTGCTGTCCAGAATTGCCAAATTGTCGATTGAACGGACGACGGTTGCAATTCTGCCTTGGCTTATACCTCTATTGTTGTCGTTGATCGCGATTACGATGATCCCGGAGTTGACCCTGTGGCTGCCGCGGGTCGTTGGGATGATTAAATGAGCGGGCGTTTGTGTGGGTGCTGCCGGCCCTAAGCGGTCGCCTTACGCAAGGCGGCAACCTCATCGCGCGCGGATTTCATCAGATATTGCACGTCGGATGCCGCGATCACAAAACGCGCACCGAGCTTCACGAGCTCAGCAACGTGTTCGACATCCGCGCGGATGCCGCCGACGCCGAGATGCTTGCCGTGCGTCTTGCAAGCTTTTGCGGTCGCCTCATAAGCCGCCCTCAGCTTCGGGCTCTTCAGCTCGCCGGGAATGCCCATCGCGGTGCATAGATCGTTGGAGCCGATCAGCAACACGTCGATGCCTGGCACCGCAGCGATCGCATCGGCATTGGCGATTCCTTCCGGGCTCTCCAGCATGGGGATGAGCACCGTCGCGGCGTTGCCTTGCTTGTTGACGTCGCCAAGTGGGGTCGCGCGGTAGCCTTGCAGCGGACCCGCGCCGGCGACCGAGCGCTCGCCAAGCGGCGGAAAACGGCAGGCACGAACAAAAGACTCAGCTTCGGCACGCGTGCTCACATTGGGGCAAATAATGCCAAGCGCGCCCATGTCGAGAAGACGCGTTGCGTCCTCGAAATGGTGCCCCGCAATTCGCACCAGCGGCGTCACGCCAAGTGGAAGCGCCGCAACGCAAATTTGTGCCGCGGCGTCGAGGGAGATCGTGGAGTGCTCCATGTCGATGAAAAAGGCATCGAACCCGCATGAATCCGCGATCATGGCGATATCGGCGGTGCGCGCCAGCCGGGTTGCCATGCAAAGCGCGACCTCGCCTCGCGCCAGGCGCTCCTGCGTACGATTGGTAAAAGCCACGATGCTGGCTCAGTTACGGTAACTCGTGTCGATCCGATCGAGCACACGCAAGTAAGCCGCCCAGTCGTGGCTGCCGCGGCCGGCGTCGTGATGCTCGTATTGCTCCGCGGTCTTGGCGCAGATCGCCGGCGCAATCTCGACCACGTCGCCGCCGGTCGCCTCAAGTTTCATCTGGATGTCGCATGCGTCCAGCAGGGCCTTCATCAGCACGAATGCATCGCGCGCGGACTTGCCGACGGTGAGCAGCCCATGATGATTCATGATCATTGCGCGGTTCTTGCCGAGATCGGCATTGATACGCGCGCGCTCGGCAAAATCCTCGGTGATGCCTTCATAGGCGTGATAGCCGATGCGTTGGTAGAAGCGGATCGCCTGCTGCGACACCATCCGCAGGCCGTGCTTGAGGGCGCCGATCGCCATGCCGTTATTGGTATGCACATGCACGGCGCAATTCACGTCGTCGCGCGCGCTCAATACTCCGCCGTGCAGGGTGAAGCCCGGACGGTTGACGCCGGACTTCTCGTCCAGGTCCGCGTCCATTGAAACCTTCGCGAGGTTGGAGGCCGTCACTTCGGTGTAAAGCAGGTCGTGCTTCTTCATCAGGAACATGCGTGGCTCGCCCGGCACCCGCATGGAAGAATGATTGTAGATGACGTCATCCCAGCCGTAATGCGCGGTCAGCCGGTAGACAGCGGCGAGATCGACGCGCGCCTGCCATTCTGCCGGCGAAATTTCACCCCGTGAACTTTTGGGAACGCTGGCAAGCTTGTTCATCGGCACTGCCCTCCGTGAATGCTGGCGAACTCTATCATACCACCCGCGCTTGGCCAGATCGCGCCGCGTCAGTATAGAAGGTGCCGCAACAAGCGAGAGAAAATGAGCAAGCCAATCCAGATCCGCATGGGCGGCTACGGCCCAGCAAGCACCGGTTTCAGCAAATCGCTGAAACTCATCGGCGATAAGCTCGAAGCGCAATTCGGCAAAGACGTTGCCGTCGAATACGTCTACAACATCATGGATCACGGCCATAAGGCCGAGGATATTCTCACCTTGGTCGAAAACGGCGAGATGACCCTCGGCTACCAGTCTTCGAGCTATTTGACCGATCGCGTCCCGGAGCTGGGCTTCGTCGATTTGCCGTTCTTGTTTAGCAGCAATGCACAAGCCCGTGGTGCGATGGACGGCGCGCTCGGCGAATTCCTCGCGCGCAAAACTGAAGAGCGCATCAATTATCGAATCCTCGGCTGGTTCGAGAACGGCTTCCGCCACATTTCAAATCGGCTTCGGCCAATTCACCTGCCCAGCGACATGAATGGGATGAAAATTCGCGTTCTGCCGAGCGAGATTCATAAACGCACGTTCGATTTGCTCGGTGCGGTCGCGATGCGCATGGATCTCACCGAAGCCATCGCCATGATCAAGGCAGGCACACTCGATGCGCAAGAGAATCCGCT
>Ga0209647_1002661_pt1 | contig 14309 bp, 13 predicted proteins | sample GraSoi_2013_60cm_FD_185827 | JGI IMG/M metagenome (GOLD analysis project Ga0209647, IMG submission 185827) | Grasslands soil microbial communities from the Angelo Coastal Reserve, California, USA - Sample 9_17_2013_60cm (SPAdes) (version 2) | ecosystem: Environmental > Terrestrial > Soil >...
AGTCTTCCAGCGGCACGGAGTTACTAGACGCCGGCGGTGTGAAATATGTGGCGACGGAATTATTGAAGCGGTCGAGCGTGATTACGCCGAATGTGCCGGAAGCCGAGATTTTGACTGGGATGGAAATTAAAGATGTAGCCGCTATGGAAGCAGCTGCGCGAAAAATTGTGGAGCTGGGCGCGAAGGCAGTGATCGTCAAGGGTGGTCACATGGACCGCGCCGTGGATGTGATCTTTGACGGGAACGAGCTGGTGCAGTTGGGTGGCGATCGAGTGAAGACCGATCAAACACACGGAACGGGCTGTACGTTTGCCTCTGCGTTAGCCGCGCAGCTTGCTGCGGGAAGAAGCCTTGTCGAAGCCGCGACGCTGGCAAAGGCATACGTCACAAAAGCGATTGAAAAGAGCTACGCGGTCGGCAAAGGACGAATTCCACTCGATCATTTTTATCGGCTGAAGATTGAGCCGCTCGCGCGCGGGACGCATGAACTGCCGAATCATGGAATGCATCCACCGGCGGAACCGGCCGCGCACTAGACTACGACTTGACAAAATACAGTTCTGTTATCGCTTGAAGACGATTTTCCCGGCGACGATCGTCGCCATTGGTGCGCCCTTGAACGTCCGCCCGTCGAATGGTGAATTGCGAGATTTACTGGGCGAGTCATTCACGTTGTACTTCCATTCGTGAGCTGTTGAAAAAAAAGTCACGTCGGCCGGTTGACCGGCGGCGAGTTTGCGTTCTTTGCCAAGAATGCGCGCAGGTCCCGTGGTGAAGAGCTCGACCATGCGCATCAGCGAAATTTTCCCCGTGTGGACGAGTTGCTCCAGCGTCAGAGCGATCGCCGTCTCAAAACCAAGTATGCCGAACGGCGCGCGGTCGAATTCGACATCCTTGAGAGCGCGTTCGTGCGGCGCGTGATCTGTGGCGATGGCGTCGACCGTGCCGTCTGCAAGACCGGCGATGAGCGCTTCCCGATCTTCGCGTGAAGCAAGCGGCGGATTCATCTTGAAGCGCGAATCGTACTGAACGTCTTCGTCGATCAAAGTGAAGTGGTGGGGAGTAACTTCACACGTAACCCGCAAGCCGCGCGATTTGGCCCAGCGCACCTGGTCGAGCGATCCTTTCGCGGAAAGATGGGCGACATGAAGCCGGCCGCCGGTAAGCTCGGCAAGTTGTACGTCGCGTGCGACGCAAACCGACTCCGCGGCTGCGGGCATTCCGCGCAGACCGAGCCGAGTGGACGTGACGCCTTCGCGCATGACGGCTCCGGCAGCGAGCGAAACGTCTTCCGAGTGTTCAATGACGGGTAGGTCGAGCGAAGCGCAGTAATCCAGGACCTGCCGTGCAAGTTTCGCAGTGGCGATGGGCTTTCCATCGTCTGAGACTGCGACGATGCCTGCTTCTTTCATCGCAGCGATTTCCGCGATAGCTTCGCCTTTACTTTCGACGCTCGCGGCGCCGATGGGCCAAACGCGCGTTGAGCCGACACTGCGCGCTTTGTCCACCATGAAGCGCGTGATTGACGCGTTGTCATGAACGGGTTTCGTATTCGGCATACAGCAAACCACAGTGAAGCCGCCGCGCGCGGCAGATTTCGTGCCGGTTTCGATCGTTTCGGAAGACTCCTGGCCGGGTTCGCGCAGGTGAACATGCATGTCAATAAAGCCCGGCGCGACGATCAGACCGGTGGCGTCAAAAACTTGGGCGTCTTTGAGCGAGCCAAATTTTCCACGCGCTCCAACTTCCTTGATGACTTCGCCGTCGAGCAAAACGTCCATAGCCGCATCGGTTTTTGACGCAGGGTCGAGAACGCGGCCGTTTTGAATCAGAAGCATGCTAGGAATCCTTCTTTGCAGGAACATTGTCCGTGGCGCGGCGATTGTGCGCGACGGGCTGCTGCATCGCCGGATGCGAGCCGTCCTCCGCAGCGCCGGTAACGAGCAGATACAGAATCGCCATGCGGACCGCGACTCCGTTCGTGACCTGCTCGAGAACGCACGACTGCGGTCCGTCAGCAACTTCCGGCGTGATTTCAATTCCGCGATTCATCGGGCCGGGGTGAAGAACGATGGCGTCGAGCTTCGCGAGACGCAGTCGCTCGGCGTTAAGTTGGTAACCCAGGATGTAGTCGTTGGCCGAGAGCGAAGGTTCGTTCATGCGTTCTGTCTGCACCCGGAGCATCATGATCACGTCCGAGCCTTCAAGAGCCTCTTCAATCCGATACACGCAACGAATTGACGTGCCCGGTGCGATCTTTTCGAGCTCGCGGGGAACCCACATGGACGGGCCGCAAAGTGTAAAGCGGCAGCCGAACTTGCCGAGCAGATGGATGTTCGAGCGCGCGACACGGCTGTGTTGAATGTCGCCGAGGATCGTCACGTTCAGATTGTTGATGGTTCCTTTGCGATCGCGAATCGTAAGCGCGTCGAGCAAACCCTGCGATGGATGCTCATGCGTGCCGTCCCCGGCATTGACGACAGGAATGTCGAGATGGCGCGCGACGTAATTCGGCGCGCCGGACGCGGAATGGCGCATCACGAAGCAATCCGGTTTCATCGCGTTCAAGTTGTACGCAGTGTCCAGAAGCGTTTCACCCTTCTTGAGGCTGGATGCTTCGGCTTGCAGGTTCATGGTATCCGCGCCGAGGCGCGACGCCGCCGTGCCAAAACTGATGCGTGTGCGAGTGGAATTTTCGAAAAACGCGAGTGCGATGGTTTTTCCGCGCAGCGTCGCGAGTTTTTTCAGGGGATGGCGCTGGATTTCCTGGAAAGGTTTGCTTTGATCGAGAAGAAAAGTAAGTTCGTCCGCGGAGAGCGGTTCAAGAGCCAGGAGATCGCGGAAACGAGGCGTCACATTTGGTCCGGCAAAAACCTCAAGTGAAACTCCGAGCTATTCCTTTCGGTCCACGAGCATGACCCGTTCTTCGTTGTCAATTTCGCGGAGCCGAACTTCTACAATTTCAGTATCGCTGGTCTGCACATTGCGGCCGACGTATTGCGCTTCGATCGGCATTTCGCGATGGCCACGATCAATCAGCACGCATAAAGTAACGCGCTTGGGGCGGCCGAGGTCAAACAGGCCGTTCATGGCGGCGCGGATCGTGCGGCCCGTGTAGAGCACGTCGTCGACAAGGACAAGGTCCATGCCGTCCACGCCAAACTTGATGTCGGAAGATTGCAGGACCGCTTGGGGCGCGACCTTGGAAAGGTCGTCGCGGTAAAGCGTGATGTCCAGAATGCCGACCGGCACGTCAACACCGTCAATTCCGCGCATGGCCTGCGCAATTCTTTGCGCCAGAGGCACACCGCGGCGGCGAATGCCAATGAGCGCCAGATGTTTTGTGCCACCGCTCTTTTCGACAATTTCGTGGGCGACGCGTTGTAAAGTGCGGTCGATTTCGGCCGCAGACATGATCTGACCTTTTTCAACGATAGGCATATTACCGAGGATTTTAACACAAGCGACCCCGCGTCGTGGGGCGAGCCGCAAAGCCGGCTCGAAATAGTGGAGACATATGAACGTGATAAACTTTCGCCTTTCTGAATAGGGAGCGAGCTAATGAAGCGAAGCGCCGGACTGATTTTGGCGGCAATGATGTTGGGGATAAGCGCGGCTGCAGGCGCACAAATGCCACCAAGGCCCGTTCCCAAGGCGGTGAACTCCGCCGCGCGGCCAAAACTGGTCGTCGTGATCGTGGTCGACCAGATGCGGGCGGACTATATCGAGAAGTTTCGCGGCCAGTGGACGAGTGGATTGAAACGGCTGGTTGAGCAAGCCGCGTGGTTCCGTGAAGCGGCGTATCCCTATGCGGCGACGGAAACGTGTGTAGGACACGCGACGATTTCCACGGGCGCGCTGCCGGCGATGAGCGGAATGGTGGCAAACGCCTGGTGGGATCGCGAATCGCAAAAACTGGTAACGTGCACAGCTGACCCGAAAGCGAAGAATTCAGGTTACGCGGGAACGGCGGCAAATGGCGGAGACAGTGCCTGGCGGCTGCGCGTGCCGGCGTTTGCCGATGAACTGCGATTTCAGGCTGGAGCGGCGACGCGCGTGGTGACGTTTTCGTTGAAGGCGCGGGCCGCGATCATGCTCGGAGGCCACAAAGCCGATGCGGCGACCTGGCTGGAGGGCGACGGCTGGGTGACTTCAAACGTATACGGAACACTGCCGTTTATTGAGGCTTACGCGAAAGCGCATCCTGTGAAAGAGGATTACGGAAAGACTTGGACGCTGTCGTTGCCGCGTAGCGCCTATCTCTATGACGAAAAAGCGGTCGGTGCCGTAGCGCCGGGCGGCTGGGATTTGAGTTTTCCGCACCCGCTACGCGGAAGAAGCGGGGGCAGCGAAGCCGATGAAGCGTTTTATGGGCAGTGGGCGACTAGCCCGTTTGCGAATACCTATTTGACGAAATTAGCTGAAACGGCGATTGACCAACTGGGATTGGGAAAAGGCGGCGGGACCGACTATCTGGGTGTGAGCTATTCGTCGACGGACTACGTGGGTCATTCATTCGGGCCGCAAAGTTGGGAAGTGCAGGACACGTACGCGAGATTGGACAAAGACCTGGGTGAATTGCTCAAGCATCTGGATGAAAAGGCCGGCGCGGGAAATTACGTCGTCGCGTTGAGCGCGGATCATGGTGTTGTACCGACACCCGAGAGCATGTCGCAGACCGGCGCGGACGCAGGCGAATTGCACATTCCCGAGGTTCAGCAGAAGATTGAAGACACCCTGAAATCGTTTGGGTATGCGGCGCCAGCCGTGGCGCGCATCGCCAGTGCGGACGTCTATTTCGCGCCGGGAATCTACGAGAAGCTGAAAGCAGAACCGGCTGCGCTCAGCGCAGTGATGGCTGCGATACGCGGTGTTCCCGGTGTAGCGGATGTTTACCGCGCGGAAGATCTGACCGACCGGCCCGCCACAAACAGCCCGATTCGGGTCGCGGAATCAAACAGCTTTTTCCCTGCACGAAGCGGCGACTTGGTGATTGTGCCAAAGCCTTACTGGCTGGGCGTGTCCAGTCCCGCGGGAAAATCGCGCGACTCCGGCACCGGACACGGAACGCCGTATTACTACGACCAACGAGTGCCGATTCTGCTGATGGGTGGGGGAATTCAAAAGGGCGAATATTTTGGCGCAGCTACGCCGGCAGATATTGCGCCGACGCTCGCGGCGCTTTGCGGAATAACGCTTGCAACACATGATGGGCGCGTCTTGAGCGAAGCCCTGTTCAAGAAATCCGCGACGGCTGCCCCTGCCGTTCCTCACTGACGTTCACCACGCGAAACACGGACGGCGTCTGCAGGGTTCGTGGTATTCTTTTTGTGAAGTGAATCCTGCCGACGCCGTACCACGCGGCCATTCTCCGGCCGATGTCGACCTGAGCGTAACTGTTGGAACGCTACGCTTAAGGAATCCCATCCTTGCTGCCAGTGGAACCTTTGGATATGGGTTGGAGTTTGCCCATTTGGTGAACTTGGAGTCATTGGGAGGTTTTGTTACCAAGGGCCTTTCCAAGGAGCCAATCGAGGGTGCGCCTTCACCCCGAATGTGCGAGACCCCCTCGGGTATGCTCAACGCAGTTGGGCTTCAAAATGTCGGAGTACGAACCTTTGTTTCCGAAAAACTCCCGGTACTGCGCAAAATCGATACGGCTTTGGATACACCCTGGAAGAGTACGTAGAGGTCATTCGAGTTCTGGAAGGGGAAGACGGTCCGGCGGCGTACGAACTAAACATCTCCTGCCCTAACGTCAAGAAGGGCGGAATGCAATTCGGGAGCGACCCGGCGATGGCGGCGGAAGTCGTTTCGGCTGCTCGTAGGGCAGCCGTGAAAAGGCCGCTCTGGGTGAAGCTCTCGCCTCTCGTTACAGACATTGGACTTACAGCCAAGGCCGTTGTGGAGGCCGGAGCCGACGCCCTCACCGTTGCGAATACCTATCCGGCCATGAGCCTCGATTTCCGCACGGGAAAGTCAAAGCTCGGAAACGAGACCGGAGGGCTATCGGGTCCGGCGATCAAGCCGATCACTTTGCGGTTGGTTTGGGAAACGTTCGAGGCCGTAAATGCACCAATCCTTGGGCTCGGGGGCATCGAGTCGGCTTCCGACGTGCTTGAATATCTGGCTGTGGGTGCGACTTGTGTACAGGTAGGGACGGCCAGCTTCACTGACCCTCGGGCCAGTGAGCGACTGGTTCGAGAGCTCCCGAAGGCATTTTTCGAAGCTAACGTGTTTACTGTGAATGAGATACGAGGAAGATTTAGTGCAGAAAACGGTTGACATAACGACTCTTTGATGCTACACTTTTCTGGAAGTTTGTAGCAAAAAGACAACACTATGAAAAGACCACTCTTCATGATCTGGGCTGCAGTCCGCTGGGTGCCATTGATGTTCCTTATCGCACCGGCCATGGAAGCCCCACTGGTTGCGCACTTAAGCGAGCCAGCCAAGCCGATCAAGACCTGGGTAGGCAACGCCAGCTGGTACGGACCAGGCTTCGACGGCAAGAAGACAGCGAACGGCGAGAGATTCGATTCCGAGGCATTGACTGCGGCGCATCCGAACCTGCCTTTCGGTTCGGTAGTTCGGGTCGTGAACCCCCGGAACGGCAAGTTTGAACTGGTACGTATCAATGACCGCGGTCCCTATCAAGAAGGACGCGAAATTGATGTATCCTACCGCGTAGCCCGAAAGATCGGGCTGATTCACGCCGGCGTGAACCAGGTTCGCCTGGAACTGCTGGACGTACCGAGCAAACACTGACCCCGGCGGTTGAGGGGTCACGAAAACCGTGCCCTTCGACGCCCATCCACGAAGCAGCCTAATCGTCGCATTGGATTTTGATTCGCTATCGTCTGCCGTGAAGTTTGCGAAGCAGGTGGCAGATCTCGTTGGCCTCTTCAAAATTGGCAATCAGTTGTTTACCGCGGCTGGACCCGCTGGGGTTAAAGAAATCGCGGCGCTCGGGCCCGGCATTTTCCTCGACTTAAAATTCCACGACATTCCAAACACAGTGGCTGGAGCTGTTCTCTCTGCGGCCGCGATGAACGGCGTGCAGCTTGTCAACGTGCATGCGCTCGGCGGCAGCGCGATGCTCAAAGCCGCAGTGCAGGCAATCAGCGCGGGCGTGCCGCTCGGAATGGACCGGCCGCGCTTGCTGGCCGTTACGATTTTGACCAGTATGGATCAGAAGGCCATGCGCGAAGTGGGCATCACGGGAGCACCGAAAAGCGGCGTGGCGAAGCTTGCAAAACTGGCGAAAACTTGCGGTGTGGATGGTGTCGTGGCCTCTGTGCAAGAGGCGAAGGCAGTGCGCAAAGTTTGCGGTCGCGATTTCCTGATCGTGACGCCAGGTGTGCGGCCGAAAGTCAATGGGCCCAGCGGAAAGACTGACGATCAGTCCCGCACCGCTACACCCACCGAAGCGATTCGCGCCGGAGCGGACTATCTTGTGGTTGGCAGGCCGATTCTAGCTGCCGAAGATCCTCGAGCTGCGGCGCAATCCATTGTGGACGAGATTGCCGCGGCTAAGTAATTTACCCGTTCCTGCTTGAACAGATCAGTTGCCCGATCGAATTTGCCTAACGCTTCCGCCTGCCTTAGCATCATCGTTCGCGCACAAAATGAGCTCTTCCCTGAAACACATCATTGTCGGGACTGCCGGACATATTGATCACGGCAAGTCGTCGCTCGTGCAGGCGTTGACCGGCACAAATCCCGACCGCCTTGAAGAAGAAAAACGCCGCGGCATTACGATCGATTTGGGTTTCGCATTTCTAGATGAACCCGGAGTGCGCTTTGGTTTTGTGGATGTTCCCGGCCACGAAAAATTCGTGAGCAACATGCTGGCCGGAGCGGCGGGAATCGATTTGGTGCTTCTGGCCATTGACGAGTCCATCAAGCCGCAGACGCGCGAACACTTTGAGATTTGCCGGTTGTTGGGCGTGAAGCGGGGAATCATCGCGTTGACGAAAAGCGATCTCGTGGACGCGGACACGCTCTCGCTGGCGCAGATGGATGTGCAGGACTACGTGCGTGGTTCGTTTCTCGAAAAAGCGCCGATTATTGCCGTGAGTTCAAAAACTGGCGCAGGACTTGCGGAACTGAAAAGCGCGCTGGTGCAGGAAAGCAATCTTGTTACGGGGAAAGACTCAGCTGGGATTTTGCGACTGCCGATTGATCGTGCCTTTTCGATCAAGGGATTCGGTACCGTCGTGACGGGAACACTTATTGAAGGAAGCGTTGCAGCCGGTGATGAAGTGGAGTTGTTACCGGGAAAGACGCGGCTCCGGGTGCGCGGTGTGCAATCAGGTGGCAAACCAACTGAGCGGGCGACGGCAGGACAACGAACCGCCGTAAATCTCGCGGGAATTGAGCATGCGGCTGTCCAGCGCGGAATGAGTCTTGCAGCGCCGGGACGATTTCGCGCGACACATCGAGTGGATGTGCGACTGGAACTGTTAGCGTCCGCGCCGTTGGTCAAGCAGCGCGCAAAAGTGCATTTTCATTGTGGGACGTTTGAAACGATTGCGGAGATTAGGATTCACGGCGCGGAGGAATTGCGCGGCGGTATGAATGAGTTCGCACATCTGCGCCTGCAGGCGCCGGCGACAATCCTGCCCGGGGACCGTTTCATCGTCCGGCAGTTCTCGCCTGTCGTAACGATTGGCGGCGGCATTGTGTTGGATAACCTGGCGCGGCGGCCGGCGGCGAAAGACACCGAGCGTATTTCATTTCTTGAGACGCTTGAAAAATGGGATAAAACCGAAACACTGCGTGCGATGGCAATTCGTGCGCCGTTCGGACTGAGCCATGAGGAGCTTGCAGCACGAACTGCCTGGACGGACGCTCAGATTCGTTCGTTGGCAGGCAAGGAAGAAGGCGAGCGACTCAAGATCATTAGCCATTCACCGCTGCTCATAGTCGGGCGGAAATCATTCGGCGAGCTCCAGCAAAAAATTACGACAGCGCTGGAGTCATTCCACAAAGAGAATCCCTTAAGCGCCGGAATTCCACGGGAAGATTTGCGCGCAAAGTCCGGCCGGCGAGTGAAGCAGGAAATCTTCCGCGCGGCCCTGGAGCAACTGGCCAAAGACCAAAAGTTGGACTTACAGGGCGAAACAGTGAAGCGTGCCGGTGCCCAGGTGACGCTGTTGCCGGAAGAGCAGCGCGCGCGCGATCAGATTGAAAAAGCTTTTGCGAGTGCTGGCCTCGCGGTGCCTCCAGTAAAGGAAGTACTCGCGCAGCTCGCGGTCGAAACAAGGCGCGCGGAGAAACTTTTGCAGATGCTTTTGAAGGAAAAGAAACTGCAACGCGTTTCCGCTGACCTCATTTTCCATGCAAACGCCCTCCTGGAAATGCGGCAAAAGGTGGCAGTCTATAAGAAGGCGAAGAGCGAGCGAATCTCGGTACCGGCCTTCAAAGAGCTCGCAGGCATTTCCCGGAAATACGCCATTCCGCTCTTGGAATATCTGGACCGGGAACGGGTAACCCGCCGGGCCGGAGATGAGCGTGTTATACTCTGATTTCACGCAAGTGCCCCGCAGGTGGAATAAATATTGGCGTGAACTAGTTTGGAAGTGAGGGGCAGGAGGCTTTATGGAATTTCCAATCCACTGGCTGATTATTTTGGTAGTCGTTCTGATTTTGTTCGGTGGCCGTAAGATTCCCGAGTTGATGCGTGGCCTGGGCGAGGGTGTACGCGGGTTCAAGGAAGGGATGTCCGGTAACAACCAACAATCGCAATCGACGCCGCCTCCGGCAGCACCAGCGCAAGCTGCGACGGAAAAGCCGTCCGAAGAAAAGAAGTCGTAAGTTCTTAACGAAACCGTTTCGAAGAAATTAAGGCAGGAATTGTTGAAGAAGGCGCTCCAAGCGGAGCGCTTTTTTTATTCAGCAAATTCTTCGTCGGACCAGCCGAGTTCGGCAAGCGCCGAGCAGAGGCGGGCGAGGGGAAGTCCGACTACGTTGTAGTAGCAGCCTTCAATGCGCGGAATGTAGCGGCCGGCGCGTCCCTGAATCGCATAAGCGCCGGCTTTATCGAACGGCTCTCCGCTGGAAAGATAGCGAACGATTTCCTCCTCATCCAACGCGCCGAAGTGCACCTGGGTCGTCTCCAAAAATTCTCGGCGCTCGGCATCGGGAAGCCGAATGAGCGCGACACCGGTGATGACGGAGTGCGTGCGCCCGGACAATTTTTCCAGCATTTGCCGCGCATCATCGGTGGTGCGAGGCTTGCCCATGACGCTACCTTCGAGGGTCACAACCGTATCCGCAGCAATAACAATTGCCGGGCCGACGGCGCGGGCGGCAGCCAGCCCCGCTTTCGCCGCGGCGAGGCGCTGGACCATCTGCTTCGCCGATTCACCGGGAATGGGAGTTTCGTCCACGGCGGAAGACACAACGGTAAACGACAAGCCTGCAGAATGAAGGATTTCCGCGCGGCGCGGTGAAGCGGAGGCGAGAATGAGCTTCATAGGGTGTTCGCCGAAGCCAGAATACTACAGAACAAATGCGCAAATGGAGCGGGCCGTTGTGCAGATTCAGAGCACTACAGCTTCCTGGTACTCGCCGAAGACGCGGCGCAATGCATCCGAAATTTCGCCAACAGTTGCGTAGGCTTCTACCGCAGCGAGGATTGCGGGCAGCAGATTTTCGGTTGTAGCCGCGCGGCGGGCGAGTTCGGCAATCGCAGCCTGTGTCTTGGTGGAATCACGCTTGGCGCGAAGCGCCTGCAGTCGCGCGACCTGCGAGCGCTCGATTTCCTCATTCATGCGCAATAGCGGGATCGTACGTTCCTGTTCAGCGGCGAATTCATTCACGCCGACGACGATTTGCTCCTTGGTTTCGACTGTGCGCTGAAAGTCATACGCGGCTTTTTGAATTTCGCCCTGTACAAAACCGGATTCGACGGCGCGCAGCATTCCACCCAGTGCGTCAATTTTTTCGATGTAAGCTTTCGCGCCAGCTTCGATTTCACTGGTCAAATGCTCGATGGCGTACGAACCTGCGACCGGGTCGATCGTGTTCGTTACGCCGGTTTCGTGCGCGATGATCTGCTGTGTACGAAGGGCGATCAGTGCGGCGTCCTCGGTTGGCAGCGCCAGCGCTTCATCCATTGAATTGGTGTGCAGCGATTGGCAGCCGCCGAGTACGGCTGCTAGCGCTTGAATGGCCACACGCACGATATTGTTTTCCGGTTGTTGCGCGGTAAGAGAAGAACCGGCGGTCTGGGCGTGAAATCGCAAAAGCAGCGAACGCGGATCCTTCGCGCGGAACCGTTCCTCCATGATGTGAGCCCACAGACGGCGTGCCGCGCGGAACTTGGCAATTTCTTCAAGGAGGTCGTTGTGCGAGTTAAAGAAGAAGGAAAGCTGAGGCGCGAACTCATCTACTCCGAGGCCGGCATCGAGTGCCGCCTGGACGTACGCGATTCCGTCAGCCAGTGTAAAAGCAACTTCTTGCACTGCGGTCGAACCCGCTTCGCGAATGTGATAACCCGAAATGGAGATTGTGTTCCAGCGCGGCAGATTATCTTTGCACCAGGCGAAAATATCGGTGACGATGCGCATAGCGGGCCGAACCGGATAGATGTACGTTCCACGCGCGATATATTCCTTCAAGACGTCGTTCTGCACCGTGCCGGAAAGTTTGGCCAGATTCGCGCCCTGTTTTTTTGCGACCGCTACGTAAAGACACAAGAGAATCGCCGCGGTCGCGTTGATGGTCATCGACGTGGAGACTGTTTCTAGCGGAACGCCATCGAACAGCATTTGCATGTCTTCGAGTGAATCGATGGCGACACCGACTTTTCCGACTTCACCCACCGCGAGCGATGCATCTGAATCCATACCAATCTGCGTGGGCAGATCGAACGCCACGGAGAGTCCGGTCTGTCCCTTACTCAGAAGATAGCGATAGCGCTGGTTCGACTCTACGGCCGTACCAAACCCTGCGTACTGACGCATGGTCCAAAGACGTCCGCGATACATCGTCGGGTAGATGCCGCGTGTGTAGGGAAATTCTCCGGAGTAACCGATCTTGTCGTCTGTAGCAGAGGTCCTCGTGTCTTCGGGGCCGTACAAGCGCTCGACGGGGATTCCAGACAAAGTGGTGAAACGGTTTTTGCGCTGCCCCGATGTCGATTTTGCGTTCTCGGACATTGTTAGGAGGATTGCACTCTGCGGGCGCTTCGAAACGACGTAAACGAGAACGCTGTCATCAGAATCGCGAGGAAAGCCGAAGCGCCAACCAGCCAATGCGCGGCGTCCTTGCTCCAGGCGCGAAATGCGTTTTGCAACCAGAACAACGCAAGGACGGCAAAGAGCGCTCCGACGAGTTCGTGGAACAGCTGTTTCAAGGCAAGCCAGAACCGGCGAAATCTCCCTCGCGGGGGCGGTTGAGGGGAGACGGTTTGCGCGGCAGCAGCCATGGAGACATCTTAGCGCAGGTGGCAAAAACTGTACGAAAGGGCTGTGAATCGTTTGGAGACAACGGCAACACGTCCGCTTGTATCCAATCCAACTGAGTCCTAGAATGGGCTCAGTAGCACACGGGAGCCGCCCTTGCAACTCGACGATCACCTGAAAAACTTGCTTCGCGAACTGGGACACGCGATCAACGATACGGTGTCCGAGTCGGACCGCATCACCGGAGCGATAGCCGGAGTGCGCGCACACGGGTACGACATCGTGCTGAAGTTGGATGCGACGATTGGTTTGGCGAGGCGCGACGCCGACGGCAAGGAAACGAGCCTCACCACGCTCGACCGGAGATTTTTGGAGTCACTGCGGATTCAGGTGGACCAGGAATCGTTGCAGGAAGCGGAAATGGAACGCAAGCCCATGGCACGGTTGACGATGACGCCGCAGGACGTGCGTTTCCTGAAGTCATTGCGAATTGCAACGGATGACATTGAATGAAACTATTTTTTCATTTCGGAGTTAAGCACGTCCTCGCCGCGGCGGTGCTGGCGGGTTTGGGTTGCGGCGCAGCGCACGCACAGGATCCCGTCGTTGTGGCGACGACTGCGGTTGCGGTTATCGAGGCTGTCAAGCCCAAGAAGCAATCGCCCTTTCCAAAATTTCAAGGCACGGTGATGAATTCAAACAACGTGCTAATCACCGTCCGCTCCAAAGAAAACGAATTGGCCGTGCGAACGTTTACGCTGACCGAAGAAGCCAGCTCAAAGATGCAGAAGATTATTGATAGGGGCGGCTACCAGTACGGCGACAAAGTGACCATTTTCTACGACCCGACGACAAACAAGGCGATCAAAATCAAAGGCAAGGCTTCCAAGCCAGTCTAGCTTCGCGGAGCGTCTATGCTTCGCCTTCCTGCCGTTGCAGGGCAGTTTTATCCCGCCAACCCGCAAGAACTCGCAGCGTTTGTCCGCCGGCTGACGAATCAACCAAACCCGCAACAGAAGTCGCATGTTAAGGCTTGTCTGGTGCCGCATGCCGGCTACATCTATTCCGGACATGTAGCTGGCGCCGTCTTCGCGAAGATCCATATTCCGCGTAGCGTCGTTATTCTCGGCGTACGCCATTTTCCGCGCGGTGCGGATGTGGCGATTAGGAGCGAAGGAGCTTGGCGTACGCCGCTCGGCGACGTTCCGGTCAATACGATGCTCGCGGCGGAACTTAAACGAGCGTGTCCACCTCTCGTCGAAGATGCAAGCGCGCACGAACAGGAACATTCGCTCGAAGTGCAGTTGCCTTTCCTGCAAGCGCTGCAGCCAGACGTTCAAATCGTGCCTATCGCGCTGGGCACGCTTCGATTGGAAGATCTGGAATCGGTCGGCGCTGGGATCAGTCGTGTCGTAGCGGTGGCCGGCGAAGAAATCCTGATTGTCGCGACCACAGACCTGAATCACTACGAAGATGAGACGACCACGCAAAAGAGAGATGCATTGGCCATCTCGCAGCTCGAAGCGATGAATGCTGGGAAGCTGTACGAAGTTTGCCAAAGCGAATCCATCTCGATGTGTGGTTTGGGGGCCGCAGTAGCTTTGCTTGCAGCCCTCAAGAAAATGCAAGCGACGCGCGCGGAAGTCGTCCAACACGCAACTTCAGCCGCAATCTCCGGTGACTATGGCCGCGTGGTTGGTTATGCCGGAATGATATTTGACTAAGGCGCATGCTGCGCCAAAAAAAAGCGGCCCGGCTCAACCTGACCGCTTTTTTTTAATTTCAACAAATAGTTGGCTGTTTAGTGCGGCCGTCCACCAGACGAGCCCGACGACGAAGGGTGCGATGACCCGGAAGAGGATGAGCTGCTCGACGAAGATCCTCCCGACCACGTCC
>Ga0209647_1002663_pt1 | contig 14300 bp, 12 predicted proteins | sample GraSoi_2013_60cm_FD_185827 | JGI IMG/M metagenome (GOLD analysis project Ga0209647, IMG submission 185827) | Grasslands soil microbial communities from the Angelo Coastal Reserve, California, USA - Sample 9_17_2013_60cm (SPAdes) (version 2) | ecosystem: Environmental > Terrestrial > Soil >...
CCGGCTGACCGCGCCTTGCACTGCGCGCCCTCTGAAACGTGAAGCACCTTATAGCGGTCGGGGATACCATTTGTGCCGCGATGCGTGCGCGCCCACGCGCCCAGCTAGCCCTGCACCGAATAGCCTCCGTCGACGGGGATCGCCGCGCCCGTCACGAAGTCTGAGGCAGCGCTCGCCAAAAAAACCGCGATCCCAGCGAAATCCTTCGGATCGCCCCAGCGGCCCGCGGGGGTACGCGCGAGTACGCTCTCGTGCAGGCCGGCCACTTCGCGTCGGGCGTCCCGCGTCAGATCGGTATCGATCCAGCCCGGCAGCACCGCATTGACCTGGATGTTCTCCTTCGCCCAGGCGGTCGCGCAGGCGCGCGTGAGCTGCACGATACCGCCCTTGCTCGCCGCGTAGGCGGGCGCGAAGCCCGCGCCAAAGATCGACATCATCGATCCGATATTGATGATCTTGCCGCGCCCGGTCTTCTTCATGTGCGGATAGGCCGCATGCGTGCAGATGAACGCACTGGTGAGATTGGTGTCGATCACGGTGTGCCACTCGGCGGCGCTCAGTGTGTCGGGCGGCTTGCGGATGTTGATGCCGGCGTTATTGACGAGAATATCGAGGCGGCCATGGCGCGCCGCAGCCTTATCGATCAGCGCACGGCAGGACGTTTCGCTCGTCACATCGACCTCGGAGAACTCGGCCTCGCCGCCGGCCTGCGCGATGCGCCGCACAGCTGCGTCGCCCTTCTTGGCATTGCGCCCGGCGAGCACCACGATAGCGCCGGCGGACGCGAGACCTTCCGCCATACCCAGCCCGATGCCGCCATTGCCGCCGGTGACGATTGCGATGCGGCCTGAAAGATCGAACAAGCTCATGGGATTCCCCCGATGCGATGAGGTGCGCGCGCCAGTCTACGTGCGGCAACCTGGTCAAGGGAACCGGACGACCATCGGCAGTCGACGGGAAAGCGACAATCCGGAGGCAAAGATGCTTGACGCCCCACTGCAATTCGATCAATTGCGGCGGCGCGAGCGCATTACCGTGCGGCTTAAATGATGATCAGCCGAGAACTGCCACCGCGGGGTTGAGGGGCCCGATGCGTTGACGGCCGAGTGGTGCGCCGTCGAAAGTCTTCCCGCGTCCCTGCACGATGTGCGCGAGCCTGCAAATAGCCGCTCGAATACGAGAACCAGTCGAGCGCCGGCATGCGTTGAGACGGGCGGCCAAGTAAGCCGTCACCATAACCTGCTTCCCAGCTGTCCAGGTCGACGATCATTTGCTCGCCTTTCTCGAAGGGCATGAATGAATATGATGATCGTGACCAAATTCCTGCGCTCCTGTTGCCCTCCAGTCACAGTGGACGAAATTCGCAGAACGCCCGTCGCCGAAGCCCCGATCGGACAGGGTCCTGTCGCACGCGCGTTAGACAGCGGCAGACAGCGGCGGCCTGCGCGAAGCGACAGCCGGCTCATATCTGCGAGCAGTGGCCGCGTGCGCCCAGGCACGCGGACGCCATCATATGTCCCCAATTTCACCGCTTATGGAGGCAGATGCTTGAAATACGAGGGGGATTTCGCGTGTTGGGCCAACAATCAGAATCCGCCGACAACCGTTCCAATACCGCCGGACACAATGGAGCCATCGTCAATCAAGCAGTGCGCCCGTCCAGCGCTGGTGAAAGAGATGGAGTAGAAACGCCCGCTACCAAACCCACGCGCGAGGCGAAAAAGCATTGGCTTGATTACGCGACCGCGTTCCTGACGCTCGCGGCCGCCGGAGGCGCCATTACCGCTGCCGTGTTCACGGGATGGCAAGCGGTGACGGCGGACCAGGGCCTACGGGACAGCAATCGCGCCTATGTCCACTCGACGAATTTCCGCTTCGTTCATTACGGGGCCAAGAACGAGAACGGCCGCACGCAATGGTCCGTTTCCCCGTTGATCGAGAACACCGGCAGTACCGGCACGCGCGGGATGCTGATGAACACCATTGTGAGCTCCGCCGGTGAGCCGGATTTTGAGTCCCTCGAAAAAGCAGCCTTCTCTCCGGCGCTCATTTTGCCGAAGTCCGACATGACCGGTGCGGTTTTTTCGATGGACGGTCGCGGCCTTGATCTGCTGCGGGGCGGCGGCCTGATCGCCATGGGTATCATCACATACGCCGACATTTTCGGCGACCTCCACCTCGTGGAGTTTTGCCACCGCGCGCAATTCGGCCCCATCGATTGGGAAGGCGTCCCCGCCGGTCAGCCGCTACGGATTCGCGGCATCGCCTGCGAGACGCACAATTGCGAAGACAACGAGTGCGGTCCGGATTGGCGCGCGCGCGCCACCGCGGTCGCAAGCAGGCGGCCCGAGAGCAGCGATATGCGCCGCGAGGCGGGGATCGTTGCAGGCGCCGCAGCACAACGCTGACGCTCACGTCACGAGTCGGCAAATTGGACCTGAGCGCGCGAAGGTTGCCTACATCTTGATTGATGCCACACCACTTCGATCAAGCCCAACCCAGCCGATCAAGCCGGTACCTTTGCACTGTCCCAGAAATCTGGATGCGGTATCTTCGGCACTGCCGGAATTTGATAGAGAGTGCCAACAATGAAGCATCCCGATACAAGTTGCGACTGCGGCCAGGCGGCTACCTCGTTGGCATTGCGGTGGCGTTGTCCAGGCTGTGGCAGGACTGCAATCATGAAGGTGTCGACCCGCGGCGCAGTCTGTGACGGTGACGCGATTAGAAAGGCAGAGCCCGAGGTCCTCGAGGATCATAGCCGGTCCTGAAATGACCGGTCACTGCTCGAGCCGTCGTGATTGCAGTTGTTGACCTGTGCTCTCGTCCAGGTCCATGCCACTTCAAAACTATCCGTAGAAAAGCTCGAGGTGGTCGAGCGAGGCGCCGTGTCAGGCCCGATCAGGTCGGATCGACAGGCTTTCGGCACGCGCGGTATGATCGCGCCAGGCACGTACGGGAGTGTAGCAGCATGGTAAAACATTTCGACCACTGCACGATCGTCGTGCGGGATGTTGACCGCGCCAAGATGTTTTTTGGGCTCTTGGGCTTCAAACAAGCGATGTCCGTTGTGATTGCGGGAGAGCCGTTTGCCAGTTACATGGGTGTTCCAGATATCGAGGCCGATCACGTCACGCTCGTACTGGAGAACGCGTCCCCGCGAACGGAAATCCAACTCCTGCGCTACCGGCAGCCACAGCCGCTGCCCGATCCGCACATTCGCGATCTGTACAAAGTTGGGATGAACCACATCTGTTTTGCGGTCGAGAACATCGAGGCTGAAGTTGCCAAGCTCAGAGCGAACGGGTTTAAGACCAGGAACGAGATCATGGATTTCCACTCACGAAAGTTGGTGTTCATCGACGGCCCTGAAGGGGTGACCATAGAACTCTCGCAGTGGCACTAGCTCCCTACGGAGCACGCTTCCTCCCTTAAGCTTTTTCAAGCGGGCGGCGCCGGCAACCGGGGCAGCACGGTTTCGAGCGCGAGCCCAATCGCCAGCAGCTGGTGGTCGCTTTTTTCGGGCGCGTCGATTGCGATGCCGACAGGGAGCCCGGCTTTGGTCACACCGGCCGGCAGACTAAGGCCGGGGATGCCCGCGGCGCTGCCGGGCGCGAGGTTGCGGATATAGGTGGACAGCGTCGACACCGGCACGCCGTTGAGCACGACCGTGTCATCCTCCCCGATCTTCGCGGCTGGCAGCGGCGTTGTCGGGAACACCATCGCGGCGACGCCGCGCTCCCGGAAATAGCGGCGGTAGGTCTCCTGCAGCGCCGGGCGATGTTTGGTGAGCGCCTCGCGATAGCTGGCTTCCGACACCGCGTCTGGGCCACGCAGGCTCGCGAGCGCTTGCTTGACCGACGGGCTCTTCACTTGCGCCATGAGGCCGGCAAAGTCGAGGCCGGTTTCATGCTCGGCGAGATACCGCTCGAGCTCGATCACCGTCTCGTAGAGCATGATCGGAAAGCCGGCAGCGGCGTCGAGCGCGGCGACATTGGCAACATCGCCCTCGACCAGCACGACACCGGCCTCGCGCAACCGTGCCAGCGCTGCTTGGAGAATCGCGGCGAGCTCGGCGTCGAGATTTTCCCAGAAATAGCCGCGCGGCAGCCCGAGGCGCAGGCCTTTGAGAGGCGCGGGCGTGACCTCGGTCGGACCGCCGGTGATGACGCCGTCGAGGAGCACGCAGTCGGCAACATGACGCGCCATCGGTCCGGCGGTGTCACGGGTATGTGAAAGCGGAACGATGCCGGCTTGTGACCAGCGCAAGGTGGTCGGGCGCATGCTCGTGATGCCGCAAAGCGCGGCAGGGACGCGGATGGACCCGCCGGTATCCGTGCCGAGGGCGGCCGGCGCGAGGCGCGCTGCGACAGCGGCGGCGCTGCCACCGCTCGAGCCGCCCGGGATGCGCGTGGGATCGTACGGATTGCGCGCCGGACCAAACGCCGCGTTGTTGTTGGTCGGGCCAAAGGCGAGCTCCTGCAAATTGGTTTTGCCGAGCACGATGGCGCCGGCATCGAGCAGGTGCTGCACGATCGGTGCGTTGCGTTTCGGGCGATGCGCCGCGAGGGCGGGCGTTCCGCCGGTGGTCGGAAAATCGGCCGTATCGATGTTGTCCTTGAGCGCGAGCGGCACCCCGTGCAGCGGCCCGAGCCGCTCGCCGCGTTGACGCCGCTGGTCGGCGGCCCGTGCCGCGGCGCGCAGGCGGTCCGCCTCGAGGCTGATGAACGCGTTGAGCGGTGACGCCGCCGCGCAGCGCGCCAACAGCGCCTCGGCCAGCGCCTCTGCCGTTTGCTCGCCGTTGCGGACCGCGTCCGCTGCCCCTCTGGCACCGAGTTCGAACAATGCCACCATGAGCTCGCCTTTCGTGAAATTACGGCCTCATCGACCAATGATTAAAAAGTGAAACGGCGCGAAATCTGTGCGGACCACACTGCCGTGGCCGCAGGCTGCCCTCGCTCGTCCCCTCTTCAAGTTGACCGTGGAGGTTAGCACGATCAACCTCAAGACCGCCAAAGACGCTTGGTCTCGCCGTGCCTTTGCACCTCCAGCAATTCCTTGCATCGTCGCCGCCATATGCGAAGCTCGGGTAGGCGCCGTATTGGTCGCCGGATCAGGACGCGCAGGCTTGCGTCGCAAGAGCGGCATGGATCACGGCGATAATTTCAACCGTCGACGAGGAGAAGCAAAGATGTTCATTGCCATGAACCGCTTCCGGGTGAAGAAGGGATCAGAACAGGCGTTCGAGAAGGTGTGGCTCAGCCGCGACTCGCAGCTGAACAAGGTGCCGGGCTTCGTCGAATTTCACCTGCTGAAGGGACCCGAGCACGAGGACTTCACCCTCTATGCGTCGCATACGGTCTGGCAGAACCAGAATGCCTTCGAAGCGTGGACCAAGTCGGAGGCATTTCGTGCCGTCCACAAGGATGCCGGCCAGAATAAGCCGCTCTACATCGACCATCCGCAATTCGAGGGCTTCGAGGTGCGGCAGACCGTGCATCGAGGCGAAACCGCGGTCGCCTAGGGTTTTGCCGGCTTGGCGCACTTCTGGAAGTCGAGGCGATCGCGGTATTGCGGCGCGCTGACCGGCTGAGCACGATGCTGCCGGAACAAACGCTTCGCAGCCGACCTCCCATGAGATCAAAATTGATCGTTGGCGCTGCCGCATCCCGCCGCGAATCGAACCCATGGCATAGCGTGGGTTGCGCCCCTGCACTGGAGCCATTCGCATGAACCTCTTGCACCCGTCGCGCCGGCAGGTGATGGGCGCGAGCCTGATCGGCGGCCTCGCCGTGTATCTCGCTCCTCTGGGAAGCAGGGCCTTTGCGTCGTTGTTCGAAGAACAGTTGTTGACCCGGCCGGCGTGGAACGATGGCGTTCTGAAGTATCGCATCGACGGTACGTCGAAGGTCACGGGAGCGAAAGTATTCGCCCGCGATATCCGCGCCCGCGATATGCCGCATTGGCCGCAGCAGCAGTCGCATGCACTGGTGCTACGGGTGAGCATGGCCGATCGCAGCTATGCCGGCTTCGATCTCTCGGTGCTCGGCGCCGACCTTGCGCCCGACCGCGTGGTGACGGCGGCGGATTTGGCGCATGACGGGCTCGCATTTCCCGACTTCTATGGCGAGGACATGCTGCTGCCGGAAGGCAAGACGCCGGCCTATCTGGGCCAAGCCGTCGCCATCTTGATCTATCAGGATTTCACCCGTTGGCGCTTCGCCAAGGAAAAGTTGCAGTTCGACGATGCGGCCATTCGCTATGGCGCCGTGACCGGCCCGCTGCAGCGCGACCCTTGGGGCTCATCCCGCTTCGTGCGGGTCGCAGGTCCCACGTCCTACGATGACGACGTGTTTTCCTGCCTGAAAGAAGGGCCGGTCTCCGCCAGCTACGCTCAGCATGAACCGGTCTGGCCGAAGCCCGCGCGCGACGGCGACATCGGCGCACAGGGAATGTATTACGCCAAGTCCATCGACGACGAGCTGGCGCGGCCGCCGGCCGACTGGCTGGTGCTGACGCGCGACTATGCCACGCAGTCGGGCGACACGGCGGCGCTCGAGCCGGACAACGCCAACGGCTGGTACGACCGCGAGAAAGAGGACCTGCATCTCGTCGTGGGGACGCAGTCGCCGCAAGAAGTGGCGGCGGGCGCGGCCGCCATGCTGGGAAAAAGCCGCATCGGCATGAAGCGGCTGTTTCTGCACCCATGCTTCACGGTCGGCTACGGCTCGAAGGATCACTGCACCATGCCGTACTACGGCCTGCTCGCCGCAGTCTACGGCGACGGCCGGCCGGTGCGGCTAGCCAACGATCGGTTCGATCAGTTTCAGACCGGTCTGAAGCGGCACCAGTTCAGCATGGGCTACACGGTGGCGGTCGAGCGCAAGACCGGGCTGCTGCAATCGTTCCGCGCCGAGATCGTCGCCAATGGTGGCGGTCGCGCGAATTGCTCCGTTGCCCTTGCCATGGTGGGCGCCGTCTCGGCCCACTCCGTCTACTACTTTCCGAAAAGCGACGTGGCCGCGATCGCGATCGCTTCACGCGCCATCGACTGCGGCGCGGCGCGCGGCTACGGCGGGCTGGAAACCCTGACGGCGACCGAGCTGATGATGGACGAGATCGCCGGCGAGCTCGGCCTCGACGCGATCGAGTTCCGTCTGCGCAACGTGTTGAAGACCGGGATGCGCAACACCCAAGGGGCGATCCCGCTCGGAACGCAACGCGCCGAAGCGGTGCTGGAGCGGGCCCGCGGCCATGCGCTGTGGACCGGCCGCGCCGCGCGCAAGCAGGCCTACGACGCCGCCCATCCCGGAAAACATTACGGGGTCGGCTTCGGCTGTATCCAGCGACGCTTCGGCACCGGGTCCGAAGCGAGCCTCGCCAAGGTGGAGCTCGCGCCGGATGGGCGCATCGCGCTCTCCCACAGCGGAACGGAGATCGGCACCGGCACATCCTCGGCGCAGGCCGTCGCCTGTGCGCGCTGGCTGGGGCGGCCGGCCGATGCTCTGGACATGGCCGTCACCGAGTGGCCCGACCTGCCGGTGGAAACGAGCGGTGATCCGCAGTCCACGCCCGAGGAGATCCGCATCGGTCAAGCCGATCAAGACCGTCTGGCCAAGAACCCGCGCTGGACTCCCGCTTATGCATCGCCGTCGAGTGCCAGCAACTCGTCGTACTACTTCTCGCATACGACGCGGGAAGCAGCGCGCGTCGTTTATCTCCATGGGCTATGGCCGGCGGCGCTGGCAATCTGGGGCCGTGACGCAGGCGCGGCACTGCGCGCGGTGAAGCCCGAGGATGCGCCCTGGCGCGACGGAGCGCTCGCGGTCGAAGGCCTGCAACCGCTGCCGCTGGCGCGGCTGGCGCAGGAGGCGCATGCGCGCGGCCTCGTGGTCGGCGCCGCCGTGCACGCCTTCAACCGCTGGCAATGGGCCGAGGCCGATTTCGTCGTGGATGGAGCGTCGACGCGCGCAGCGGTGGACGCCCTGTCGGTGCGCTACGGCGACGGCGCGGGCGCGGCAAAGCAGGCGTTGGCGACGACGCCCAACCGCTATCACGTGCTCGACCGCCGCAGCGTGCTCTTTCCACCGACGCAGAACAACAACGCGATGGTCGGTTACAACACCGTCGCCGGCACCCTGGCCGAGCTCGTGGTCGACGCAGCCAGCGGAAAGGTCACGCTGCTGACGCACCACACCATTCTCGAATGCGGCAACATGCTCGTGCCGGAGCTGGTGTCGGGCCAGATCCAGGGCGCGACCGCCACCGGCATCGGCTTGGCGCTGCACGAATGGCTCCCGCTCTACGAGGACGGTCCGGGCGACGGCACCTGGAATTTCAATCGCTATCATCTGCCGCGCGGCGGCGACGTGGCGGTATGGACGCAGACCGCCGAAGTCTTGCCGCCGCTGTCGGACAGCGAGCCGCCGAAGGGCATGGCCGAAGTGGCGGGGATCCCGATCATGGCGGCGATCGTGAACGGCGTCGCGCACGCCATCGGCCATCGCTTCCGCACGCTGCCGATCACGCCGGAACGGATCCTGGAGGTCCTGGCATGACCCTCCCGACCCGCCCGCTGACGGTGACCATCAACGGCCGGCGCCACGGTCCCATAGACGTGCCCGAAGGCCTGATGATGATCGACGTGCTGCACGAGATGCTCGGCCTCACCGGTTCGCGGCTGGGCTGCGGCATCGGCATCTGTCATGCCTGCGTGGTGATTTGGGATCGCGATGATCAGACCAGCGAGGAGGTGCAGACCTGCATCACCGGCGCCGGCTTCTTCGACGGCAAACGCATCCGCACCATCGAGGGCATCGCCCGGATGAACGACAAGGGCGATCTCCTCGCGCTCTCTCCGGTGCAGCAGGCCTTCCTCGACCAGTTCAGCTTCCAATGCGGATACTGCACGCCGGGCTTCGTCAACGCCGCCACCGTGCTGATCGAGCGGCTCAAACGCGCGCCGGTGCCGCGCGGCGAGGTCGAGGCGACGGTGGCCGCGGCGCTGGAGAAACATATCTGCCGCTGCACCGGATACGTGCGCTACTACCAAGCGGTGCGCGACGTGATCCTCGCGACACCCGGCCTGACGCGGGACACCGCATGATGGTGCGCCGCATCGGTCGGCGGGTCGTCAGTATTGTCGCGATTGTCCTCATCGCAGGCATCGCCGCGGCCGCGGTGGCGACGCGAAACCTCCGCTCCGGCAAGACCGGCGGCCCGCTACAGGCAGTGAGCGCGCCGGCCGACGTCGTCGCGCGCGGAAAATACCTGGCCGCGGCGGCGGACTGCGCCGCCTGTCACACCGCCCCGGGCGGCGCGCCCTATGCCGGCGGCCTGGCGATGCCGAGCGGCTTCGGCACGATCTACGCGACCAATATCACGCCCGATCCCGACGACGGCATCGGCCGCTGGAGCGCGGAGGATTTCTGGCGCGCGCTGCACGGCGGGATCAGGCGCGACGGGCAGCAGCTCTATCCGGCAATGCCCTACACGTCCTATCGCGGCATGACGCGGGCGGACGCGGACGCGATTTACGCCTACGTGATGCAGCTCCTCCCGATGAAGGTGGCGAACCGAAGGACCGAGCTTAACTTCCCCTTCAACATCCGCCTCGGCATGCTCGGCTGGAACCTACTGTTCCTGCACGACAGCCTCCCTGCGGTATCCGCCGGAAGCTCTCCGGTGTGGCAGCGCGGCCGCTATCTGGTCAACGTGCTGGGACATTGCGGCGAATGCCATACGCCCCGCGGCATCGCGGGCGAGATGGAGTTGTCGCGCGCGTTGACCGGATTCGCACTCTCCCGCGTCGCCGCGCCCGACATTACCCCCGCCGGGCTCGCATCCCGCGGCTGGACGGCCGCGGGACTGCGCGCTTACCTCGGTCGCGGGCTCGCCCGTCAAGGCTCGGCGTTCGGCGACATGCACCCGGTGATCATGCTCAGCACGAGAAATCTGACGGCGGAGGATCTCGATGCCGTCACGATCTATCTGCTCGGCGACAAGGCGCCGCCGCCCGCGCCGCTGCCGGCGACCGATGCGACGGAAAGCACCGCCGCAAGCGGCGCGGGGAGGATGAGCTACGTGGCGCTGTGCGCCGGCTGTCATGGCCTCGACGGCAACGGCCTGCCGAACACGGTGGTGGCGATGCGCAACAACAGCACGCTGCGGCTTGCCGATCCACGCAATCTGATCGTTGCGATGCTGGACGGCATCGGGGCGGCGAATTTCCCGCATCACGCGAGCATGCAGGCGATGCCGGGCTTTTCCGACAAGTTGAGCGATGCGGAGACCGCCGCGCTCGCGAACTATTTGCGCGTCACCTGGGGCGGGCAGAAGGGCGACGTGACACCGGCGGCCGTGCGGGCGCTGCGCTGAGGGATACTAGCGCAGCGATATCAACGCGCCGGCCGCGGCGCTCAGAATCACCACCAGCCATGGCGGCGTCTGCCACATGAACAGCAGCAGAAACGCCGCGACCGCCAGCGCAAAGTCGGCGGCGTCGGTGATGCCCACGGTCCATACCGGCTGATAAAGCGCGGCGAGCAGCAAGCCCACCACCGTGGCATTGACCCCGCGCAGTGAAGCTTGCGCCACCGGCCGCCGCCGCAGCTGTTCCCAGAACGGCAGCGCGCCGATGACGAGGAGGAACGACGGCAGGAAAATCGCGATGAGGCAGATCGACGCCCCGATCCAGCCGTTCGGCGGCGGGCCCATCACCGTGCCGAGATAGGCGGCGAAGGTGAATAGCGGTCCGGGCACGGCCTGCGCCGCGCCGTAACCGGCGAGAAAGGCGTCGTTGTCGACCCAGCCCGGCGGCACGACGGAGGCCTGCAACAGCGGCAGCACCACGTGCCCGCCGCCGAACACCAGCGAACCCGCACGGTAGAACGCGTCGAATTCCTTGAGCGCCTGCGAGGGAATCGCCGCGGCCAGCAGCGGCAAGCCGATCAGCAGCACGAAGAACACGGCGAGCAGCAGCGCGCCGAGCGGGCGGCTCACATGAGGCGGCGGGCGCGATCTCATCGCCGCCGCGCAGGAGGAGCGCGCCGACGATGCCGCCGAGCGCGATCGCGCCGATCTGTCCCCACGACGACGGCGCGCCGAGCGCGATGATGGCCGCGGCGACCGCAAGCGTGGCGCGCGCGCGATCGGGTGCGAGCGTGCGCGCCATGCCGAGCACCGCCTGCGCCACGACCGCGACCGCCGCCACCTTGAGGCCGTGCAGCCAGCCGGAGCCGGCCGCGTTGCCGAGCGCGCCGACGCCGTAGCCGAACAGCACCATGGCGACGGCCGACGGCAGCGTGAATCCGATCCAGGCCGCCAAGGCTCCGGCATAGCCGCCGCGCAGAAGGCCGATGGCGATGCCCACCTGGCTCGAGGCCGGCCCGGGCAAGAATTGGCAGAGCGCAACCAGGTCGGCGTAGCTCTTGTCGTCGAGCCAGCGCCGCCGGTGCACGAACTCCTCGCGAAAATAGCCGAGATGTGCGACCGGTCCGCCGAAGGAGGTCAGCCCGAGCCGAAAGAACACGCCTAGGACTTCACGCCAACTTCCGCCCGCACGCGCATCGGTGGCAGTGCTTTCCTCGCGCGTCGCCATTCGCGTCTCGGCCGCCTTAGGGCGTATTCAGGTGAACTGGAATCAGCGCGAGCCGCGAACTCGCACAATGAAAAGCCTCATCGCCGGCCGAACAGCCGCTCGATATCGCTGAGCTTGAGCTCCACGTAGGTCGGCCGGCCGTGATTGCATTGGCCGGAATTGGGCGTCTCCTCCATCTCACGCAGGAGTGCGTTCATCTCTTCAGGCTTCAGGCGGCGGCCCGCGCGCACCGAGCCGTAGCAGGCCATGGTGGCGGCGACGTGCATGAGGCGGCGCTCGAGCGGCAGCGCCTCGTCCCATTCCGCCATGTGCTCGGCGAGATTGCGCACGAGCGCCTGCGCGTCGATCGCTCCGAGCAGCGAAGGAGTCTCGCGCACCGCCACCGCGCCCGGCCCGAACGGCTCGATGGTAAGCCCGTAGCGGGCGAGCTCGTCGGCGCGTGCATTGAGCCGTTCGACGTCGGCGGGGTCGAGCTCGACGATCTCCGGGATCAGCAGGATCTGGCGTGGGATGCCGGTCGACGCGAGCGCCGCCTTCAGGCGCTCGTAGACGATGCGCTCGTGGGCGGCGTGCTGATCGACGATCACGACGCCGTCGCGCGTCTGCGCCACGATGTAGGTCTCGTGCACCTGCGCGCGGGCGGCGCCGAGCGGCCGGTCGAGGAGGTCGGGCTCGGCCGCATCGATGTGCGCGTGGACGCGCGCGTCGGCGGCGGGACCGCCGACACCGAACGCCGCCTGCGCCGCCTCCGCCAAGCCTCCCGCCCCATGGCCGCGTGCCGCGAGCGGCATGCCGCGCGCATCAATCGGCCGCGCCGGCGAATGCCGCCAGTCCCAGCTGCCGCGCCGCGGCAGCGCGGCCGGGCGGAACGCGGCGACGGTCGCGCTGCCGCCGGTGGTGGCGGCGCGCTGGCCCTCGCGCGCGAGCGCCTCCTGCAGCGCGCGGATGAGCACGCCGCGCACGAGCCCGCCGTCGCGGAAGCGCACCTCGGCCTTGGCCGGATGCACGTTGACGTCGACCTCGCGCGGATCGAGCGCGACGAACAGCGCCACCACCGGATGGCGGTCGCGCGGCAGATAATCGGCATAGGCGGCGCGCACCACGCCGATCAGGAGCTTGTCGCGCACCGGGCGGCCGTTGACGAAGAGATATTGGCCGAGCGAATTGGCGCGCGTGAGCGTGGGCAGCGCGGCGAAGCCCTCGACCGCGAGGCGCGCGTCGCCGCCGCGCACCTCGACCGCGTTGGCGCGGAACTCGCCCCCGAGAATATCGGCGAGCCGCGCCAGCCGTCCGCTCGCGCCGGGGAGCGCCGCGGCCCAGGTGACCGGCGCGCGCTCCTCGCCCGCGAGCGTGAAGGCGACGTCGGGCCGGCTCATCGCCAGCCGGCGCACCACCTCGCGGATCGCCTCGCCTTCGCTGCGGTCGCTTTTGAGGAATTTGAGCCGCGCCGGCGTGGCGTAGAACAGGTCGCGCACTTCGACGCGCGTGCCTTCGCCGAGCGGGCCGGGCTTGACTTGCGCTTTGCGGCCGCCGTCGACGGTGATCGCCCAGCCGTGCGGCTCGCCGGCGTGGCGCGTGGTGATGGTCAGCCGCGCCACCGCCCCGATCGACGGCAGCGCCTCGCCGCGGAAGCCCAAGGTGCGGATGTCGAGCAGATCGTCGTTGGGGAGCTTCGAGGTGGCGTGGCGCTCGACCGCCAGCGCGAGGTCGTCATGCGTCATGCCGGCGCCGTCGTCGCTGACGCGGATCAAGCGGCGGCCGCCGCCATCGGTCACGATCTCGATGCGGGTCGCGCCGGCATCGAGCGCGTTCTCCACGAGTTCCTTGACCACGCTCGCCGGCCGCTCCACCACCTCGCCCGCCGCGATGCGGTTGACGATGCCTTCGGAGAGCTGGCGTACGGGCATCTCGTGGTCCTGGCGGCGAATCGGGTGGCTGCGGAAATGGAGTTTACACCGCCGCCGCCCGCCGCGAGATGCAGAAAAGCTCGGCGGCAACAGCCCCGTCTTGCTTTATAATACTCGCGACTGAGGGGCTCCTTCGCCTGCCGAGGAGGCAATCATGCGCGCGATCGGTCTTGGTTCAATCACCCTCGCGACCCTCGCGCTGACGGCGACCGACGTCCGCGGCGCCAACAATAACTGGTGCGCGACCTATACCAAGCCTGAAAACGAGAACTGTACCTTTGCGACGTTCGAGCAATGCCAAGCTACGGTGTGGGGAGTTGGCGGATGGTGTCGGCCCAATCCGTTCCCCAATACGGCGTTCGGGACCGGTTGGAGCTGGTCCAAGCCACCGCGACAGTCGCGCGGCGACCGTTAGCGCAGCCGCGAGGCGTCGCCGCCGCAGGCGAATCGGGGGCTGCGGACATCGAGCGCCGTTGGCGCCTCAATCTAGATGTCATGGAACGCACTTATTCCCGATTGCGGGCCAGGACTGCGTTCCTGGTCCGCAACACGCCCGCCAACAAAGTGATTTGAGCAAGCAGCCATGCCCTCCATCACCGCTTTCTGGACTTGGCTCGGCATTATCGCCTGCGTAACGCAGTCGGCGCTGTTTGCCGGGCTTAACCTCGCCATCTTCAGCCTCAGCCAATTGCGCTTGCAGCTCGAGGCTGACGGCGGCAATGCCGACGCCGCGCGCGTCCTCGATCTGCGCAAGAATTCCAATCCGGTGCTCGCCACCGTGATCTGGGGCAATG
>Ga0209647_1002665_pt1 | contig 14298 bp, 5 predicted proteins | sample GraSoi_2013_60cm_FD_185827 | JGI IMG/M metagenome (GOLD analysis project Ga0209647, IMG submission 185827) | Grasslands soil microbial communities from the Angelo Coastal Reserve, California, USA - Sample 9_17_2013_60cm (SPAdes) (version 2) | ecosystem: Environmental > Terrestrial > Soil >...
GCGCCCACAGAGCCGTCATTGCCCGGCAGCGTAATGCTGCTGTCGATTACGTTGGTCGTCGCGTTGATAAGGCTCACTCCGGAGCTGGTGTGGATCGCAACCTGGAGAGAACTCGGCAGCGCAGCGATTTGATGTACGCCGAAGTAGGAAGGCACAAAGCCTACCGGTATGCGCACCCCGGTGTCGGTAATATTACCTAGACCGTCAATACTTACGCTGGCTACCTGAGCGTTGCTAGACAGGACATAAGCTCCCGTGCCATTGGGCAGGAAACTGATGGATTGAGGCGAGAAGAAACCTGCCAGCACCGCGCCGTTGGCAGTTACCGTACCGTCAGCAGCAATGCGCAGGATCCCCAGATTCGATGAATTGAAGTCCGCAACCAGCGCCAGATGGCCGTTTGGACTGGCCGCTACATTGATCGGGCCGGAGCCGGTCGCTGAAACCGTACCAGTGTTTGTGAGAATGCCGGTCGGGGAAATGTTGAGTGTTCCAACAACCCCGTTACCAAAAGCATTCACCAGAACTTTGTTATTGACCGTTACCGCGACCCCTTGCGAGGTAACGGGAAGGGCGATTGTGCTGGCGATCTTCTGCGCGGCGACATCAATCGAGACCACGAGGGTCGAGCCGCCACCGTCAGTAACCACGAGGAATTTTCCGTCAGGCGTAAATGCCACAGCTTCTGCGGCGATCGGCGTGCTGACGAACCCCGTTGTCACCGGCGGTTGAGCAGTGAGATCGATGAACGTAACGCGCTGCGCGGAGAAGCTCGAAACTGCCGCTCTGGTTCCGTCTGGACTCACGGCCACATCGATTACATCCGAACCGATATTCAGCGTTGAATCGAGCGACAGCGGATTGGTATTCAGGAACTGGACTGTGCCTGCGTCGCGTTGCGCCACAATCAGCTTGCCGCCTACGCGCAGGACAATGTCACCCACGTTGGTGGTGCCCGCCGGTACCGGCGGGAAGCCCGCTGAGGAACCGACCAGGTTTATCCCATTCACCACCGCGCTGGCATGGACAACGATATTTCCGTTGACGGTGGGAACATTGGGAATTGAGAACGTGCCGTCGATGCTTGTCGTGGTTGCGTGTTGTGCATCCACGTTTACTGCCGCGCCGGGGACGGGCAGCTGATTCACGTCAATCACCCTTCCCGTCACCGTTGTACCCGGATCAGGAATAACAATGACCTGCACGTCTTGCGCTGTGCCGATGTTGCCGCCCAGATCCACGGCGTTGGCGCCCAGCGTCAAAGTTCCCAGGGTTTGCGGCGCAGTAAAGGTGAACTCATAAGGCCGCGCTGTTGCGGTGAACGCGATGCTGCCGTTGACCAGGAAATTGACTGCGGCCACGCGAACATCGTCCGTAGCCGTCACCTGTACCTTGATGGGCGTGCCGACGATGAAGCTGGTGCCCGGGGCCGGCGAGGTGATGCTTGCGGTGGGAGGAATTCCCTTGTCATCCACCACTTGCAGATACTGGCCAATGTAGATGCGGCTATCGCCGAACGCTCCGCCCTTGTCCAGGTTATTGTGTTCGGTGGCGAGGTAGGCGTAGTTCGCGTCCACCGCGATGCCCATGGCGTTGTCGTCGCGCGCGGTGAAGTTGAGAATGGCGCGCGGCAGCAGGTTCCCGGGGTTGGTGATATCGACTATAGGAATTCCGTTGACGAAGAACACGTCCGCGCCCAGGGCAAAGTTGCCCGAGATCGCGATGTCATTGAGCCGTCCGCCCAGGCTCAGCGGCGTGTTGGAGACCACCGCCGGAGCTGCCGGGTTAGCAATGCTCACGGAAGTCATGCTGTTGGCGTGGTCGGCCACCAGCACAAAGCTGCCATGAATCACGGCATCGCGCGCGTCACCGGTGCTTACGCTGCCACGCACGGCCGGCGCCGCGGGATTGGTTATGTCAACGATGAAGAGACCGGCCCCACCGGCAGCTACCGCCGCCAGATGCTGGTCTGTATCAACGTCAACTCCCCATATAGTCCCGGGAAGCGGCAAGGAGCTGATAATCGACATGGCCGCTGGATTTGCGACATTCACCAGAACAAGGCTGTTGCCGTTGGCCACAAAAGCGGTGGCGCCGCGCGGAGCCACATCCAGGGCATTGCCGGCAGTATTGATCGTCCCCAAAAGTTTTGGCGTAAGCGGATTGGTCACATCCACCACGGCCAGGCCGCCCGAACCCATGGCCAGATAGGCCATATTCCCGGCTACCGCCACATCGTTGGCGTTTCCTGGGATTGTGAGCGTGGCAGCGATGGCCGGGGCGCTGCGGTCCGGAGAGAGGTTGACAATCTGCAGCCCTGCTCCACCGGCAGCCACGAACGCGAAATCGCCGGATACGGCCACGGAATTGGCAAAGCCGGGAACCGGCAGGAAAGATACGGCTGTGGGCGAGAAGCTCTGTACAGCGCCAGCGGTCGTAGCGCTGTGTCCGTGATTGCTCACCGTAATGGTGCAGGCGCCGTTGGATCCAGCAAAAACCGTACCGTCGGGCGCGCCAAACGTGCAGACGGAAAGATTGCTTGAAGAGTAGTTTGTCCCCTTCTGGGTCGAGGTGAGGTCGATGGTTGTCTTGCCGTCAATCAGGTGACCAAGCACTGACAACTGCTTTGAAGCCTGGCCGATGATGGTATTGACCACCAGCACGAATGCGCCCGGCTTGACTTCGAGTGTTTGTACGGCCTTGCCCAGGTCAAAGCTGAGCGGATTCAGAGGATCTGTCCCGGTGGCGATCTCCACGCCGTCTGGGATTCCGTCGCCGTCCGTGTCTGCCACCAGCGGATTGGTGTGATAAATGTTTACTTCGTCGCCATCACTCAACCCATCGCCGTCAGTGTCAGGGTTGTGGGGATCGGTGCCAAGCCGGAATTCCTGTAAATTGGTCAAACCGTCGTGGTCAGGATCAGCCTGCGCGTCCGTAGGATCGTTGGGATTCAGGCCGTGGGCAATCTCGTAATCGTCGGGAATGCCATCGCCGTCGGAATCGATTCCTCCGCCAAACAGAACATGAATCGTGAACAGGGCTGAGGTGCCCTCATTCGTCGCCTGCACCACCACGGTCCCGGTATGGACGGCGGTAGCTAAGCCATCGGGCGTTATGGTGGCGATAAACGGATTGCTGATGGTATAGGCCGTGCCCGTGGCTGAGGCGGTCACGTCCGCACCGGTTCCGTCCGCAAAAGTGGCAGTCACGTTCAATTGGGTGACCGCGCCGGCGGTAGTTAATGTAGTGATGGGGGTGTTGATGCTCAGGCCGGTGGGAATGGGCGTGGTGGCTCCAAGCACGATGCGGGGCACGTTGATCGAACCGTTCGCGGGGATGGTGAAAAGGTCCGACTGCCCGGATCTTGTCACTCCATTTTCCACGCAGGTGGCTCGCGCCCGCACCTGGCCAAAGTTGGCCGGAATATTGGGAAGCACCCAGGTCCCGTCAGGGGCGACCGAAACGTTCCGGTTCAACACGCTGACGACGCAGTTCTCATTCAGTTGAGCGGCGAGAGGAAGGGTTAGCCAAAGCACGAGAAACAGCGCCTTACTGACAAGTTGGGCGGGTTTACTACGCCACGATCTCGAAATCATTTCTCTCACCTCTCCTTGAACGGAGCATTCGATTCGGCATCCTCCATACTCGGCCCTGCTGCAGTGCAATTTACTGCAGACCTTGTTGCAGAACCTGCGCATACCGGGTGCTCAGATAGACGAATACCGGATCGCTCTGCAGGGCGTTGGTATTCATGAGCGCACCATTCACGTGAGTTACGGGATAGTCTTTGACTACGGTCCTGTTCTGAGTAATGTGTTGTACGAAGAATATGTCGTATGTCCCGTAAGAAACCCTGGCCAGCAGGCGGGACGAGGTAATACTGCGATAGAAATTACGATTCCCTTCAAAGAGGGAAGGGTCGGACGCGACCTTGCGGATCGTGTCGCGGTCCCTGGGGTCCCACATACGCAGCACATCATCCAGAGAACTGTTGGCATTAGTGAAAATGACCTGTCCCAGAAACTGCATTTCAGGCGAAGAAGTGCTCGAATCCGGCGGCATGTGAATCAGCGGATTGCCCTCATAGCGTTCCCCGGTAACGTACAAGACCGCCGGATTGGTGTGCTGGCCTTCAGGGTAAAGCTCGATCTTGATGGTGTGCGGGGTCTCCGCGGCTGAACCAGCCAAGGCCAGGAGTAACCCCACAGCCAAAGCCGTTATCACTAGCCTGGAGTTCCTAAGTACGGCGGGCATTTGCTTTAGTAAACGGTTCATACAAATCCTCGGGTTCGACTATATTTTCTGCATCAGCAATCAATGGGTACAAATCTGCGTTCCTGGAATAACTACCTCTCCGCCCTTGCTGATGAAATTTGCCAATATTGCCGTGCCAAAAACGCTTATCGGTCCCAGGCAAGCTTTAAAATTTCCGCAGCCGCTGCAATTGCAGGATGCCTGGCCGGTGCCGTCGCCTTTGATACCTCCTTCGAAGCGAAGGAAACTAGGATCGATGGCAGTGATAAATATGGCTTTACCGGTGGCGGTGAGGCCGAGCTTACCGTCCACCGACCATCCGCAGTCAGCGCATCCCCCCTGGATTCCGCTGCCGCTAAACTCTCCGCCGAGAGAGAGGCCGACAGAGACTCCCAACTTGACCAAGCCGAGAAAGTTGACAGAGAGCTGAGGCACCAGGCATTCCACACCCACGGCCCTGAAACTGAGGCTGCCGCTGAGTTTGGAAGCATTTTCAAAATCTTTCTTCTCTTCACAGCATTGCTTTACAGCGCCAAGCTTGATCGCACCGGTAAACTCCGGAGTGGAAGCATGACATCCGGGAACGTATTCGAATACCGCTACGCCGGTTGAGATGATTTTGGCCAGTTCGGTAAAGTTCCATTCCTGCAGCGTAACGCCGGCCACGTCCTGCTCAGGGATGGGGAGTGAGAACCCTTTCCCGCCCTTGCAGCAATCAGGGCCCACGTTGCGGCCATCGCAGGACGTGCAGAACTTTCCGTCATCGTATGGCAGTGAATCGTCGGCAACGCAACTGCTGCCTGAGCATTTATTGCAGGTGGGACATGTTCCAGCGCTTCCCGTAGTGTTGGGGTTACCACCGCAGTGCCAGCCTGCCTTCAGCACTCCCACTCCGGGATCTGACTTGATGACAGAGCCGTCATCGCTGACAGTGGCCGTGCCGATCGCCACGAAAGATGCCAGATCGTGGTCGTAGGAATACATTTCGGTCACCGCCCGTGGCGCCAGACCGTCCACGTTCGGTATGGTCATAGCCGCCGGAGGATTGAACATGGTCCCCACTGGCTGGATGGTGACAACAAAACGCGGCTGCTGACCGAAACCCGGGACCATGGGGACTTTGTCCATGTTGACTGGAGTGACAGTCACGCATCCCGTGTGCGAACCGCCGGGGAAGGTGGCAGAGCCGGGAGCGATGGTCAATGAAAAGCCCGGCACCTGCGGAACCGTAAGCGTGCCTCCGGTGGAGGGAGTGACGCAGAGCTTGTTGTCCGGATTCAACTGCGGCAGGTAAATGGGAGACCCGACTGTGTTGTTCTGCCCTGGAGTGGTGATGATGTCATACTCCAGCGTGGGCCACACACCTGGACGCGTCGCCGTGCCGCCGTCGGCCATGAGTTTGAAAACACCCACCGGCGCCGGCTGGATCGTGAACTGGCCTTCACCATCGGTCAGCACCGGCGTTCCCACCTGCTGCGGAAGGTTGCCGCTTGGTCCTTGATTCAGTTGGAACAGCCGCATAGTTACGCCGGGAATTGCGTGGTTGCTGTTGTCCAGCACTACGCCGGAAATCGCGGTTGCGGCCGCCGGTCCCTGCGTTCGTCCGGTGGCCGTAAAGGCCGCGGGGAAGCCGGTGTTTCCCGGAAATGTCGTCTCCAGAAGGTTGTTGTTCACGCCCGCATCCGGTCCCAGCGTGAGCACCGCCTCCACGCGGCCATCGCCGTCGGAATTCAAAGTCACGGAAGGCTGACCGTTGATATTTCCTCCGCCCTGCTTCACCGTGAACGTGACGGGCACTCCGGGGATGCGGTTGTGGCCTGCGTCCGTGACCACGGCGATGAACGGAAGCGGCAGTGACTGGCCGACCACACCAAACTGATTGTTACCGGAGTCAACGTTGACCAGCGTGGCCCCGGTTGAAACGGCGGACGCGCTGAACACGGCGGTGGCGGTCACTCCGGTGGCTGACGCTTCCACCAGATTGTTTCCCGCGCCGGCATGTGTGCCCAGCATGAACTGCACTGAAGCCTGCCCTTGAGCATCCGTATTCACGGCGATGTCACTGAGTCCAGGCTGCGCCGGTCCCAAAGTGCCATCCTGGGCGGTGACCCGGAAAATGACCGGCACATTCGCCACCGGTTGTCCAAATGCGTTCAGCACCTGCGCAACCAGCGGCTGTGCCAGTGCGGAGCCAATCGGCCCTGTCTGGTTATTGCCGGAGAAAACTCTTACCGCCGGCTTGCCTGCAGCCTGGCGCACCACGGTCACAGTTGCTGTCGCCTGGTTTCCCGCGGCATCCACGGCGGTTGCATGGATCAGGTTCGGCCCCACTACCAGCGGGATATTGGAAACAGTGAAACTGCGATTAGCGACCTGGGCCGCAACCCCGTTGACTTTCACCGTTGCCTGTTGCGGATTTACTGTGCCCACCACAATGTCATTCACCAGGCCGGTCACCGTCACACTCGCGTCCGGAGTAACGGAGCCCTCCAATGGCGCATAGATCGCCACATGCGGCGGAGTTGTATCCAGGTTCACCTGCACGCTGGCCGTATCGGTTGAGCTATCGGCGTTGGTGACCACAGCCGTGATCGTGCTGATGCCTTCCTGAACCGGAACCGTCGCCAGGAAACTGCTTCCGCTGACCGGGGCCGCGATTCCGTTGACCAATACGTGCGCTGCCGGATCCACTACCGTTCCCGTCACATTGATTGGGCTCTGGTTGAACAGCGCTGAATTTACCGGAGACGTAATGGTGATCTGCGGCGGCTTTACGAATGCGACGGATGTGGTTGCAGAAGAGGAATTCCCTGCGGCGTCCGACGCCTGTACCTGGATGGAATTGGTGCCCGGAACCAGTGATTGCGAGCAGCTAAACGTGGACCCGGACAACGTTGCCATTGAGCCGCCGCAGTTGACTGTGGTTACGCCCGAGAGCGCGTCCGTCACCGTACCTTTTACGGTGATGGTGGATGTGCTCAACACGGCTCCGGCCGTCGGCGAAGTTATCGTCACCACAGGCGGTGTCTTGTCCAGCCTGATCATTGCCGTGGCCGAAGCCGAATTTCCAGCCACATCGGCAACAGACTGCGTGATCGATTGCCCTCCACCCTCAGTGTTGACCAGTTCAGTACCGGGGCACAACACCACTCCGGAGAGACCATCAAAGCATGTAAAAGTTAACGTAACATCCGTGTTGTTCCAGCCGGCGGCGTTGGGTGCGGGGCTGGATGCAGCGGAAATGAATGGCGCCGTCCTGTCAATGTTCAGCGTAACGCTGGCGCTGGCCGTGTTGCCGGCTCTGTCCACTGCCTGGCCGGTAATCACCTGCGCCGCCCCTTCTGTGCCCACTGTCACCGGCGCGGGACAGATGGCTACCCCTGAAGTTGCGTCGCTGCAAGCGAAGGCCACAGTCACGGCGGAATTGTTCCACCTGGCAGCATTCGCTGCCGGGCTGGCCACCGCGGTAATCACTGGCGGGTCGTTATCAATGCCAATAACGTCGATGGCTATCCTTCCGCCGGGCGCTCCTCGCACCTGCACGTCAATTTGATTCGAGACCAGCAGCGTGACCGGCTTGTCGACTTCAGTTACGTTTTGGTTCAGATCATTCGGAGCGACAATCACTGTTCCGTTCACCGTGATTACGGTGCTGGAAACAAAATCGGTCGGGGCATCAACCAGTCCTCCGTTATGCACGCGCAGCGTGTACTGCGTATTGGGATTCAGCACGGTGAAGGTATTCGTCACCGTCACTGGAGCGCCAGTGCCGCGAACGTAGGTCTGCGGGCCGAAGGCCGTGAAAGTCCCCGCGAAGCATGGCGTCCCAAGCAGCGCTAGCAGAACTACAAAAATCCCATGAACACCGAACGACAAGGAGCGGGCAGAGTTCGCCATCTGACTTCCCTCTCTGTAAACAAGATAGGGGCCGGGTGAAAATTTTTTATTTAATAGCACCGGCTAGATACGGGCCGGATCTCCTCAAAGATTGGGCAACAGAATATGCGGGACGGTATACTTCTGCATTCCGCTTGTCAAGAGAAAATATAGTAACAATTTTTTTTTGAGTAAAGAGATGGATTAGAACGCACTATGTTGCAACTTTTTGCCTTGTACATTTCAATCCGATGCCGGAACTTAGCTACACTCATAGCACGCACGTGACTTCGATGGTCGATAAGCAAACTGTCCGCTTCGACCTTAACCTCATATGTTGTCATCCGGATAGCGCGGCCGGTGTCAATACAGAGACTCCAGGCGTCCCAAAACGGAACCAGCAGGCACCCATGAACCTGGCCCAATCGAATGATAACGTATAAAGAATTGCCACCGCATAACCGTAATAGCCGCGCCACGATCATGGCTCCGATGCCCTCTGCCTTCAGGCTGGCGGCGGTACTAAAACAGTCGTTTAGTAGCTCTCCCTCGCGCGCGCGTGAAAGCAATAGCCTCAAATAGACAGAATATGAACACTCGCCGGTGAGGGTAGAAGCACCAAAAGGAGACGGACTCCTTAGAGAAATCCCCAGAGTAAATGTCGCTTTGAGAAAAGATTGATCGTAAGTCCCTGAAAAGGATTGGCTCCTCAGGTAGGACTCGAACCTACAACCCTCCGGTTAACAGCCGGATGCTCTGCCATTGAGCTACTGAGGAGTGGACAACGGACCGTATGCGGGGACAAAACGGCCAGATTGAATTGTCATGTCCAAAATAACATCAATTTGTGCTGTTAGCAATTGCTGATTGGCCGCGCTATTTCCTTTAAATCCGCGATTTCAGGAACCTGCCAGACGGCGCGGACCCGCTATTTGAGGACGATGATGCCCCCGACAAACCGCTGATGCCCGACAAACCGCAGCGGCGGAATCGGGCGCAATTTGCGCTGACGCTCGGCAGGTCTGAGGGCTAAAAATTTAGCAGAAAACAGATTAGTGTTGCGCAAGGCATTCGTCATAAAAACACATGCATCGTCACAAAAAATAAAGGAGCCGCGATCGGCAGCTCCTTTTTACCTTAATCCCAATCAAGACCTAGCTGATGTTGACCGGCTGGGTCAGACGGAAACCGAGCCTGCGTTCCGCCACAAATCCCACTTCTTTCTTGCCGGTAGCGTAAGCAGCAGTTGTGCCGCCAGCCGCGCCAATGGCCGAGCCGACCACCGCGCCTTTCCCGCCGCCAACCAGGGCGCCAAGCAACGCGCCTCCGCCGGCGCCGCCGCCAATGAAGGCGAGGTTGCGCTTCTTGTAACTGCCGCCGCTGACGAACATGCTATTGGTTTCAAGCGGCACGGTCTTGCCGTTCAGCGCCATGGATGAGAGTGTAATGCGCAGGTAGCCGGCGTGATGCAGATGTCCGGATTCGCGCGCGGCAACAACTTTGCCGGTCACGGCGGTCCCTTGTGGGGCGAGCGTTTGTCCGTCCACGACCAAAGGTTCATCCAGCACGGCGGAGAAATTCTGGCCGGGCTGGGCAGTGGCGCTGGAAATGGACTGCTGCAGGCGAACGTAAATAGCTGTATTCGCCGGCACCACCAGCGGTTTGCCTTCAGTGAACGGCGGCAACTGCTTTGAGCCGGAGTTGTCGGCGGCAACGGAGGCAGGCGGTTGTGAGCCCACGGTGCAGCCGGTCGCCAGTCCCGCTAGAACCAGCAGCGCTAAGAGCAGGATGTTCTTGGAACAGAATCCTTTCATAACTGACCCCAGCGGTGTGGGGGGCACCGCTGAATATAAGGAATGCAAGGCTGGTGCCAATTAAACATCTGTCTTTTCTATACTTTAGAAGTAGGTGAAAGACCGGGGGCGTGTAGTTTTTACCGCATTGAGAGTAGCTGTTTCTTTATCGTGTTCCAGTGGCGGCAACGTTCTCGACGGCGGCAGTGACCTCAGGCTGGACAACGACACCATCAAATGCCGTTGTGCCCAGTAGCCGGCCATGAGCGATCTGGAGGTTGCGCAGAGGCCAACCGGCGATGATCGCGTTCCAGGTCCTTCCGTTGTCACTCGACTCAAAGATGTTGCTGGAGGCCCCGCTGACCACGAGCATGCGGTGGTTTTCTTCATCGAATTGGACGGCGACGATGTTGGCGAGTCGCAGCGTGGTGATGCGCTTCCATGAATCGCCGGCATCAGTGCTGCGGAAAAGACCGTTGCGCGTGGCCAGCCAGATATCGCCGCTATGGTTCACCGCAACCGCGTTGATGACGAACTCAGCGCCCAGCGGCTGCGTGGGCAGCCAGCTTTCTCCGCCGTTGACCGAGACGGCCACGGCATTGCGGCCGGCAATCGCCACCATCTTGCCGGCAACGCCGATGCTCACAGGGGCAGCAACGCCGGGCAGTGTTTCCTTGCGCCAGGTCTCGCCGAAATCGGGACTGACGAACAGAGCCGTTGCGGTTGCGGCAAACCATCGGCTGCCAGTCAGCTCCAAAACGCTGATGCGCGTGTCCATTTCATTGGGTGCGCTCGGGTGGACCGGATTTTTCTTTGTGGCCATGCCTTCCCTTTTGACCGGCGTGACAGGGCTTCGCAACAGCCACCGCGCAGCATTTGGCTTAAGCGCGAAGATTCCGTGGTCTGTTCCCGCAACAATCGAGTTGTCATTGGCCTGGCGAAGCACGAAAACATCGCGGCCATCCAGGCCATCGCTCGTCTGTTTCCAGCTCTGGCCGGCATCGCGAGAAACGAACACGCCGCCAAATTCTTTATCGCTGAGCAGGCCGGCGTAGAGCAAGGAACTGTCGTTGCGGTCCACCAGCAGGGCCGCGGCCTGGCGGTGGGTAAAGCCGCGATTGGAAGCGGCAAACGTCACGCCGCCATCGTCACTGACAAGAACGCCGCTGCGGTCGGTCGCCAGCAAAACGTGCGACGGCCGGCGCGGATCGACCAGCACATCATTAATCACGACGTTGGCGTTGCTCATGCGCTTCCATGTCACGCCCGAATCGGTGGTCTTCCACAAGCCCTCGGTAGTCCCGGCGTAGACCACGTTGTGATCGGAAGGGTCCATCTGCAGCATACGCGTACGGCGCGCGGAATACGGAATGCCCTGGATTTTGCGGAACAGCTCTCCAGCCGATTCGCTGCGATAAATCCCTGAACAGGCGCTGATGAACATATTGGCCGGCTGTGCCTGATCGATGACGATGGAAAATACGTCAGAATCGTCAATCACGCCCTTCTTGATGCTGTGCCAGGTCTTGCCGCCGTCCTCGGTCTTCCACGGCAAATGCCATGTGCCGGCATAAATCACATCGGGATTGACGGGATCGATGGCAATCGATTCAATGTTTTTGATCTCGGCGTGGTTCTCCGGCGAGATGCGCTCCCAGGCGTGGCCACCATCGTGGCTGCGGTAGATTCCATCCAGCGCACCCGCCACCAGGGTTTTCTGATTCGTGGCCGCCATGCTCAGCGCGCGGAGAGATTTGCCATGGAGATCGGCGACAATCTCCCAGGTCTTGCCGGCGTCTTTGCTGCGGAAGAGGTCGCCATCACTCGAGGGAAGCTGCGCATTCCACGCGGCAACAAACATGTTCCTTGGGTCGATGGGATCAATGACTATGTGGTCCAGGACCATTTCCGCGGAACTGCCCAGGCGGGCAAAGCGCGACCAGTTTGTTCCGTTATCAGCAGAGAGATAAAGGTTGCCGGCGCTGGTACCGAGAAAAATGCGGTCAGGATTTTTGGGATCGAAGGTCAGACTGCGGACTGTTCCGCCATCCGGCCCCACCGGCAGCCATCGCTGTTGCGCCGCCAGACCGGTCGAGAGAAGCAGTATCGACAAAACCGGAATGATTCGTTTCAACGCGTTCATGCGAGTCTGAACAGTATTCTCCCCAGGATGCAATGAGATTGCCATGCTCATTCTCTATCAACAAGTTACTGAAGGCCAGTTTTTCTGAAGAACATATGGAAAGGCCACGGATCGTGCGCCGCATGACCCTGGCGCGGGGAACCCGCGCAAATTGGTGCGCTGGCGAAAAAGCACGACCTCGTGCGTGGGCCGTGCTTTGCTTTTGGAACCTAGCGCGTTTTTGCTCTTCTATTTTGCCGCTGACTTCTGCGCCTCCACGGACACTACGCGCAAGAGAATCTGTGTACCCGACTCCAGCTTCACATTGTCAGTCTTGGACACCACCACAGGGCCGGGAGTAGCCGAGGTTGCGCCGGAGCTCAGGCTCAGGCCTTTCAAGCCTCGCACTCCCTGCGGCATGCCAGAACTCAACGACGATTTGGCAAGGCTTATTTCCGTTGCCAGCGTGGCCGCCGATGAGCCACTAGCCGCGTTCGTGCTGGGAGACTGCTTGACCGTAAGCGGAGTCTGCAGGCCAACAATAGACTGTGACGACATTGCCGAGGAAGTATTGGAAGAGGTTCCACGGCTGGAGGTCGGCGAGCGGCCCACGGGGGTTGCGCTCGACTGGCGGAGGCTCCCCGTCACCATCGATGGCGGCAGCATCTGCGAAGGCTCGTCCACTTTGGATTTCCTCAGCACCGGCGCCTCCACTGCCTGTATGACCGCCTGGCAGTTGAGGTCGTGATAATGCTTGAGCAGTATCCGGTCAAATACAATGCCCAGACGCGATTCCGAATTTGCGCTGTCACGCACAGCGACCTCAGTTACATGGCCGACTAATTCCGTTTCCACAGGAATAATGATCTTTCCATGGGATAGCACGTCCTGGCTCACTTCCGCTCTAATCTTGGCTCCGGGTTTCAGTTTCTTGGCCTTCAAAGTCTGCTTCAATTCGACAAGCATATAGGAGTTTTTTGGCTGCGTGCTGGTAGTCGCCGCAGCGCTCTCCTGTTTGGTTGCGGAATTTGGTCTCTCAGGCGGAGCCTGCGCCCGGCTTGCCGCAATAGTGGTGGAGGAGTTGGACGACTGATCTTGCTGGACCGGCTGCTCCTCAGGCCTAGCCTGGTCCGCGCCGGGAACGTACGCTTTCGAGCCTGAAGGCCATACGGTGAAAAAAACAACCGCGGCCGCGATCCAGTAGCTTTTCATTCTGCACCTCACATGCAAAGCAAGCACCGGGAGCCCGTCAATTGGACTACCATTGTGCACCAAGCTGCACTAAAGATAAACATAAATAACCAGATGGAGGCCGCCGGAGCGGAGTTGTAAGGGCTTACAACTCAAAAGCGTTTCTCTGGTTCCGCAAAAGAAAAAGCGGCCAGGTTTGGAACCGGCCGCTATACAGATAAGAGTTTTATTGCGCGACAGCAGAACCAGTGACTTGCAACACCATTTGCGTGCCGCTATCAAGTTTTACGTTGCGATTGGCAGAGCTGATTACCGAACCTTGTGCGCTGCCCGCAGCCGCCGTGTTCAGTGCCAGGCCTTGCATGCCAACAACGCCGCGGCTGGCGGTGTTAAGAGTTGCGTTGGCGGCGGCGCCTGCGGCGTTATTGACCGATCCATTCACCGCACCTGTGGCTGAACCAGCAGCAGATCCCGCGGTATTGCCAACGTTGCCGGCAGTGGAGCCGACTGTTGAAGTCGCCGAGTTAACAGCCCCACCGACGGGCGCTAATCCTCCACCACCGCTGCTGCGTCCGCCGCCCATGCCAGAGCCGCTGCCCATGCCAGAACCGAGATTGCTGCTTTCATCGCCCGCCACGGAGAGAGTACCCTGCGCCGGCGGCGCCAGCGCCTGAATCACGCCATTGAAGGCAACTTCCTGTCCACCTTTGAGGACGGCCTTGTCAAACACAATGCCGAGCTTGGATTCAGCGTTCTCTTTGCTCTTGGCCTGCGCTTCAGTCACGTGGCCTACCAGCCTGGATCCTTTGTGCAAGACCACTTTGCCATTCGACTTCACGTCCTGCGTCAGCTTCGCATCCACTTCATCGCCTGACTTCGCTTTCTTGGCATCCAGAGACTTGGTGAGCTCCGCCTGCAGTGTTGTCCCGCTGCTGAGCGCCGCCGAAGCATTGCCTGCTCCGGCTGTTGCTGCGCCTGTGCTGCTGCTGTTAGCGCCGGCTGTGGAGCTGGAATTCTTGTCTTTCTTCTGACCTTCCTTCTGACCTTCATGAGAAGCCTGTG
>Ga0209647_1002667_pt1 | contig 14296 bp, 9 predicted proteins | sample GraSoi_2013_60cm_FD_185827 | JGI IMG/M metagenome (GOLD analysis project Ga0209647, IMG submission 185827) | Grasslands soil microbial communities from the Angelo Coastal Reserve, California, USA - Sample 9_17_2013_60cm (SPAdes) (version 2) | ecosystem: Environmental > Terrestrial > Soil >...
CAGTGGGCTGCAACAGAAAATTGAGAATCTGCCGGTGAATCACCGAATTTGGATCGAGGAAGGGCTGCCGGTTGTGCGAATGGAACAGTTTGCCTCGACTGGGAAACGCGCCGAAATAAACGCGGCGAGCACATTCGGCCAATCGGAGCAATTGCCTGTGCAGCTGGAGACGTGGCTTCTGGTGCCAGTGGCAGCGCCGGATTTTCGCATTGTGGGTTCGAGCGGAAAAGAGGGAATGCTTTCGGCCCGGCGGGGAAAGCCAGTCCTGCTGTATTTCGGTTCGGCGGATCTGCCTGACTGGAATGCAGCGCTCGCGAATTTTCAAAAGGTACACGAGGTGTGGTTGAAAAACGGCCTCCAATTCGTCCCGGTCGATGTTGCCGGGGCGAAAGCGGCCGGTGAATGGACGTTCCCCGTCGTAAACGCGCCGCCGGAACTGGTGGCCGTGTACAACCTGCTGTACGGGCGGTTGTTTGACCGGCACCGCGACATGGGTCTCCCGACGACTTTCCTGCTTGATCCCGACGGCAACATCGTGAAGATTTATCAAGGCGCGCTGGAGCTGGATCATGTGGCGACGGATTTTCGCCACATTCCGCAGACCGCGGCCGAACGCATGGCCCGCGGTCTGCCGTTCGCGGGTGTAAGCGGGATGTACGAGGTTGGGCGAAATTATTTGTCGTTTGGCGCGGTGTTTTACGAACGAGGATACCTGCAGCAGGCAGGGGAGTTTTTCCGGCTTGCGCAGAAGGACGATCCCGGCGGAGCGGAGCCGCTCTACGGGCTTGGAAGCGTTTACCTGGACCAGAAAAAATCCAAAGAAGCGTGGGAGTGCTTCGAACGTGCCGTGAAGGCCGCAGCGGACTATCCGGCAACGCTGCCGAATGCATGGAACAACTTGGGAATTCTTTCCGCCCGGGAAGGGAAGACGGACGATGCTATAGGATATTTTCAAAAAGCTCTGGCGATCAGTCCGGAACATCCGGTGGCGCTGCAGAATCTGGGGAATGCCTACCGGCAGAAAAAGGATTGGAACGCAGCCCGGAAAACTCTGGAGCATGCCCTGGCCTTGAATCCGGAGGATGCAGAGTCGAATTACGGATTGGGGATGGTGTACGCGCAACTGAACGAAACGGCGCGGGCCTATGAATTTCTGCAGAAGGCGCTGGCGGCGCGGCCGGCCTATCCGGAGGCGCTGAATAATCTCGGCATCCTCTATTTGCGGACGGGGCGCGCGGAAGAGGCAAAAAAGAGTTTTGCGGAATCGATCCGGGTAGCACCGGAATTTGATCAGGCATACCTGAATCTCGCCAGGGTCTATGCAATTGAGGGAAACCAGGCCAGGGCGCGGGCGACACTGGAGGAGTTGTTGAAGGTACACCCGGAACACGCGCAGGCGAAAAAGGAGTTGGAGGCGCTGGGGCCATGACACTCACTCGCCTCGCGATGTCTCTGCTTTTGGCCCTGGGCACGCCGCTGCTTTATGCGCAACAGGGTGGAGGTATGTTGGAAGGAGTGGTGCGCGACTCAGCGAAGCGGCCACTGGCAGAGGTGACCGTATCGCTGGACGATCAGGTGGAGGGAAGGACGCGGGCCACGCAGACGGATACCGCGGGACATTTCCGCTTTGACGCAGTGTCAGCGGGCACTTACGTTTTGCGGGCGAAGAAGCGGGGCTATGTGGATCAGGCGGAGGGGCCGTTTACGATTCGCCCCGGGGAAAAGAAATCAGTCAACCTGGAATTGCGCGAGGGGAAGGCGGCCGCACCGGGCAAAAACGCGCCTCAGGCATTGGAATATTCGGATGAGCCGAAATTTACCGTGGCGGGCGTCGCGGACCCGAGCAATGTAGGCGGCCACGGTTCGAATGTGACGCTGCCGACGAAGGAGGCGCTGGCACGGCAGACGGCGTCTCTCGCCGGAGCTGCCGGGTCGACGGAGAAAGCCACTGTGGCTGCGAACGGTACGGTGCGAGAATTGCCCGACGTTGCAGCCGCCAGTTTTGCGGAGAACCTGAAAGTCGGGCAGGAATTGCTGCGCGCGGGTCAATCGCAAAAGGCGATTGCCTACCTGGAGCGGGCCACGCAACTACAGCCCATGGATTACGAGGCGGGTATTTCCCTGGCCGCAGCGCGCGGATCAGGCCGTTCAGACTTTGCTGGCGCGAGAAGAACGCGCGGAACTCCATGCGTTGCTGGCGGAAGTGCGCGAGAGCGAGAGGCAACCGGTCGAAGCGGTCCGTGAGTATCAGCGCGCGGCGGAAATGGAGCCGAGCGAGGCGAATTTGTTTGCGTGGGGCGCGGAGCTTTTGCTGCATCACGCGGATGCCCCCGCTTCGGAAGTTTTTGCGAAAGGGCACCGCCTTTATCCGAAATCGGTGCGAATGCTGGTGGGGTTGGGCTCGGCGGCCTATGCGCAAGATTTAACGGACCAGGCGGCTCGGCTGCTGCTGCAGGCGGTTCAGTTGGACCCCGCGGATCCGCGGCCGTATTTGTTCTTGGGCAGGGTGCAGGAAGTGGCGAAGAGTGAGCCCCCCGAGTGGGTGGAGGCGTTCCAGCGGTACGCGACGCTACGGCCGGAAGACGCCCGTGCGCACTACTACTACGCGGTTGCACTGGAAAAGCAAAGGCGGGGAGAGCGAAATATCTCTGCGCGCAGGGCGGAGTTGCAGAAGGCCATCGCCATCAATCCGCGCATGGGAGAAGCGTATCTGAAATTGGGATTGCTAGAGGAGCAAGAGGGAAAACTTGCGGAGGCGGTCGCAGCTTTGCAAAAGGCGGTGGAGTTTACGGAGTTGCCCGACGAGGCGCATTTGCGGCTGGCACAGGTCTACCGGCGCATGGGGGAGACCGAGAAGGCGCGCAAGCAGTCGGAGCTGTATGACGAAGTCGCGAAGCTGAAGAAAGAGAAGATGGAGAGAGAACGGCGGGAATTGGGTGAGTTTGTGGTGACCGGCAAGCCGTAAGCGGGCGGAACGCGTAGCGGCCACCTTCAGTGCTTGCCCTGACGAAGGAAGGGTGGCCAAGCTTGTAGGGGTGGAGCTCGCTCCACCCTCTTCTCCGCTCCTCTCTGCGATCTCAGCGTCTCTGCGTTATATTTTTTTCTCTCCCCCTCGCAGACGCAACGCGGGTCAGGGGCGCGGGGTTGGCGCACTCATCAGGCCGATGAACATTTTGTAGAATTTCTCGAAATCCAAATCGACATTGATTTCCACGCGCTGCAACTGCCGCTTCGGCTTGTCGCCCTCCAGCCACGTCAACGTGTTGCCGTAGGCGGCGCCGTGGTCCGTGTCCACCGCCATGTACCGGACATCGCGCTTGGTGATGATCGAGGGGTCGATCCACGCCGCAGCCGCCAACTCGTCCCACATAAAGTCCGCGCCGGGGCCGTGCATGTAGTATTGCGCCACATAACGCGCCAGGGGAGTGCCGGCCTTCCCGATTTCATCCACCATCGCTTGCGTCAGCCGCGTTCGAATCGAAATGTCCACCGGCGTGCAGGTGATTTTCCTCCAGTTGGCGTGAAGCACCGCGTCGGCGGCTTCGGGATCCATCCAGAAATTAAATTCATGGCGCGGCGTGTTGACGAACTCCGGATTGTCGGTGGCGGGGTTCAGGCTGCCGCCCATGAACACAAGTTCCTGCGCAAGCTCGGCGAACTGCGGATCGATGCGCAGGGCCAGCGCGATGTTGGTCATCGGGCCGCCTTCGTAGATGGTGACCTCGTGCGGATATTTGTGCACCATCCGAATCAGGAAATGCGCGGCGTCTTCCGTGGAAGCCTTGGTGGTGGGCGGTCCCTCCTTGGGAGGCGGCACCACGAACGGCTCGTGATACCAGCGTCTGTCCCACGCGCCGGCATACCCAACCTTGCCGTACCGCTCCTGCCAGAGCAGCGCTTCTTCGCGCGTGCGAACCAGCGGGAAGACCGCGCCCGGAACGACGGGGATGTCGGAGCGGCCCATCACCTCCAGCAGCCGCAGCGCGTGCACAACCTCTTCATCGCGCCACTGATTCCCGGTAACAATGGTGACGCCAAGCACCTCAACCTGCGGCGACTGGATAAGCGTCGCCAGCGTCTGCATGTTGCTCCCACCAGGCCCCGAACAATCTTGATTGATGATCACCTTGCGCCGTGTCTGCGCAGAAGCAACGGGGACGGAAAAGAGCAGAACGAGAAGGACCGCGCCGAAAACAAAACGACCCACGGCTTCCACCGTGGGTCGAGAAGTGTAGAACAAGGTACGCGGATTCAAGGTCTGGGGTTAAAAGGTTAGTTTCAGCCCGAACTGGATGACGCGCGGGTTGTTGACGGTGAAAGATACGTTGCCGAACCCGTTCTTCGTTGGATCAGGACTGAAAGCGCCTATGTCCGCGTAACCCGTGCCGGCATTGACGGGCAAGCCAAACTGCGCGTGATTGAAGAGGTTGAAGAACTCCGCCCGGAAATTGAGCCCCATATTTTCCCAGGGCAGCCTGATCTGTTTGATGACCGAGCTCCCCGTCGGCCGGGAACGCAAAGGCGCACGGGTTAAACCAGTTCTGGACGGTGTGAACACGGGCTGGCGCAACACAACCGGGATTGCCCGCGACCGTTCCGCCCTTGTTGGGGTTGCCAACGATGTCGGGCCGGATCAGGCTGGAGCCGTTGGCCTGGAAATTGGTGCCGGTGGTGAAATTGGCGCTATCCACGACAAACACCGGGAAACCGGAGGTGAGCTTTTCAATGACGGTCAGCTGCCAGTCCCCCAACACAGCGTTCATGGCGCCGTTCCAGTCATTCCCAAACTGCTTGCCCTTGCCCAACGGCAAATCGTAGATGACGCTGGCGGTAAAGTTGTGGTTGAGGTTGATCTGCGAAAGCGCCCAGTCCAGCTTGGACCAGCCTGGCAACGGGAAGTAGGTTGCGCCGATGCCGGTGCCCAAACCGTCGGTCAGACCGTTGTCGTGGGTCCGCGAGTAGCTATAACCGACCAAAGCATAGACACCGTGCTTGGAGCTTTTCGTTTCCGCTTTGATCTGCAAGCCATCGTAGTTAGTCCGGCCTGTGTCGGTAATGTTGGCGATGGTGTTGAACTGAAAGTTAGTACCCACGTAAGGGGAAGGTACAAAAGTACCACCCGGACCGCACCCGATAGTGTAGCTGCCGCCGGTGCAGCCAGACGGGGTGCTGATGTTCAGGTTGTTGCCGAAGGTGAGAATGTGAGTGCCGCGAGAGCCGGCGTAGCCGACGGTAAGGATGATTTCACCGGGCAACTGGTGTTCAACGTTGACGTTGAACTGTTGGACGGTCCCCGACTTGAAGTTCGGGTTCTGGGAGTTCAGCGTGCCCGTGAAGCCGTTTGCAAAGGCCAGAGGATCTGTCGGCGGAGTAATAATTTGGAAGCCTTCCGAGAAGCTAATGGCCGTGGGAGTGAGATTGAAGGGGGCTTGGGCGCAAGCGGCAGTCGCAAACGTGCAGGCACCGCCGAACGCGAATCGGTCAGACTCGGCGTAATAGGGCGGATTTTGCCACAGTCCTTGCGCGCCCTGGCTCCACGCCGTGTCGTGATAGATGGCATAGCCGGCGCGGACAGCGGTGGTGTCCTTGCCGAACGGTTTCCAGGCGAGGCCGATGCGCGGTTCCACGGCTCGTTTATCGAACTCGATGCCGACTCGGCTGTCCGAATTAACGCCCGCGATCAGGAATTGTCCCGTGGCAAAATTGAAATTGGCCTGGCGATTGCCCACTTCCGTGACGGGAGTGGTCAAGTTCCAGGCGAATCCGAGGTTCAGGGTCAGGTTGCTGGTGATGCGCCAATCGTCCTGGACAAAGGGGCGGTAGGTCTTCCAGCGGCGGCCGGTGATGGCCCCTTTGAACGTCTGGTCGTGGATGGCCAAACTGGCAAGTCCTTGCAACATGTCCGCAGTCGCATCACCGCTCCAGAATCCGCTATTAATCCAGAAGCCGTCCTGGAAGCCGTTTGTCCGGACGTTCATCTGGTTGGCGCGGAAGGAAAGACCGAACTTGATGTCGTGCTTGCCACGAATCAGGTTGAGAGTGTCGCCGATGGAAAAGACGTTGGTGCCACCCGTGAAGGGCGCGAAACCGCGGTCGCCAACAGAAAAATACCCGCCAAAGACCTGGGTTTCGGGTAATCCGCAGCTGATGCCGCCCGGGAGACAAGTATTGCTGGAGTCACAGGTTAGATTGGCGCCGGGGATGCCGCCCGGGACGATCGTTGCACCTATGCAACTCCCGGTGCCCTGAGACGTGATGTAGTTGAAAATACGGTTGTAACCGCCGCTGACCTGGTTGACGGTGGTTGGTGAAAAGATGTGGGTCTCCGAAAGAGCAATGTTCCGGCCATGGTTCTGGATGCCCTGATTGCTTCCAAAAGCGTTCGATTCGGCAAAGGAACCGGGTCCGCCGCCGCCGGGAACATAGGAAACCGCCTGATCGTAACTGAACCGCGCGAAAGCACTGTCGGAAGGCGAAAAATTGTGATCCACGCGGATGTCGAACTTGGTTTCATCCAATTTGCGCACAGGGGAATTTACAAAGTTGATCCCCGCGCCGGTTGCATTCGGCTCCGGGTATAGGTTGATCAACGCTTGGCCAATCGGATTGATCAGGCCATTGGGCATGGAGGCGGCATTCAGAGGGTTTGCCCCTGGAATCTTGTTGCAAGCCACTCCTGCTGGTTGAGACCCATTGGCGTTGACAGGCTCTGGATTTCCGGTCACGGCATCGCATTGGAAGGAAGCACCTGGGACGTTGGGATTACTGAGATTAGCAACCCCCGTGAAGTCGCCGGTCCGCTGGGCATCCGTGGGAACCAAACCGGTAAAGGTAATGCCCTTGCGCTGGAACTTTTGCTCGCCGTCAAGAAAGAAGAAAGTCTTGTTCTTGATGATGGGTCCGCCGAGGGAGCCGCCGAACTGGTTCAAGTTGAACTTTTCCGGAGTCTGAGCAAAGAAACTCTTGGCATCGAGAGACTTATTACGAAGAAATTCGAACAGCGAGCCGTGGAACTGGTTGCCTCCAGACTTGGTAGTTACCAGAACCGTCGGGCCGGCGCGAAAACCGAATTCGGCGGAGTAGTTGTAAGTGAGGACCTTGAACTCTTGAATGGAATCGATGGAAGAAAGTATACCGATGCCGCCGGCGGTGAGTTCGTTGTTGTCATTGCCGTCCAGGATCCAGTCTGTGGCGTTCGTCCGGGAGCCACCGACGGAGAGAGAGAACGAGCCTCGCGCGGAAACTTCGCTGCTGGCGCCCCCGTTGATGAAGCTGTTGGGATTAGTTTCCTGCGCTGTGCCGGGGGTGAGCGTGGCGAGCTGAACGAAATCGCGGCCATTAAGCGGGAGTTGCGTCACCTGCTCCGCGGTGATGACCTGGCCGAGGGAAGGATTCGTTGCTTCGACTGCCACCGCGGCCGCGGACACTTCGACGGTAGCCGAGACGGAGGAAGGGGAGAGCGAGAAATTGAGTTCGCGGGATTCGTCGATCTGCAGCCGGACATCTTTAGCTTCGACAGGCTGGAACCCCTGGAACTGCACATGGATGGTGTACATACCCACGGGCAGTAAGTTCACGGTGTAGTGCCCTGTCTCATCCGTCTGCGCGTTGCGAGCGACACCCGTGCCCTGAGACGTCACCGTAACTGCGGCGCCGGCGATGCTGGCACCCGACTTATCCGTTACTGTGCCCGAAAAACTGCCGATCGCCTGACCGTACGCGAGCTGGGAGAAACAAAGTGCAGTCATGCAAATCATCAGGACATAGAGAATTCTCTTGCTCATCATGGATACCCCTTTTTAGGAACCCTGGACTCATTGCAAAAGAGCGGTAGAACCCGAGAGCTTCGACTCTCTCGAATTCAACACCGGGACTGAAGCACCCTGGAATCGCAGCAATACGATTAATGACCGCAGCGACTCCTCTTTGAAGTCCCCGGCGGCGCGAACGACGCTTTGAGTACGGGGGAAAATAGTAAAAGAAAATTACTTCTCTATTGCGGTGGTGTCAAGCGGATGTTTCGGGAAAACTGTGCAAGATTTTGATAGGGCGAATCTTAGCTGCAAATGGTGGGAAGAAGAACGAACCAAAATGGGACTGGAACTGTGCCAGCGAGGGACGGATATCAAGAGAGTCCCTCGCTGGCCACGTCCCTCCTATTGAAGCGATGCGGCAACTTTTTTCCCGTATTCTTTCGCTTTCGCGATGGCGGCGGCCTCATCCACGGTGAGCAGCTTGCCGTCTTTCAGGAGAGTTTTGCCGCCGACCACGACGGTCTGGATTTCGCTGGCCTTCAACGCGTAGACGATCTGTGAGTAGACGTCGTACATGGGCACGGCGTTGGGCACATCGAGCGTGAGTATGACGAAATCGGCTTTTTTGCCGGTTTCGAGCGAGCCGATTTGCTTCTCCATATGAAGAGCGCGAGCGCCTTCAATCGTGGCCATTTCCAGCGCACCCTTTGCGCCAAGTGCGCGGGGATCGACGCGGTAGGTCTTTTGCAACTTCGCAGCGAGATCCATTTCTTCCATCATATTTAAGTCGTTGTTGCTGCCGGCGGGGCCATCCGTGCCGAGCCCCACACGCATACCCGCGGCGCGCTGATCGATCACGGGCGCTGCACCGCTGGCCAGCATCATGTTGCTGGACGGATTGTGAACGCAGCCCACCTGTCGCTCGGCGAGAATTTTCATATCGGTGTAGTCGGTCCAGATGCAGTGGGCCGCCAGGACGTCGGGGCCAAGGAATTCGATGCGTTCCAGATACTGCACCGGCGTGGCTCCGTTTTTCTCAATGCTGTCGGTAAACTCTTTGCGCATTTCAGAGACGTGGATCAGCAGCGGCGCATGATATTTGCGCGCCATCGCCGCCGCCTCACGCAAAGTCTTCTCCGAACATGTGTAAATGGAATGCGGAGCGACCGCGGCGTGAATCAGCGGGTCGCCCTGCCATTTCTTCAGGAATTTTTCCGTGTACGCAGCCATCTCGGCCACGTTTTTGTTGTCAGGGACGGGGAAATCGATCCAGGTCTCCCCAAGAACGCCGCGGAGTCCCGCAGCCTTGGTCTCATCGGCTTCAGCATCTTCGAAATAATACATGTCGGCGAAAGTGGTGGTGCCGCTGCGGATCATTTCGGCGAGCGCGAGGCGGGAGCCCCACCGCACATAGTCTTCGGTAACGTTCCGGGCCTCGGCGGGGAAAATAAATTTGCGCAGCCAATCATCGAGCGTGACGTCGTCTTTGAGCCCGCGCATCAGGACCATCGGGATGTGCGTATGGCCATTAATGAGGCCGGGGATAATGAGCTTGCCGGTGGCGTCGATGGTTTGTTTGGCCGTGATGCCTTTTGGAAACGCGGCGGCGATTTCAGGGCCGACGGCGATGATTTCATCACCGCGGATGGCAAGGAATCCATTCTCGAGGACGCGGCGGTTACTATCCATCGTGACGATGGTCGCGCCTTTGACGACGAGGTCTACGTTTATCGCCTGCTTGGCCGCATCCTGCGCGATCGCTGCCGAAGAAAGCAGTAAGCACGCTGCGAGGAATAGAAACTGGTTTCGAACGGTGCGCGTTGGATTCATGAATTTGTCCTTGTGCGATTTGTAGCTCGGGCCTTCAGGCCCGAGGCTTTTCACTACGAATAGTTAACCTTGCCGGGGCCACGGAAAGCCTCACCCCTGAAGAGGTGAGCTACAGATTAGAGGAGTCGAACGGTTTCGGAAAGAGCTGGCTCATGCGGAGCACTTCGACTTTGCCGTGGAGATTGGTGAGCACCACCGGGATGTCCCCGCAAAATTCCCAGATGATCTGGCGACAGGCGCCGCAGGGAGGCGTGAGCGTGTCGGTGTCGGTGACCACCGCGATGGAATCAAACCGGCGCTCGCCTTCGCTGATGGCTTTGAAGATGGCCACGCGCTCGGCGCAGAGCGTCAGGCCGTAGGTGACGTTTTCAACGTTGCAGCCGGTAAAGATTTTCCCGGAAGGCGAGCGAAGTGCGGCGCCGACTTTGAAATTCGAGAATTTGGCGTGGGCATTTTCGCGGACTTTGGTTGCCGCAGCGATGAGGGCATCGTGCTCGGACATTGGGCCTCCACAGACTTTATGAGTTTAGCAGCGCAAGACCGCAGAAGTTCAGAGGGAAGCGGCAATTTGGGGGATGACCGCGCGCAGCAAGCCGATAAACTGGGATTTCACGCGTTCGGCGGTCTCAAGTACTTCATTGTGATCGAGCGGTTGGTCCAGAACGCCTGCGGCGGCGTTGGTGACGCAAGAAATGCCCAGGGCGCGAATGCCGGAGTGGCGTGCGGCGATAACTTCGGGCGCGGTGGACATGCCCACAAGATCGGCGCCGATCGAACGGAGGTAGTGGATTTCCGCGGGCGTTTCGTAACTGGGGCCGGCAAGGGCAGCGTAGACGCCTTCGCCAAGATCGATCCCGAGCCGGCGTCCGGCCGCCATGGTAAGTTCGCGAAATTTCCTGTCGTAGGCGTTGGTCATGTCAGGAAAACGCGGCCCGAATTTATCCGCGTTGGGCCCGGAGAGCGGGTTCCCGCCTTGCAGATTGATGTGATCGCTGATGACGACGAGCCGGCCCTGGGTGAATTCTTTCCTGATACCACCGGCGGCGTTCGTGAGGATCACGGCTTTGACGCCGAGCCGTGAGAAAACGCGGATGGGGAAAGCGACGTCTTGAGCCGAATAGCCTTCGTAGAGATGGACGCGGCCCTGCATCCCCGCAACTTCAACGCCGTCCACTTTGCCGATGACAAGCTGGCCGGCATGGCCGATGGCGGTTGAGCGAGGGAAGTGCGGGATCTTCGCATACGGAATGCGTATGGCGCCCGCGAATGCATCGGCGAAAGCACCGAGGCCAGAGCCGAGGACCAGCGCGATTTTCGGACGCAGCTTGGTCTTTTTCTGGATGAATCGTGCGGCGGCTTCAGCCCGCGTGAACAATAGGTTCGCCGCTGAGGAACCTTTTGTGGCAGAACTCATGTCAGGATTCCGACAATGCAAGCGGACATCAGGTTGGCCATGGTTCCCGCAAGCATGGCGCGGATGCCGAATCTGGCCAGTTGGCCGCGCTGCTCTGGTGCGAGCGCGCCGATGCCGCCGATCTGAATACCGATTGAACTGAAATTGGCAAAGCCGCAAAGAGCAAAAGTGGCGATGGTGAACGAGCGCGGGTCGAGCGTTCCTCTCATGGGGCCCAGTTGCCCGAAAGCCACGAATTCATTGATCACCATGCGAGTCCCAAGGAGGTTGCCAATCTTTGCGGCGTCGTGCCAGGGAATTCCGATCAACCACGCCACTGGCGCAAAAACCCATCCGAACAGTGTCTGCATGCTGTCGGGAAACCAGGCCATGTGTGGCCAGTTGTGAATGCCGCCCATCATGGCGTTCAGCAGCGCCAGCAGCGCGATGAAGGTGATAAGCATGGCGCCGACGTTCAGGGCGAGGCTGAGTCCATCGCTGGTGCCGCGGGCGATCGCCCCTAGAATGTTGGACTCTTTCTCCATGGCCGGCATTTCCACACGGCCCGCGGTCAGCGATTGCTCCGTTTCGGGGACCAGCATTTTCGCCATCAGCAGCGTGCCGGGAGCTGTCATGATCACCGCGGTAAGCAGATTTTTTGGATCTGCGCCGCCCACCTGAATGTAGCCGGCCATCATGCCGCCGGAAATGTGCGCCATGCCGCTGGTCATCACGCACATCAGTTCGGACTTCGTGAGCTTGGGAAGAAACGGCCGAATGGTCAGCGGGGCTTCCGTCTGGCCCATGAAGATGCTGGCGGCAACGTTCAGGGATTCCGCTCCGCTGGCGCCCATGATGCGAGTCATCAACCAGGCGGCGGCACGGATGATCAGCTGCATGACGCCGAGGTGATAGAGCACGGCAAAGAACGCGGCGATGAAGATAATCGTCGGCAGCACCTGGAAGGCAAAAGAGAAACCGAGGCGGGAGAGTTCCTTCGGCAGCCCGAGATCCCCAAAAACGAAAGCGGAGCCCGCGTAGGAGAAACTGAGAAGTTTGTTGGCGCCCGCGCCGAGAAAGCTGAAGACTTTGCTGCCGAACGCGGAACGCAGGACGAAGTAACCGAGCGTGAGCTGTAAGCCGAGGCCCCAGAGGACCGTTTTCAGCTGGATGGATTTGCGCGAAGTGGAGAACAGGTACGCCCCGGCCAGAATAACCAGCATGCCGAGGACTCCGGTGAATCTTGCCATTCTGTCTCCTTCTATTTCGTCCCACAACGAGCAACGTGTCATTCTGAGGCCATCCGACGAGGATGGCCGAAGAATCTCACCTGAATGATCGAGCAAAGACTGTACGGTCAGATCCTTCTGGACGCAAACACCGTGCCCATCAGGATGACAAGTTATCGCTCAAGTCTGAACAACCTACAAACCGGACCATCCCAGAAATGCTCAATAGCCGCCGATGATCCGGCGGATTAACGGACGCGCTGGTGGCTTTTTATCACCAATTTGGTAGCTGGCCTCAATCATTTTTTGCGCGGCTTGCAACTGGGCATCCGCGTTGTAGGCGATTGTCACCAGAGTTTCGCCTGATTTGACAGGGTCGCCGATGCGCTTGTGAAATTCCAGGCCGACGCCGTGGTCGACGTTCTGCTCCTTTTTTTCGCGGCCGCCACCCAGCATAGCAAGTGCGATGCCCAGGTTGAGGCAATTGATGTCGGTCAGAAAACCGCTGGACGCGGCCTTAACTTCGGCGTGACTCCGAGCGGCGGGCAGAATCGACGGGTCGTCGCTCACGCTCGGATTGCCTCCCTGGAGGCGAATGCACTCCCGGAATTTTTCAAGGGCTTTGCCAGAGGAAACCAGTTCCTTGGCGAGGGCGCGGCCTTCGTCGAGGGTTTTCGTGCGTTCGCCGAGAAAAAACATCCAGGCGGAAAGTTCCAGGCTCAATTCGCGGAGATCAGCCGCGCCACGGCCTTTGAGGATTTCGACGGACTCGATGACTTCGTTGGAGTGCCCGGCGAACCGGCCCAGCGGCTGACCCATGTCGGTGATCAGCGCCACGCATTTCTTGCCCATGCGCTTGGCGGTATCCACCATCACTTCCGCCAGAGCGATGGCGTCTTCTTCCTTGCTCATGAAAGCGCCCGAGCCGGTCTTTACGTCCAGCACCAGCGCATCGATGCCTTCGGCGAGTTTTTTGCTCATGATGGAAGCGCAGATCAGGCCGATGTTTTCAACGGTGGAAGTCGCGTCTCGCAACGCGTAGATTTTCTTGTCGGCAGGTGCAATTTCAGCGGTCTGCCCAATCAGGGCCATGCCGCATTCGCGGAGCACGCGCTTGAAATCGGCGAGAGTAAGAAAAGTGTTGAACCCGGGGATGGCTTCCAGCTTGTCGAGCGTCCCGCCAGTATGCCCGAGCCCGCGGCCGCTGATCATCGGAACGGCAAGGCCGCCCGCCGCGACGATGGGCGCAAGTATCAGAGAAGTCTTATCGCCAACGCCGCCGGTCGAATGCTTGTCTACTTTTTTGGCAGTCAGGTAGGAGTGATCGACCACTTCGCCGGAATGCAGCATGGCCTCAGTAAGGGCGGCGAGCTCAGCGCGGGACAGTCCGCGAATCCAGGCGGCCATCAGCCAGGCGGCCATCTGGTAATCGGGTATTTCGTCGCGAGTGTAAGCGGAAATCAGGTAGTCGATTTCCTCTCGGGAGTGTTCCCCGGAATCCCGCTTTTTTCGGATCAGGTCAACGGCGCGCATGCGTGTGGAGGCGAATGCGAGCCTAACATCGGGGTGTTGGGGCGTCAACGCGCGGCGTGGAAGTCAATCTCTCAAACAGAGGGACTTAACTTTTGTCGTACGGTCAAGATGCGCCGGAAAGAATATCTCCCCAGGCAGCTTGCGGCTGCGTTGCGCCGTGGTATATTGCCGCGTTCGACATACTGTGAGGGACGCGGATGAGCAAGGTACCCAGGATTGCGGTGGTGGGCAGCGCGAATGTGGATTTGACGACCTTCAGCGACAGGTTTCCCCGGCCGGGCGAAACGATTTTCGGGCAAAAATTCGATTTGGGATTTGGCGGCAAGGGCGCGAACCAGGCCGTGGCCGCTCGTTTCTGCGGCGCCGACGTGGTGATGGTGGCGAAACTCGGGAACGATTTGTTCGGCGAGGCGACGGTGAAGAATTTCAAATCGCTGGGAATTGATACGACCCACGTGCGGATTGTGGATGGCGTGTCGAGCGGCGTGGCGCCGATCTTCGTGGAGCCGAACGGACAAAACCGCATCATTGTCGTAAAGGGCGCGAACGATACGTTG
>Ga0209647_1002668_pt1 | contig 14295 bp, 15 predicted proteins | sample GraSoi_2013_60cm_FD_185827 | JGI IMG/M metagenome (GOLD analysis project Ga0209647, IMG submission 185827) | Grasslands soil microbial communities from the Angelo Coastal Reserve, California, USA - Sample 9_17_2013_60cm (SPAdes) (version 2) | ecosystem: Environmental > Terrestrial > Soil >...
GCGGAGCCGGCCACCAACATCGAGCCGGCCGCCGCAGCCGAGCCAGCCACCGTACCTGAGCAGGCCGCACTGCCGGTGCCGAACTACGACGACCTCACTGTTGCCTCGCTCCGTGCCCGCCTCCGCAATCTCGATTCGGTCCAGGTACGCGTTCTGCTGGATTACGAAAAGAGCAACGCCGGCCGGGCCGCGGTGCTCACCATGTTCGAGCGCCGCATCGTCAAGCTGGAGAGCGGCGAGGCCTGACCTGCCGTTATGCCGCTGGAGACCACGCCCGAGTCGCCCGTCCCCGTTCGCACCGTGCTGCGGCTGGTCGGCGAGTGGGTCGGCCGCCTGGGGCGAGTCTGGGTCGAGGGCCAGATCGCGGAGCTGAACCGGCGCGGCAGCACGGTGTTCCTGACCCTGCGCGACCCCGTGGCCGCCGTCTCGGCCCGGGTGGTGTGCACCCAGGGCGTCTTCGACGCCAACGACCCGCCGCCGGCTGAGGGCGCCCGGGTGGTCGTCTGGGCGAGGCCCGACTTCAACATGGCCCGGGGCTCGTTCTCGCTCACCGCGATGGAGATCCGAACGGTCGGTATAGGCGAGCTGCTGGCCCGGCTGGAAAGGCTGCGCCGCTCGCTGGCCGCCGAGGGACTTTTTGCCGCAGAGCGCAAGCGGCCGCTGCCTTTCCTGCCCGGGGTGGTCGGCCTTATCTGCGGGCGGGACTCCGCAGCCGAGCGTGACGTGCTCAGGAACGCTGCCCGGCGCTGGCCCGCAGTGCGGTTCCGGGTCCGGCAGGTCGCCGTCCAAGGGCCGTATGCGGTGTCCGAGATCGTCGAGGCGCTGCGCGAGCTCGACGCTGACCCGGCGGTAGACGTGATCATCATCACCCGCGGCGGCGGATCGATCGAGGACCTGCTGCCGTTCTCCGACGAGACGCTGATCCGGGCGGTCGCGGCGGGCACGACGCCTGTGGTCAGCGCGATAGGGCACGAGCAGGACTCGCCGATCCTCGACCACGTGGCGGACGTCCGCGCGTCGACGCCGACCGACGCTGCCCGGCGCGTGGTCCCGGACGTGGCCGAGCAGCTCGCGCTGATCGCCCAGCTGCGTACCCGCGCCCGCAGGTGGCTCGCGGGCAGGCTCGACCGGGAGATGTCCTGGCTGTCGGGCATTAAGTCCCGGCCCGCCCTGGCCGATCCCGTGCGCGAGATCGAAAGGCAGCAAGAGCTTGTGGCCGCCCTTACGCACCGGGCGCGGCGATCGGTTTCCGCCAGCCTGGACCGGGCTAGTGACGACGTGCGCCATACGCGGGCGCGGCTGATCGCCCTGTCGCCCGCGGCCACCCTGCGGCGCGGATACGCGATCGTGCAGCGCGGCGACTCCAGCGTGGTCCGTTCCGCGGCAGGGGTAGCGCCGGACGAGGCGCTCACCGTCAGATTCGCCGATGACCAGCTGACCGTCACCGCTGGCCGACAGCCAAAGCCATAACCGCCTATAGCAAAGCCATTCCGGCCAATTACCAATAGCGTCCTGGCGGGCATGCGGATGCGCCCGGTTAACCCTCGCCAGATGCCCACGACCCTGCTGGCGAGCGGCGGAGCGACCTCGTGGTTCGACATGGCGCCGCGCGAGGGTGCGGCGGTGCGGCGCCAGGGTGTTGCGATGCTGCGGGAGGGTGCGGCCGTGCTGCACTAGGGTGAGGATGTGACGGCAGCCGACGCTGGCGATGGCGCGCGGGACGCACAGCCCCAGGCCAAACGGCCGCCCTACGAGCAGGCGCGCGATGAGCTTACGGAACTGGTCAGACGCCTCGAGGCTGGCGGGCTGACTCTGGAGCAGTCGCTGCAGCTATGGGAGCGTGGCGAGCGCCTCGCCGCGATCTGCACCGAGTGGCTCGAGGGCGCTCGGGCGCGGCTGGCAGAGGCGACGGCCCATCGCGCCGAGGGCAGCGACCCCGCCGCGCCCTTCTGACCGGCCTTAGTATCCGGCTTGACCGGGCCTGCCACAATATGACCGGGAAAGCACCCAGGGCGCGTGACCGCTTTGCCTCGGCGGCGACACCTGTGGCTGCGAGAGGCGAGGCGACCGGTCGTCCCGAACGCTACGACGGCGGCGTGTCCAGCCGCGACAGCACCTCGAGCACGCCATCCGCGATCTTCCGCGTGCGCGCGGCGTCGGCGCTGAGGGCGAGCTCCGCGGCACAGAGCCCTAGTGCGCCGGTCATCACGATCGCGACGGCCTCATCCAGAGGGTCGCCGCTGCGCACGAAGAACTCGGTATTCATGGCCACCCAGTCAGCGAGGCGCTGCCGCCGCACCAGATCAAAGCCCGGCGGGCCGTCTCCCTGTACGAATAGGCGGAATAGCTCGGGCTGCTCCATGCACGCGTTCAGGTATTCTCGCGCGCCGACGAGGAACAGTTGCTGGGGATCGGTGATCCCGGCATCGCGGGCCCGGCGGACCGCCCGGCGCGTCCGCTCGACCTGGTCGTGGTTGAGTTCCTCGTGCAGCGTGAGGTACAGATCGGCTTTGCCGGAGAAATGATGATAAAGGCTACCGACACTCGCGCCCGCCCTATTCACGATGTCGGTCACGGCCGCCTGGGCGTAGCCCTCCGTCGTGAAGACCTCCCGCGCGGCCGCAAGCAGGGCAGACCGGGTCGCGGCTCCGCGTTCGGAGGCTTTCGCGATCGGCTGTGCCTGGTCTGTTGTCATGCGGATCGGCCGCTTCCCTTCCTGGCCCGGCCGGGTCAGGCCTCCAGGCTACGCCCGTCGGCCTGCGTGCCTGGTGCATAAGATTCCAACACGGAGAGAACGGGAAGACGTCCTTTGTGAACGACAATCAGACCGCTGCCACGCCAACCGGGCCGATACCGCCGGTCCGGGGGGCTCTGCCAAGCCAGGGCGCAATGCCCGGCCAGGGAACTATGCCCGGCCAGGGAACCGGACCCAGCCACGGAACCATGCCCGGCCCGGGAACGCTGCCCGGCCCGGGAACCCTGCCCGGCCCGGGCACGCTGCCCGGCCAGGAGGCTGCGCCCGAGCCGCCGGCCCGGAGCGCCCCGGACCGCAACCTCGCCCTCGAGCTGGCCAGGGTCACCGAGGCCGGCGCGATGGCCGCGGCCCGCTGGGTGGGCCGCGGCGACAAGAACGGCGCCGACGCGGCAGCCGTGAACGCGATGCGGCTGCTGATCAACACCGTGTCGATGGACGGCCTGGTCGTGATCGGTGAGGGCGAGAAAGACCACGCGCCGATGCTCTACAACGGCGAGCAGGTGGGCGACGGCAGCGGCCCCGCCTGTGACGTGGCGGTGGACCCTATCGACGGCACCAGGCTGACCGCAAACGGCATGCCGAACGCGATCTCCGTAATCGCGGTCAGCGCTCGCGGGTCGATGTACGACCCGTCTGCGGTCTTCTACATGTCCAAGCTGGTCACCGGCCCTGAGGCCGCCGACATGGTGGACATCGACGCTTCGCCCGCCGACAACATCATGGCGGTCGCCCGGGCCAAGCACTGCTCCCCGCACGATGTCACCGTGATCATCCTGGACCGGCCGCGCCACCAGGCCCTGATCGAGGAGGTACGCGCGGCGGGAGCGCGGATCAAGCTCATCACCGACGGGGATGTCGCCGGCGCGATCATGGCCGCGCGCGCGGGCACCGGCATTGACCTGCTGCTTGGTATCGGCGGCACCCCGGAAGGCATCATCACCGCGTGCGCGATCAAGTGCCTGGGCGGAGTCATCCTGGGCAAGCTCGCGCCTCGTGATGAAGCAGAACGCGATCGGGCCGTCGATGCCGGCCATGACCTGGACCGGGTGCTGACCACCGATGACCTGGTCACCTCGGACGACGCGTTCTTCGCGGCGACCGGGATCACCGACGGGGAGCTGATGGCCGGTGTGCGGTACCGGTCCGGTGGCGCCACCACTCACTCGCTGGTGATGCGTGCGCGGTCGGGCACCCTGCGCAACATTTACAGCGAGCATCAGCTCTGGAAGCTCAACGTCTACAGCGCCGTCAACTTCGACGGCGACTGAGTGCGTCGCGCCACCGGGACCGCCGCGGCCTGACAACCTTGACCCGGCCGCCCAGCGCCAGGGCGCGAACCTCGATCACCGGAGACCCGGCCAGCACCGGCGCGCCAGCGGACTTCGTGCCCGCCTGGCCGGTCTTCGTGCTCAGCACCGCCGTGCCAGTCACCTCGACCGCGACCCCGTCGGGAACGATCAGCTGCAGGGTGCCGCCCACCACAGTGGCGAGCACGGTGACCCGCTGGCTTTGCAGCAGCGCCTCGCGCAGATCCAGCACGACCTCGCCGAAGATGGCGGTCACCGCGAGACGTTCCGGCACTACCCAGCGCCCATCGCGGCGTTCCCGGCCGAAAATGCCCGCCACCGGCCTTCTGGTGTCCAGCCGGATCGGCTGGGCCGACGGCACCGCGAGATCCGCGGTCAGCACCGCGAGCTCGCCAAGCGTACGGGCCGAGTAAGCACGCTCCGCTCGTTCTGAATGTTCGCCCAGAGTCAGCCGCCCGTCCCCTGCGGCCTCCGTGAGCAGGGCAAGCACCCGCTCCCGGTCTGCATCGGAGGCACGCAGATCACGTGGCGGTGGTCGCGAGGTCACAGAACCGCCCCACGCGGGATATCTGCTGCGTGCGGTGCGGGCTCGCTGGCCCTGCCGACCACATCGCAGCCCGCAACATCGCGGGCCGGGCTGCCGTCATGCAGCCAGACGCGGCACGACGAGTGGCAGCCAGCTACGCGGCGTGACCCGCGAGCCTCTTCTTTGAAGGAGAGGTTCATGATATCCAGAAGATACCCGTCGCGTCGTCTGGCCCGAGTCCTGGGCGCTCATGAGCTGCACGTGTTCTGCGGCGTCGGCGTATTAGAGCTGACCTTTCCCGGTGTCCCAGGCCAGCAGGCCCGGCGCTCCGACCCGCCTTGGCCTGGCTGATGTTGTGCCATGGCTCCCGGCGGCTGCCATCCCACCGGGTGGCCTGGACGGAGCCGTCGGCTAGGACCGCGGCCGCCCCCGGGCGAGGTCACCGGAGCAGGTGGGCTTAGATTGGCGAGCTACATCGTTCGGGAGATCATCTGTTAGTTTTGACTAAGCAAATATGCGGCGGGAGAGGGAGACTGCGCGGTGGGTGAGCCCGCAGACGGCAGCAGCCGCACGGGACCGGCAGCAGGCACCGGAGGCGCGGCCGGCACCGGAGCGGCGAACGGCGAGGCAGACCCGGCGCCGGGCGCGTCCCGGATCCAGACGAGCGAACGCTACAAGTGGATCGCGCTCTCCAACACCACGCTCGGCATGCTGGCGGCTACCGTCAACGCGTCCATAGTGATCATCTCGCTGCCGGCGATCTTCCGCGGGATCAAGCTGGACCCGCTGACCCCGGGCAACGTTAGCTACCTGCTCTGGATGCTGATGGGCTACCTGGTCGTGTCGGCCGTCCTGGTGGTCACCCTCGGCCGGCTCGGCGACATGTTCGGCCGGGTCCGCATGTACAACGCGGGCTTCGCGATCTTCACTCTGGGTGCTCTGGCGCTGCCGTTCGACCCGCTCACCGGCCCGGGCGGCGCGCTCTGGCTGATCGGGTTCCGGGTGATCCAGGCCATCGGCGGCGCGATGCTGATGGCCAACTCCCCCGCGATCCTGACCGACGCCTTCCCCTCCGACCAGCGTGGCATGGCCATGGGCATCAACCAGGTGGCCGGCATCTCCGGCCAGTTCATCGGCCTGATCCTGGGCGGGGTGCTGGCCGCGGTGGACTGGCGCCTGGTGTTCATCGTGTCCGTGCCGATCGGCGTGATCGGCACCTTCTGGTCCTACCGCAGCCTGCGGGAGATGGGGGTCAGGAACAGGGCCAAGATCGACTGGCTGGGCAACATCACGTTCGGGGTTGGCCTGGTCGGGCTGCTGGCCGGGATCACCTACGGCATCCAGCCGTACGGCGGGCACACCATGCTCATCGCGTTCTGCTTCATCGAGCTGAGGGTCAGCCAGCCGATGTTCGACCTGAAGCTGCTGCGGATCCGGGCGTTCGCGGCCGGGAACGTGGCTACCCTGCTGGCCTCGATAGCGCGCGGCGGGCTGCAGTTCATGCTGATCATCTGGCTGCAGGGGATCTGGCTGGTACTGCACGGCTACAACTTCAAGGACACGCCGCTCTGGTCGGGCATCTACCTGCTGCCGCTCACCGTCGGCTTCGTCGTCTCCGGGCCCATTTCCGGGATGCTGTCGGACAGGCACGGCGCCCGCGCCTTCGCATCAGGCGGCCTGCTGGTGTCGGCCGTGGGGTTCGGCGGGCTGCTGCTGTTGCCGACGGACTTCAGGTACCTGGCGTTCGCCGGCCTGATCTTCGTCGCGGGAGCAGGGATGGGATTGTTCTCCGCGCCGAACGCCGCCGCGATCATGAACAGCGTCCCAGCCCGGCAGCGCGGCGCCGCATCCGGCATGCTCGCCACGTTCCAGAACTCGGGCTTCGTGCTGTCCATCGGCGTCTTCTTCTCCCTGATGATCGCCGGGCTGGCCAGCACCCTGCCGACCACGCTCACCAACGGCCTGGCCGCCCACGGCGTGCCGCACGCGATCGCGCACCAGGTCGGGCAGGCACCCCCGGTGTCCAGCCTGTTCGCCGCGTTCCTCGGCTACAACCCGGTGCACCAGCTGCTGGCCCCGACCGGAGTGCTCGCGCACCTGCCGGCGGCCCAGGTCGGCGTACTTACCGGGAGGCAGTTCTTCCCGCAGCTGATCTCCGGCCCGTTCCACCACGGCCTGGTGATCGTGTTCAGCATGGCGATGGCGGTGCTGGTGATCGCCGCGTTCGCGTCCCTCCTGCGCGGTGGCCGGTACGTGCACGAGGAGCAGGCCGCCGCGGCCGCCGCCGGCGCCCAGCCAGCGGCCCGCGATCGGCAGTCAGCGGGCGACAGCCAGCCAGCCTCGAGCGGCAGCGCCCAGCGCGCAGCCAGCGGAGGCTGGCCAGAGGCCAACGCCAGCCAGGCAGCCCTTAATGGCGGCCAGCCCGGAGCCGACCGGAGCCAGCCCGCGGGCAACGGAACCCAGCCCGGAGCCGACCGGAGCCAGCCCGCGGGCAACGGAACCCAGCCCGGAGCCGACCGGAGCCAGCCGGCTGCCAACGGCGGGCAGCCCGGCGACCCAGCCGAGCGCGGAGTGGGCCCACGACCCGGTCGGCCAGACGCCTGACGCGATCTCGCGGTGCTTGAGTGTTGCCGAATGCTTTGTGGTCGCTGGCGGCCGTGCGAGCAGCCGCCAGCGACCACAAAGTGGCTGACATGCGCGCCGCGGTCGGCGACTGGCGCGGCCCGGCCGCTACAGTACAGTTAGCTCTGTGAACGATATTGCCGGCGTGCAAGCGGCGGCCGGCGCGCAAGCTGCGGTCGGCGCGCAAGCTGCGGTCGGCGCGCAGAGCGGGCGGGCGGGTCAGATGGCGGCCGCAGACCTCATGACGGCGATCAGCGTGCTCCGCAGGGCCGCGCGGCGGGCCGCCCGCCAGGCCTGGGCGCGGCAGCCGCTGCCGCCGGCCCAGTCTGAGCTGCTGCGGCTGGCGGCCGCGCGGCCCGGAATCACGGTTGCCGACGCGGCCCACGAACTCCGGCTGGCGCCGAACACGGTCAGCACGCTGGTGGGGCGCCTCACTGGCGCGGGTCTGCTGTGCCGGGAGCGGAGCGCCCAGGACGGCCGGACCGCGCTGCTCACTACCACTGAGAAGGCTGGCAGGCGGCTCGCCGAGTTCCGCGACCTGCGGGCGGAGCTGGCCGACCGGGCGCTGGACCGGCTACCCGAGCAGGACCGGGAGGCGCTCGCCCGCGCCGTTCCCGCGCTGCTGCGCCTCGCCGAGCGCATGGAGGAGAGCCCGTGAGCCCGCAGCCTGATGCCTCGCCCGTGTCAGGCGGGGGCCCGGTATCGGAGAGCGCGGTGGCGGTGGGCCACGCGGGCCCGGCGGACACCGCGCCCGGCGACAGCCTCACCGACGGCAGCACCAGCGGCGACTCCAGCGGCGACTCCAGCGGCAGCGCGGTCCGCTGCGCCGGGCTGACCTACCGCTTTGGCGACCATGTCGCGGTCGACCGCGTGGACCTGGAGATCGGCCGCGGCGAGACGTTCGGGCTGCTCGGGCCGAACGGCGCGGGCAAGACGACCACGATCCGGATGCTGACGACCTTGCTGAAGCCGGCCGCGGGCACGGTGAAGGTGTTCGGCACGGAGGCGGCGGCATATCCGATGCGGGTCCGGCGGATGATCGGCTACGTGCCGCAGCTGCTGTCCGCGGACGCGACGCTCACCGGCCAGGAGAACGTGGAGCTGTTCGCCCGGCTGTTCGACGTCCCGAGGCAGATCCGCAAGCAACGCGTCGACGGCGCGCTCGCGGCCATGGGCCTGACCGAGCCGTCCCGGCGCCTGGTCAAGACCTACTCCGGAGGCATGATCCGCCGCCTGGAGCTGGCCCAGGCCCTGGTCAGCGCGCCCAGGCTGCTGGTGCTGGACGAGCCGACCGTCGGGCTGGACCCGATCGCGCGCTCCGACGTCTGGGACTACATCGCCGGGCTCCGCGAGTCGGCTCCGATCACCGTCCTGATGACGACCCACTACATGGACGAGGCCGATACCTACTGCGACCGGGTCTCGCTCATGCACGCCGGGTCGATCCGCGTCACCGGTACCCCGGGCATGCTCAAGGCCGTGCTGGGCAGCGGGGCCACGCTGGACGACGTGTTCCGCCACTACACCGGTGGCACCCTCGATGCCGAAACAGAGAAGGGAGGCATCCGTGACGTCCGCCGCGCCCGGCGTACCGCCCGGCGTCTCGGCTGAGCCCGGTGTTCCCGGACGCCCGGGCCCGGGCCTGTCCGGCCTGCCGGAGATCCCCAGTGATACCCCGCTCGCCGCGGCACGCCGACTGGCCAGCCGCGTCATCACGCTGTGCTGGGTCGAGCTCCGCAAGATCCGCCACGATCGCACGGAGCTGTATACCCGGGCCATCCAGCCCGCGCTCTGGCTGCTGATCTTCGGCGAGACGTTCACCAGGATCCACGCCATCCCCACCCCGGGCCACATCCCCTACCTGGCCTATCTCGCGCCCGGCATCCTGGCCCAGTCCGCGCTGTTCATCGCGATCTTCTACGGGATCCAGATCATCTGGGAGCGGGACGCGGGCGTTCTCACCAAGCTGATGGTCACCCCCACCCCGCGGGCCGCGCTGATCCGGGCAAGGCCTTCGCCGCCGGGGTGCGCTCGATCGTCCAGGCCGCCGTGATCGTGGTGCTGTCTGCGCTGCTCGGCGTGGCGCTCACCGGCAACCCGCTGAAACTGCTCGCCACGGCCGCCATCGTGGTGCTCGGCTCAGCGTTCTTCTCCTGCCTGTCCATGAGCATCGCCGGGCTCGCGCTGTCCCGGGACCGGCTGATGGGAATCGGCCAGGCGATCACCATGCCGCTGTTCTTCAGCTCGAACGCGCTGTACCCCGAGCGCCTCATGCCCGGCTGGCTGCAGGCGATCAGCCAGGTCAACCCGCTGTCCTACGAGGTGGACGCGCTGCGCGGGCTGCTCATCGGCACCCAGGCCCACGTGGGCCTGGACGCCATCGTGCTGGTCGGCGCCACCGTCCTCGGCGTTACCGCGTCGGCGCTGCTGCTGCCGCGCCTGGCGAGGTGAGGTACCGCTCCCGGGCGGCGTTGCCCACCGGGCAGCCTCCCGCCGCGCCGCGGCATACGCCGGTGTCGCACAAGCGGCACATCCAGCGCGTCGCGCCGGGTCCCCTGATCAGCCCGACCAGCACCTTGCCTGCGAGTTGCTCGAAATGCTCGCGCTCGTCCGGCGACAGCACGGCGAGCGCGCCCTCGAGCACGCCCGCCCGCGAGTCGGCCACCCGCTGCGCTGCCCGTCGGCCCTGCTCGGTAAGAATTACCGACACCGAGCGCCCGTCGGCGCCCGGCCCGCGCCGCACGTAGCCCGACCCTGCCAGCCGGTCCACCAGCCGCACGGTGCCTGATGAGGTGAGCCCGAGGACCTGGCGGAGCAGGTCGACCGGCGGCCGGTCGAGGAAGTGCAGCAACGCGCAGAGCGCGGCCGCTCCCGACTCCGGCCGGCCGCCCTCCTCGGCCATGGCATCCGCCATCCGGTCCGCGATCATCAGGGACAGCGCGCCGAACAGGTTCGCCGCCCGGTCCAGCCGACCCGGCGCTGCGGGCCGATCCGGCTCGGGATCCACCACGGCCCCCCCGGTCAGCCGAGCTCGTAGTCGAGACTGAACGTTCCGCCCGGCGCGCTGGCCGAGACCGCCGAGCCGGTCCCGCGCAGCCCGGCTAGCTCGCCGGTGCCCGTGCCGTCCACGACCTGCCAGGCGCTCCTGGCCTCGCCGCCCTCGAACGTGCCGTCGGCCCGCAGCACGAAGCTGCCGGACCTGCCGCGGAGCTGGCCGACCATGCGCTGCATTCCGGTGAAGACCGCGGTGCCGTCCTCGCGGTAGCACATCACCGCATCCCAGGTGCCCCGGGCCTGCAGGTCGCCGGTGAAGTCGAAGGTGACCCGGGCCCTGGTCAGCTTGCCCTTGCCGTCAAGCTCCTGGTAGGTGTCCTCGTCCCAGGATGCGACGCTGAACGTGCCCTCCGTGCGTTCGGTCATGCGACTGCCTCCCCTGCGCTCGGCTCAATTGATGTGTGACTCACACACTAATTGATCGGGGCCGCAGTGCCCAGCCTCAGCCCTCCAGAAGCCGGGCCCTTCCCGCGGCTATCACCAGGCAGATCGGCCGAGTTCGGGATGACCGACATAATCGGCCAGGTTCGGGGGACCGTGGCGGGCCACGGGCCCGGCAGAGCGCCGGGGCGTGCCGTCACTCGTAGCTGACGGGGTTGGCCCCCGGGCCCAGGGCGGCGCGTAGCACGGCCTCGGCGGCGTCGGCCGCGGTCCGCGCCGTGATCGCATACGTGTCATAGGCCACCTGCGCGTCATGAACCGCCAGTTCCAGCTGCCGCACGGCCTCGCCCAGGTCGACATCGCGATGGCTGACATCCGGGATGCTCATCATCTTCAACCTCCGTAACGTCATGCCCGGCCGAGCCAGGACGCTGAGCCAGGACCGGCCCCCAACTACCCCGGAGGGCTAGCAGCATGCCGCCCGCCGCTGTATCTCCCGCTCCCCTCCGGGCGCCCTTGCCCCTCCGGCCATTCCCGCTGGCGATCTACGATGGGACAGGCCTGAACACCGCCGCGCGAGGATGTGCCGCCAGATGCCCGAGTTTTCCTATACCGACCTGCTGCCGCTCGGCGAGGACACCACGGACTATCGATTGGTGGCGGCTGACGGGCTCACCCGGCGGCACGCGTTCGGGAAAAATTTCCTCGAGGTGGATCCGGGCGTGCTCACCCTGCTCACGCAGACCGCGATGCGGGACATCGCTCACCTGCTCCGGCCCGGTCACCTGCGCCAGCTGAGGTCGATCCTGGACGACCCGCAGGCGTCGGCGAACGACCGGTTCGTGGCCCGTGACCTGCTCCAGAACGCGTGCATCGCGGCGGGCGGCGTGCTGCCCATGTGCCAGGACACCGGCACCGCGATCGTTATGGGCAAGCGAGGCCAGCAGGTGCTGACCGACGGCCGCGATGAGGAGCACATCGCCCGTGGCGTCTACGACGCCTACACCACGCTGAACCTCCGTTACTCCCAGCTCGCGCCGCTGACCATGTGGGATGAGCGGAACACCGGCAGCAACCTGCCCGCGCAGATCGAGCTGTACGCATGCGACGGCGGGGAGTACAAGTTCCTGTTCATGGCCAAGGGCGGCGGCTCGGCGAACAAGTCGTACCTGTACCAGGAGACCAAGGCCGTGCTCAGCCCCGCCGCCATGCTGGAGTTCCTGGACCAGAAGATCCGCTCCCTGGGCACGGCCGCCTGCCCGCCGTACCACCTGGCGATCGTCGTCGGCGGCACCAGCGCCGAGTTCGCGCTGAAGACGGCCAAGTACGCCTCGGCCCGGTACCTGGACACGCTGCCGACCGCGGGGTCCGGGGCCGCGCACGGGTTCCGCGACCCCGAGCTCGAGCAGCAGGTGCTGGAGATCACCCGCCGGGCCGGGATCGGCGCCCAGTTCGGCGGCAAGTACTTCTGCCACGACGTGCGGGTGATCCGGCTGCCCCGGCACGGCGCGTCCTGCCCGGTGGCGATCGCGGTGTCGTGCTCCGCCGACCGGCAGGCGCTCGGCAAGATCACCCGTGACGGGGTGTTCCTGGAGCGGCTGGAGACCGACCCGGCGCAGTACCTGCCGGACGCCGACGCCGGCGAGCTCGACTCCGAGGTGGTGCGGATCGACCTGGGCCGCCCGATGCCGGAGATCCGGGCCGAGCTGTCCCGGTACCCGGTCAAGACCCGCCTGTCGCTGTCCGGGCCGATGGTCGTGGCCCGTGACATTGCGCATGCCAGAATTTCCGAACGCCTGGCGGCGGGCGAGGCGATGCCCGGCTACCTGCGTGATCACGCGGTGTACTACGCCGGGCCGGCCAAGACGCCTTCCGGGTACGCGTCGGGGTCGTTCGGGCCGACCACCGCGGGGCGGATGGACTCCTACGTGGACGCGTTCCAGGCGGCGGGCGGGTCGCTGGTGATGCTGGCCAAGGGCAACCGGTCGGCGGCGGTCACCGAGGCCTGCCGCAAGCACGGCGGGTTCTACCTGGGGTCGATCGGCGGCGCCGCCGCCCGGCTGGCCCGTGACTGCATCACCAAGGTCGAGGTGATCGAGTATCCCGAGCTCGGCATGGAGGCGGTCTGGAAGATCGAGGTCCGCGACTTCCCCGCGTTCATAGTCGTCGACGGCAAGGGCAACGACTTCTTCGCGGATGTCACCGCGCCGAAGCAGCCGCTGCTGACGATCGGCTCTGGGCCTACCAGCTAGGAGGCAGGCCAAATGCCTGAGGGCACGGCCGGGTTCCGCACCGAGCACGACTCGATGGGCGAGGTTCTCGTCCCCGCTGACGCCTTGTGGGGCGCGCAGACGCAGCGGGCCGTCGTGAACTTCCCGATCTCCGGCACGCGGCTGCCGCGGACCCTGATCGAGGCGCTGGCGTCGATCAAGGGCGCCGCGGCCCTGGTCAATGCCGAGCTCGGGGTGCTGGACGTGGACCTGGCCGAGGCGATCTACGACGCGGCGACGGAGGTCGCCCGCGGTCGCCACGATGACCAGTTCCCGGTCGACGTGTTCCAGACCGGCTCGGGGACCTCGTCCAACATGAACGCCAACGAGGTCATCGCGACGCTTGCCGCACGTGAGCTGGGCCGTCCGGTCCATCCGAACGATCACGTCAACGCCTCGCAGTCGTCCAACGACGTCTTTCCCTCGGCGATTCACATCGCGGCGGCGCGGCTGATCAAGCGGTCGCTGCTGCTCGGGCTCGATCACCTGGCGGACGCCCTCGAGGCCAAGGGGACGGAGTTCGCGGATCTCGTCAAGAGCGGCCGGACTCACCTGATGGACGCCACGCCGGTGACGCTCGGCCAGGAGTTCGGCGGGTATGCGGCGGCGGTGCGGCACGGCGCCGAGCGGATCGCTGCCGCCCTCCCCGACATCGGTGAGCTGCCGCTGGGCGGCACCGCGGTGGGCACCGGCCTGAACGCGCCGCCCGGCTTCGCCGCCGCGGTCATTGCTCGCCTCGCTGACTCCGAGGACCTGCCGCTGACCGAGGCGCGTGACCACTTCGAGGCGGCCGGGGCGCGCGACGCGCTGGTGGCGGCCAGTGGCGTGCTGCGCGCGATCGCGGTGTCGGAGTTCAAGATCTGCAACGACCTGCGGCTGATGGGGTCCGGCCCGCGGACCGGGCTGGCCGAGATCCGCATTCCCGACCTGCAGCCCGGGTCGTCGATCATGCCCGGCAAGGTCAACCCGGTGATCTGCGAGGCCGTCTGCCAGGTCTGCGCCCAGGTCATCGGGAACGACGCCGCGGTGGCGTTCGGGGGCGCGGCCGGCAACTTCGAGCTGAACGTGATGATGCCCGTCATCGCGCAGAACCTGCTGACCTCGATCAGCCTGCTGTCGTCGGCGTCCCGTGTGCTCGCCGACCACTGCGTCAGCGGGATCACCGCGGATCCGGCGCGGCTGCGGCGGCTGGCCGAGTCCTCGCCCGCCATCGTCACCGCGCTCAACCCGTTCATCGGCTACGAGGCCGCGGCAGCCGTCGCGCGCGAGGCGCTGCAGACCGGCCAGACGATCAGGGAGGTCGTTATCGGCCGGGGGCATGTCGCCCGCGGCGACCTCACCGAGGCGCAGCTGGACTTCGCGCTCGACGTCCTGGCGATG